>PVMK01141564.1_pt1 | contig 27310 bp, 35 predicted proteins | sample 1853481 | NCBI WGS metagenome assembly PVMK01 (sample SAMN08533507, study PRJNA380276) | Marine sediment metagenome, whole genome shotgun sequencing project. | reverse complement strand
TCCCCGACAATGGCCACGATCTTGGAGGTCCCTATATCCAGCCCCACGACCAGTGATTTTTCAGCTTTTTTTGCCATAATTCCCCACAATAGCGTCTGTTTTTTCTGGCCATAACACGGCAAACCCGTTGGTATACCTCAGATCCACGCTGACAGGCGGCAGTGCCTGCCCTTGCATGAGTCCGGCCCAGGTGGATACCAGCATGTCCAGATTTTTAAATATATCGCCTTTGCCAAAGCGGACCTCGGTGCCACCACTCAAACGGGCAGACCAGGAGCCACGCGGGTCCAGCGTAAGACGGTCGATCTCCTGGCCTATGAGAACCAGCTTATTATCAAATTTTTGCCAGTTTTCAAATACCAGGTCCAGTTGGCCTTCCGGACTTCCCAACCACGGAAGACCCTGAATTTCATCGGCACCCGGCACGATAAAGCGCTGACCACTGGCATCCAACAGGTACCCGTCTACCCAGTGAACCACCGGGGTGTATTCATGAATAATCACGTGCACGGTATCCGGCCAGCTTTTCTGGACGCTCACGCCGGAAACCCATGGCATATCACTGGCGGTATCGCGCATGGCACCGGTTGCTACCGTAAAAAAGCTGCCCTTAACCAATGGTGAAAGCCTGGCCCTGACCTGCTCGGCACTGACCCGCTCAAATTGCCCGTCAACTTCCAGCCAGCGTATCGGCCAGCGTTCCTGCGCAATCATGCCGGTGTAAACCCAGGCCACACCAGCCGATGCAAAGCCGAACAGCAACAGGGTCGCAACGACACCGATGCTGAATCTGCTGATACCATGGCGCATGGCTTGTTTTCTTCCAACGCTCACAGGCTGCTCTCCAGGATTCTCCAAACCAGTTCGTCAAAATCAATATCGATTTGCGCTGCTGCCTGGGGAACAAGGCTGTGACTGGTCATTCCCGGCGTCGTATTCGCCTCAAGAAACCAGGCCTTGCCTGCTTTATCCATGATGAAATCCACCCGGCCCCAACCCGAGCAATCCAATGCATGGAATGCTTCCAGTGACAGGACCTGCATGGTTTTTTCAATATCAGGTGGCAGACCACAGGGGCAAAAATACTGCGTATCGTCAGATTCGTACTTGGCCGTGTAGTCATAAAACTCGCGTGGTGTATCAATACGAATCAACGGCAGAACCAGATCGCCGATGATGCCGGCAAAGTACTCGTCACCTTTTACTTCATGCTCAATGATCGCGGTTTCACTGTATTCATGAGCCAGGGAAATTGCGGTCGGGATATCATCAGGATGTTTTACTTTTGAAATACCAATACTGGAGCCCAGGCCGGCAGGTTTTACATACAGTGGCATGCCCCACTTTTCAGCAAATTCTTCTGCCAGTTCCTCGCCCTGTTTGACCAGTGTAAACTCGGGCGTTTTGATGCCCTGTCTCTGCCCAGACCCACTTGGATCTGACTTTATCCATACTCAGGGCCGAGCCGAGTAATCCAGCGCCGGTCACCGGGATATCCATTAACTGCAAAGCGCCCTGGATTGCGCCATCTTCTCCGCCGGGCCCATGTATCAGGTTGAATACACGGTCTACACGGCCATCATTAATGGCCTCGAACAAGTCTGCGCTGCCGTCAAATACCTCGGTCGTAATGTGATTACGCCGTAAGGCCGCCCATACTGCCCGCCCGCCATCCAGGGAGACTTCACGCTCGGCGCTGTCGCCACCCACCAGCAAGCCCACCTTGCCGAAGCGTTTCGGATCAGCAGTTTTCATTGCCAGGGCCTGGTTCACACTGCCACCCCCATATCAAAACCTGTCTCGCGTAATTCCTGCGCAACCAGTTCAATGCTTCCGGCACCCATCAGCAATACCAGGTCTCCGTCCTGTAACAGGTCCGGCAGTGCCAGCCTTAACTCAGTGACATCTGGAATCAGTACCGGCAGAACTTTGCCGCGGGCACGGATGGAGTTGCATAAAGCGGCACTGTCTATGCCTTCAATGCTGTCTTCACCGGCCGAATAAATATCGGTCAATACAACGATATCCGCCTCTGATAAAACCCGGCTGAATTCATCGAACAAACCAGCGGTACGGGTATAACGATGCGGTTGAAAAACAGCAACAATACGTTTTTCCGGCCAGCCCAACCGCGCAGCGGCGATGGTTACCTCAAGCTCGGAAGGATGATGGCCATAATCCTCAATAGCCCGCACGTGGCCACCGTCAAACGATAATTCGCCAATCTCGGCAAACCGACGGCCGACACCTTTGAATTCGCGCAGGCAATTCACCACCGTGGCTACTTCCAGACCAATTTCCCAGGCCACGGCGATGGCGCCCAGCGCATTACGGACGTTATGTATACCGGGCAGGTTAATGCTTACCTCAAATGGTTCTGACGGTTCGGGTAACTGCACCCTGAATGACATGTTGCGCCCGTCCTGGCGCAAATCTGTGGCGCGTATATCAGCTGATTCCGAAAGACCAAACGTCACCACGGCACGACTGGCTTGCGGGATCAGTGCCTCTACTTCCGGATCATCGATGCACAATATAGCGGTACCGTAAAAAGGTAAATGGTGAAGAAACTCCAGGAAAGCTTTTTTCAGATTCTCAAAACTGTTTTCGTAATTCTCAAGGTGGTCCCGGTCTATGTTGGTGATCAATGCAATGATCGGTTGCAGCAGCAGAAATGAGCCATCACTTTCATCCGCTTCTGCCAGCAGGTATTCACCCTGCCCCAGTCTTGCATGAGTGCCCCATGCGTTAACCACGCCGCCGATAATAAAGGTCGGGTCCATACCGGCCTCAGCCAGTAAACTGGCCGTCAGGCTGGTTGTGGTGGTTTTACCGTGTGTTCCGGCAACTGCAATTCCGCGCTTGAAGCGCATCAGTTCTGCCAACATTTCGGCGCGCGGCACGACCGGGTATTCTTGCTTCCCTGGCGGCAAGAACTTCGGCATTATTTTCAGATACCGCCGTGGAAACGACCAGCACATCCACACCATCAATATTTGCGGCATCATGACCGATGAAGACCTTAACGCCGAGCTTCCGAGGTGCCGGGTCACCCTGGACTCAAGCAAATCGGAACCGCTGACATCAAAGCCCTGGTTAACCAGTACCTCGGCGATACCATTCATACCGGCACCGCCCACACCCACAAAATGCACCCGTCGTATACGGCGCATGGGTTGCAGGTGTCCGGCGTGTGTATTCGGTGTTTGTTCATTGGCCCACCCACTCGCTGCAGGCTTCAACCACTTTTTCGGCCGCATCGGGTAATGCCAGTTTCCTTGCTGCGATTGCCATGGCTAACAACTTGTCGCGATCGGAAAGTAATGGTTCCAATGCTGTTGCCAAAACCTGTGGATCAAGTGATCCCTGGGGCAGGATAATCGCCGCCTTGTCAAACGCCAGGTATTCCGCATTGCGGGTCTGGTGGTCATCCACGGCGTGGGCGAACGGCACCAATACAGCCGCCACCCCGGCAGCGGCGAGTTCAGCCACCGTCAGTGCGCCGGACTCTGCAAATTACCAGGTCCGCCCATGCATAAGCTTCGGCCATGTCTTTGATAAAAGGGTGTTACTTCAGCATCAACACCGGCCGTTGAATAAGCATCCCGTGCTTCATCAACACGTTTCGCACCGGCCTGGTGACGTATTTCAAAACTGACAGATGAGGGTAGCAATTTCAGCGCCCCGGGCACCACCAGGTTCAATACCTGTGCACCCTGGCTGCCGCCGGTTATCAGTACCCGGATCGGACCTGTGCGCCCGCCAAGACGGCTTTGTGGATCCGGCAAGACTGCGACCTCGCGACGTACCGGGTTGCCACAATCCATCGCTGACATGTTTTTCAGGGAAGGTTCCCGGGAAGCCCTGCAGTATTTTGCGGGAGAATCGGGTCAGTAAACGATTGGTCATACCGGGAATTCGATTCTGTTCATGGACAACGACCGGTATGCCCTTGGTCCAGGCGGCGATACCGCCCGGTGCGGCGGCATAACCGCCAAAGCTGACCGCACAACCTGGCCGGTTCGCCTCCAGCAGACGCCGGGCCCTGCCATACAGCGCGCCCTAACATCAAAGGCATGCGGATCCAGCGCATCAAGCCCTTACCACGTAATCCACTGATAGCTACCAAATCCAGATCGATACCCGCTTCCGGTACGGTGCGGGTTTCCATACCGCCTTCAGCACCCAGCCAACGGACCGGTATATTCTTGTGCCTTAATACATCGGCGACTGCGAGACCGGGAAATATGTGACCGCCGGTGCCGCCGGCCATGATCAACACACCTTGTCCCCCGGCTTTTATGGACGCGGGCTTCATCGACGCGCTCCTGCCGTATTCGGTACACGGGCTATTTTCAAGGGAGCATCACGGTCCAGTTCATAACGGATTCTGAATACGATTCCCAAAGCCAGGAAAGTCATCAGTACGCTGCTGCCACCTGAACTGATAAGCGGCAGGGTAAGACCCTTGGTAGGCAATACACCGAGGTTCACGCCCATACTGACAAGGGCCTGCAATCCGATCCAGAGACCGATGCCGTAAGCAATATTGCCGGCAAACGGTCGCTCGGCGCGATGGGCCATCAGGCCGATAATCATGATGCGAGCGACCAGCAACATGAACATGGTCAATATGAAAATAACACCGAGCAGGCCAAACTCTTCGGCTAACACGGCGAATATAAAATCCGTATGTGCTTCAGGCAGGTAATACAGTTTCTGAATACTGGCGCCAAGGCCAACACCGAACACCTCACCGCGACCAACCGCGATCAAGGCCTGGGTTAACTGAAAACCGGTGTTATAAGGATCGGCCCATGGATCAGTAAAGCTGATAATGCGTCTTAGCCGGTAGGGTTCCATCGCCGCAAAGCCAAATACCGGCAAGGCCATCATGCCCAGCAAAGTGATATGCCGCCAGGCGGCACCGGCCAGCCACACCATGCCGCCCACAATCGCGGTAATCACTGCCGCACTGCCCATATCGGGCTGCATCAGTAATATGCCGGTCAGCATACCCGCGAGCATCAGGGGTTTGAGCGTATCAAAAAACCTGATCTTGACCATATCCGCCTTGCGCACCAGGTATCCGGCCATATAGATGATCACCATGACCTTGACCGCTTCGACCACCTGGAAATTCGCAAAGCCGAGCGTTATCCAGCGCGCACTACCGTTGACGCTGTGCCCGATACCTGGGAATAAATACCAGCAGCAAGACCAGCGCAGACAACCACATTAATGGCCGGCTGATACGCTCAAGAAAGGCAATGGGTATCACCCGGAAGGTTGAGGCAAGCATCAGACCCAGGATGACGTAAATCAGGTGACGTACCAGGTAGTAATAGTGCTCACGCCATGGCTTTCCGCGATCGCAATCGATGACGAACCGACCATGACAAGACCGGATGCGACCAGCAACAATACCGGAACCAGCAACCATGCATCCACCGGCACCGTCCTGTTCAGACGTGATCCGCGGTGGGCCTGTAGTGTGCTGGTTTTCATTTTCATCGTATCTTCAGGGTCGCCAGACCAGCCAATACCAGGATCACCGAAATTATCCAGAAGCGCACGATAACCCGTGGCTCCGGCCAGCCCTTTAATTCAAAGTGATGATGAATCGGTGCCATGCGGAATATTCTGCGACCGGTCAACTTGAATGAAGCCACTTGCAAAATGACCGAAACGGTTTCCATCACAAAAACACCGGCCATCAATGTGAATACCAGTTCCTGGCGCACGATGACCGCGATCAAGCCAAGTGCCGCGCCCATGGCCAGGGCGCCGATATCACCCATAAATACCTGTGCCGGGTAGGTGTTGAACCACAAAAACCCAAGACCGGCGCCAGCCAACGCACCACAGAAAATAGCCAGTTCGCCCGCGCCTGCGATGTAAGGGATGGCCAGGTATTCCGAAAATACGGAATGGCCGGTCACATAGGCAAAAATACCCAGGGCCACAGCCAGGAAGACGGCCGGCATAATCGCCAAACCATCAAGGCCATCGGTCAGGTTAACCGCATTGGAATAACCCACGATGAAAAAGTAGGTTACAAATATGTAACCCATACCCAGTGGTATAACCACGTCTTTAAAGAACGGCACAATCAACTCGGTTTCCGCCGGTGACTGTGCGGTTGAATACAGGTAAATTGCGGCGGATAAACCAACGATCGACTGGAATAAATACTTCCAGCGGGCCGCCAGTCCATCAGAACTCTGCAGAACCAGCTTTTTGTAATCATCCACCCAGCCAATCAGGCCGAATGCCAGGGTCACCAGCAATACCGTCCAGACATATCGATTGCCCAGGTCAGCCCAGAGTAAAGTGGAAACCACGATGGAGAACAAGATCAACGCGCCACCCATGGTCGGCGTGCCGGCTTTTGAGAAATGCGACTCCGGTCCCAGTTTCCTGATCGGCTGGCGTACCTGCTTTTTTACCAGGCGACGGATAAACGATGGCCCCAAAACCAAGGATATCGCCAGTGCAGTCAGTGCGCCGAGGATGCCACGTAATGTGATGTAGGCAAACACGCTGAAATCCGGATTGGTTTCGGCCAGCCAGTTGAACAGGTCCAGCAACATCAGCCGTTGGCCTCCAGGTAATCGTCACCGTTGGAAATTGCGCTGACGACGTGCTCCATACCCATCGAGCGTGAGCCTTTCACCAAACAGGCTACACCGGGCTTGAGTTGCGAACGCAAGGCTTCGATCAATCGATCCTTGTTGCTGAAATGTACGGCGCTGGGGACCAAAAGCATCCACGGTTGCAGTGCTTGCATCCCCGACTGCGAACAGACGTTTGACCCCCAGGGAGCGTGCGGCATCGCCCAGTTCCGCATGCATTTTGCGGCTGTTGGTACCCAGTTCCTTCATGTCACCCAATACCAGCCAGGGCTCACCGCCCTGGTGGGCGAGAACCTGCAAGGCTGCGTAGAGGGATGCGGGATTGGCGTTATAGGTATCATCGATCACGGTCCAACCGGCACTGGAGCGCACCAGGCTAAGCCTGCCACGTACCGGTTTGACCGCCTCGAGTCCAACCTTGATAGCAACGAGTGGTATATCCAGGGCCAGGCAGACCGCGGTGGCTGCCAATGCGTTGGTCAGGTTATGTTCACCGGGCAAGGGGTAACTGCAGTGAAAATTCGCCAATCGGCGTGCTGACCACGACTTCTTTCTGCGTTGCCACGTGCCTGGACATGGTTCTCACCCTCACCACCAAAATAATAGACCGTTTCCCGCCTTATTGAGGCCTTGCCACAGGTCGACCCAGGGTTCGGCCGCATTGATAACGGCTACACCATCTTCTGGTAACGCTGCAAACAACTCACCCTTGGCACGCGCTACACCTTCCATGGTGATAAAACCCTGCAGGTGTGCCGGGCCAATATTGGTGATAAGGCCAACATCCGGTCGCGTAATCCCGGCGAGATAGGCTATATCACCCGGGTAACTGGCACCCATTTCCACCACGGCATAATCATGCGACACGTCCAGCCTGAACAGGGTCAGTGGCAGGCCCAGTTCATTATTAAAATTGCCGTCCGTGGCGAGTATCTTTCCCTGTTGTCTCAAAATGCTGGCAACCATCTCTTTGACGGTGGTTTTACCATTACTTCCGGTGATCCCCACAACCTTTGCAGGGCATTGGTTGCGCCAGTATCCAGCCAGGATACCCGAGGGCGGCCAGCACATCTTTGACCTGCAAAACCGGCAGGTCAGTTTCGACTTTTTGGCAAACCAATACGGCTACTGCGCCGAGTTCTTTTGCCTGTTGAATATATTCGTGACCATCGAAATGCTCGCCCGACAGTGCCGCAAACAACATTCCGGGGTTTACCTGCCGGCTGTCTGTGGTGATGCCGGTAAAGCTGACATCATTTTGCGGGGGGACCGCATTCCAACAAGGTAGCAGCCTGGGCGAGACTCATATGAATCATGCAGCATCCTCCAGCGCGTTGAGGATGGTGGTTTCATCGCTGAATGGGATTTTCTGGCCGCCGATTTCCTGCCAGGTCTCGTGACCTTTACCAGCCACCAGCACCACATCACCAGGTTTGCAATTCGCGATGGCCTGCTGAATGGCTGTGGCCCTGTCCGGCTCAATGGTTGCCTGGGAGGGTTTTTCAAAGCCCGCAATAACATCTTCGATAATCTGGTTGGCGGATTCATTACGCGGATTGTCACTGGTCACAAAAACATCGTCCGCAAGTAATTCCGCGGCGCGGCCCATTTGCGGCCGTTTACCCTGGTCACGGTTGCCTCCGCAGCCAAATACACATACCAGCTTGCCATCAAGGTGCGCCCGTACCGCCTGCAAGGCACTTTCCAGTGCGTCGGGTGTATGCGCGTAATCCACGACCACCACGGGTTGGCCTTCTTCTCCACCCAAACGCATCATTCTGCCCGGTACCGGTTGCATTAATTCAAGCTGATGTAATACCTGGTGCCAGGGCATTCCGAGCAAGGCCAGCGTGCCTGCGGTTGCCAACAAATTGGATGCATTAAATTCACCCAACAGACAGGTATGAACATCTTCCGCACCCCATGGCCCGTTAATGCGGATGGTCATGCCGTTGACATCCATGGCCAATACTTTTCCGCTTAATTCAGCTCCCTCTTCAAGGCCGAAACTGAGCATCTGCATGCCGCCATTGAGCTCACCAAACCACTTTCTGCCATAACTGTCATCGTGGTTGATAATGGCGAAAGACGGAGCGTAATCGGTAAATAACAGACGCTTGGCGGCAGCGTACCCCGCCATGTTTGCATGGTAATCAAGGTGGTCACGACTGAGGTTGGTGAAAATAGCAGCATCAAATTGTACCGTCTGACAACGGTGCTGTTGCAAGGCGTGTGAGGAAACCTCTATGGCCAGGCGTTCGATACCTGTCCTTACGCAGCCAGCCAGTGCCTGCTGCAATCGCAGTGCATCCGGCGTGGTACGTGCCCCGCTTTGCAGCTGGCCGGCAGGACCATAACCCAATGTGCCCACCATGCCGGCATTGCCGTAAACACGCTGCCAGGATTGGGCCAGGAAATGTGTGACCGAAGTTTTGCCATTGGTGCCGGTGACACCGGCAATGGTCATTTGCTCTGAAGGTGCACCATAATAACGCGAAGCCAGTTCGCCCAGCTTGTTGCCAAGGTCGCTTACTTCGACGGTTGGTACAGCCAGGTCAGGCACGGTTTTTAAACCATCATGAATGACTGCAATCGCACCGGCGGCTACGGCTGCGCGGGCATAATCAAGGCCATGACCCATCTGACCCTGCACGGCCACAAAAGCATCGCCTATCTCGACATTTCGATTATCGAGGCTTATGCCGGCAAGTTCGACCGCCGGTGCATCTCCGACCCACCCTTGGAGTAATTCTTGCAGGGTCATGGGCATATCACTGCCCCCCTGCACTGCCACCGGCATCAACCAGCATCGCTGGGTAATCATCCGGTGGGATATTCAATATACGCATGGCACCCGTCATGACCTCGGAAAACAGGGGTGCTGCAACCAGTCCGCCGTAATACTCCTTGCCTGTCGGGTCATTGATGACCACCACACAGACCAGGCGTGGATTACTGGCCGGGCCAAATCCGGCAAAGCTTGAAACATACCTGGCCGCGGCATAACCCGAGGCACTGACCTTATGGGATGTACCGGTTTTACCGGCAATACGGTAATTTGCGACGCGTGCTCGCCTCGCAGTGCCCTCTTTGGTGGGCACTGTCTCCAACATCTTCGCTATTGCATTGGCGATATCGGGATCAATGGCAGAAATGGCGAGGGTTATTGGAACCCTGAATGAATGTGGGTTGGTGCAATTTGCCACCATTGGCAATGGTGGCATAGGCCTGCGCAAGCTGTAACGGGGTTGCAGAAATTCCATAGCCATAAGAGATGGTCGCCTGCTCCAGGCGTCTCCAGCGGCGGTGGCTTCGCAGTACGCCAGCGGACTCACCCGGGAAACCGGTGCCGGTAGCCTCGCCAAATCCAAAACGACTGTAGGTGTCCCACATCTGTTGCGGTTTCAACTGCAGCGCCAATTGTGTGATTCCCACATTGCTGGATTTCGTGATAACGCCGGTGGCATCCAGCAACCCATAATTGTTGTGGTCGCGGATGGTATGGCCAGAAATCACGGTATAACCCGGCGATGTCTCTACCGGGGTTGTCGGTGTTGCGATCCTGTTTTCCAATATGGAGGTCATCGCGATGGGTTTCATGACCGAACCCGGCTCAATGACATCGGTCACCGCCCGGTTGCGCATGCCATCGACATCATGTCCGGGATCGTTCGGGTTATAGGATGGCTGGTTGACCATGGCCAGCACTTCGCCGCTGTCCACATCCAGCACCACCACGCTGCCGGAGCGCGCGCCGTGCTTGAGCACAGTGCTTTTCAGCTCGCGGTACGCCAGGTATTGCAAACGTTTGTCGATGGTCAGGCGCAGGTCATTACCCGGATCGGATTCCCGGATCAGCTCAACTTCTTCGACTGTCTGACCTTTTCGATCCTTGATCACACGTTTACTGCCGGGACTGCCTGCCAGCCAACCGTCATAGGCGAGCTCTAAACCCTCCTGGCCGACATCGTCTATATTGGTAAAACCGATGACGTGAGATGTGACCTCGCCTGCCGGATAAAAACGGCGATACTCTTTTTGCAGATACACACCGGGAATTTTCAGTGCGCGGATATCATCGGCAATAGCGGGGTTTATACGTCTGCGCAACCAGACAAATTCCTTATTGGCACGCTGGGTGAGTTTACGTTCGATTTCTTCAGCGTTGGCATTGATCAATGCCGCAAGCGGTTCGATTTTCTCCGGGTATTCGAGTAATTCACCGGGGTGTACCCAGACGGAGTCAACCGGTGTGCTCACCGCCAACGGCTCACCGTTACGATCAGTGATAACACCACGAGTCGATGCAATAGTGACTTCCCGCAAATAACGGGCCTTTCCCTGACCCTGCAGGAAGTCAGTCTCCATGACCTGTAAGTTCACCGCGCGTGCAATTAACGCGACTGAACACAACATGAAAATCAGCAGCATGGCGTAAAGCCTGCTGCTGGGTATCATTTGTTTGGTCTTTTTACTCAAGGACGGACAACCAGTATATGTGTCTCGGCAGGCTGCTGCATTTGCAATACCCCGCGCGCTGTTTTTTCAATCCGGCTCGCATCTGCCAACCAGCCCTGCTCAATCTGTAAACGGCTCCACTCAGCCAGGCCTTCATCCTGGCGTTTCTCCAGGCTTCCCAATTCCACAGCCAGGAGACGGCTTTGATGCCGGGTATACACAACGCCCAGCGCAGTGCTGACATTAGCAATCAAAACCAGAAATAAAATTAGAATTTGTGAATTCAACCCAATTTCTCCGCAACCCTCATAATTGCACTACGTGCCCGGGGATTTGCGGAGATTTCTTGCTCGGAGGGGCGAATGGCTTTGCCAATCAACTTCAGTCTTGGAATCCAGTCGGGGTGATCAGGAATATTGCGGCGGACTCTGCCTGGTCTTACGGCTTCTCGAAACGTCCGTTTGACCAGGCGATCCTCCAGGGAATGAAAGCTAATCGCCACCAGCCTTCCTCCCGGGCGCAACTGCCTGATTGCAGAATCCAACCCCTTGGTCAGATCACCCAACTCATCATTGACTTCAATTCGAATCGCCTGGAAGCATCGTGTTGCCGGATGCTTTTTTTCCCGTTTACCAATCGTTTTCTCGATAAGCTCCGCCAGCTGAGTGGTTGTTTCCAATCTTTGCTGCTGCCGGGCCTTCACGATACTCCGGGCAATTCTGCGCGCATGGCGCTCCTCTCCGAACTCCCAAAATACGCGGGACATTTCCCGCTCCGGTGTCTCTGCCAGCCATTCGGCCGCCGACACACCCTTTGTTGGGTCCATCCGCATATCCAGCGGGCCACCTCTTCTAAAGGAAAAGCCTCGTTCCGGATCATCCAGTTGTGGTGAAGAAACTCCAAGATCCAGCAATATGCCATCCAGGTTTCTTTCTTGTTGCCACTCCCGGACCATGCGGTCCATCTCCGCAAAACTACCCTGGACTATGGAAAACCTCGGGTCTTCGCCCCATTCTTCCAATCCCGCCGCTATCGCAGCCGGGTCTTTATCCAGGGTAAAGTAAGCGTCCCTGCTTTGACAGCCCGGCCATAATCGCCCGGCTGTGTCCTCCTCTGCCAAAGGTAGCGTCGAGGTAAATACCATCTTCCCGAACCTTGAGTGATGAAACCGCTTCTTCCAGCAATACAGGATAATGCTGGAAATCATTCATCTACTCTTCTCTACACCTCTGGTCTAAAATTCTTTGATCTCATAAACCTCTGATCAAGCCATCATCCCGGTCTACTCAATCCGTCATCCCGGCGCAAGCCGGGATCCATTTTTTTCTTATAACACCAGTCGGTCTCATTGCCTCTGATGCCTGCTCATCCAGATTCTCTTCGACTACGTTTCTGGTTGAGCGTGTTCTCATTCCATAGTTCAAAACGGGCACCCATTCCGAGCATAACAATACGTTTTTCCAGGCCGGAAAATTCGCGCAGACTTGGCGGCAACAAGATCCTGCCACTACCATCCGGCTCTACAGCCGTTGCGCTACCCCACCAATCGTCGTTGCAGGGCCCTGTGGGTGGGATTACGGCTGGGCAGAGCCATAACTTCGTCACGAACGCGTTGCCATGCTTCTTCGAGGTAAAGCCACAAAACACCTGAATCAAATGCACTATAGGTAAGAACCAGGCGATTACCGCACTGCTCTTTAAGGTCATCGCGGTACCGCATCGGTACTGCAAGACGTCCTTTTGCATCCAGGTTAATTGCAGTTTCACCAAAAAACACTTATTCCCCACCTAATTGTACTTGTTTACCACTTTTTCCCACATTAATGCACGATAGTGGCTGAAAGCAATAATGTCAAGCAAGTCAAAGGGATTAGAACAAGATAGAAAGGCCTACAAACGACACAATTATGGCAGTCCTGGGGCAAACTTGGGTAAAAACCCCACATATTGTGTTTGAACTCGAAAAATACACTACATATTGTGTTAAAGGTACTCCCCTGAGTTGTTTGGAAGCAAGCTAAATTAAACCTGAATATATATTCTGGAATCCCCGTCCCATCACCGAGGACTTGATCCGGGACCATTTTCTCACTTTTGAGAAAAGCGCCATAGCCTGGGCCACGCGGGATCCGTCGACGCGACTCTTGCAGAGCTCGCACAATTCGTCGGGGGTTGGGTAGTCCTTCTGAAACCGTGAGCCGACAGGACGTCGGCGCCCGAGCGGCCACATGGATGTGCTTGTAGCGTGTCTCAGGAGGACTACCCAACTGCCGACGAATCCCCAATCGAATCCTTCAAGACCAGTGCCATCCGAACGCCGGGCTACGGGTACCTTCCCCTGAGACACGCTTCAAGGCCATCCCTGGCTCGCTCGGGCGCCGACTTCCTGTCGGCTCACGGTCTCAGGGGAAGGCACCCGCATCCCGGCTTGGGTTCAGTGGATTCTAGGTGGGAGCCGGCCGGTAAGCCGGGTTCTGTCTTGGGCAATCATTCATCTGGGATTACTGTCACCAGTATCCTCAAGCGACCTACCCGAAGATATCGCGGGCCGCGATATGATCTTCCTATTTGGTCTTGCTCCAGGTGGGGTTTACCATGCCGCAAGCTGTTACCAGTTGCGCGGTGCGCTCTTACCGCACCATTTCACCCTTACCTACCCACTAATTAAAGTGAAGCAGGCGGTATATTTTCTGTTGCACTTTCCGTAGGCTCACGCCCCCCAGGAATTACCTGGCACCCTGCCCTATGGAGCCCGGACTTTCCTCCCTTCCGCCTGATGGCGAAAGCGCGATTGCCTGGCCGGCTCCCGCGGCTATTGTCCTCTACCGGGCATTTTATTGGTAGTGCCCCGTGGATAATTATTGATCCAGCAGGCTGTATAGTTCTCTGCGCGAGACGTTATTGAGCTTGGCAGCAACCCTGGCAGCCTGCGAGGCGGGCAGATATTCCAGCAAAGCTGATGCCATTAGTTGTGCATCCGCCATGGATTCGTCTGCGCTGGCCTCATAACCCGCAACAACAACCACAAATTCGCCCCGGGTCTGGTTTTTGTCAGCTGCCAGTGTTTTGCTTATTTCTGCCAGCGGCGCCCTCAAAACGGTTTCGAACTTTTTTGTCAGCTCCCTGCACACGGCAGCCTGGCGTTGTGGGCCAAAAATCTCTGCCATGTTGCTAATTGATGCTTCGATACGGTGACTGGATTCAAAAAATACCAGTGTCCGGGTTTCATGGCAGAGTTGTTCCAGTGTCTTTTTCCTGGCTGTTGTTTTTGATGGCAGGAACCCTTCAAATACAAAGTGGTCTGGCGGCAAGCCGGCGACCGATAGCGCTGCTGTGACTGCGCTGGGGCCGGGCACCGAGTATATGGGCAAATCTGCTTCCCGTGCAGCACGCACCAGCCGGTAGCCCGGATCGGAAATTAATGGTGTGCCGGCATCGGAAATAAGTGCGATGGCCTGTCCGCTTGAGATGCGCTCGAGGATACGGCCGGTTACCTGGTCTTCATTGTGCTCATGCAAGGCCTGCATAGGTGTTTTAATGCCGTAGTGTGAAAGCAGCAGGGCTGAGTGCCGGGTATCTTCTGCCGCAACCAGGTCCACTTCGGACAGTATTCTGACAGCCCGGTAGGAAATATCCTCCAGGTTTCCGATGGGAGTTGCTACAACATAAAGTCCGGATTGCGACATAACTGCGTTCCCAGTAATGCTAAAGTTATAATAGGTTATCATTCTGCAGCGATTAACTTTGAAAAATTCTATGAACATACGTTTTCACACATTCACACTGTCCATCGTCCTGTTGATGATGCTCAACGCGTGCGGCACAACCGGCCCCGCACCCGTCGTTGAACCTGTTGTGGAACCGGGCCTGTCGGCACCAATTGGTATCGGTGAAGACATACCGCGGGATCCATCTGACCGTAGCCTGGTGGAAATTGAAGAATTAGCAAATGACATGATTGGCTACCAGCCGGACGTGGCGTTGGAGGTATTGCGTTCACTTGAGTATGTGCCTTCCGGCCAGCTCGTTGTCATGATTGATAGCCAGATATACACGCCTGAGTTTACCGAATGGCTCGAATTGTCACTGCAGGTTCGCAGCCTGCTTATTAATGGAAGACCGGTTAAATATGAAGCTCGAAAATGGGCTGATTATCATTACGGACATGCCATCACCCGGGATAATTTTCCGGAGCTGGTCGCCCGTTATGACGCCATGTTTCCTGTACCTTCCCAGGTGGCCATCCTGTTGCCCGCCGAAGGTGGTCTTGGCGCAGTGGCCAAGGCTATACGGGATGGTATCTTAAGTGCTTACCTTGAACAGCCAGGTGATGCTGTTATCCGGTTTTATTCCAGCGGGGAAAACAGTGAATCAGCCATAGCAGCCTACCTGCAGGCCCGGGAGGATGGTGCCACACAGGTAATTGGTCCATTGCGCGTCGAATCCACCCGTGCTTTGGCCAGCCTGGATGACCTGGGTGTACCGCTGCTGCTGCTCAACCAGTTTTCCAGCGAAGAACCGCTTGACTCAGAACAAATAACCCCGGAACAAACAGCCCCCGGACAAAAAACCGGTATAAACAGCCTGTTATTGTCACAAACCGAAGAGGCCGCAGCCATTGCACGCAGAGCGCTTTCCCAGGGGCAGAACCGGGCGTTGGTGATTGTTCCGGACAGTGACTGGGGCCTGCGTATTGAGACCACTTTTGCCACCGTATTTGAACAGGGGGATGGCCACATCTCGGCCATTACACACTTCCATGCAACGGCAAATGATCACAGCGCCATGCTGACGCGGATGCTCAAGATTGACGACAGCAAACAACGTAAAAAAGACCTGCAATCCTGGCTTGGTGTGCCCCTGACGTTTGAGCCCAACCGCCGTGATGATTTCGACTTTATTTTCATGGCGACAAGACCTGCGGAAGGCCGGGAGCTCAAACCCCTGTTACGTTTTCACGATGCAGGTGACATTCCTGTTTATGCCATGGGTCGTATTTTTAGCGGTAAAGTGGCACCAGCGTCTGATCAGGATTTGAACGGCATCGTATTTCCGTCTACCCGTTGGCAGTTGAATAATCCTGACGAAGTAACGCTGGCACTGGAAAGTGTACGCGGTGGAGCCCTGGGAAATTTCTATGCACTTGGCCAGGATGCCTGGCGTTTATTACCGTGGCTGCCGCTGATGCAAAAAGACCCTGACCTGTGGTTTCCAGGTGATGTTGGTGCTTTGCGGTTGCAGGCTGATGGTCGCCTTTACCGACAACCTGCATGGGCGCAGTTCTCTGCGGGCCGCCCGATACCCTACCAATGGCCAGACAATCTCTGAATAAACAGGCGGCTTTTACCACCCGGCAATCTGGAGCAGCGTGGGAAAAAACCGCTGAATCTTTTTTGTGCAGCCATGGTCTCACCTTACTGCAAAGGAATTTCTCCAGCCGCTTTGGTGAAATTGACCTGATCATGGAGGATGAAGATGTCGTTGTTTTTGTCGAGGTGAAATATCGAAAATGCAGCCAGCATGGCAGCGGAGCGGATGCGGTCACGTTTCACAAACAAGGCAGAATTTCGCGGACCGCGGCCTGGTACCTGGCGATGAACCCGCACCGGGCTGAACAAGTATGTCGATTTGACGTAATATCCATCAACCCGCAGGAAAAGGATCAGGGCATCAACTGGATTAAAAGTGCCTTTTACTCTACACAAGGATAGGAATATGCGAAGTATTTACAAGCAGCCAGGCATGGGTTTTCAGGGCCCATCAGGCTTTTATCGAACGACTGGTTCAATGGTGGTTTATTTATTGCTCCTGGTCTCAATTCTTGCACTGCCCGCTTGTGGTGGGTATGCCCGTCGCAGTACCGGCACCGTGCTCAACGATCAGTCACTTGAGTATGACGTTATCAGCAACATCCGAAACGATCCCGGTTTTAGTGAAAAGGATCATATCAAGGTGGAGGTGCACCGGGGTGTTGTATTACTGGCGGGGGAAACGGTTTCTGAGGAAAACAAGATACTGGCCACCCGCCTGGCTGAGGCACCAAGGCTGACCGAACGCGTGGTAAATGATTTAAAAGTCGGCGAGCGGGAAGGTTTTGGTGGCAAGCTGGATAATACCTGGCTCACCACCAAGGTAAACTCCTTACTGATCACAGAAAACCCCTTACCCGGCAACGATGCTTCACGGATCAAGGTTGTCAGTTCACATAATACGGTTTACCTGATGGGTCTGGTCACCCATAAAGGAAGGTGAAGCGGTTGCAGAGGTTGTTCGAAATATTGGTGGCGTGGATAAAGTCGTCAAGATATTCGATTACACGGATTGATTTCTCACCACAGACTCTGCAGAACCGCCAAAATAATGATGGTGAATAGCGCAGCTACGATGTCATCGATCATGATGCCGAAACCTCCGCTTACTTTTCGATCAAGTTGACGGATTGGCCACGGTTTGACGATATCGAAAAAGCGAAATAGAACAAACGCGGCCAGTAACCATTGCCATTGCAGTGGCACAAAAGCCATCGATAACCAGTAGCCAACCATCTCATCCCAGACAATGCCTCCGTGATCGTGCACGCCCAGTTTGTGGCTGACACGGTCACACACCCAGACACCCAGCAAAAACAGCAATAACAACACAATCCAGAAGCCTGTCGTGCCCAGGCTTTTCATGGCAAAAGTAAACGGGGATCGCCACCAGTGTACCCATGGTGCCAGGTGCAAACGGGGACAGGCCTGAACCGAAGCCAAAAGCCAGCAAGCCGGAAGGTGTGGTTAAAGCTATCTTTTTCAGAGCCGGGCGGTCTGGAACCACTTTGTTTTTTTCGCTTGAATTCATGATTGCTGGCTAAAGTGTTCAAAACCGGCTTTTTGCGGGTCGTAGATCGTGCCATTCGGGCTTATGCAGCAGATACTCTTGACCTTCTTCAATTTCACCGATGATGCTTAATTCGATATCCAGTTGTTGGCTCCAGATCGCCAGCATGTCCTTATGATGAGGTGGCAAAGTAAACAGCAACTCGTAATCGTCACCACCCGACAACTGGTAATTCCACCTGGTTTCATCCTCAAGCCCTGCGAGTGATTTGGCCGCTGGCAGCTTGTCGATATCTATCCGTGCCCCGCATCCTGATGCCTTAAGTACATGGCCAAGATCTGCAAGCAGACCATCAGAAATATCAATACAGGCATTTGCAAAGGTCACCAGGGCCTGTCCCCAGTTTGACCCGCGGTTGTGGACGATCGAGTAAATCCCGCCCGATCACAGCCTGGCCTGCCTGCAATAAATCCAGTGCGCGGGCGGCGCCGCCAATGGTGCCGGATACGATCAGCAGATCACCCGGTTTGGCACCACTGCGTGTTAATTGCCTGCCCGGTTCGATAAGACCCAGCGCGGTCAGGCTGATGGATAGTGGTCCACTGGTGGTATCACCACCCACCAATGCGACACCGTAGACCTGGGCCAGTGATTTAAAACCTGCTGTAAAAGACCGCATCCATTTCGGGTCAGCCTCGGGCAATGACAGGGAAAGCAGTGCCCAGCGCGGGCTTGCACCCATGGCTGCCAGGTCGCTTAAATTGACGGCCAGGCATTTGAAAGCAATATCATAGGGTGAAGTATCTTCGGGAAAGTGGGTGCCAACGTTCAGCGTATCGGTTGCAGCCACGAGATGCTGGCCGGCGGGTACTTCCAGTACTGCCGCATCATCACCAATACCCAGTTTGACACCGCAGGATGAGGCAACGGAGGTCTCCCGCTGAATCTGTCGAATCAGCTGGAATTCCTTCATGAAATTCAAGCCGGTTTGAATGGTGACAGATTAGCGGGGTCGCGTAATTGCTTCGCAGCCTTGTCGAGAACACCGTTAACAAAGCTGTGCCCCTGTTCGGCACCAAACTGTTTCGCCAGGTTGATCGCCTCATCGATGACCACCTGGTGAGGAACCTCAATGCTATACATCAACTCGTATGCACCGATACTCAGAATTACGTGTTCGATGACATCCAGTTGTTTTAACGGGCGATCAAGGAAGGGCTCTAATTTTTGATCTATATCGGCCTGTTCTTTGCTGACTTTTCTGACCAGGGTTGCAAACAGCTCGGTATCAACATTGCTGAAATCCTGTACTTCATGAAACTGGAGGATTATGTTGCCAACATCCTGGCCGGTCAGATGCCACTGGTACAAAGCCTGCAGAGCGCGGCGACGGGCACGGCGGCGGGATTCAAATCTGCTTTCGGTTTTATTCGACACGGAGGTTATCCAGTAATGCAATCATCTGCAAGGCAGCGACCGTGGTATCAAAACCCTTGTTGCCAGCGCCAGTTCCGGCACGTTCAAGCGCCTGGTCAACATCATCGGTGGTGAGCACGCCAAAAATCACCGGCAGACTATGTTTGAGACCTACCTGGGCGATACCCCGGCTGCATTCGCCGGCAACGTAATCGAAATGTGGTGTGCCACCACGGATTACGGCGCCCAGAGCGATGATGGCATCGTGCTTACCAGTTGCGGCCAGCACATCTGCTGCAAGCGGTAATTCATATGCCCCCGGCACCCAGACGAGCGTGATGTTCGGTTCTGAAACACCATTCCTATTCAGGGCGTCAAACGCCCCGTCAACCAGCTGTTGCACGATAAAGTGGTTGAACTCGCTGGCGACGATGGCGATATTGCACTCGCGCTGCGGCATTGCCAATGGATATTCATTCATATCGGCCATTCCTCATGAAACACCGTTCTGGTGTACTGTCACATGTGTTCGGTTTCAACATACTCGACCACCTCAAGGCCAAAACCTGCGAGACCGGTCATATGTTTGGGTGCGCTCAAAACGCGCATTTTTCTGATGCCCAGGTCAACGATAATCTGGGCGCCTATGCCATAGGTGCGGAGTTCACTGGACTGACGGCTATCGCCACTTTTCGACACACTTGGCTCGGGTTCACTCTGGATGCGTCGCAGCAGGTTTTCGTCGTCTTCATGTCCGCCCAGCACCAGCACCATACCTTCACCCTGCCGCTCAATCTCCGCCATCGCCAGCCTCAGCGGCAAGCCGAAATCATCACGTTTAATACCCAGCACATCGCTGAGCGGGTTTTGTACATGTACCCTGACCAGCATGGGTTTGTCGGCATCGACCTCGCCTTTGAGCAGGGCGAGATGTAGCTTGTTGTAGATGCCGTCACGGTAAGTCATCAGCCGGAAGGGACCAAAATCTGTATCGACCTCATGGGTGGACAGACACTCCACAGATTTCTCCGTCTCCAACCGGTAGCGGATCAGATCAGCAATAGTGCCTATTTTGAGGCCGTGCTTTTGTGCATAAACCTCCAGTTGCGGGCGCCTGGCCATGGTACCGTCTTCGTTTAGAATCTCGACCAGAGCCGCTGCCGGCTCAAGCCCGGCCAACATCGCCAGGTCAACACTGGCTTCGGTATGGCCGGCGCGTGTCAACACGCCACCAGCCTCGGCCATCAGCGGGAAAACATGCCCGGGTTGCGAAATATTTACCGGACTTGCATCCGGGCGGGCTGCGGTACGAATGGTATGTGCCCTGTCGTAGGCAGAAATGCCCGTGGTTATACCTTCTGCAGCTTCAATTGAAACCGTGAAATTGGTGGCAAACCTGGCTTCATTCTTGTTGACCATCAGCAACAGATTCAACTGCTCACAACGCGCGCGCGTAATCGGCATACAAATCAGGCCGCGGCCATTATGGGCCATGAAATTAATGTCTTCGGGCCGGACCATGGACGCCGCCATGACCAGGTCACCTTCGTTCTCCCTGCCCTCATCGTCAATCAATACGATCATACGACCGGCACGGATGTCTTCGATGAGTTCCGGAATAGTATTAAGTTTCATTTATTTTTTTTCCTTTCAGCCTGGCTGAACGCGGTTATCTTCTGCAGGGCCATATTGATTCAGGCGATCCAGGTAACGGGCGATCAGGTCGACTTCCAAATTCACTTTTTCCCCGGCAGCCAGGCCGCCAAGCGTTGTTACTGTCAGGGTGTGTGGAATGATGCAAATCGAGAAACGGTTATCATCCACCTCATTGACTGTCAGGCTGACGCCATCCAGACAGGCTGAACCTTTGGGTGCGATATAGCGTGCCAGGCTGCGATCTGCTTCAAACACAAAGCGCTCCGAGCGGGCATCTGCAGTTCGCGATACCAGTGTAGCAAGACCGTCAACGTGTCCGGAAACCAGGTGCCCACCAAGGCGGTCTGATGCCCGCATGGCCAACTCCAGGTTGACACTGTCACCCTCTTTTCGATCTCCCAGGCTGGTTTTGTCCAGCGTCTCGACTGACAGATCCGCACTAAATCCTGTTGCATCAGGTTCAAGCATGGTCAAGCAGCAACCGGAGATGCTGATGCTGTCACCAATTTTGCTATCCACCATCAATTCCGATGGCACCTCAAAGCGGATACGCAGATCACCACCGCGAGATTCACGGGACTGCAATTTTCCGGTCGCTGCTACGATACCTGTAAACATGATGGAGAATCCTCTAATCCTTATAAACCGGCTTTAAGCGTAAACGCAGATCTTTGCCGATACGTCGTGAGTCCATCCATTCCAGATGGACGCGATCTTGCATATTATCAAGTCGTGGTGCCGCAAAAGGACTAACCGCGCCACCACCCAAAATGATCGGTGCCTGGTAAATAAGTAACTCATCGACCAGGCCCTGTTGAATCAATGTACCGCAGAGTATCGCTCCGGCCTCAACCTGAACTTCGTTGAACCCTCTTTGCCCCAGTTCAGCTAACAAAGCCTGCATATCAACCCTTCCTTCGGAAGATGGCAAAACCAAACATTCAGCGCCTGTTTCTTTCAGGGCTTCCGGCACGGGATTTTCATTCAGGCCGGCGATCAACACTTTGCCTGAAAGGCTTAATAGCCGGGCATTGGCCGGCGTACGCCAGTGGCTGTCAACAATAACCCGCAGCGGTTGCCTGGCATTTTTATCGTTGCGTACATTCAATGACGGATCATCTGCCAATAGCGTGCCGATTCCCGTCAGAATGACATCTGCCCTGGCACGCCAATTTTGTACATCGGCTCGTGCTTCTGGCCCGCTGATCCACTGGCTTTCGCCATTTGCCAGGCCGATATGACCATCCAGACTTTGCGCCAGTTTAATCCGTACCCAGGGAATGCCCCGGGACATGCGTTTGATAAACCCGGCATTAATCTCTTCGGCCTGTGTTGCCATCAAACCGCTTTGCACTTCAATGCCAGCATCAATCAAGCGCTGGAAACCACTGCCGTTGACGTCCGGATTAGGATCCTCAATGGCAAACACCACTCTTGTGATTTTTGCGCTGATCAATGCGTCCACGCAGGGCGGTGTCCTGCCATGGTGACTGCAGGGTTCAAGTGTTACATAGGCTGTTGCGCCTGTCGCTCTGTCCCCGGCTTCACGCAATGCGTTGATTTCCGCATGGTCCTCACCGGTCTTTTTATGCCAGCCACTTCCAACCACCTTGCCATCAAGGCTGATGATGCAACCGACACGCGGGTTGGGGTGGGTTGTTTTCAGACCCAGACGGGCGAGTTGCAGAGCATTGGCCATGCACTGGTAATCGAATGTGCTGAAGCTCATTACTCATCTAGTCCGCTGTTACAGAAAAGAGCGGCGTCTTTCCGGGCTTGACCCGGAATCCATCTGTGGCGACGAGGATGGACCCCGGATCAAGTCCGGGGAGACGGGCGAGAGGTCCGGGGAGACGGGCGAGAAGTCCGGGGAGACGGGCGAGGGATCCGGGGTGAAGGAGCACTAGCGCCGTTTATCCTTTGCACGAACGTCTAACAGGGATATCTGCCGTTCATCCAGACCGCCCGGGTTGTCTTTTTCCAGTTTTTCAATCTCGTCACGGAAGGCCTGGACGTCTTCGAACCTGCGGTAAACGGAAGCAAAGCGGACATAGGCGACCTGGTCCAACTGGCTAAGCTCACGCATCACCCATTCGCCGATCAGGGTGCTGGGTATTTCCGCTTCCTCAACGCTGCGGATTTCCCGTAGCAATGACCGAATGGCACGTTCCACATCACGGGTTTCAACTGGCCTTTTTTCCAGCGCCCTGAGCATACCATTACGTAACTTGTCTTCTGAAAACGCCTCACGGATACCGCCCGCTTTTATCACCCTGGGCGCAACCAGCTCCGGTGTTTCGTAAGTATTAAAACGTGAGCCGCAACTGGCACACTCGCGCCGACGCCGGATTTGCATGCCATCACCCGTTACCCGGGAGTCCACCACCCGGGTATCATCGTGATTGCAGAAAGGGCACCACATTATCCCGGCCTGTTAACTATGGTAAACCGGGTGCCGGTGGCACAGGGCAGTGGCGGCTTCACGGGCATTGTCTTCAACTGCCGCATCACCCACCTGATCAAGCACATCGCAGATAATACCTGCCAGTTCCGAGCAATCATCCTGGTCAAATCCGCGCGTGGTGACCGCGGGTGTGCCAAGACGCAAACCACTGGTCACGAAGGGTGAGCGTGGCTCGCCCGGTACCGTATTCTTGTTTACGGTGATAAATGCACGGCCCAGGGCATCTTCCGCATCCTTACCGGTATATTCGCGACCAATCAGATCAACCAGGAACAGGTGATTGTCGGTACCGCCACAAACTATACGATATCCGCGCTCCATCATAACTGCAGCCATTGCTTTTGCATTTACCACGACCTGCTGTTGATATTCTACAAAGCCGGGTTCCAGCGCTTCTTTGAATGCTACTGCCTTGGCGGCTATTACATGCATCAGGGGACCACCCTGGGTGCCGGGAAAAACCAGTGAATTCAGTCTTTTCTCAATGGCTTCATTTTCCTGCGCAAGAATGATTCCGCCCCTTGGGCCACGCAGCGTTTTGTGCGTGGTAGATGTCACCACATGCGCATGTGGAATCGGGCTTGGATAAACATCTGCCGCGACCAGGCCGGCAACATGCGCCATATCTACAAGAAAATATGCACCGACAGAATCGGCAATTTCGCGCATCCTGGCCCAATCCACAACCCTTGAATAGGCAGAAAACCCACCTATCAGCAGTTTTGGTTTGTGTTCCTCGGCAATTCGTTGCATTTCATCATAATCAATCGCACCGGTTTCCTGGTCAATTCCATACTGTACAGCGTTGAACAAGCGGCCTGAGAAGTTGACCTTGGAACCATGGGTAAGATGACCACCATGCTGCAAATTCATGCCCAGCAAGGTGTCTCCAGGCTCCAGCAGCGCCATGTATGCCGCGGCATTGGCCTGTGAGCCTGAGTGCGGTTGCACGTTGGCGTAATGGGCACCGAACAACTTTTTGACCCGCTCCTGAGCCAGCGTCTCGGCAATATCAACGTACTCGCAACCACCGTAGTAACGACGGCCAGGATAACCCTCTGCATACTTGTTGGTTAAGACTGACCCCTGGGCTTCCAGCACCCTTGGGCTGACATAATTTTCTGAAGCAATCAGTTCGATATGATCTTCCTGCCGTTGCTCTTCGCTGGCTATGGCTGCTGCCAATTCGCTGTCGAATTCTTTAATGCCGAAACTGTCGTCAAACATGACTTTTCCTGTATTGAAGGGTTGTGGATGTGTAACCTGTAATTCTATCATTTTGTGAACAGATGATCCTACCAGCATTGTTAATCACAACGTCTTTCCGGACTCGAAACCGTCTTTCCGGGCTTAGGTCGCTCCGCGCATGGCCCAGGCCAGCCTCTCGACCGGTTCCCGGTCTCACCTTCTCCCTGCGCTCCCGCGACAGTAGTGCATCCCTGCACCTCACCCGGAATCCACCTTCTTTGAGAACAAACTGGACCCCGGATCAAGCCCGGGGTGACGGGAGTGGAGTGTCTTTCCGGGCCTGACCCGGAATCCATCTTCTCCTGCACCCACTGTCAAAAATCCCCTACAGATAATCAGGCTTTTATAGGATGTCTGTACATAAGATTTATTTGAAAATAGATCAATGCTCAAACAGCCTTGTATTTACATCATGACCAATAAGCCCCGTGGCACACTATACGTTGGCGTCACTTCCAATCTTGTACAAAGAACCTGGCAACACCGGAATCACCTGGCCCAGGGTTTCACCGCTAAATATGGACTAATACACTTGGCGTACTATGAACTACACGAAGATATGTACGAGGCCATAAAGCGTGAAAAAACGATTAAAAACTGGAAGCGTATATGGAAAATTGAGTTAATTGAAAAAGCTAACCCAAATTGGGTAGACTTGTTTGCTCAGATTATTTAGATGGACCCCGGGTCAAGCCCGGGGTGACGGGAGGGTTGTCTTCGAGGATAATTCTGACTCAAACTTTATTGGAATAAGCTATGGCTCAGTATATTTACACCATGATTGGCGTTAGCAAGACCGTGCCGCCTAATCGCACTATTATTAAGGATATCTCCTTGTCTTTTTACCCAGGCGCCAAGATTGGCGTCCTTGGGCTTAATGGCTCTGGTAAATCGACCGTGCTGCGCATCATGGCGGGTGTGGATAAGGAATTTGACGGTGAGGCTCGCCCACAGCCTGGGATTCGCATTGGATTTTTGCCACAGGAACCGGAACTGGATGATGAAACCACGGTGCGCGAAACCGTGGAGCAAGGTGTGGCTGAAGTCAGGAACCTGTTGCAGAAATTTGATGAGATCAGCCTTAAATTTGCTGAGCCCATGGATGATGAGCAAATGAACAGCCTGCTGGCTGAGCAGGCGGAATTGCAGGAAGCGATTGAAGTGGCCAATGGCTGGGAACTGGAACGGACGCTGGAAATAGCTGCCGATGCTTTGCGTCTGCCGCCATGGGATGACAAGATCGCTCACCTTTCAGGTGGCGAGAGACGCCGTGTTGCATTGTGTCGTCTATTGCTGGCGAGTCCTGATATGTTGTTGCTGGATGAGCCCACCAATCACCTCGATGCAGAATCCGTGGCCTGGCTGGAGCGGTTTTTGACTGAGTTTTCCGGCACTGTTGTGGCCGTAACTCATGATCGTTATTTTCTGGACAATGCTGCTGAGTGGATACTTGAGCTGGATCGTGGCTATGGCATACCCTGGAAGGGTAATTATTCATCGTGGCTGGATCAGAAAGAACAGCGACTGGCGCATGAGGATCGCAGCGATAAGGCCCATCAGCGAGCTATTCGTGAAGAACTGGAGTGGGTGCGGTCGAATCCGAAAGGCCGGCGCGCCAAGAGCAAGGCCAGGTTGCAGCGGTTTGAAGAGCTTAGCAGCCGTGATTATCAGAAGCAGAATGAGACCCGTGAGATTTATATCCCGCCGGGGCCGCGTCTGGGTGACCAGGTTATTGAGGTTACAGAATGTCAGCAAGGGTTTTGGCGACCGGTTGCTGATCTCTGATCTGAGTTTCAACCTGCCTCGCGGTGGCATTATTGGTGTTATTGGCGGCAATGGTGCGGGTAAATCTACCTTGTTTAAAATGCTGACGGGTGCTGAGAAACCGGATAGCGGGCAAATTACCCTTGGCTCGACGGTTGAGCTGGCTTATGTTGATCAGAGTCGTGACAGCCTGGACGGGGATAAGACGGTCTGGGAAGAGATTTCTGACGGCTCTGAGACCATAAGTGTGGCCAATTCGAAATGCCGTCTACGGGCCTATGTCAGTCGTTTCAATTTCCGTGGTTCTGATCAGCAATCAAGGGTTAAAGACCTGTCTGGCGGTGAAAGAAATCGTGTACACCTGGCAAAACTGATACGTTCGGGTGGCAATGTGTTGCTACTTGATGAACCCACCAATGATCTGGATGTAGGAACCCTGCGTGCACTTGAAGAAGCTTTACTTGAGTTTCCAGGCTGTGCCGTGGTTATTTCACACGATCGCTGGTTCCTGGACCGGATTGCCACACATATGCTGGCTTTTGAGGGCGATAGTAAAGTGGTCTGGTTTGAAGGTAATTATTCAGAATACGAGCAGGACCTGAAGCGGCGTATTGGTGATGATGCTTTGAATCCCAAGCGGGTGAAATACAAGAAAATCTAGCCTGCATATTTATGCTGGCTAAATTTCGGCAGTGAAAAATCTTCCCTGGAAGGTGCAAAAAGGCGTGGCTGTAATTGAGCAACTCGCGTGCTTCCCGGTCATCAAACACCAGGTCAAGCCCTTGCCTTTTTACCATCTCTGTGTTGATCCCTTTGACGATTTTGGAGCGCAGCGAAGCGTGCAAGCAAC
>PVMK01162678.1_pt1 | contig 27315 bp, 24 predicted proteins | sample 1853481 | NCBI WGS metagenome assembly PVMK01 (sample SAMN08533507, study PRJNA380276) | Marine sediment metagenome, whole genome shotgun sequencing project. | reverse complement strand
CGACTGTAACAAAGTCGCCGACCCAGACACGCTGGAGCCGGTGCCGCACGATGGCGAAACCATCGGCGAAATCATGTTCAGGGGCAACATCGTCATGAAAGGTTATCTGAAAAACCCGTTGGCGACCGAAAAAGCCTTCGAAGGGGGCTGGTTCCATAGCGGCGACCTTGCGGTCTGCCATGAAGATGGTTACATCGAGATTAAGGATCGCTCTAAAGATATCATCATTTCCGGCGGCGAGAATATTTCGAGTATCGAGATAGAGAAAACCCTGTATCGTCATCCAGCAGTGATGGAAGCTGCCGTGGTGGCAAGGTCCGATCAAAAATGGGGTGAAACCCCCTGTGCCTTTATTACCCTGAGGGAGAATTCAGACGATATCAGCGAACAGGATATCATTGAATTCTGCCGCGATAACATGGCACGATTCAAGGCACCGAAAACCGTGATATTCGGTGCATTACCTAAAACATCGACCGGTAAAATCCAGAAATTTATTCTACGTCAGCAGGCCGAGGCGCTCCAGGCATGACCGATATCACTACGCTACGCCGAATACTCACCGAACATAAACGTGTGGCTATGGTCGGGCTATCGGCCGACTGGTGGAGACCCAGCTTTTTTGCAGCGAAGTACCTGCTCGAGCACGGTTTCGAGGTTACCCCGGTAAATCCGAAATATGACGAAATCCTCGGACAAAAATGTTATCCGGATTTGAAGTCACTTCCGACCCCGATCGACGTTGTCGACCTGTTCCAGAAAGCTGATCGAGTACCGTTATTCATTGACGATGCGGTAGAAATTGGAGCTAAAGTTTTCTGGATGCAATTGGGTGTTGTCAACCCTGAAGCTGCGCAAAAAGCACAGAATGCCGGGCTCGAGGTAGTCATGGACCGATGTATGAAAATCGAATTTGCACGATTATTTGGTGGATTGAATACAATAGGTGTGAATACCGGCATTATCTCGGCAAAACGTCCACTTTATATCAATCGCTAAGATGAAATTTATTAATCGAGATCAGTAACATGGCCGATAGAGAATTTGGAATCGAAACACTGTGCCTGCACGCCGGGCAAATCCCCGACCCGGTTACCGGTTCACGCGCGGTGCCCATTCACCAGACCACCTCGTATGTGTTTGACAGCACCGATCACGCTGCCAGCCTGTTTAATCTGCAAACCTTTGGCAATGTCTACACACGCCTGACCAACCCGACCACCGCTGTATTCGAAGAGCGCATGGCTGCACTTGAAAATGGCCGCGCGGCGCTAGCGGTAAGTTCGGGCATGGCCGCACAGATGGTGGCGATACTGACATTGATGGAACAGGGTGATGAACTGGTATCGGCCAGCACGCTGTATGGGGGTACCTATTCCCAATTTGACGTCACCTTCCGGAAATTCGGCATTAATACGAAGTTTATCGACTCCGACGACCCGGAAAATTTTCGCAAGGCGATCACAAAAAATACCAAGGCACTTTATGCCGAATCGATCGGTAATCCCTTAAACAACGTACTCGACATCGAGCCCGTCGCCGCGATTGCCCACGATGCCGGTCTGCCCCTGATAATCGACGCCACTTTTTCGACACCCTATTTGTGTCGGCCGATGGATTTTGGTGCCGACATAGTCGTACATTCGGCAACCAAGTTCATTGGCGGGCATGGCACCTCGATGGGTGGTGTGATTGTCGAATCCGGCAAATTCGACTGGGCCAATGGTAACTTCCCCGGCATGACCGAACCCTCGGCAGGTTATCACGGCATCCGTTTTTATGAGACCTTTGGCGATTTCGGCTACACCGCAAAAGCGCGCTGTGAAACCGTTCGTACCCTCGGTCCAGCGATGAGCCCGTTCAATGCATTCTTGCTGTTACAGGGCCTGGAGACACTACCGGTGAGAATGGACCGCCACTGTGAAAATGCGGTAGGTGTGGCTAAATTTCTTCAACAGCACGAGGCGGTGTCCTGGGTGAACTACGCAGGTCTCGAAGATAATGCTTACCAACCGCTGGTAAAGAAATATCTCCCCAAAGGGGCAGGCTCAATTCTAACCTTCGGTGTCAAGGGTGGCGAAAAAGCCGGTGCTACTTTTATCGAGAGCGCACAATTTCTCAGTCACCTCGCCAATGTAGGCGACGCCCGAACCCTGATTATCCATCCGGCCTCGACAACACATCGTCAGCTCAGCGAAGAACAACTAGTCGCCGCGGGTGTAACACCAGATATGGTGCGTATTTCAGTGGGCCTGGAGACCCTGGACGATATCCTCTGGGATCTGGATCAGGCGTTGAAGCAGTCGCAGTAGTTTGTTGGTTGCGAAATGTATTTCGCTCATTTAAATCACCGCGGGTGCGTTTAGGAACAATAAATTTCACACACTACTACTTGCAGTACTTCGTAGTTAATTATTGAGTAAGTGTGCGAAATAGCTTTCGAATAACTCAATTACTCAGGTAATCCATTTTACACTGCAGCCAACTTGGTCTCAGGACTAACCTTAAACTCTACCCCGGTACGTGAGATTGCATTTAATACCGCGCGCAGGGATGCGCCAACGATATCCTCGCTGCACCCCGCGCCGCAACTTCGTTGGCCGTTAATGCTCAACTGCACATAGGCAATTGCCTCGGACTGCTCGTTGTCACCGAGGGTATGCTCGCTATAGTCGATTAGTACCAGTTTAGTACCCAGGGTAGTGTTAATCGCCCGCACGAACGCATCGAGTATGCCCTTACCCTCGCTGGCGATATCTATATCACCGTGTTCGGTAACCAGCGTCGCTCTTAATCTGTCGCTGCCCTGCGATCTCGACGCCTGGTAACGCTCGACCGTGATGGGCTTGTCTACTTTAATATAGGTATCCTGAAATATCTGCCAGATCGCTTCGGCGGATACTTCGGTCTCGCTTTTTTCCGCGTATTTCTGTACATGGGGGCTAAAATCCACCTGTAACCAGCGCGGCAGAATCAGACCATAGTCCTGCTCGAGTACGTAGGCCACGCCACCTTTACCCGATTGACTGTTGATCCGAATTACCTGCTGGTACGACCGGCCAACATCGCGAGGATCGATCGGCAAATAGGCCACCTGCCAATGCGAATTTGGGCCGTTAACGCTGCGCTCGCGTTCATCTATTGCCAGGCACTTGTTGATCGCGTCCTGATGACTGCCGGAGAAGGCGGCAAACACCAGGTCACCCGCATAGGGATGGCGTGGATGCACTGATAACTGGGTACATCGTTCGACCACATTAATAATTCGATCCATGTCGGACAGGTCCAGGTCTGGATCTATACCCTGGCTGTAAAGATTCATCGCCATCGTCACTATATCCATATTGCCGGTTCTCTCGCCGTTGCCAAGCAGGGTACCTTCGATTCGGTTAGCGCCCGCCATGACACCCAGCTCCGAGGCAGCAATACCACAGCCACGATCATTATGCGTATGTAAGCTGATGATGAGGCTATCGCGCCTGTTAATCTTATCGCACACCGATTCAATCTGGTCGGCATAGACATTCGGGGTTGCAACCTCGACAGTTGCCGGCAGATTGATGATAGCCTTGTTGGCGGGGGTTGGTTGCCACACATCGATTACCGCATCACACACTTCTACCGCAAAGTCCAGCTCGGTGGCGGTGAAGCTCTCGGGTGAATATTGAAACTGCCATTTGGTATCGGGTTGACTGGCGGCACAATCGCGTACCCAGTATGCACCCTGTACTGCTATGGCCTTGATTTCGTCACGCGACTTCTTGAACACATGTTCACGTTGCACAGCCGAGGTCGAATTATAAAGGTGCATGATCGCGCTCCGGGCACCTTTCAAGGACTCGAAACTACGCGCAATTAAATGCTCACGCGCCTGGGTTAAAACCTGGATGGTGACATCGTCGGGCACCAGGTCCTGTTCGATCAACTGGCGTACAAAATCAAAATCGGGTTGCGATGCGGCCGGAAATCCGACTTCGATCTGTTTGAATCCGACATCGACCAGCAGCAGGAACATTTCCAGTTTTTGCTTCGGTGTCATGGGTTCGATCAGAGCCTGGTTGCCATCGCGAAGATCGACGCTACACCAGGTCGGTGCCTGCCTGATCACACTATCAGGCCAACGACGCGCCGGTTTGACGATCGGCGCAAAGGGGCGGTACTTTTTATGATTGAAGGTTGACACCGGACTATCCTGTAATGTTATTGATGAGGTGGATCACTGCGACTCAGGTAAAAATCAGGGTCGCGCAATCTACTGGTAATGCCTCGTTTCAGCTATTGGCTCAGTATAATTCAAATACACGAGTCATTTATCGCGAATTATCCAATATTATTCGTAATTTTAGAGAATTATACTTTTATTAATGAATTAATGAGTTAGTATGTCTATTATATTAAATTAATAGAGAGATACTGGTTGAAAATTACACTGGATCGGATCGATAAGCATATTCTCAGGCTGATGCAGGCAAATGGCCGGATTAGCAATCTCGAACTGGCCGATCAGGTAGGTCTATCCCCGACGCCGTGTTCGCGCAGGGTCAGGCGTCTCGAAGAATCCGGTTTGATAGATCGCCATGTTACCCTGCTTAAACCTGAATTACTGGGTCTGAGTCTGACCGCAATAATTGGCATTTCGATGGATCGACATACCCCCGATCGTTTCGAGTCATTCGAAAAGGCTATCGCCAGTATGCCTGAAATAATTGAATGCAATATCGTCACCGGGCAGGCGGCCGATTTTCTGGTCAAGGTCGTCGTTAAAGATATGCAACACTATGAAAGATTTCTGCTCGGACGTCTAACCCGCGTGAGCGGTGTGACCGGTGTTCATTCCAGTTTTGTGTTGCGGCAATTGATAAACAAGACAGAATTGCCGGTAGATTAACTGTCCCACAAAAGGGAAGCGCAGTCCGAGCAGGGCCCCACGACTTGAAAGTTGGTCTGATTGAACTACCATTTTAACATCTAATCTTATCCCACCCAGGTTTTCCTACCTTTCATGGCCAGCTCCTTCCATATAAGTAGCTCCTCGGAGTCTATAACCAATTTCGCCCATGGAGGGGTGTTGATCGGTCGAATATCGAGTCACTGGACAAAGCCTTGCACACTGAATGGGCGCTGGGTAGAAACATTGTGCTGGCCTGGGTTCCCCGTGTTAAGGGCATGGATGTACTCATCATTCCTCACTACACGCTCAGTGAGTTCTTTGCTTCGGCTGCCCAGGAAACCGGAAACCCATCCGCCGATCCCGACGACACCGACTACACCGATTCTTTTAACCGTCTGCCTTCGAGGGTTATTGAAAAAGTTATAGCCGGCTCCAAGAAACGCGATAGTCGAGAAATTTTACATTTATCGAAGTTGCTGGGATACGCTCCTCGATGTATAGAGTTACCCTTTACACCCGGTGAAGAAGTACCCTACGGGGTAGTCGAATCGATAATAAAAAGGTACAGCATCTCATTCGCTGAAGACCGTGCAGTCGCGCTGTTTGACATTGTCGGATTTTCTCTTTTGTCACCGCTGGACCAGGTTACCCAGCTAAATAGCCTGGCTCTTTCGGCTAATGCGGCCCACGCCAAAATGCTCAAAAAAGATATCGACATCAATTTTGCACGAACCACCACCGGTGACGGATTTTATATCTGGAACAGGGATCGTAGTATCCAGGCCAATGTCAATCTATACCACTTGATGCACCTGGTACTTGCCGATAACGCTATAGCCAGGGCCAAATCCTCACACAGCACGACACCGTTGCTACGAACTGCCTTCCATGTCGGGGGATATTACGAGTTCTATCAGTCCGAGGGCTTAAGCCCCACGGTTTACAGCTATATCGTTGGTGATGTGACTATCGAGCTCGCCAGAATGGTTGAGCAGGCCCTGCCCGGGCAGGTGCTGGTGGGCGATTTTCAGATACCGGTTCCAGATGGAGAGATCGGTCTGGTGAAAAAATTAGACACCACCGATTTCATCGACAAAGCGCAGGAAACACTCTCGAGTCTAAACGGGCTTGTTTTATCAGATGGTAAAATAGATTCGATCAGTTGTTACCTGACCGGCGACAGGCTCGAAAACCAGGAATTTGCGGTACGCAAATATGTCATTGTCGACAAGCATGGCAAGGGAAGAAACGTCTACAATGCCAAGGTTAACATCTATCTGAACGATTCAAATCCGGTCTACCTGGGATTACCCACTAATAATTTAGGCCCCTTCAATGCTTCTACCGGTGATTCTGTCGCGTTAAGAAACCATTCGACCGACGACTATTGAAAACAGTCTACAGCCCCCTCGCCATTCCGGCCCCCGAGCCGAAATCTCGAAATAGCGTATCATCTCAAGATTCCGGGACAGCCAGACCGCTGATTTCACAGGAATGACGATAATATCGACTGGTTTTAACAAACATTTGACTAATCACCGGCCAACGCTGATAGTTTCCACAAATGAATGAGTTATCGACCCGAACCCTTCGATCCGCAGGTAAAAGAAGCCCAGCTCCAGCATGAATCCCAGTCCTGGGATACCAGCCAGGTACAGGCGGCATTGCCCGGCGACATTCCAGAAATTGATATCTCAGAATATTTCGGGAGTCAGAGCGATGCCGCACTTAATGCGGTTGCTGAACAACTTCGCGGAGCCTGTCTGCAGGTTGGATTTTGCTCGATTGTCGGTCATCAGATTTCATCGAGTCAGGTAAAAAAGGCGTTTGCCGAGGCACAGCGTTTTTTTGCATTGCCAACGGATCTCAAACATAGCCTGTTGATGGATCGACCCGACTGGCCGGTAAAGGCGGTTGGCTACCTGGCGGTCAATAATTACAAACTACCCTGCCCGGAATAAAGGCAACCTCAACGAAACCTTCGTCATCAAGCGCGACCACCGGGTCGGACTCGGGGACAATCAATGGCCGGGTGAAGATCAACTACCCGGATTCCGCACCAGTATTGAACACTATGCCGGGCAAATGGAAAACCTGGCAAAACAGTTATTACCAATTTATGCACGGGCACTCGAACTCGAGAAAAACTTCTTTGCACCCGCATTCACAAACCCGCTGTACCGATTGCGGATGACACATTATCCGTTGATCGAAGACAGGGCAGCAGATGAATATGGTATCGCCCCACACGTCGATACCACTTTTTTTACCCTGTTGGCACAAAATAGTCCCGGGCTGGTAATCTTCAGTGAAAAGCGCCAATGCTGGATTCATGCGCCGGTCATCGAAAACGCCTTTATCGTCAATACCGGCGAGTTGCTCAAGCAATGGTCGAATGATTTATTCATCAGCGTCAAACACTTTGCCAACAACAATACCGGCGATGAAGCCCGCTATTCGATTCCATTTTTCTTCAATGCCAATCCTGACTACGAAATGGAATGTCTGCCTACCTGCTGCAGCGCTGATAACCCGCCTAAGTATCCACCGATTTCTTATCTGCAGAGTCAGGGAGTTGTACAGGGCGAGTAACCGGGCAGTACCAATGGTCCTGTCATTTCGGCCTCCGAGCCGGAATCATTAAAGCTGTTAATTAGATTCCTGCCAAGTGGGCGGCATCCCGCCAGGAATGACGAAAATTTGCTGGAATGTTGGACACAGGCGAAGAATCAGGGGTCTGATACCAGGCCTAGCAATTTCTGTATTTTCGCTTTCCTGGCATCATCGGCAAAGCTGGCTTCTATGCTATTCGATACCAGTTGTATCGCCTGTTGCTCAGTCATATCGAGTACCTGTGCCAGGGCTTCAAAGTTTTCGGTCATATATCCACCGAAATAAGCCGGGTCGTCTGAGTTCACGGTGACGCAGACGCCTTTTGCCAGCATGTCGAGAATATTGTGTTGCGACATGTCTTCGAAAACACGCAATTTGGTATTCGAGAGCGGGCAAACGGTGAGTGGCAATCGGGTTTCAACCAGGCGGGAAATCAATTCAGGGTCATCGGTCGAGCGCACGCCGTGGTCGATACGCGAGACTTTTAAATCTTTAATCGCGGTCCAGATATACTCAGCAGGCCCCTCCTCGCCAGCATGTGCAACTGTCAACAAGTCCGACTCACGCGCCCTGGCAAACACTCGACTAAATTTTTCAGGCGGGTGGCCTTTTTCAGAACTGTCCAGTCCAACGCCTGTAATCAGATCAAGATATGGCTCGGCTTGCGCGAGGGTGTCAAAGGCAGCCTCTTCGCTGAGATGACGTAGGAAACACATGATCAGCCTGCTGGTAATGCCAAACTTTTTCTCACCATCATCAAGTGCCCGCGAAATGCCGTTAATCACGGTTTCAAAGGGTATACCTCTATGCGTGTGGGTTTGCGGGTCGAAAAACGGCTCGACATGAACCACGTTTTGCTGTCGGCACTTTTCCAGGTAAGCCAGGACCAGGTCATAAAAATCCGCTTCCACCTGAAGCACGTTGGCACCCTGGTAATAAATATCGAGAAAATCCTGCAGGTTGCTGAACGCATAGGCCTGGCGTAGAAGGTCTACACTTGCAAATGGCAATTCAATATTATTCCGCCGAGCCAGTTGAAACATCAGCTCAGGTTCGAGGCTTCCTTCCAGATGTATGTGTAGCTCTACCTTGGGTAGAGCATTGAGCCATTCATGGCAGAGGGTTCCCATTTATACCATCCTGTTGACCAGATTATTTTAACAGCCACGATAATACTATATTGGGACAAATGCAGGATGCCTGTAAATACCCCTAGCCGCTAATCCTGTACATTGAATAATCGAAATAATAGTATTCGGATTTCGGTTATTAGCCCTGGAGCAGACAAATGCGACGCTTAAAACAAATGCTCGATGCTGGCGGTACAGTGCTGTCTGCCTGGTGCGGTATTACCGATCTGCGATATCTTGAGGCCATTGCCAGGCATAGCTTTGATGCGGTCGTTCTCGACATGCAACATGGGTTTTTTGATGAATCCAGCGTTCAAAATGGTATTGCCACGCTGGTTGCCCGCGGTAAGGCGCCGCTGGTGCGGATTCCACTGGCACGCTGGGATACGGCTTCCCGGGTGATGGATTTTGGAGCGCTTGCCGTGATAGCACCGATGATTAACACCGCAGCGGACGCCAGGGCATTGGTTTCCGCTACGCGATTTGTTCCGGTAGGTGAACGCTCGTTTGGACCGCGACACGCAGCCTCCCTGTACGGGATCGACAGTAATGAATATCTCGAAGGATTCGATCAATGCTCCCTGGTGCTGGCAATGATTGAAACCCGCGAGGCCTACAACAATCTTGATGAAATTATCGAAGTCAATGGAATCGACGGCATACTGATTGGCCCGGGTGACCTTTCTATTTCGTTTCGGCAAAATAGAATACCGGATGCTTATGGAGTCGATACTATCAATGCCGTCGAAGACATAGTAGCGCGATGTAAAAAAGCAGGTAAAAAGACGGCCGCTTTTTCGATCAACCCGGCGGCGGCAAATATGCTCAATAAACTGGGCGTGGATATCATTTCGGTAGGAATCGATGATACCTATATATCCGGTGGTGTCGACTCACACATCTCCGGATTAAATTTCAGGTGATTTTAAGTGACGATGGATCGAATCCGCCCTATTCTTACCGTTAAAGCCCGATTAATAAAGACCGCAGGTCAGGCCTGACAGCCCATGAAACTCCTGGTATTTCAGCATATCGACTGCGAACACCCCGGATCACTTCGCGGCTTCCTGGCCGCAGACAAAATCGAATGGCACGCGATCAATCTTGATCAGGGTGATTCCATTCCTCCACTGGAAAATTACGACGCACTGTGGGTGATGGGTGGCCCGATGGATGTCTGGGATGTAGAGGAGCACAGTTGGCTGATTGGCGAAAAAGCTGCCATTCGCCGTTGGGTAAGCGAATTGAACAGACCTTTCCTGGGATTTTGCCTTGGCCATCAATTACTCGCCGACGCACTCGGTGGCAGCTGTGCACCACAACGACCACCCGAGATTGGCATTGTCGAGGTCGAGCTAACCGACGAGGCCGCTGGCGATCCCCTGTTTAAGAACATGCCGCAAAAACAAAAATGCCTGCAGTGGCATTCGGTGTGCGTCGACCAGCCACCTGAAAATACCACCATACTGGCCAGTTCCGATGACTGCCGGGTACAGGCCATGCGAGTCGGATCAAACGCATGGTCGATGCAATACCATGTTGAAGTCGAAACTGATACCGTCGAAAACTGGGCCGATGTACCCGCTTACCGCGAAGCTCTCGAAAGCACAATAGGACCACAGGGACTGGCCATGATGAAATCGGGTGCCGATAGCCATATTTCGGAGTTTCTCAACTGTGCCGAGATGCTGTATCGCAACTTTATGCAACACGCTGATACTATCAATGCACGAAAAATTACAACTGGTTAGTATTGTTACTGTGTACCCGGTATCAACTTCCCCTGTTCCCATCGATAAACTGATTTTCTATTTAATGTCGGCAAGCCCGAGGACTGGTGAGCGAATTTAAAGACAACTCTGTATAACTCGGATCTTCCCTGGCTTCAGCCTCCACCCTGCGCCGCTTAACCAGGATTCGCATTGCTTCCTGCCAGGCTCAGGTGCAAACTGCGCCGATGGCCATCGCATCAACAAACCGCCACGCAATAGATTCCCGTCACGGATACGCCATGTTGATCATGATGGCCGGCTCGATAGCAATCAGTTTTGGCGGCCTGGTGCAACGCAATATCGAGGTCGCCGATGCATGGCAAACGATCTTCTATCGATCTCTCGGCATGCTGATTGCGATGGTTTTCATCGTAGCGATTCAATACCGCGGTCGCGTACTGAGTACAATAACCGGAGTTGGGCAGCTGGGATTACTCGGTGGCGCGCTGATATCGGTTGCCGGAATCACTTTTATCCAGGCCCTGGCCCACACCACGATAGCTAACGCGCTGTTTATACTCGGTGCCATACCCTTTTTTGCCGCACTGTTCGCGCGACTTTTGCTGGGTGAGCAATTACGCCGCACGACGCTGCTTACCATGCTAGCGGCTGCAGTTGGGCTTGGTATCATGGTCGTACAGGGTATCAACATCGGTTCGGGATTCGGAAATGCAATGGCCCTGATAACCGCCATCAGTTTTGCCCTGTACGCAATTATCGTGCGCTATAAACGCCAGACCGAGATGCTACCGGTAATGCTGATATCGTCGGTGATTGTGATCACTATCACCTTGCTGGTGAAATCCGGTGATATGGCTATTCCGCTACGCGATATATTACTGTGCCTGTTCTGGGGCGGATGCCTGTCAGGTTATGTCAACTGGGCGTTTATAGTTGCCTCACGTCACCTGGCCGCCGCGGAAGTGACATTGGTCATGTTGCTTGAATTTGCGCTAGGGCCGCTCTGGGTATGGATGTTTATCGGTGAAACGCCCAGTTTATGGACCGTGATGGGTGGCTGCCTGATCATCGTGGCGGTCGCATTGCGGGCTATTTTCGAGCTGATTTATAAACCCATGCCCGAGCAAACCCCGAGTACGCCGGTTTAACTTTATATTAATTCGTTGTTCAGGTGGAGCAAGACGGATTCCCTAGTATCCCAGTTCTGGCCGCACAATATTTATCAATTTCTCACCGGCGATATAGCGCTCCAAATTTCTGAAAAACAGATCCAGCGTAATCGGAATATAGTTATCACCATCATCGGCCGATACATGTGGGGTAACAATAAAATTGGGGGCCGACCATAAGGGTGAATCGGTCGGCAGTGGTTCCTGGTCAAACACATCGATTACTGCACCGCTTAGATGACCGCTGACAAGAAGCTCGGCCAGTGCGTTGTAGTCCATCACCGCTCCGCGTCCCACATTGATAATACCGGCACCCGGTTTCAACGCCTGAAGTCGTTGGCGATTGAACAGGCCATTGGTTTCTGGCGTGGACGGCGTTGACACAAATATATAATCCATCTTCGGCAGAACTTCATCGAGCTGATCTATCGACACCATTTGATCGACATCATCGTGTGGACGACCATGTCGGGATACACCGATAATATGTACCGGCAGCTTGCCGAGCTGCCTGGCAGCGCCACCGCCGATACCGCCGACACCGATAATACCCACCGTTTTGCCTTTTATCGGTGTCGAGAATAATGCATGCCACAACTTTTTATGCTGATTACCTAATATGGCCGGCATTTTGTTGTGCAGCATTAGCACGGCCATCAGCGCATATTCACCCGCCTTATCGGCATGGGCACCCTTATTGTTGGTGATAGTGACCCCGTCCGGCACCCAATCCATCGGGCACAAATGCTCGACCCCGGCACCGATGATATGAATCCACTTCAAATTCGGTGCAATCCCGGCCAGATTTTCGGTTGGCAGGTCCCAGGTCAGCAGTACTTCGGCGGTTTTCATCGACGCGTTGAAATGATCGGTATCCCAATCTACAAAAACGTCGAGCTGCCTGGCAATATCCGCATAACGGGCAGCCGATTCCTGGTATTTCTCCATCGAAATGGTAAATACCGGCTCGCTCTCGGGAGTCGATGGGAAGGTATCCGGGCTTGCATGATTATTCTTAATGTGCAACTTGATACTCATTTTTGACTCGATTCGAGATTTTTCATCGCCTCGATAATGGTCTTGTCTCTTGCACTGCCAATCAGCGATTCGGCGCTAAATTGAATTTCCATCACCGCTTTGTCGATTTTCTGAAGCAGCTTGCTGTCATCTTTCCCGTCCAGGGGAATGTTCAGCACGGTATCGCCACCGTAAGTCGGCACCGGATTAGACCAGTAATCGCTGGTCTGTTCGGGTTTAATTCCTTTTTCGAGGTTGCGGCAAACCTTGCGCAGTTTTTTACGGTACATAATAATTCCTTTATCGCTCGGCACCAGGTGCTCGCGCTTCTGATCGGCGATCCTGCCCATGCCTTCAACTGCTTCAGCATCACCCGGAAAGCGCTGGCGCTGATCGTAACTCCGGTCCATGACCTCACCCTGTTCGATCAATTCCGGCCCCTCGGGGGTGTTGTATTCTTCGGGGTCTGCGCGATCGCCAAAAATTGCCCATGCAAACGCCGTTGTATTTTCATCGTCAATCGGCACCACCCAGCGTGAAAAAGCCGTGCGCCCATAGTAGATCGAATTGGTACCGTCGGCAGAGAAGGCAGCGCCGGACTGGGTATAATTCGGCAATATCAGCTCATTAATTCGAACCCATATATTATCGCCGACACGACGCGTGTTGCTACCGAGAAACCCCATTTGGCGCTGGTAAAATGCCAGTTCCCCCAACTCTCCCATGCCCTCGGAAAACTGCGGTCGACTCATTCTCGAATGCAGGAAACTGGTGTGGATCGGATCGAGTATCGCGTCCAGCACCTGTATCCAGTTGCATCGATAATCCGCGCGGTAGGGTACATAGGTATGATCGGGAATTTCGAGAGTATCGTAGATGGGAAACCCGGGCATTTCGTCGATCGGTCCGAGGTAGGCAAATAACAGACCCTTGAATTCCTTCACCGGGTAGGCTCCCAGTGAAGTTTTATTTTTGATCAGTTCAGCGATACCGTCGGGTTGCCCCGGTATCTCCAGAATCCTGCCGTCAACATCGAATAACCATCCATGGTAGCAACAGCGAATACCATTCGATTCGCAGATCGCAAATTCGAGCGAGGCTCGTCGATGGGGGCATTGCCTGTGTACCAGGCCATAGCGACCGGACCTGTCCCTGAAAATAACCAGTTCTTCACCCAGCACTCGAATCAGGCGCGGCACATCCTCAATTTCGGCAGCCAATGCCACCGGCTGCCAATAACGACGTAAGTATTCGCCGCAGGCTGTACCCCGGCCTGTGCGGACTAACAGTTCATCGCTAGCACCACGATGGGGTTCGACATAACCGTTGTATGCCTTAGTTGCTGATGTCGGTTTAGAGATTGATTGAGTCATAGTAGATAGCGGTTAGGCCAGCCTGCGCTTGATTCTGACAGAATTTCTGCTTTGTTCTATAGTTAAGGAACCTAAGGAACCCCTGATCAATTCATGAATGAATCAGAGGTTCCTTAAGATTACTATGCCGGGATGTTGGTGATATTGCTACCTGACATTTTACCCACAAAAACAGTATTTTAACGCACCTGGAACCGTGAATATGGATTTATCAGCCGATTCCAGCAGTAATAGAGCAAGCTGTCATTTAGGTGCTGTAATTACAACCGGCAAGATGGCGCTGAAGCTATTTCGCGACATGAGAGCTTCATAACCAGGTTTCAATGCCTCAACTGGTGGGCATCGTTTTTTTAGCAGCAGCCTTTATTTTCAAATTATCGGAAAAATCGATCAGAATCATACCGCTATATTTTTTTCCTTTATAAAACTCAACTCGGTATTTTTCAGCCTGCTTGTCTACTGAAAACCGGCTACTTATCTGTTTCTTGTGTATTAACAGGCCGCTCTCATTACGTTGACCAGGTTTTCGATAACCAATTACATTAGTCCTTCTACCATGCATGGGCCGAATCATGAAGTTCTTGCTTACCGTGACCATGGAGCCAATTGGAACCTGCGATTTGACGCCGTCAATCTCCATCGGCACCTCACTTAGTGAATCATCGTAGTCGAAGTATTCGGGTTTCAAGGTGGTGAATCCGCGATTTCCGTAGCGTACCTTGTAGCTCTTTGCAGTATTTACTATCGCTACCAGGGGATTATTGGTACTGAACTCGATCGTTGAATTTTTCTGGATCGGTACATAGTTAATCCGTTTCCGGGGCGTATCGAAATCGTAAAGAATTTTATTGTTGTACATAACCAGCTGTATATCGCGTCCCAGCTTGCGGTTGATCGTTCTTGCCGATAACTTGAAATTCCGTTTGAATTCGATACCCATCTGCTCGAACATGGCCTCGACAAACCTGAGATGATTGAATATGCGTCGTTCAGTAGGATAGCTTTTACTCGCCTCAACCCCCATTGCAGCCTTCCCATTTCTGACCGCAAAGTAGGTCAGTGTTTTTTCCATCTCCTTGTCGCCCTCGCGAGTGCGGGTGTTTTTCAGGCGGAACTTTTCCCGGTTTGAACTAGTTTTGGTATTGGCCGAGCGCATCGCATTCCTGGCTACTACCTCGAGATTGCCGAATGCCTCAGACTCTATAGTCGCCTGGTCGATGACGATACTTTGTCCCCAGCGCCTCGGATTTTCATTTTTATCGACATAAACGGAGTTATAAAATCCGCTGCCATCGTGCAAATTAAGGATCATAAAAATCTGCTGGTCGGTAATAATGTTTTTAATTTTCGTTATGGTCTGATATTCGGGGTCATTTGCGGGAATATCGAGAAACTTGCGATTCATATCGCCATATACACCACGAGAACGCTTGATGATGCTCTCAAAATTCAGGTTAGGCACCACCCAGACCTCGCCACGGGTAATTTCGTAATCAGTGACCAGCAGCGAGGCTGCGGTAAATCCACCAGGCTCATCACCCTGAATGCCACCGATGATTAATATAGTGGGGCCCGCCACACCCGACTTCAACTTGTGAAATGTGAACGGATAATCTGCAGCCAGCACTGGTTGAAAATCTGCCATCAATATCAGGCACAGAAACATTATTTTTTTCATACGACTCTTATATGCCAGGGTTCATAGCGTACGCCAAAGGTATTATTTCGAGGATAACGAATATCCAGGTAGCCCAGGTCAGACAGGCGTTTAAATTCATCGGTTTGAGCAAATTCCTCGGTATAATTTCTAGCGCCGAAATTCCTTTTACCCACATCAAAATCGCCTACCGCATGGTAAGAATGCCCGGGAGGTGCGAGCGAATAAGATGCCAGTGATAGATTTCCTTCGACTTCCGCAACCTTGTTTAAAAAAAGGTAAATTTGCTTGACCACATTGCGAATGCCGGATGTGAGCACCACCGAATCACCAACGTCTTTTCGAATTCTCTGGTAGGTATCGAGTGCGTCTCCCCTGAATAGATAATGACCGGTCCCCGGAATTTTACGAATGTCCTTTTTTAATATTGATGAACTTAGTCGCGTGACAACCTTGTCTCCATAAAATCCGAGCGTATTGGCATCGATAGCAAATAACTTCTCGACAAATTCCAGTTCCACCCTCGAAAACTTTCCTATCTGGTTGTAATTTCTGGCAAATTTCAACGAATGATCCCATCCGATGACATTGAAATTTCCATATCCGATATATTTCTGTAGCCTGGAAAAACGGGAGAGCGTTTTTTTAAAAATTTTTACTTCATCTTCGCCTAATATAATTTCTGGAAATAATTGATCCAATACGTTTGGTGGAACACTCGTAATATTATCGACTATGTTGTTGTCCGGGTATAAGTCAATATTAGAGACAGGATTTTTTTTCTCGGTAATCACTTTTCTGCGGACCGATTCAGGCCATTGTGGGCCGATAAAACTGGCGGGGGCTTTTGAGGCGTGCGCAGCGCTACGCCAGAATTGACCCAGCGTTAAAGCGCTAGCAACAATCCCGCTACTTAAAGCAAGAAAATTTCGTCGCTTTAACATTGTTTTAAATCAGACTAACCATTAACGATAAAAATGAGTAAACAGGGTAAATCGATTTGGGGGCAATCTATCATCTTAGAGCCAAATTTTCTACTGATTGCAGCGGAATACTATTCGGCTATCGATAAATAGCTAACAGTTTCCAAAAAATTACCCGGTTGACTGACACATGAGGCAGAAAGCTATGTAATTATGTCTCTACAGAGCGATCAGTCCCAATAACGCTTGATTTGTATCCTATAACTCATCTGATACACAGATTTTGAATAAGGTGTTGGCCAGCTTGCGCAACTTCTGAGAAGAATAATGAGAACAGAGAGTAATTATGGGAAAGCCCAAAATAGTGCCCGGTAAATCGGATCACAATTCAGAATTAACGGATGATACCAGTACCGCCATCAGCAAAAAGAATGGTACCGGTCGAAGGCTGGAAGATGCCATCACTTCCAGTGGTTTAAAAAGGAAATTAAATCTGGAGCGCCGGGTTAAACGCAGTGAACGCCGGGGCGAATCAGACCCTAACTACAAAGGCAAAACTCGCAGATTTACTATCGATACAAGGTCGACCAAAAAGGACCGCCGTAACAGGAGCTGATCCCTTTCCAGCGCGCTGTCCCTGCTGCTTGCCACTAGATGATTCAAGGGCCACGGGGCATTAAATTCGTGTTGCTTCACAACGATATCATAGCTTAGTGACAGGCCGAGCCCGGTACCCTCGCCGGCGGGTTTGGTGGTAAAGAAGGGTAAGAAGATCTTTTCACGCACTCCCTCTTCGATGCCGAATCAGGTTCCCTTAACTATCTTGAAACCGTTACACTGACGTGATGGATACAACCATAACAATTGCTGAAGACGCACCACCCCTTTCGCGTTCACCCTGGCGCTTTGCTTTATATTTTTATCTTAAATCGCGCTATACGCTGCTCGCGATCTTTGTATTTGAAGCGGCACAGGCGGCTTGCACCATACTACTACCCTATGGCGTGAAGGAGATTATCGACGCTGTGACGCTGGCCAACGAGACTGGCGCAGATATCTTCACTACCACTCAGGATGCCCTGCTGCTGTTTGCCCTGTTGAACCTGGGAATTGTGTTGTTCAGCCGCGCCAGCGGTGCGGCTCTGGTAATGACCGGGCCCTATTTGCGCGCCGAAATTCGTAAGTCGCTATTCAGTTACCTGCAGCACCATTCGCATCGCTATTTCATTTCGCATTTTGCCGGTTCGCTGGCAAATCGCATCGCCGAGGTATCGATGAGCAGTATGCACGCACTGTGGACCATAACTTTCGACTTTTACCCGTTGATTATCAAGTCGCTGGTGGCGTTGATAATACTGTTCAATGCCAGTGGTGAGCTGGCCCTGGTATTGAGCCTGTGGTTAGGGATTTATATTTATGTATCTTACTTACTCGCCAGGCGCTGTCGGGAATATGCCCAGGATTTCGCCGCAGCACGTTCCCTGGTTACCGGCAAGATAGTCGATTCGGTCACCAATGTGATGAACGCGAAGATGTTCGCGCGTCGCCGCTATGAAGAAGACTACCTGACAGACTACCTCAACCACGAGGTAGACCATGCGCTGCGTACCTACTGGTACATGGAAAAACTACGCTGGTTCCAGTTCACGGCCGCGATGATGCTGATGATCGGGATGGTGGGCTATGCATTAAAGATCTGGACCGAGGGCAGCCTGACCGTTGGTGAGTTTTCCATGGTCGCGGGACTGGCGATATTACTGATCGAAGCGGCACGTGGTTTGAGCCGCAGCTTTCTCGAATTTTTCGAATATCTTGGCAATATTAGCGACGGGGTCTCGGTATTTATTCAGCCGCACGAAATCGTCGATAACCCCGGGGCACCGGTGTTGATTGTGGATCGGGGTAAAATCGCCTTTGACGATGTCTCTTTTACCTACCACGAGGGATTACAAGTTTTCGAAAATCTAACTGTCACTATTGAGCCCTACCAACAGGTCGGGCTGGTAGGATTTTCCGGATCGGGAAAATCTACCTTTGTGAATTTGATTCTGCGGCTGTTCGAATCCCAGGGTGGTTCCATTAAAATCGATGGGCAGAATATCATTGACGTAAAGCAGGATAGCCTACGTGAGAGCGTGTCAATGATTCCACAGGATCCACAGTTATTTCACCGCTCATTGATGGAGAATATTCGTTACGGGCGTCTCGATGCCAGCGATGAAGAGGTGATTGAGGCGGCGAAGAAAGCACATGCGCATGAATTTATCCTGCAGACTGAAATGAAATACGAATCTCTGGTGGGTGAACGTGGGGTGAAACTCTCCGGCGGGCAACGTCAGCGAATCGCGATTGCACGCGCGATTCTGAAGGATTCGCCGATTTTGATTCTGGATGAAGCCACCTCATCACTGGATTCGGTAACCGAGAAAAATATCCAGCTGGGCCTCGATAACCTGATGAAAGGCAGAACGGTAGTCGTAGTCGCCCACCGCCTGTCAACTATATCGCACATGGACCGTATCCTTGTTTTTGATCAGGGCAAAATTATTGAAGATGGCAGTCACCAGCAGCTGATACAGAGAAATGGCCACTATGCGCGCCTGTGGAACATGCAGGCGGGCGGCTTTTTGCCAGAAATCGATGCAGTGTAATCAAGGACCGGGGCAAAACCCGGGAATCTATAATGGCGGCTGTGTCTAATTTAAAAGTTTTGTTGTATAGTGCCGACCGGTATCAATTTGGGACCATTTTTTTAGTTCCTACCTCTCACAATCAATTCCAGCTAAATATTTATCAACAAGGAGAAATTATAGAATGAAAATTATTAGAACGGCATCGACACTTATCCTGTTAACATTTTTTATGCCCGGTAATGCCCTGGCGGCAAGCGAAACTCTGGCTGATAAACTGTCGAAAACTGTCATTATGATCGAGGTCGAAATCAACAGTTGTAATGCGGATGCCGCGATATTCTGCCCAGGTCTGCCCCTCAATAGTCAAAAATCTTTTATGTGCCTGACCGCGTACGAGGATAACCTGTCCGCGGTATGCAAGCTTGGCATTGCAGAAGCAGCCATGAACCTGGAGATGGGCATGATGGCAATAGACTATTCTATTAAAGCCTGTGAAGCCGATGCCGACAAGTACTGCCTCGATGTCGAGGCTGGTGAGGGTCGTATTGTCAGTTGCCTGGTAAAAAATGAATCCAAACTGGGTAGCCAATGTGAAAATGCCCTGAAAGAAACCGGTTTATGGGATCTTGGGGTTAAATAGATTAACTGGCTTTTTCACCCTGCCAGTGGCGAAACCCTGGGCAGGGTAAATAGTCAAATTCCGACTATTCATTTTATTTCTTCGCAAGCTAATCTGTAGAGCAAATCAACCTCTGCCAGCAAACGTCTCACCTGTGCTACGGGCACACCAAAATTGGAACCACCATACTCCGGAATGATGGCAGTGTTGACTGCCACAACCTCGCCGTTGATATCGAGAACCGGGCCGCCGCTGCCACCGTGCGTGGTATCCGCATCGTAGACCACAGTGGCCGTCGTGATCTGCCCGACTATGCCGCGACTGGAAAGCGGGCGGATAAACTCCGACTCCGACAATCGTTCGGCCACGGCCCAAAAATCCAGATCTTCATCTTCCTGAAGGGCGGCTAAAAAAGTGTCACCCGTCTGTGCCAGCATCGATCTTAATCCGGTCGGATAACCCATCACGATAACCTCGTCACCGGGCTTGAGCGGCCTATCGCTCAGGCTAAGGTGATGCAGATTGCCGACGGCCTCTCCACATAGCAAAATTGCCAGATCGGACTCCTCGCTGGCTTTTAGCAGCCGAACCGGGAAGGAATTTTCAACATATGGCAGATGACCTACAAATTTGATTATCACTGGCTCCATACCCTGCGCGGCCATTGTTTCAAGGCTGGTGTCATCTTCCCACGGTTTGGCCACGTGTCGATTTGTTAGCAGTGCACCATCGGCGCTCACCACAAAAGCCGTTCCGGTAAACCGCCGCTCGGCTATCTCTCCATCGCCCTCGAGGGTTAATAAGGGTTCCCCGCGATAAGAGAAAAGCGGTCGACCGTCATCATTCACTTTATAACGCAGCATACGATCTGAAGCTGTGTCCCGAAAACCGTAAGCTCCCTGGAGGAATACAATCGAGCGGGTAGATTGGGCGATAATCCGCGTACTCGCTGCGGAACGTTTTTCCAGGAGATCCAGTCTCTCGGTGGCAGCAATCAACGAGTGGTCGAGTTCCTGCCGTAAAGTATTGAGATCGGACAGGCGCAACGCTTCCAGATTTGTTCGGGTAAGCGTACGAGAAAAACTTTCCAATTGAACTGCGCTACTTTCTGCTTGTTGCTGTAGTTGGACATTGGCGCGATTCTGATAGAAGACTGTTACGAAAAGGGCGACGATAGCCACAATAACACTGAGCCGAAAAAATAGAGTGGTTTCAAAGGCAAAGTCACGAAAAAAGTCACGAATCGCACTGCCCAGGCGTACGGTTCTGGGTTTGCGACTGACGCGTGTATAGTCAATACAATCGTTGACCATATCGCCGAGGGATTTCCGAATTCGGCTCCCCTGCTGGTAATATCTGTAACGACAAAGTGGTCCGGTATCGCCAAATTCAATCAGGTCAAATTGCTCGAGTTGACTGGCGAGAACAGGTTTGCCGTTTATCCAGATGATATTATCATTGAGGGCTTCGATCTCGTATTTACCGTCGGAGAGATGTAGTCGCGCGACCAATGTATCCTGGGGTAGCTCGCTATCGGGTCCAGCAATGCAAATCATGTGGTCATTATCCAGCGAAACGTCCACCGTGGTTCCAGTCCACCAGGATGCGGTACCGCGCTGTGGACCGGTCAGGTGCTCCAGCGAAGCGGTAGCGATATCTGGGGTCACTGGATTCTTAATAATTTCATCCATAGCGCTCCCTCTTGTTTCGATGTGGGTTTGGCTAGCTGGTTATCATTTGCTGGAAATTCAGGTCGGGCATGAGGTCTCCCAATATAACAGGCATCCAATTAAATGTAGAGACTAGTATCATTGCTTAAGTTCCGCGGGTAATTGGGGGAGGTTCAATTCAGGATATATTAACGATAAGTATTTGGTGCAGGACCTCTACAAGCTTATCACAGGCAAATCACCATAAGTGCCATTCAGCGATGATCCGTATCGGTTCAGGTGAAATATCAGAAATCCTTGGAAGAATTAATTAAGGAATCTCTGATTAATTCTGGGTGAATTGGGTTGTGATTCAAAATGATCAAGCTCAAGGCGTGGAACGCAAGCAATAGCAGAGCTATTGCTAAGTTTCACAACGCAGAAATTGGTCATTTTGGGCGCAACGCGTTCATTCATGAATTGATCAGAGGTTCCTTAAGTAAGTCATGGGCGTCGGGCGCTGACAACCCACACCGACCCCGCGAGTTCGATGCGATTTCCGGTATGATAAGGTGCCAAAGCCGCACGAACGGCATCCACGACCGCCGTGGCATCGGAGTCACTGGCCTGGCTCAAAATTCCCCTAATCGGACTCACCACTTTGAAAACCAGATCTACACAATCGTCGAGATCTCCTTCGCCCATCCGAATATTGATACTGTGAGCTTCGTGCCGTACATCCGTGAACCCAGCCTCAACCAGCATGGCTTCGACTTTCTCTTGTGGTGCAAACGAGAACGGGCTGGCGGGAGCATCGGCATGAGGTAACTCAAACCCCTCGGGCGCGAGGTGCAGTACCGACTCGACGGGGAGCATCAACCATGGGTTCACGTCGGGGTCGCGCCAGCAAACGAATACCAAACGGCCGCCGGGCTTCAGTGCGCGATAGAAATTAGCAAAGGCAGTATTGGGGTTGGTAAAAAACATAACTCCTAACTGCGAAAACATCACATCGAGGACGACGGGGCGAAGTCGTGGGTCTCGGCGTCGGCGTTAATGATCTGGATCGGCACCGGTGCGGATTTGGCCCGCTCCCGCGCCTTTGCCAGCATCAACGTGGAAACGTCCAAAGCGGTAATGGTCCCGCCGGGCGCCACACGCTCCGCAACTAGCAGGGTGGTTGTTCCGCAGCCGCAGCCAATGTCGAGCACCCGTTCGCCGGGCTTCGGCGCTGTTCTTGCGATAGCAAGATCTGCCAATGGTTCAAACATGTGATCAAGCAAACGGTTGGAATCGGTCCAAATCTGGCCTGCCGCACTGTTCCAGTACTCGATCTCATCGCTGTTGGGACCTTCCGATTTGATATGCTCTGTCATGAATGTTCCCTCCCCGTTTCCGCAATTTTGTATTATTTGACCGAAATTTACCAGAAAGGTAATAAATTTCTGGGCGTGTATCGGGACTCCCGTTATGTGCCGAGAGCTGAAGTTAACCCGGAGATTTTTAACGGCAGCTAACCAGAAAGCTGACCTTGAGATTCAGCCCGATTACTTCGGTTTTGTGCCCAACTGAGACACTTAACACCACTCAGTGGCTGGCACTTTGTCCGTCTGCATGCGCTTATGTGGCAAAATTATGAGCTTTGTTATCGATACAATTTGTCTTTGCATTTAGTGATTATTTGGCAGGTTTTGGTCAGGTTTAGACCTGGGATGTTTCTTGGCGGCCAACATACCAGTTCCAACCAGCAGCAACTACCAACGCCAGCAGCCCGGCAGATTCAATGAGTTTGCTGTATGAAATATACATAGTAAAAATGATTACTAATGCTCCGATACCCGCCAGCAACAATGGGCCGATCTTGCGATGTCGCATAAAACCTTTATATATGAGAATCGAGGTAAGAATGGCAAATAGACTTATTAAAATTGCTTGAACATGAGGATTTATACCTAGTGTAATGCCAAATAGAGCCAGTAGGGCGGTGACCAAAATCAGGCCGTTGCAGGCGATAAAAGTAAGGAGTGCCGCAACACCAGAGAAAAAAGCGAATTTGGATGCGGAGTTAGATTTGCCTTCTCTGATCATTAGTTTTTCAACCTAAATAAAGCCGGATCTGTAGTCTATACCTAAAGGGGCTATTATTACTACATAACGACGCGCTCAGCGGCCCAGCTCCGCTGGGTCCGACTGCAGCGCCTTGATAGGCGATATATTGCTATTCCTAGCGGATGACTGCAATCGGCTGTGAATCGGACGCTCTTGAATCTACGGTGAGGGGTAATAAACGACCCTAACTTGTCATCTACTTACAACCTGAAGATAAACACTTATTTCAAATATATTGGTCAGCTTCAATTTTTACAGCCTGGCCTATTCGTACTATTCGAATACGTCTCTAGGTACTCGACAGCCTAAAATTCAATTTGTATTTGATTCGAGTGAAATCTTTTGACCTAGTTGGGAGCCTATGTAGTTGGTGTTAAAAATTTCCTTATAGATCTCCCGGACACGATCAGCTGTACTACAATGACTGGGACTGACCTGCGAAACTCTCTGAGCTTTGATTTTGTTTACAGTTTTCTGAATCGTTAATTTGTTTATTGCCCTATTCAGCTGTGTACCACCTGAATGGAAATAGATATCTTGCCCTGCAACTCGCTTTGATTTCTCCAAAATCTTTGTAATACCTGTATGGGAGCATGCATTAAATACGTAAGGGCCTTTATTAGTTTCAATGAGCAAGGATAGTTCATCAGTAATTTCAGATAAGCTGTTATGAGTATGGATGAGGAAAACATTCGGACCAACTTTCAGGTGATTATTAACTTCAATGAGTTTTTCGGTATTGGAAAACCCACCTCCAGGGGGTATGTATATGGGTAGAGAAGGACGTTCACGGCGAATAAACCCCAAACCACCTTTGTGATCAAAATGTTTATGGGATAAAAACACGAAATCCAGATCTTGTAGTGTAATCCCAGCGGCATTCATATTCTTACCCAGGCTTTTTTCACTAATTCCTGTGTCCATTAGAAATTTCTTACCTTCATAGCTCACAAAAACTGCATAACCGCGGTCTCGAGTAAAACCTGAATTCACAGGAGTAGAAAGGTCATTGATAATCTGAAAGTAGTTTTCTTCCGCCCATCCCGTATTTGGGATATGAAGAAGAGTCAATAGAATCAACGCGAATACACAGTTTATCCACCAATGTTTGGTTGCAGGTAAGAAGTACAGATGTGGTGCGAGAACACCGATTTTGATTATTGAGTTGACGTTGCCTGGATACCACATGTGGTATCGCCCCGACTTATGACTCATCTAATTACCTTACTCCGCTAGCATGCTCATTTCAACCAAGTGAAGTAGTCAGCGGGTGCATGTCCCGCTCTCACTGCCAGATACCTGACAGCTTTACCAGTATGGTCGAGAACGAGTATGAGTACCTATATTGTGCCCGAAGACGACATTCGAAGAATAACGAACGAAAGATTTTAAACGATAACCCCCGCTCCGCTTGTCGTAGTGGAATGAAACTTGAGCGCCACTTAATCCGAATTATTTCGACTGCCACGCCGATGCGAATATACCGGAGCAGATTTAATAATTTGTTGTCTAAACGTCATCCCCGCAAGCGGGGATTATGTAATAGTTCATCAGTATCATAAAACTCACTTGCGTTTAAATTCAGCAATGGCGAGAACAGCTCGGATTCGTGCAGACTCTCCGCGAGCATCGCGATAAACCTGTTTTTTAGTCGGACCTCGGTAAACATGTGTTGAACATCGATAACATCAAAACAGAGGTGATCTTTATATTTCGCATTCCATGTGATTAACGGGCATTCCCCTCTGATATAAATTGATCTGCCAATTCCCTTATGGATAGATCGAACTTCAATCTCACCAGACTCATTATTTTCATTCAGGTAGAGACAGGAGGAAACTTCTACTTCGAGTATCTTCTTTAGCGCCATACGAGGATGAATTTCACCGATCAAGTGCACCATTCGGGTAGTATCGGTACATTGGCCAACCAGATTATACGGGCTCTGGGCTTTATCTGACGTAAAACTGTACACTTCGTCTTCGAAAATAATCTTACCGACGGTCAATACATTTTCATCAATGTTGGCCGCATAGTATTTTGAAATATCCTGGAAAATTTCAATCATCGAAATTGCTTCCAATTTCTCAGCAGTTATCACTACCAGTAAATATAGCTCAATAATCGAAGTAAATGTTACTTGCTTGTAAGATTTTCGAGGGCTTTTAATTGACGCGCGATTGCCGATGATCAATTGGTATGGATCTATTCTTCGGGTGTTACGAATGGTTCGGTGAGGGTCCGATAGTGGCCGAAAGCGGTCGGATGGCGTTTCAAATCGAGAGCCCACTTAGTACCGTAAACCGAAGTTAATCCAGGAATTTTGAAAGTCAGCTAACGAGAAAGCCGACCTTCAGGATCTAAACACCAGGGGCTGCAAAGTGCTCTGAGCGGACATCAACGATTTCAAAAAAAGTTTTCCTGCTCCTAGTTGGATGAATTTTTGTAAATTGCCTTCAGTTAAGACCGGGCGTATAGTCACCCCAAGCGCAATCTATAAGCGCGTTCCTACCATTCAGGGCTGACGGCCACCCTTCTTTGAGCTGCCCTTTGCAGCGATCGATTAACTTAACGATTAGAAAGGCGCCTTGCTGCCCTCATTTTCAAGGAGATAATAATGACTACCCGTAACAGAATAATTAAGAGAGGAGCTATTCCTCGCTATACCCTGAAAACCCTCAAAAATACCCATTCGCCATGGTTAACCAGTGTCTTGTGCGTTTGCGCATTAGCGTCGAGCGCCACCTGGGCCGTGAACGATCAACCCCTCACCGAGGGATGGGCTCCCAGCGAATGGGGAGCCGATGATATGGCAGGATCGGTGAATCGTACGACACCGGCGTTAGTATTGAGTGCAGTAAAACTCGTCAAGCAAGGCAAGGTCGCCACGCTGGGCAAGGTCTATCAGCAGGACGCACCTGCATTCGGTAGCCGCGGATGGCGTATGATGATCCCGGGTCTGCCGACCGGTGGTCCCTTTGGACCACAGGAGCTGATGTACAACGACGAGTATCTTGCCACCGAAATCGGACAGATCGGCACACAGTTTGATGGTCCGGGTCATATTGGCGTGAACACTTCCAAGGGGATGTTTTTCTACAACGGTCGGTATCTGAAAGATGCGGATATCAGCAGCTACGGATTGGGCTCGTTGGGTGTGGAACACGTGGCGAAGATTGGTTTCGTCTGCCGCGGTGTACTGCTAGATGCGGTTGCGCTTCGCGGTGGCCACCTACACATTCCCAAAAGCATGAAGGACCCTGGAATCGTCACCGACGAGGATATCAAGGCGATGGTGAAGAGCCAGGGTATCGACCCGATTGGCGAAGGCGATTGTGTGTTCTTGTATACCGGTCATGGCGATATTTGGCATCCGTCTAAATGGGATAGCTTTGATGCAGCAGAGAAACAAAAGCGAAATTCCGAGTTTAACGCCGGTTCACCTGGATTCGGTCTTTCCGCGTGTGAATATCTCGCGTCGCGAAAAATCATCCTCTGGGGCGCCGATACCTGGGCTTCCGAAGCCGTGGGTGCCGGATTCGCCGGGGAAACTGCACAGCCATTTGAGTGCCACATCAAGATGATGACTCGTAGTGGGATATGGAACCTGGAGAATCTGGATTTGAGCCAGTTGGTAGCTGACAAAGCCTACGAGTTTTTGTTCACATGGTCGCCGCTCAAGATGAAGGGTGCTACAGGTTCACCGGGAAATCCGATCGCGATTTACTAGTGCATCCACTGCTGTTTGGGGGCCGAGAGATCGGTCCCCTTATGGGTTGACGTTCTACCAAATGACGGC
>PVMK01143208.1_pt1:22500-27316 | contig 27316 bp, 19 predicted proteins | sample 1853481 | NCBI WGS metagenome assembly PVMK01 (sample SAMN08533507, study PRJNA380276) | Marine sediment metagenome, whole genome shotgun sequencing project. | reverse complement strand
GATGGCGCGTGGCTTCGTGTATCTGACCGCGGTGATGGATTGGTACTCACGCCGGGTTTTATCCTGGCGGGTCTCGATCACGATGGATGTCCATTTCTGCGTGGAGGCGCTGGAGGAAGCGATTGCCCGCTACGGCGCACCGGAGATAATGAACACGGATCAGGGCTCTCAGTTTACCTCGCAGGCCTTCACCGGCCTGCTCAAGGAACAGGGCATCCGCATCAGTATGGATGGCAGAGGTGCCTGGCGTGACAATGTCTTCGTCGAACGGCTGTGGCGATCGGTGAAGTACGAAGAGGTATATCTTCACGCCTACGACACGGTCTCGGACTCACGAGTTGGTATCGGTCGTTACTTCAACCTGTACAATCGAAGACGGCCACATTCCAGCCTGGGACGACAGACGCCGGATCAGGTATATTTTTTACAGCAGCCGCTAACCCAGGCTGCCTAAACGACAGGCTTGGATCCACTTATAGAATCGGGTTTAGCTGTCCAAAGAAATGGGGCCACCTCTATGCTCTGCAACAAAACGAATTCGCGGGGCGCATAGCACTCACCGCAGATACAATGCAGCATCGCGAGAATCTCCTGGCCGCTGGGGCTGATCTGGTACTGCTGCCGTTTCGTGATGCTGCGGCGGAAGCCGCCGACATGTTGGCCTCAAATAATGAGACTCGCCCGGAACGGGCTTCCAAAACTGATTGAAGAGTGCGGTTCCCACAACTAAGTACAAGCTGTTTGGGTGTAGCAAGCCCAAAACCTTCTAAATACGTCAAAGCAAAATCCCCGGGCCTCACCAATTTCGCTAGGGACCGTCTTTGTGACCATACAGCAGCGTGAGATTCTGCCGACGATTTTCGTACCCGTCGCGAAAATGAATCGCCTCACTGCGGTGGAACAGGCTGGAGCGGAAGACTAGCGCCCGGTTATGGCGATAGTGGACATTACGCGGGCTTGCACCCGATTTCTCGAGATATCCGGCGATAATATCGCTTTTAGAATTGTAGGATTCGAATGACCAGTCCGCGGGCGCAGTTTTGTCGAAGATTGTCAGACCTCCTGACTCAAGATCGGCATTAGCCGCGTCCGGTGTCAGCCAGATATTGACGTTGACCGCCGCGAAATCCGCATGGGTGTCCAGGGCTTTCATCCGGCTGTCGCATTTGAAGATCCAGGCTTCTTTCAGCTTGCTGTCGCCGAAGATATCCGGCAGCTTCGCCGGGATCTCCTGGACCAACTGGACCAGCAGCTCGCTGAAGAGACCGACGGTCATCTTCGTCGCGAGGTAGCCATTTTTGTAATCCTCAAAGAAGACGGTCGAACAGAGCCCATACCGGTACAGCTGATCGATCGCCTCGGGCTTCAGGAAGTCGTCGATGACAACGTAGGGCGCATCCTGCTCCTGGAATGCCTGCTGAACCTCTTCCAGATTCAGGTCCGGATTCAGGACGCCGCCGTCTATCGCCGGAACGGGTTGATTAACTAGCATGCGGTCGTAGTACCGCGCCAGAATCTGCTGCTCCGCATGCGCGATCTGCACCGCGGGGTTCAGCTGGTCGGTACTGCCGGTCATGCGCTCACAGATCGAGTTCAGCGTTGCCGCACACGCCTCGAAGCGCTGATCGATCAGACCATGCCCGATGAGATATTCGAGCTGTTCGCGATCGTGCCGAAGTCTTGCCAGACGCGGTCTCCGCCGCGGGGGCAAAGGCCCGTCCACGGGGTGCCTGAATCTCGCGCACTGGGAGAATGCCTCGAACGTGCCCGCCACGTCGCCAGACGCCATTCTGATCTGGCCCAGGTTGTCCCAGCCGGACGCGAAATCCGCCTGCAGCTCGATGGCTTTTCGAACATTGGCTTCCGCTTCGGCCAGCTTCCCCGATACTCGCTGCACGATTGCGAGATTGTTCAAAACTTCCGGCCGGGAAGGCGCCAGGTTGGCTGCCTTACAACAGGCGGCCTCCGCCACCTCCAGTTGGCCGAGTTGCTGCAGTATCGCCCCGAGGACAGACCAGGCGCGACCCTCCCCGGGATGGTTTTCCGTCAATACATTCAGGGCCTCGACGGCTTCGTCGGACAGCCCGGCACGTTCCAGCTGCAAGGCCAGCTCCAGCCATGGGGCCGGATCCATGGTCTTTGCCGTAATTTCTCGGAGACAGGCGATGGCCTCGTCCCTGCGGTCGAGCGATTCCAGGACCAGGGAACGATTGCAGTGGAACTCCCAGCTTTCAGGGGAAAGAGCAATTGCCTTGTCGATGAGCCCCAGCGCCTCATGGTTTCGTCGCCGCTGGTGCTGGAGGACACCGAAGAGGTGTAGTGCTTGGGGATGATCCGATGTAGCGGCGAGTACCGACCGGTAGGCCCTCTCAGCCACATCGAGTCGGCCTGCCTGGTGGCTGGAAACGGCTGATTTCAGTAGTGATTCGACGTTCGGAGATTGCATAGTTTTGCAGGTTGGCCAGGATTGCGCTCCATCATCGGAGAGGCAAGTGCCGTATGTCAATCACATGCGTCCGACGGGATGGCTGGCGATGGTACGAAAACTAGCCAAAGAAAAGCCCCCGGCCTCAATGAGACCGGGGGCTTTGGGATAGATGCCTGGCAGTGACCTACTCTCACATGGGGAGACCCCACACTACCATCGGCGCTGAACAGTTTCACTTCCGAGTTCGAAATGGGATCGGGTGGTTCCTATTCGCTTTGGCCGCCAGGCAAACTGGCTCGCGTCGCATGACGCTCATGCGTCATGCTGCGAATTCTGAAATTCGTATTTGAGTCTGTGTTGCATTTTCGAGACCACACTCAAACTGCTTGAGTGTTATATGGTCAAGTCTCACGGGCAATTAGTATCGGTTAGCTTCACACATTACTGCGCTTCCACACCCGACCTATCAACGTTGTAGTCTTCAACGGCCCTTCAGGGGGATCAAGTCCCCAGAGAAACCTCATCTTGAAGGGGGCTTCCCGCTTAGATGCTTTCAGCGGTTATCCCTTCCGTACTTAGCTACCCGGCAATGCCACTGGCGTGACAACCGGAACACCAGAGGTACGTCCACTCCGGTCCTCTCGTACTAGGAGCAGCTCTTCTCAAGTTTCTGACGCCCACGGCAGATAGGGACCGAACTGTCTCACGACGTTCTAAACCCAGCTCGCGTACCACTTTAAATGGCGAACAGCCATACCCTTGGGACCTGCTACAGCCCCAGGATGTGATGAGCCGACATCGAGGTGCCAAACTCCTCCGTCGATGTGGACTCTTGGGAGGAATCAGCCTGTTATCCCCGGCGTACCTTTTATCCGTTAAGCGATGGCCCTTCCATACAGAACCACCGGATCACTAAAGCCAGCTTTCGCTCCTGCTCGACGTGTCTGTCTCGCAGTCAAGCACCCTTATGCTTTTGCACTCATTGCGCGATGTCCGACCGCGCTGAGGGTACCATTGCGCTCCTCCGTTACTCTTTGGAGGAGACCGCCCCAGTCAAACTACCCACCATACACTGTCCCCGACCCGGATAACGGGCCTGGGTTAGAACTTCGAACACACCAGGGTGGTATTTCAAGGTTGGCTCCACGAAAACTAGCGTCCTCGCTTCAAAGCCTCCCACCTATCCTACACAAGAATGTTCAAAATCCAGTGCAAAGCTGTAGTAAAGGTGCACGGGGTCTTTCCGTCTAGCCGCGGGTATACGGCATCTTCACCGCAATTTCAATTTCACTGAGTCTCGGGTGGAGACAGTGTGGCCATCGTTACGCCATTCGTGCAGGTCGGAACTTACCCGACAAGGAATTTCGCTACCTTAGGACCGTTATAGTTACGGCCGCCGTTTACCGGGGCTTCGATCAAGAGCTTCTCCGAAGATAACCCCATCAATTAACCTTCCGGCACCGGGCAGGCGTCACACCCTATACTTCCACTTTCGTGTTTGCAGAGTGCTGTGTTTTTAGTAAACAGTCGCAGCCACCTGGTCACTGCAACCCCCAACAGCTTACGGAGCAAGTCCGATCACCGTCAGGGGCGTACCTTCTCCCGAAGTTACGGTACCAATTTGCCTAGTTCCTTCACCCGAGTTCTCTCAAGCGCCTTAGGATTCTCTCCCCACCCACCTGTGTCGGTTTACGGTACGGTCACGTACTACCTGAAGCTTAGAGGCTTTTCCTGGAAGCTTGGCATCAACCACTTCACTCCACTTGGGAGCTCGTCATCACACCTCAGGATTGTGTCCCCGGATTTACCTAAGAACACTCCCTACATGCTTGAACCGGGACAACCAACGCCCGGATGGCCTAGCCTACTCCGTCCCCCCATCGCAGTAATACGCGGTACAGGAATTTTAACCTGTTTCCCATCGACTACGGCTTTCGCCCTCGCCTTAGGAGCCGACTCACCCTGCGCCGATTAGCGTAGCGCAGGAAACCTTGGGTTTTCGGCGTGCGGGTTTCTCACCCGCATTATCGTTACTCATGTCAGCATTCGCACTTCCGATACCTCCAGCATGCCTCGCGGCACACCTTCACAGGCGTACGGAACGCTCCTCTACCACGCCGCAACTCCGAAGAGTTACAGCGTCCGCAGCTTCGGTACACAACTTAGCCCCGTTAAATCTTCCGCGCAGGCCGACTAAACCAGTGAGCTATTACGCTTTCTTTAAAGGATGGCTGCTTCTAAGCCAACCTCCTGGATGTCTGGGCCTTCCCACATCGTTTCCCACTTAGTTGTGATTTTGGGACCTTAGCTGGCGGTCTGGGTTGTTTCCCTTTCCACGACGGACGTTAGCACCCGCCGTGTGTCTCCCGTGATTGCACTTCCTGGTAT
>PVMK01143208.1_pt1:0-17500 | contig 27316 bp, 19 predicted proteins | sample 1853481 | NCBI WGS metagenome assembly PVMK01 (sample SAMN08533507, study PRJNA380276) | Marine sediment metagenome, whole genome shotgun sequencing project. | reverse complement strand
TCGTTCCTGTCGGGTCGGCCACGCAACGTACACGCGTTCAGCTGACCCTGCCGCGCACGGCGGACGACAGCGCGGAGAAATCAGCCAAACCGCAAGCAGAGGCTACAACACCGGGTGAAACCCATGTACGCGTTGAAGCAGCGCCGGGGGAGACCCAGGCGCGGGTTGAAACAGCGCCGGTCACCGCGGAGGCGGAAGTCGATGCGGATGTAGCAATAAAAGAGACGGCTGCGAAGCCGCCAATGGCTGCCCTGATCGTCGAGGTGAAACCCGGTGACAGCCTCGATCGCATTTTCAGGCGCAACAACCTGAGTGTCGCGGACCTCGCGGCCATGTTGTCGATAAAGGAGGCGAAGAAAAGCCTCAAGAAGATCAAGCCGGGAGATTTGATCGAAATCACCCACGATCAGAAACATGTACTCAGCTTGTCCCGACGACTGGGTGAAACCGTCAGTCTGCGCATTGTGGCCGAAGGCAGTCGCTATCGGACTGAGTTCATCACTCATCCCGTTGAAGTTCGCGAGGCCGTAGCCCAGAACAGAATCGATAGTTCATTGTTCGTGGCCGGTTCGGATGCCGGCATGTCAGATGCACTGATCATGAACCTCGCCGGCATTTTCGCCTGGGATATCGATTTCGCGCTGGAGATAAGGAAGGGCGACAGCTTCGCGCTGCTTTATGAAGTTATCTGGCAGGACGGCAGGCGACTGCGGGATGGCGATATTCTCGCGGCCGAATTTATTAACCAGGGTAAGACATACCGAGCCATCCGTTTCAAGGCGCCCGACGGCAAGGTGGAGTACTACACACCGGAAGGCCTTAACGTTCGCAAGGCCTTCCTCCGCGCTCCGCTAGATTTCTCACGCGTCAGTTCGAACTTCAATCCCAATCGCCTGCACCCGATCCTGAAGACGAATCGGCCACACCGGGGAGTCGACTACGCGGCTAACAAAGGAACCCCGATCAAGGCCGCCGGCGACGGCACGATTATTTTCAGGGGTCGTAATGGCGGCTATGGAAACTGCGTGATCATCCAGCACGGCGGCAACGTGACGACTCTGTATGCCCATCTGTCGAAATTTGCAGGCGGTCGCAAGAAGGGTTCTCGTATCCGCCAGGGCCAGATTCTGGGATACGTCGGTTCCACCGGTCTGGCGACAGCGGCGCATCTTCATTACGAGTATCGCCTGAATGGCGTACACCGAAATCCGCGTACCGTTGCACTTCCCCCCGCCCAACCCGTGCCCGAGAAATATCGTAGCGAGTTCGAGGCAGCCATCCAGCCTTTGTTGTCGAGGCTTGACGCGATGAGTCCCGCTCAACTTGCGGCAGTACGCTGAATTAGCCGCGATGTGCGAGCCCCCCAAGTGAGCAAGCACTATGTCGGGCTGATGTCCGGCACATCGATGGATGGCATCGACGCGGTATTAGTGGCAATCGATAACGGTAGCTGCAACATTCTCGCGACGCATTCCCATCCTCTTGCTGAAGGCCTGGCATCTGAGCTGCGACGGCTGGTTGCCGAGGGGCACGAAGCGCCACTGGGCCTTTTCGGAAGACTCGATGTGGCGGTCGGGCGTGCATTCGCCGGGGCGGTCGATGCGCTGCTCGATTCATGCGGCCGGACCAGGGACGATGTACGGGCGATCGGCTCCCATGGTCAGACCGTTCTGCACAATCCGGGCGGTGAACACCCCTACACGCTACAGATCGGCGATCCAAACATCATCGCCGCCGAAACCGGTATTCAGACAGTGGCGGATTTCCGGCGGCGGGACCTCGCATTAGGTGGCCAGGGCGCACCTCTTGCGCCCGCTTTCCACCAAGCCTTTTTCCGGTCGGCGGATGAATACCGGGTCGTGCTCAATCTCGGTGGAATCGCGAATGTCACCCTGATGCCACCAGGGGCGAGTATCAGCGGATTCGATACCGGGCCCGGAAATACATTGATGGATGCATGGATTCGTCGACATCTCGACCAGCCGTTTGATGACAACGGTCTATGGGCAGCCTCGGTCGAAATGGATGATGAGTTGCTCAAACTACTCATGGAGCACCCGTTTTTCGCGTCAACAGCGCCGAAGAGCACGGGCGTCGAGGACTTTAATCTGCCGTGGCTCGACAAAAAGCTTGCAGAGCTTTCAGGAGACCTGGAACCGGCAACGGTGCAATCGACGCTTTGCGAGCTCACCGCAAAAACGATCGCCGAAGCCCTGATCGGGGACTCCGGCAAAACCGGCCACTTGCTGGTCTGCGGTGGCGGTACACACAACGGCGAGTTGCTGAAGCGGCTCGCGGCGAGGTTGCCCGGCTGGGCAGTGGGTCCAACGGATGATGTCGGAATAAGCGCCGACTGGGTTGAAGCCGCCGCATTTGCATGGCTGGCCCATAGAACACTCGAAGGCTTGCCTGGCAATCTGCCAGAGGTGACCGGTGCGCGCTGCGAAACGATCCTGGGTGCCGTTTACCCGGGATCGAAACTCTAAGGAACCTCTGATCTATTCATGAACTCGTACCTTGCGCGCAGCCCGCATATCTCACCACGATGACGAGCCCTGTCTTGATCTTTGAATCCACTGTGAATCCAAATCTCTGCGCCATCATCTCGCCCTGCGGTGAGACATGCGGGCTAAAATATCCAGCTTCTGCGTTGCAAATCTTCGCAATAGCCAGCTATTACGTGCGCTTCGTGCCTTGAATCTGAACATTTTAGATCACAACCTACTTCGCTCAAAATAGATCAGAGGTTCCCTAACCGGTTTCGAGACGGAAATTTATCCCGGCGAGATATTCGCGCTCCTGATCCAGGTCGGCCCGTGCCAGCGGGTGCTCATCCAGCCAAGCCGATGCGAATTGAATACGCAGACCGTTTTCGCCGGGGAAAAGCTGAATAAGCGGCAACGGTGTTGCTACCCGACTGCGATTGAGCAACACGGCCAATCTCAGCAACACCGCCAGCCGGATCACTTTCCTGTGCTGAAGCTCGGATGTATCGGCCGCGAAACCTTCGCGAAATTTGCGTCGATGGCTGCCGACAACCAGGCTCAGCATGTTTTGCTCACCGGTGGAGAATCCCGCCAGATCGGCGTGCCGCAACAGATAGGCGCCGTGTCGGTGGTGATGAGCATGGGCCAGATCCAGCCCAACTTCATGCAAATCGGCTGCCCACTTCAAAAGCTGACGCTCCTGTTCTCCTTCCAGCTGCCAGTCCCTGGCGACCTGCCCGAGAAAATCGAGCGCCGTTTGCGACACGCGCTCCGCCTGCAGCAGGTCGCAGTGAAATCGGTCCTGCATCGCCCTCGCGCTTCGCTCTCTGACATCCTCATCGGTCAGGCGTCCAAGAAGATCGTACAGAAGCCCTTCCCTTAGCGCGCCATCCGCAGCCGTCATTGAGTCGATTTTCAGAGCATCAAAAACCTCCATGAGAATTGCCAGGCCACCTGGATATACCGGGGCTCGCTGTTCGCCAAGACCATCCGGTCGTTGCGCCACGATATCCTGGCGTTCGATGATCTTTTCCGCCAGATCATCCAGCCCCGCGCGGGTGATAATGCCGCCTGGATTGTCTGTCCCGGTCAGCATCCGCGCCGTCGCCCGGATCGTGCCCGAGGTACCGACCGCTTCATCCCAACCCGCGTCCCGGAACCGCTCGGCAACCGGCTGGAGTTCCCGTCGTGCAAACATGCGCGCCAGCGAAAATCGGGTTGCGGTCACTTTGGCATCGGGAAAGAAGCGATTGCTGATCGCCACGCAACCCATATACAGGCTTTCGAGATGGGCGATCCGCCGCTCCCGGCCGATTATTATCTCGGTGCTGCCGCCGCCGATATCCAGCACCAGCCGCCGCCCATCCAGGCCAGGCAAGGTCTGCGCTGCCCCCAGATAGACCAGCCGCGCCTCTTCGATGCCGGAAATTATCTCGATGGGATGTCCCAACGCCGTTCTTGCGAGTGTCAGGAACGCTCCCCTGTTTCGAGCCCTTCTGAGTGTGTTCGTGCCTACCGCACGTACGCGGCCCGCGTGAATCGCACTCAGACGCTCGCTAAATCGCTCCAGACAATCGACAGCACGTTTGCTTGCTTCGTCCGACAGAACTCCCGCTCCGTCGAGACCCGCACCGAGGCGCACCATCTCGCGAATTCGATCAAGTATGCTGATTTCGCCGTGCCCGACACGTGCGACGACCATGTGAAAGCTGTTTGAGCCGAGATCGACGGCGGCTATGACCTCGGGTTCGCCCACGTCCGGCGCAGAGTGATTGGTTTTGGAAGCGTCTATCGGGCCCGCTTCCGCAGGAGCGTCAGATGGAGAATGACGACCCGCAGCCACAGGTTGTCGTGGCGTTGGGATTGCGAATGACGAAGCGCGCGCCCTCGAGATCTTCTCGATAGTCGATTTCAGCGCCCATCAGATATTGCACGCTCATCGGGTCAACCAGCAAGGTAACGCCACCCTTGTCGATCCGGGTATCGCCTTCTTCGATATTCTCGTCGAAGGTAAAACCATACTGGAACCCCGAACAACCGCCGCCGGAAATGAACACCCGCAATTTGAGGTTCGGGTTATCTTCCTCCCTCAACAGTTCGGAAACCTTGTTGGCCGCTGCATCCGAGAAAACCATGGGAACAGGCGGTGCTGTTGGAATTTCATTCATGTCATTCATCATCTATGAAAACCGGTCATGTCCTTAAGGAAGCTCTGATTTATCCCGAGCGAAGTAGATTGTAATCCAAAATGTTCAGATCCAGGGCGCGAATCGCACCTGATAGCTGGCTCTTGCGAAGATTTGCAACGCGGAAGCTGGGCACAAGAGTCGAGTTCATGATTAGATCAGAGGCTCCGTGGTGATTCTAGCCCGGTGCGGTGCTCTTTTGGGGTTGTGATTGTTCCTCGACCGCCACACCTTGTGTTTTACCTACCCCGTGCGTACCTACAAAATCAGGCCTGCCCTCGGCCTGGTGGACCAGTTTCCCATTGACCTCCGCCCCGATGGCCATCTCGATGAGGTTATAGACAACGTTCCCCACTACCCGTGCCGTTGGTCCCAACTCAACACGATCGGTGGCGATGACATCGCCTTTTACGGTGCCATTCAGCACCACCTGTGGCGCCTTGATCGTACCCTCGATCAAACCGTCCTGGCTGATGCTCAACACAGCATCCGTACCGTCTTCCGCACAGATGTTGCCAACGACGGTGCCATCCAGATGCAGGCCGCCCTGAAACTCAATGTCGCCCGTAATTCGAGTGCCGGCACCCACAAGCGTCTGAATATCATGTCTTTTTTTATTTGATTTACCGAACATCCCTTCTCCTCAATTGTCCGTTATCTGCCACGGAAAGGACGCGGACACCTCCTTCCCCTTACGCCCGCCTGACAGGCTTATTTCTATCGTCCTTGGCTCAAACCCTTGCGGCAATCCCAGATTCCGCTCAAGAACCTGAAAGTATCGGAAAGAATAACGCAATTTGTCGCTCTCGCCTGTTAACTGCGACAAATTTATCGTCATCGGCCCCCCTGACTGGTCATCGTCCGCAGCGGTCGACTCCCCGACGAGGGAAAAGCCGACACTTCCCTGCACCCGCACGTCGTGGCGACCCGCCTGCACCAGGATCAGCTTCAGGTTGAACTTGCCTGCATCGGTTCCCGGTCTGATTTGGACCGCTTTTATCTGCAGGCCGGATCGACCATCCGAGGGCGACATGATGCCGCGATAAAAGGCCAATTCTTCATTCAATTCAGCGATTTGCGACTGGAGATCGTCCAGGTCGACCGATACCTGGCTATAGGCCTCCTGGTCGACACGATCCGATGTTTTCAGTAAGGCCAACTCCCGTCTGAAGGTCGCGTTGTCCTTTTCGAGCGCTGAAATCTGATCGTTCAGTTCGCCACGAACCCTCGCCGCCTCGACCCGATTGTAGCCGGCCGCCCTGCGGCCCCACTCGAATAACCCCCAGGAACCGGCTATTACCAGCAATGCCAAGGCTGCGACCGCGACTCGCAGTCGTGTCGGTTCATGACTCTTGACGACTAATTTCGACGGCATTGGGAACAGACGGCTAGCGCGCCTGCCGCTCAGGAATCATTTCGCATGACGTGTGGCTTCCGGACAAGGCTCAAGACCCTGTGGAAATGCCAGCGGACCCAATTCTACAAGCGCCCGGCGATAAACGCGTCGTTTGAAGTAGATGACTTCGCGAATCGGGTACCAGTAATTGACCCAGCGCCATCGATCGAATTCGGGCCGACTGGTGGTATCAAAGCGAAGATTTGTTTCAGGCGCCGTCAAACGAAGGAGATACCAGCGCTGTTTCTGCCCGATACAGCGCGGCCAGCTATTCTTGCGAATATACCGTCTGGGCAACCGGTATCTGATCCACTCCCGCGTGTTGCCAACAAGCTCCACGTGGTCGGCGGTCAGTCCTATTTCCTCGGTCAACTCCCGGTACATGGCATCCAGCGGGGGTTCCCCCGGCTCAACCCCCCCCTGGGGAAACTGCCAGCCATCCCGGCCGGCACGACCACCCCAAAAAAGCCGTCCCTCGCAATTCGCGAGAATAATGCCAACGTTTGCCCTGAAGCCTTCCTTATCGATGAAATCTGTCATGGAAGGGCGATCCTTTAGTTATGGCAATTCTTCCACAAATCGCGGGGTTTCGACAACAAACTGATTTCGAAGGTCGTGATAAGGTTCGCTGCGGTGAATTCCAGCAGCCAGTTAGCCCGCCATCGTCGCGCAGTCCCGATAATCGCGGGTCTCGTTGTTTTGGCTGCGATCGTGTTGCTCATGGCCCTGGCAACGGGAAGCGTCAGCCTGACGCCCGTGGAGGTCTGGCAGGGCTTGTACGACGCCGACGGCGGGTTGCCGAGAACACTGGTATTCGATCTGCGCCTGCCGCGGGCCCTGAACGCTTTTGCAACAGGCGGGCTGCTGGCCGTCGCCGGCGTGTTGATGCAGGTTCTGCTAAGAAACCCGCTGGCCGATCCATACATACTCGGCGTTTCGGGTGGCGCCGCGGTTTTCGCCCTTGCGGCGATCATGCTCGGTCTGTCCGGCATGTGGGTGGATGCCGGTGCGTTTGCGGGTGCCCTGACCGCGACGTCGCTGGTGTTTGCGCTCGCGCAGGGTCGTGGCGGCTGGACCCCACTGCGACTGTTGCTGACCGGCGTGGTGCTGGCGGCTGGTTTTGGAGCCATCATCAGCCTCTTGCTCGCCATGGGCCCCGACAGCAGCCTGCGCGGAATGCTTTTCTGGTTGATGGGCGATCTGTCCTTTTCAAAAGACCCTCACGGCCACCTGCTTGTACTCGCGATCGCGGTGGCCGCGGGCCTGGTGGTCGCGCGACAGCTCAATGTACTGTCACGCGGCGATCTGCAGGCTGAAACCCTCGGTGTCGCAGTGCGGCCTTTGCGGATCGGAGTCTATGTCAGCAGTTCCCTGATCACCGCGGTAGCTGTCACGACAGCCGGCAGCATCGGTTTTGTCGGTCTTGTCGTCCCCCACCTCATGCGCATGCTTACCGGACCCGATCACCGCTACCTGATACCGGCCTCAGCGCTCGCGGGAGGAAGTCTTCTCGCGGTCGCGGATACGATCGCGCGGACAGTGATAGCACCGCGCCAGTTGCCGGTCGGCGCGATAACGGCGCTGATCGGGGTGCCGCTGTTCCTTTTCCTGATCACCCGCCAGCGTTCAATCAGCTAACTGTGAATTCTGTGAGCAACCTTTACGGAACTCACAGCCGGGGAACCTCCAGACAGACGCGATTGCGGCCTTCGGCCTTGGCTCTGTAAAGTTGCACATCGGCCTCCGCAATCAGCCGCTCCCCAAGTGGCTTGAGATCCTCGATACCTTGCTGGGGCTGAGTCTCCGCAATACCAATAGAGACCGTCATCGGCACTTCCACGCCGTTCTCCAGGTGCACGGGTTCATCAGAAACGGCCCCGAGAATCCGCTCGGCCAGCACCGTGGCCTCAAACGCTCGCGTAGCTGGCAACAGCAGCGCAAACTCTTCGCCGCCATAGCGGGCGGACACGTCGCTGCCACGGACTTCTGATTCGACCCGTTGTGCGATTTCCCGCAGAACAAGATCACCGGCGAGATGCCCATATTTATCGTTGACCTTCTTGAAGTAGTCGATGTCTATCAGCAGGCAAGCCAGCGACCCTGCGGTCCTTTGCGCACTGGCCAGTTCTTCAGTCAACCGGCTCTGGAGATAGCGCCTGTTGCGCATGCCGGTCAAGACGTCGGTCAAACCGCTGCGCACCAGCCGTGCCCGATTGGTCGCGTTTTCCAGACAGACTGCCGCCACGTTGGACAAGTGATCGAGAAAATCCGTCCCGTGATGGCGGGTGAACCGTCGCTCATCCCTGCTGCCGAAAACCAGGCTTCCAATGAGCTGATCCTGGCGCCTGAGGGGCATGATGGCGAGTGACCCAAGGTCATCACGACCAGGGAACAGCAACTGGTGGTCAGCGCCTATGTAGAGCCCCAGCCACGATTTGTACAGCGTTGAGAACTGGGGCGCGATATTGACGAGATTGTCCATGAAAATGATGTCGGCCTGCGCTGCCGGCTCGAACCCTTCCGCCAAAGCAAGATGTCGCGTCTCATGCTCAGGGTCGAGCAACACCAGTGAAACGGCGTCGAGTTGGTGTGAATCCCTTAGTCCGGTGGTCATTTCGACGAATAGTGCCGTCAATGACGGTGCCTGAAGAAGTCGAAGCTCGCGATCCTGCGAGACCTTCAGGATCTCCGAATTTTTCCTGACCTGACCTCTGAGGACGGCCAGTTGCTCACCCGGCGTCTGGTCTCCTTCGATCGATGGCATATCGGCCTCCGGGATCAAAACCCGTTATGGCAAAACGCTCCGCCGGCCTCAACGCAGGAACAGTTTGAAGACCAGGTTCTGAAGCCAGCCACCATGGGGTGCGTAGAGTGATCGGGCCGTGTTGATCCGCGGCCGTGAGAAAACGGCTTTGTGATGGGAAAAGGTGAGGAAGCCTTCCCGCGCATGATAGTGCCCCATCCCCGAGTCGCCTACGCCACCGAAAGGCAGGTCCTCGGCGATGAAATGGCTGACCGCATCGTTGATACATACGCCGCCCGAGTGAGTCCCGGCGAGAATTTTTTGACGTCTCGCACTGTTGAAATCGAACAGATTGAGCGCAAGCGGCCGCGGCCGGTCGTTGATATAGGCGATCGCCTCATCAATGTGCTCATAGGTCACGATAGGCAGGATGGGTCCAAAAATCTCTTCCTGCATCAGCCGCATGCCTGGCTTGACGTCTTTAACCAGGTAAAGCGACATCTTCCTCTTGTCCGGCGACAGCCTGCCGCCGCCGGGGTTGAGCTCGACAATTTCCGCACCCAGCGCCCGGGCATCATCCAGGTATCCAAGCAATCGCCGGTACTGGCGCTCATTGACGATGCAGGTGTAGTCCTCATTGCGGCTCAGATCAGGATACATCCTCGCGAACGCCCTTTCGAAAGCCAGGACAAACTCATCGACACGATTGGCCGGGCACAGCAGGTAGTCTGGTGCAACACAGGTCTGACCAGCGTTCAGAGCCTTCCCGAAACAGATTCTTTCCGCCGCCAGATCCATGGGCACATCATCGGAAATAATCGTCGGCGACTTGCCGCCGAGCTCGAGCGTCACCGGGGTCAGGTTGTCGGACGCCGCATGCATGATATGGCGTCCGACTTCTGTCGAACCGGTGAACACCAGATGATCCAGCGGCATGGCCGAAAAAGCCCTGCCGGTCTCGACTTCCCCCAGGATGATCGCGACATGACTCTCGTCGAAGATCGACTGCATCATTTCGCCCATCACCTCACCGGTCCTCGGCGTCGACTCCGACATCTTGAGCATGACTCTGTTGCCGGCGGCGAGGGCGCATGTCAGCGGTCCTATCGACAGCGCCAGGGGATAGTTCCACGGCACGATAATCCCGACAATGCCTTTGGGCTGGTAATAGACCTTGCAACTGGTTGTCGCCATCAACAAGCCCGCGCGACGCCGCGACGGTTTCATCCACTGGCGCAGATGACGCCTCGCATAGCGCATTCCCTGGATGGTGGTCATGATCTCCATCAACGACTCGTGGCGTGATCGATTGCCAAAATCCTTGCTGACCGCGTCGGCCAGCCTCTTGCGGAAAGCGACCAGCGCCCCCCTCAGACGGTCCAGGTCATCACGCCTTTGCGCCAGGTCAGGCATGGGATTTGCGGCGAAAGCCTCCTTTTGCGCATCGAAGACCTGCTCCATGCGCTGAATTTCTGCCATTTCCTGGACCGATGTGGGTTCTGCTGCCATGGGAAGTACCTGTCTGTACGGCGAACTCCGACTATAAGGCGCGTCGGCCCTCGGAATCCAGCAATGTTCGATGCGCGAGTCTGATCTATCATGGGCGTTTGATTAATCGCATTGTGCAGAATCCGGAGGAATAACGATGAAGGCCAGAGCTGCAGTCGCCTGGGAAGCGGGAACCCCGCTCGAAATCGAGATGGTCGATGTCGAGGGTCCGAAGGAAGGAGAGGTCCTGGTACAAATAGTCGCTACGGGTGTGTGCCACACTGATGCCTTTACGCTGTCCGGTGAGGATCCCGAGGGTCTGTTCCCGGCCATCCTGGGACACGAAGGCGGCGGCGTAGTGGTCGAGACGGGGTCTGGCGTCACCAGTGTCAGCGTCGGCGATCATGTCATACCGCTGTACACGCCGGAATGCGGAAGCTGTGACTTCTGTACATCCGGTCTCACGAATCTGTGCCAGGCGATCCGTGAGACACAGGGCCAGGGCATGATGCCTGACGGGACATCCCGGTTTTCCAAGGACGGCAAGCCCATTTTTCATTACATGGGCACATCGACTTTCTCCGAATACACGGTCCTGCCGGAGATTTCGCTGGCAAAGATCAATCCGCAAGCGCCGCTGGACAAGGTATGCCTCCTCGGCTGTGGCATCACGACGGGAATCGGCGCCGTGCTGCATACGGCGAAAGTCAGACCGGGATCCTCAGTCGCGGTATTTGGTCTCGGCGGTATCGGTCTGAGCGTCATCCAAGGCGCGGTGATGGCCGAGGCGGAGAGAATCATCGGCATCGATCTGAATCCTGACAAGTTCCGGATGGCGACCGCGTTGGGCGCCACCGATTGCGTCAATCCTGCCGATTATGACCAGCCCATACAGGATGTGATCGTCGAGCTAAGCGGTGGCGGTGTCGATTACTCGTTCGAGTGCATCGGCAACCCGATTGTCATGCGGGCGGCTCTTGAGTGCTGTCACAAGGGCTGGGGTGAGTCCACTATCATCGGCGTCGCTGGTGCGGGCCAGGAGATTTCCACGCGGCCGTTCCAACTTGTCACCGGGCGCGTCTGGCGTGGCACCGCATTCGGCGGTGTCAAAGGCCGCAGCCAGCTTCCGGGCATGGTGGAGCAGTATATGGAGGGCGAAATCAAGGTGGACGAAATGATCACGCATCGCTACTCGCTCGATGACATAAACCAGGCCTTTGACGTGATGCACGAAGGCAAGAGCATTCGCTCCGTCATCGATTTCTGATGACGGACATCGAGATCAGGGAGCGCTACCGTTGCGCCGATGGCGAATTGTTGTTCTGTACGCATGACTCGGAAGCCTGCGCAGGACCAATGAGGTTCTCCGTTTTCCTGCCGCCCGAGTCATGCTCACCACCGCCTGTCGTTTACTGGCTGTCGGGGCTGACCTGCAGCGAGGAGAACTTCATGATCAAGGCAGGCGCTCAGCAGCATGCGGCCCGGCTCGGTCTTGCCATCGTGGCGCCTGACACCAGCCCCAGAACAGCCGGTATCGATGGAGAGGATGCCGATTGGGACCTCGGTACCGGCGCTGGATTCTATGTAGACGCGACCCAGGCGCCATGGTCGGGTCACTACAATATGCAGACATGGGTCAGCGAGGAATTACCCAAGGTCGTTTCGTCCGGGTTACGGCTCGACGGTGACCGTGCGGGGATTTCAGGTCACTCAATGGGTGGCCACGGCGCCATCGTATGCGCCTTGCGTCATCCCGGCCGCTACCGTTCGGTATCCGCCTTCGCGCCCATCGTGTCGCCAACGCGCTGCGCCTGGGGACACAAGGCGTTGGCCGCATATCTGGGCGACGATCGGGACAGCTGGGCAGCCTATGATTCCTGCTGCCTGATGAAGTATGCGCCGGACGGTTTCGAGTTGCTTGTCGAACAGGGGCTGGCCGATGAGTTCCTGGAAGAACAATTGAAACCGCAGCTGCTGGAAGAGGCCTGCCGGTCGGCCGGCGTCGACCTGACCCTCAACCGCCGCGAGGGTTACGATCACAGCTACTACTTTATTTCGAGTTTCATAGGCGATCACCTCGAGTGGCACGCCGACAGGCTGGCGAGAAACTGAGGCAAACGGTGCCGACCTCGGGTTCCCAATCATGAGTGGCGTAGCAGTCGCAACCAGCTCCCAACTGGCTGCAGACGTCGGAGCCGAGATAGGCCGGGCAGGCGGTAACGCGGTCGATGCCGCGATCGCGACCTGCCTTACATCGACCACAACGGAGCCGGGGATTTGCTCCCTCGGCGCAAGCGGATTTGTAACGATATGGCCCGCCGGTGGCGACCACGTCACCATCGATGGCTATGCCGCCATGCCCGGACTCGGCCTGGCGCCGGAAGAGCTCGGTTTGAATGCCTGGCCGGTAGACCTCAAGTACGGTGGCGGTGTGCGGACCATCGTCGGCTGGGGGTCGATCGCGGTGCCAGGGTGCATTGCCGCACTTGGACTGGCATCTGATCGTTATGGAAGACTGCCCTGGCGTGAAGTCGTCATGCCCGCCGCAAGAATCGCGGATGAAGGTTTTCCGCTGCCATCGCATTGCCATCACTACCTTGAATTCGCCATCGACTCCATCTACGGATGGGATTCGAACAATCGCGGCATTCTCACCGACCCGGCAGGGAATCTGGTCCCGGCGTATGAAATTGTACGCATACCGGGTCTGGCTGATGCCCTGGAACGAATTGCTGAAGAAGGTCCTGACGAGTTTTATAGCGGTGACCTGGGAAAGCATATCGCCGACTATGTATCCGGCAACGGTGGCGCCCTCAACCGAAAGGATATGGAAAACTACCGGGCCGTGGCAGGCACCAGCCTCGATGTGCCGCTGGATTCGTGGCACATCGCGACATCTCCGTCACCGGCTCTCGGTGGCGCAACTCTCGGTGCCATGTTGCTGTCGATAAGGGATATCGGAGCCGATGGCTGGACACCGGAAGCGGTGGCGCGGCTTGTGGATGCCCAGTTGGCGGTAACGGATTTCCGACACCGGCGTCTCGATCACAGCACATCGATGGCGGCAGACATAAGACAACTCCTGGAGTCGGTACGCGCAGGCACCCCCCTTACCTCGCAGGAGACGGTTCACACTTCGGTGGTCGACGACAGCGGTTGTGGTTGTGCAATTACCTTGTCGGCAGGCTATGGATCCGGCGCCATCCCCCCCGGCACGGGTTGCTGGCTCAACAACTCGCTGGGTGAACTGGAATTGAGTCCGGGCGGCCTCAAAGTCGTAGCACCCGGTACGCGACTGACATCCAATATGGCGCCAACCGTCGCCAGGAAACCAGACGGGACGGTACTCGCAGCCGGGTCTCCCGGCGCCGATCGAATCACCACAGCGATGCTGCAGGCCCTGGTCAATTTTGTGCATTTCGGGATGTCGCTCGAGGAATCGGTCGCGCATCCGCGTGTCCATGTAGAAACCACCCCGGATGGCTATCGAGTGGCTTGTGAGCCCGGCATGCCGATGGACAAGGTAACGCTGCCAACCAGACACTTTGATAGCCTGTCGATGTTCTTTGGTGGCGTGTCCGCGGCCGAATGGAGTCCTGCGCGGGGCTTCGAGGTGGCCAGTGACCCGAGACGCAAAGGGGGAACGGTTATTGTCGAAAGCGCCTGATAAATCCGCCTCTTGTCCGCCTGTCACTGTCGTCCCGACTAGCGCATTTTTCAGGACCGGGCCACAGCTGATTCACAACGAGGCAGCCCCGCGAGAATCATCGTCATGAGCCTGGCGTGCATAAATTTGACCCTGATGGCGGGAAACCGGGTGCTGGTACGCGATCTCGACCTCACCATCGAACGGGGCCGGTTTATCGGCGTCCTGGGTCGCAACGGTGCAGGCAAGACAACCGCGCTTCACGTGCTGGCAGGTCTGCAGGAAGCCGTTAGCGGCAGCGTAAAACTCGATGATCGATCTATCGGGAATTGGCCGCGCCGCGAGGTCGCACTACGGCTCGGGCTTCTGATGCAGAACTACGAGGATCCGTTTTCGTCCACGGTCATCGAAACGGCCTTGATCGGTCGTCACCCTCATCTTGGTTTCTGGCAGTGGGAAACAAACGATGATGTAAGGATCGCGCATGAAGCCATCAGGCAAATGGCGTTGCACGGTCTTGAGCAGCGACAGGTCGATACGCTTTCCGGAGGTGAACGCAGGCGTCTGGCGCTTGCAACCGTCCTTGCCCAGGATCCGGATATTTATCTACTCGACGAACCGGCTAATCACCTCGACCCACAGCATATCCACGATGTAATGACGCTGTTCCGGGCACACGCGGACTCGGGGCGCGCGGTCATGGCCAGCCTCCATGACGTCAATGCCGCAGAGCGCTATTGTGATCGATGCCTGCTCCTTTTCGGCGATGGGCGCTGGCTGGAAGGCGCCACGAATGAAGTCCTGAATGAGGACAACCTGCGGGATCTGTACGGAATTCGCATCCGGCAGCTCGAGTGGGAGGGTCGACGGATTTTTGTCGCAAGCTGATTGGCGGGAGCAGAGACTGTCCTGGCAATCTTTACCCGGCAAAGGATAGCGTGCGGCAGACGGTGTCAGACTTTTATTGTTCCTTCCAGATAGTGAACTACCCCGCCACCGATCTCGACACGGTCGCCCAAATTGCGACAGTGCAATACACCACCGCGACTCGATACCTGGTGGGCCAGCAAATCCTTCTTCTGCAGGACCTCCGACCAATAGGGGATCAGCATGCAATGCGTCGAACCCGTTACCGGATCCTCCGGTACACCCAGTTTCGGAGCGAAAAAACGAGAGACAAAATCTGACTCCGATCCTGGCGCAGTAACAATCAATCCCAGCGCGTCCAGGGCCAGCAAGCGTTCCATGTCCGGCTCGATGTTCGCAACACGCGCCTCGGTGTCCATCACCGCCATCTGCATATCCTCCGCCTGCAAGACGAATTCCGGATGCGTGCCGAGAATGCCCGCGATCTCATCCCCGGTCGTGGCTCTCTCTGGCCGATAAAGCGGAAAGTCCAGCACAAAACGGTTTGCTTCTACGCGCACGGACAGGGGACCGCTCATCGATTCGAAACAGATGTTGCCAGCTTCCGGATCGATGAAGCGGGAAACGACCGCAGCGGATGCCAGGGTCGCGTGCCCACACAAGTTGACCTCCGCACCGGGTGTAAACCAGCGTATGTGCCAGAAGCCTTCATCGGCGACCAGGAATGCAGTTTCAGACAGGTTGTTCTCCGTCGCGATCGCCTGCAACAGATCGTCGTCGAGGTAGTCGTCCAGAATACAGACCGCAGCCGGGTTGCCGGTGAAGAGATGATCGGTGAACGCGTCCGCCCAGTAGATCGGGATTCTCACAACCTGTCCATCACTACTTCATGCAGAAGATTGTTCGTGGCCAGCACGCTTGTCGTTTCCAGCCCGATCGGGGCGCCATCCAGATTTGTGAAACGCCCGCCCGCTTCTTCAACGATCAGCGAGAGCGCTGCGATGTCGAGAATGTTGACATCTGACTCAATGACCACATCGATCCGCCCTGCGGCAAGCAAATGATAATGATAGAAATCCCCATAACCCCTGACGCGGTTCACCCCGGCAACCAGACTGCCATAACTGCTCCACAAGGGGCTCTCCGCAAGCGAGCGTAAATTGCCGGAGGAAAGCGTCGCATCCTCAAGGCGATTGACATGACTGACCTGTATCCTGTCACCATCCAGCCAGGCTCCCTCGCCTCGCTGTGCCCATGCCCGCTCGCGGAACGCAGGGGCGTTGGATACCGCCGCGATTATCTTCCCTTCATGCATCAGGGCAATCTGCGTCGAGAAAAACGGGTAGCCGCGTATAAAACTCTTGGTGCCGTCTATCGGGTCCACCAACCACAGGTAGGGCGAATCTTCCCTGTCACGCCCCGTTTCCTCACCAAAAAAACCATGCTCTGGAAAGCGGCTGCCAAGTACGTCGCGAATCGCGTGCTCGGCAGCAACATCTGCTTCCGTCACGGGCGTGCGATCCGGTTTCACTGTTACTTCCAGCTGCTTGCGGTAATAGCGACGAATGACTTCTTCGGCCGCTTCCGCAGCTTGCAGCGCTGTTTCGACAAAAGCATTCGAATTCATCACCGACCCATCCGTTTCTGTGTCAACGATCTCTGTCGTGGGCACGATGCTCCCACTATCCGGTCCCACATGAGTGTTTCGTATGCGAACAATAGATGCTCGCATACGCATTGTCGCGTGTTTCGATCTCGTGCAGGGGGGATGTTGTACGGATGCACCGACAGAGAATATGAAGAAACCTCCGATCTGTTCATGAACTCGCATCCTGCGCCCAATGAAGATGAACAACGGGCTCAATGACCAGAGTTCACCAGCGAGATAACCAACGCCGCTGATCGAAATGGCGTGCAGATTTCCGCCGGCTCCGGCAATATGATCGACATGGACAAGGATCTCCTGGTTTTCCGCGATGAGTTCAGACTGCTGCCGGAATACTGCGGGATCGCTTTCTGTCGACCATTGAGCTCGTCAACGCCCTCGAGCAGGAAAAGCTCAACGGTAAGCAAGGGCGACTGGCCAACCGGCTCGTGCATACCGATCTCAGTTATTCTGGACGAGCTCGGCTATCTGCCGTTCAGCCAGGCCGGCGGCGCATTGCTGTTTCACCGGATCAGCAAGCTGTATGAGAGAACCAGCCTGATCATCACCACTAACCTGAGCTTCTCGGAATGGGCCAATGTGTTCGGGGATGCCAAGCTCACCACGGCACTACTCGACCGGCTGACACATCATTGCCATATATTGGAAACCGGCAACGACAGCTACCGGTTCAAAAACTCAACCTCCAACAAAAAGGAGAATATGACCAGGAAAACAGACAAGATCTGAGCCATAATCAAGCATCAAGGGTGGGTCAGTTTTCAGTGCAAAACCCGGGTCACTTTTCGGTGCAAATCAACATGATGGCAAACAGGTAAGACCGGCGTCGGCTAAACCCGGGAATGTCCACGCACTCGAAGTACGACAAAGCGATTGGGCGCTGGCGCGCGAATAAACCATTATGGCCCGGCATCAACGCATGCCAACTCGAGAGGCCGGATATACGTATGCAGCCGTGCCATGCCTGCCATAACAGCTTGCTTGCAAACGAGGAGGAGTCCATATACGGTCATTCGGCCTAA
>PVMK01189146.1_pt1 | contig 27318 bp, 20 predicted proteins | sample 1853481 | NCBI WGS metagenome assembly PVMK01 (sample SAMN08533507, study PRJNA380276) | Marine sediment metagenome, whole genome shotgun sequencing project. | reverse complement strand
GTCGCGATGGCGAACGCGCGGTCCGTTCGTCTGCTCGAGGAGTTGGCGACGACGGACGGCCTGACGGGCTGCCTCAATAAGCGGGCGCTCCTCGACCAGATGGAGCAGAAGCTGATGGCCGCGCAGCGATTCGGCCGCAAACTGTCTCTGATTGTGACGGATCTCGACCACTTCAAAGCGGTCAACGACACCTACGGTCACGCTGCGGGCGACCGGGTCCTCAAGGAGCTCGGTGAGGTGCTCCGGCGCGTCAAGCGAGAGACCGACATCGTAGCCCGCTTTGGCGGAGAAGAGTTTTGCGTGCTCTGCGAAGAGACCGATGTGCGCGGCGCACAGCTGCTTGCGGAGCGAGTTCGCGAGGAGCTGGAGAAGACCGAGGTGTTGACCGAGCTCGGGCCGTTGAAGGTCACCGCGTCTCTCGGTGTCGCGACGTTTCCCGATCACGCTTCAACCGCTGCGGACCTGTTCGTGCAAGGCGACAAGGCGCTTTACGAAGCAAAGCACCGTGGTCGCAACCAGGTCTGCACCGTCTAGAGTACGGATCTTTGTCTCGCACTCTGGTGGCGGGGGTTCAGGGGCGCTTTAGCTCTAGGGTTTGCGGGTCTAGCATCCACTGGAAGTGGCCCTTGCCGCCCTCGACGCGCAACAAGCAAGCGGCCGACGTTCGGAAAGACGGAAACGTGGCCAGTTGGCAGAGATGGCTCGCAAGCACACCGACCTTCGGCATGTGCGTCACCATCACGAGGAAGTCATCGTTGGACGCATGCTCGAGCGGCTCGAGGGCCTGCGCGGTGCTGCCCACTTCGCTCGATAGCGCGGACTGCACCTCGAGGGGGCCGTGGAAGCCGGGGTGCGTGGACGCCAAGATCTCCGCGGTTTGAACCGCGCGCACCAAGGGGCTCGTGTAAATGCACGAGTATTGCAGGCCGAGGCCCGCCAAGGCCGCGCCGACCTGGGCCATCGTCTGCCGCCCTGTGTCGGTCAGCCAACGGTCGTGGTCGGTCGGAGCTGAACGCATATCGACCGCTTCTGCATGTCGTAGCAACAGAACCCGCATGGGGAGTAGCTTGGCACGCCCGCTAGGGTGTCGTCTTGCGAACTGTGCGCCGAAAGCGCGAAAGATTCCTCCGGGGAGAGGACCAACCGGTGTCGCGCATAGAAGGCGAACCACAGGAGTCCGAGGCCGTACCAAACCGCCGCTCCCGCTACGACCCGTTGATAGATCGGGTCGGTGACGAACAGTGCCACCAGGGTGACTATCGCGATGAGCAGCGCCACTACCGCGCCCGGTATGCCGAGGGGGCTTCGGTAAGGTCGGTCGATGTGAGGCAGCCGAATGCGCAACAGGATGTACGACACCATCTGAAGCGCGTACGCAATGACCGCGCCGAAGACCGCCATGTTGAGCAGCACGGCGCCAACTGGATGTTCGGGGCCGAGCGAGTGAATACCGTAGGCGACCACGTAACCGAGCAGGGCGCCGACGAAGAGCGCGACGTGAGGTGTCTGGCGGCGATGATGCGTCCGCGAGAGCCAGCGTGGGAAGTAGCCCGCGCGCGAGAGCGAAAAGATCTGTCGCCCGTACGCGAAGATGATGCTGTGGAAGCTTGCGATCAGGCCAGTCACCGCAACGAGTGCTAGCAGTTTCGCGCCGAGGCCCGCACCGAAGATCGTCTTGAAACCTTCGAACAACGGTTCTGCGGAAGAGCCGAGCACCTGGGAGCCCGGCCGGATCCCCGCGTTCAGGAAGAGGGTCAGAAAGGCCGCCACGACGAGGGTGAGTAGGCCGTAGAGCAGCCCACGCGGTAGATCGCGCGCGGGGGTATGCGCTTCTTCACCGGCGAGCGGAAGCTGTTCGATCGCCAAGAAGAACCAGATCGCAAAGGGAAGCGCCGCCAGAATGCCGGCCGCGCCGTACGGCAGCCACCGGCTCTGTCCCATCTCGGGCTCGATGTTGAGGGCCCATTGCATGTCGAAGTGCGGAATCGCCGATATCCAGAACACGACGAGCACAGCGAGCGCCAGCATGGTGATCAGCACGGTAAAACGGAACGTCGTCTCGACGCCGGCGACGTTCAGGCCGACGAAGGCGGCGTACGCGGCCAGCCACCACAGTGGCTCGACGCTCGCGGGGGTCCCAAAGATCGCGCCGAGGTACCCACCGATGCCGACGACGATCACGGCGGGGGTGAGTATGTATTCCATGTTTTCCGCGAGACCTGTGATGTACGCGCCCCATGGTCCCATGGCCGACCGCGCAAACGAGTACGCACCGCCGGTGTGCGGAAGGGCGGCCGCCATTTCCGCGATGCTGAAGCACAGGCCGGCATACATCACCGTAATGACGACTGTTGCGATCAGAAGACCACCGAACCCGCCGGCAGCGAGGCCGAAGTTCCACCCGAAGAAGTCCCCCGAAATCACCGCCCCGACCCCGAGCGCCCACAAAGACCATACGCCCGCATACCGGCGCAATCCGCGCTTCTCGAAGTAGTGCTCGGCGACCGGGACGTACTCGACTCCCTGATCCGTCTTCTTCATGGCGCGGAGTGTAGCGGTTTGCCGGGACAGGCGATAAGGTTCCGCGCATGTTGCCGATCGATCTTTCGGGGAAGCGGGCTTTCGTCGCAGGCGTTGCGGACGATGCCGGGTTTGGATTTGCGATCGCCAAGGCGCTTGCGATGGCTGGCGCGTCGGTTTGCGTGGGCACGTGGCCACCAGCGCTTGGGATCTTCGAGACGCTGTTACGCCGCGGGAAACTCGATTCCTCTTTGGCGATGCCCGACGGGAGCAAGCTCGAGCTCGAGCGCATTTATCCGCTCGACGCCGAGTACGACGCTCTAGAAGATGCGCCCCAGGAGCTCCGTGATCAGAAGCGCTACCGCGAACGGGGCGATTTCAGCATCGATGGGGTGGCCAACAAGCTCCGCGAGGATTTCGGTGACTCATGCATCGACATCGTCGTGCACAGCCTCGCGAACGGGCCCGAGGTCACCAAGCCATTGATGGAGACCAGCCGCGGCGGCTACCTCGCAGCGCATGGCGCGAGCGCATATTCGTTCATCTCCCTCGCCCAGCGACTGCAGCCCTTGATGCGCCCCGAAGGCGCGCTCCTGGCACTCTCGTACCTGGCGAGCCAAGGGGTCGTGGCCGATTACGGCGGCGGAATGGCTTCGGCGAAGGCCGCGCTCGAAGCCGATGCGCGGATGTTGGCGTTCGAGATGGGCCGGCAAGGCGGGCACCGGGTCAACGTGATCTCGGCTGGGCCCTACGCGTCTCGCGCGGCATCCGCGATCGGGTTCATCCACAAGATGATCAAGTACTACGAGATGAACGCGCCCTTGCCCGACGCGCTTCAGGCGGAAGAGGTGGGTAACGTGGCGGCCTTTCTTTGCAGCCCGCTGGCGAGCGGCATCACTGGAACGGTACTCTACGTCGACAAGGGCTATCACGCGATGGCCGCACCCGCAGACGTCTCCCACTTAGTAGACTCGCTCAGCGGCGACTAGGTTCCCAGTCGCCACAACGCTTTCGGATCACACACTAGGCTGCGGCCATGTCGTGTTGGGCGGTCGGGCGGATGCTGCTGGTCGCTGGGGGGACCTGCAGCGTGGCCGCTAGCGCGCGCTCGGTCGCAACACGCTCGCCGAGCCAGGGGTCGAGGGCTCGCATCAGGGCACGGGCGGAAGGATGACGGCCGGCGGTGCGGCGGCTCAGGAGCTTGGCGATGAGACCGTCCATCTCGTCGTCGACATGCGGCGACAGGTGTCTCACGCGCGGAGCGTCTTCACGGATGATGCGGCGGAGGACCGCGGTCACGTCGCTCCCAGTAAAGGGCAGCTTGCAGGTGAGCGCCTCGAACATCGTGATCCCTATGCCGAAGAGGTCTGCACGCGCGTCGACGAATGGGTTCCCGCTCGCCTGCTCGGGCGAGGCGTAGCTCGGCGTGCCATAGACGCGACCCCGCTCTCTAGCGCGCTCGTCGGCCGGCGCCGTGTCGGCCGCGCACACGCCGAAGTCGAGAAGGTGGACGTCGAGCTCCCCGTAGCCACCACGGTTGAGCAGAATGTGCTCGGGCTTGATGTCCCGGTGGACGTAGCCATGCCGATGCACGCTGTGCAGGATCGACGATAGCCTAGCCACGATTACGGAGACCTGCCGCGGATCGAGCGGCCCGCACCGTCGCAAATACGAAGAGAGGCTCTCCGATCGCATGTGCTTCATCACGAGGTACGGCGACTCGTCGGGCAGCGTGCCGTGGTCGATGACCGGTACGATGCCCGGATGAAAGACGCGCCGGGCGACCTCGACCTCGCGCCGCACACGGCTCATCAAGTCGGGGTTGCCGGCATGTGCCGGCCGGAGCGTCTTGACGACGACCCGCTCGAGCGTGGCCAACCGCTCAGCCTCGAAGACGATCCCGGTCCCCCCCATCCCGATCGCGTTCCCGATACGATAGCGCCCATCAAGAAGCGTCCCCCGAAGCTCCCCACGCTCGTCCGACACGACCATCCCGCCGAAGATCGGCCGGCAACCCCGCGGGGGTCAAAAAAACCGGCTGCCCGCCCCCAGTGCCCGAGCGGGTTGGGGGTTGCGGACTAGCGAGCTGTCCGAAAGCTATCGATGGTCTCCCGCTCGTCGTAGCCATAGGTATACCGAGTCGCCCGTCGAAACACGTCGCTGTCGACGACGATGGGGTATTTGAGGTGGTCGATGGCGCCGGCGGGGAGGTACGGGAGGCCGAGGCGGCCTAGGCCTAGCTTGAAAACCGCCGCGGGTACCGCGAGTGGCCGGCGCCCCGCGGCCCGGACGATCGTCGATAGGGGTACAGGGGACGGGCCCGACACGTTGAAGATGCCGTGGAGCTTGTGGGCGAGGGCGGTGACGATCGCTTCGGCGGCGTCTTCCTCGTGGATGAAGTGGAAGAGTGGGTCGAAGCCCATGACCAGCGGCACGGTGGGGCCGCGCAAGAAAGCGGAAAGCGTCCCGTGCTTGCTGGGGCCTAGGGTGTACACGATGCGCAGGACGGCGGTGGCGATCTCCGGGTAGCGCCAAAGCGATGATGCGGCGTACAAGTCCGCAGCGACCAAGTCAGCGAGCTCGGGGAAGGTGTGGGCCGCCATCGGAGGCTCGTCTTCGGTGTGGTAGAGAGGGGAGTCTGCAGCCGCGCCGTAGAACGTGTGCCGTCCAACAAAGACAGCCTGCTTGACGCCATAGCTATGGCAGTGACGGATAAACGCGCGAGTGCCGTATAGGTTGACGCGCATCCGGTCGGGGCTTTGATGCACGAGGTGCGTCACGGTGGCCATGTGGATAGCGGCGTCGGGCCGGTGGCTCCGGAACACGTCTTCGGCGGGTCGTTTGCGGATGTCCGCCTGGACGAGCTCGATCGCGTCGGGCGCCTCGGGCCACGGCCTGCGATCGATTCCGATCACCTCGTATCCATGCTGGAGAAGCTTCAGCGCGGTCAAGCGCCCCAGCATCCCGCTGATACCTGTCACCAAGACCTTCATTACAGCACGAGCTCGTCTTCTGAGATCTCCTTCTCTCTGAGCTGACGCCCCTGCCGAATCAAGTCGCGGATGCGTTCTTTCACCTGATCGACCATCGCGCTCACGACGTCGTCACGTTCGTGGCCCGTGCCTTCGAAGTACATTGGCTGGCCGTATAGCAGCTGAAACCGCGTGGGCTTCGGCACAAGCACGATCCACTTCGTGATAGGGACGTACGGCACGCCGAGCAACCGCCCGAGCCCCTTGAGATTTGCAATCGTCGGAAGCGCGTCGCCACCGCCGACGAAGCCGAATGGCACGATCGGACTCTTGGTTTCGAGAGCCAGCCGCATGAACCCGGTCCCGAAGCCGACCAGCGAGTCAGCGTCTTTGGCGAGCTTCGCAGTGCCACGCGCGCCTTCGGGGAAGGCAAGGACGAGCCGCTCGGCTCTCAGCAAACGTATGGCCTGATCCGGGTTTCCGGTGAATTGGCCCATGCGGCTCATGACTTGCGACGCCCCCGGGAACTCGTGGATGAACTTGTCGATCATCCCGTGGGGCAGACGTGGGCGCTTGGCGTCGAGCAACATCGACCCCATGACCATGGCGGCGTCGATCGCGACCCCGCCCGAGTGGTTACCGACGAGGATACCCCTTCCTTCAGACGGCACGTGGTCGAGCCCGTATACGTCCACCTTGAAGTAGAACCGGTAGATCCAAGCGAATGCCGACACAAACCGGGTGAGGTCATTTTTGTCGATCCCGTAGGGGTCGATCCCGAATTTGTTGAACTCGAGGTCGAGCGCTTCGACGCGGGCTGCGACTTCAGGGTCGATGGGGAGCAGTCTATCGAACAAGTTGGCCTCGGCTGGTTCGGGGATCTGTATGTTGTCGCGGCCTAGAACGCAATCTCAGTCCGCTTCACGCTTGCGGATTCCCAAAGCGCGCATCTTTTTGTACAGGTGGCTTCGCTCGAGGCCGAGGTCGGTCGCGGTCTTCGTCACATGCCCCTCCCGAAACTCGAGGGCCCGCGTGATCAGGTCTCGCTCGACGGCTTCGACCATCTCCCGGAGCGGCGTTTCGGGCCGAAAATAGCTCCCGGAGCTCCCACCGGGGTCGATGGGCAGCAGGGCGCGGGCCTCGGTTGCGGTGATGGTCTCATCCGGGGTCAGGATCACCAGACGTTCGACTAGGTTTCGCAGCTCACGAACATTGCCAGGGTACGGGTAGGCTTGCAGCAACCGCATCGCCCCCTCCGAGATTTTCTTGCCAGGCCGTTCGTGCATTTCGCACGCGAGGGACAGGAAGTGCTCGGCCAGCATCGGGACGTCTTGAACGTGTTCCGCGAGCGCCGGCACCTTCAGCGGCACCACGTTGAGCCTGTCGAATAGATCGGCGCGAAATCTGCCGGCCTCGATCTCGGCTTCGAGCGACTTGTTCGTCGCTGCCACGACCCGCACGTCCACCTCGACGGTCGATGCGGCGCCGACCCGCTCGACCTCGCCCTCTTGCAGCACGCGTAGCAGTTTGGCCTGCATCTGGGGCGGCATGTCGCCCACCTCGTCGAGAAAGAGGGTCCCTCGGTGAGCTCGCTCGAACTTGCCTCGTCGTCGCTTCGTGGCCCCGGTGAACGCGCCTGCCTCGTGCCCGAAGAGCTCGCTCTCGATCAGGCCTTCGGGAACGGCCGCACAGTTGAGCTTTTCGAGTGGGCCGGCGGCCCTCGTAGAGCCGGCATGAATGGCGGCGGCGACCAGCTCCTTACCGGTGCCCCGCTCTCCGAGGATTAAAACCGTCGCATTCGAGCGCGCCGCGAGGTCGATTTGTTTGCGGAGTCTGTCCATGGACGGGCTGTTTCCAAGTAGCGCGTCGCTCGGCCCGTACCGACGCCGGAGCTCTCGGTTCTCCTGCTGCAGCTCGCGAAGCTCGAGGCTTCGCCCGAGCGACAGGGCCAGCCGGTCGCTGCCGATCGGTTTCTCGATGAAATCGTCCGCGCCGCGCCGCGTCGCTTCCATCGCGACTTCGATCGACGCGTGTCCGCTCATCATGATGACCGGGGTCGTGATCTCCAGTCTGCGAAGCTCGTCGAGCATCGCGAGCCCGTCGAGCCCCGGGAGCTGGACGTCGAGAAGAATCGCGTCGAAGGTCTGCTTAGCGAGCTTTTCGAGCGCGATCTCGGCGCTACCGGCGACTTCGACGTCGTAGCCTTCGAGGCCGAGCGCGCGCGAAACGGAGGTCAGAATGTTCCGCTCGTCGTCGACGACGAGAATCGTCGCGGCCGTCATGCGGTTACGCTAGCACACCACGCGCCGCGCTCAGGTGCCGGTTTCGTCGGCGCGCTTCTTGTTGGCAATCGACCGCACGTTGGTCTCTGACACGCGCTGGTTGGCGGCCAACCACGGTGTGAGGTCTTCGGGCGATTCCGGGCGGGCGTAGAGGTATCCTTGCGCGACGTCGCAGCCGTTTTCTCGCATGTACTCTAGCTGCGCCTCGGTCTCCACGCCCTCCGCGATCACCTCGAGGCCCAAGTTTTGCCCGAGGCCGATGATCATCTTCGAGATCGGCCCACCTCGATCGTGCGACCCTACGCTTTGAACGAAGTTCTTGTCGATCTTCAAAGCGTTGAGCGGGAACTCGTGCAGATACGTGAGCGACGAGTAACCGGTGCCGAAGTCGTCAATTGCAATGCGCACTCCCACGTCACGAATCTCGCGAAGGAGCGCGCTCGCTTGGGCAGGGTCGGACATCAGACAACTCTCGGTGAGCTCGAGCTCCAAGAACTCCGGTGGGAGCTTTGTTTCCTTGAGCGCGGTCCGGACCTTCTCGATCAACATGGGGTCTTCGAACTGCTGTGCGGACACGTTGACCGCCATCCGCATTGGCTCGAAGTCCATTTCGTGCCACTTCCGAAGCTGCTCGCATGCAGTCTGCAGCACCCACTCGCCGACTTCGTTGATCAGCCCAAACTCTTCGAGACCGGCGATGAAATGATACGGCGTCAGAAGGCCTCGCGTCGGGTTCATCCACCGTAGGAGCGCTTCGACGCCAATGACCGTGCCGGTCCGGAGGCCGAGTTGAGGCTGATAAACCAGCTCGAATTCGCTCCTTTCGACTGCCCGGCGCAGGGCCCATTCGAGCGCGTGCCGGGACTGCGCTTCTTCCTGCATGGCGTCGGCGAAGAACTGATAGCGGCCGCGCCCTGAGGATTTCGCCTGATACATGGCGAGGTCCGCCGCCCGGAGGAGCTCCGAAAGATTGCTCCCATTTTCCGGATACATGGCGATACCCACGCTGGTCGACGTGTTGACCTCGTGCCCGCAAATGGTCCTGACGTCGCTCAGGCTCGCGATGATTCGCTCGATGACCGGCAGAACTTCCTTCGCTTCGCTGACGCCTTCGAGGATCACCGCGAACTCGTCCCCTCCGAGCCGGGCCACAGTGTCCTGGTCGCGAACGCTTGCCCGGATTCTCTGCCCCGCCTCGATCAGCAACTTGTCCCCGATCTCGTGACCCAGCGTATCGTTGATCTCTTTGAAGCGATCCATGTCGAGGATGAGGGTCGCCACTCCGCTGCCTGCGCGCACTGCACGAGCTAGAGCGTGGTCCACCCGCTCGCGAAGCAACGTCCGGTTGGGCAGCGACGTCAGCTGGTCGAAGTGGGCGAGACGCACGAGCTCGAGCTCGGTTCGCTTTCGCTCGATAGCGTAGCGGATCACACGGTGAAGATTCGCACCGTCGATGTGGCCCTTGACCAGATAATCTTGCGCCCCGGCCTTGACCGACCGAAGCGAAACCGCCTCGTCTTCCCAGGCGCTCACGATCACCAACGGGATGTCTGGATAGGAGGTCTGCAGGCTTGCGACGGTCTGCGTCCCCCGCGAATCAGGCAGATTCAGGTCGGCGAGAATGACATCCGGGACCAAGTCCTCGGCCGACAGCACCGCGTCCTTCAGCGTGCGGACGTGCGTCACCCGGTAGTACGCGGACGTGACTCGCCGCAGCAGCCTCCGGATCAGCTGCGCGTCGATCAGGCTGTCCTCCACCAGAAGAACGTCCCGGACCTCGTGCTCTTCCCCGTCCTCGCGCTTATCGAGCATCCCCCACCATCACCTAAAAATACCGTTCACAGCGCCTTATTACAGTGCTATGGTTTCAGAGGGGCGTCAAGGGTGATCCGGCCCCGGAGGGTGATCGTGCTGCTGGGCAAGACGCAAACATCGGCGATTTCAGGAACGAGGCGGATCCGGGTCCTGATCGCCTCGGGCGATCCGGAGCGGATCATGCTCGTCCGTGAGAGCCTTCATGCCTGGCCGGAGGCCATGATCTGCCGCGTCGCTGTAAGCCGCGACGACGCCGTGAACCAGTTCGAAAGCCATGCGCCGCACATTCTTTGTTGGGACGTGCACCTGGGTGCGGAGCTTCCGGCCACCGCCCGAGGGATCTCCACCCTTCTGCTTGGTGACGAGGCCTGCACACTTCCCGAAGAGCGCCCGTGGGCGATGGCGCTTCCGGATGCATACCTCGCTGGCCTCCAACGAGCGATCAATCGCGAGTACGAGCTGCGCCGGTGCCTCGTGCAACTGCGGGATGCCCACGGCAGCGAGACGCATAGTCGCCTGCTGTTGAACCGCGCAACCGACGGCGTCGTCGTGCTCGACGGCGCTCACAACGTGCTGTTCATCAACCCCGCCGCGTGCGCGATGCTCGGCGTCGACTGCGAAGAGATGGTCGGCGAACCGTTCGAGCATCCGGTCCCCGAAGAGGGCAACCCCGCGAGCTACCAGGTGGACCTCCCCGACGGTCTGCGCTCCCATCTAGCGGCCACGTCGATCGCCTCGATCTGGGATGGTTGCGAAGCCACGATCATTCAGTTGCAACCCGCGCTACGACCGAGTGTGCCGCCGAGTATGCCGCCCCGCATGGTGGCCCCAGGTGTTGCCGAGGACCGCTTGCGCACCGTGGGCCGCCTTGCAGCCGGCCTTGCCCACGAAGTGAACAATCCGCTCACCTTCGTCCTGGCAAACCTCGAAAGCCTCCGCGAGTCGCACCAAGTGATTCGTCGCTTCATCCGGACCCTGCGGATCGATCTGTCCACGAGGGAGGCCATCACACCGCAGTCCTTCGAGCGGATCGCAGCGGACGCGAACCTGCAGGAAGTGCTCGATGACGCCGCCGATATGCTCACCGATTGTCACAAGGGCATGCACCGAATCCAAGACATCGCTCGTAGCCTCGGCACATTCTCTCGCGCCGACGACGCACAGGCAGAGATGATCGACATCACCCGCATCGTCGATGACGCCTGCGCGATGGTCTTCAACCAGATTCGCTACCGAGCTCGCCTCGTGAAGCGCTTTGAGCCGACCCCGATGATCGCCGCCTTTCCGGGCCGTATCGCGCAGGCGTTGGTCAACCTGTTGACCAACGCGGCGGATGCAATCGACGGCGGCGCGTACGACAAGCACCGGATCGTCGTTTCTACACGCGTGGAGGGCGACGAGTTGGTGGTTGCGGTCACGGACACTGGCGCGGGAATCCATAAGGACGACCGGGCGCGGATTTTCACGCCTGGCTTTACCACCAAAGCCCACGAGGGCGGGATGGGCCTGGGGTTGACCGCCTGCATCCGCGTGGCCAAGGCGCACGGCGGGAGGCTCGAAGTGCACCACCTCGCGGACGGAGGAACCCGCTTCGAGCTGATCCTTCCCACGGACACGGGGTTGCCGGCTGTCGAGCCACGCCGCGAAAGCCGCCCGATCTCGGAGGCTCCGCTTCAGCGAGCGCGGATCTTAATCATCGACGACGACGCGATGGTGCTGTCCGCCCTCCATAGGCGCCTGCGACGCCGGTACGACACCGTGACCGTGCTCGGTGGTGTGGAAGCGCTTGCCCTGCTTGCCGAAGACCCAGCTTTCGACTCGATCGTCTGCGACTTGATGATGCCGGAGGTTGACGGCAAGTCGTTCTACGACTCGGTCAAGAGAGACCACCCGCAGCTCGCCGATCGGATTGTGTTCATGAGCGGCGGGGCGTTCACCTCTCGACTCCGAAGGTTCGCCGCCGCGGTGCCCAACCCCGTGTTGGAGAAGCCCGTGAGCCGCGAGGATCTCGAGTCGATGCTGTCGGCTCACAGCCCCGAGCGCGAACGACCTTCAGTCGTCCCTGAGGCCTAGCTCCTTCATCTTGTTCTGCAGGCTCTTGCGCGAGATCTTGAGAAGCCGCGCGGTGTGCGTCACGTTGCCGCCCGTTTGATGCAGAGCGCGCCGGATGAACTCTCGTTCGAGCTTGAGGGTCGCTTCCCTCACCGCTTCTTTGAGCCCGGTCTCACCGGGGGTTGGCCCAATCCCGCCAACGAGGCCCGGCTCGAGATCCCCGTCCGAGTCCCGAACTTCGGCCGGCAAATGCTGCGCGCCGACCTCTCCGTCTTCGGCGAAAATAATACAGCGCTCGACCACGTTTTCGAGCTCTCGGATGTTCCCGGGCCATCCATACCGAAATAGCTGCCGCATCGCCGCCTCTTCGAAACCCGTGGTCGAACGGTCGAGCTTGGTGTTGAACTTCTGCACGAAGTGCTCGAGCAAAAGCGGGATGTCGCTGGGGCGCTCCCGCAGGGGCGGTAGATGCACATGAACGACGTTCAGGCGGTAGTAGAGGTCCTCACGAAACCGGCCGTTTGCGATGCTCTCTTTGAGGTCTCGGTTCGTGGCGGCGACGAGGCGGATGTCGACCGTGATGGTCTTGATGCCGCCCACGCGCTCGAACTGTTTCTCTTGGAGCGCGCGGAGCAGCTTCACTTGCATGCTGACGGGGATCTCCGCGATCTCGTCGAGGAACAGGGTTCCGGTGTGCGCCAGCTCGAAGCGCCCCGGCTTACTCGTCACGGCGCCGGTGAACGCGCCCCTCTCGTAGCCGAAGAGCTCGCTCTCGAGAAGGTCCGGCGGGATCGCGGCGCAGTTCACGCTGACGAACGGTTTGTCTTTGCGGGAGCTGTTCTCATGCAGGGCGCGTGCGATCAGCTCTTTGCCCGTCCCGCTTTCTCCCGTGATGAGGACGGTGCTCGGGGTATCGGCCACCTTTTCGATGACGTCGTAGACGCCGTGCATCGGCTCCGACTGGCCGATGATTCGGTAGCGTCCGCGTTGGCTCGGGTCGCCGCTCACGTGCTTCTGGGAGAGCTCCCGGGTGCGCGCCGCCTTGCCGACGACGGTTCGGAACTCCGCCTGGTCGAACGGTTTGGTGACGTAGTCGAACGCCCCAAGCTTGAGTGCCTCCACTGCGGTGTCGACCGTCCCGTGCGCGGTGATCATGATCACCGGCACGTTCGGGAAGTGCTCGCTGACGGACTTGAGCACCTGCATGCCGTCGAGCTTCGGCATGCGCAGATCGGTGATCAGGACATCGATGTGATGCTCCGCCATGGCCTCGAGCACCGCAGCGCCGTCGGCAACGCAATGCACCTCGTAGCCGTCGTGCTGCAGTTGTGCCTTCAAGACTCGGCGCAGGTTGTCCTCGTCGTCGGCGACGAGGATCTGTTTGTTTTCAGCCACGGTCCGGAGTGTAGTGCAGCCCAGTCAGCTGTACAGACGCTTCGCGTCGCCGCTCAGCTTGCCGCAGCCAAACGGTGCTCGGCTGCCCGGATTACGGTTGCGCGCTTCTTCTGCGCCCGCTCGTAATCGAGCACCGCCGTCGTCTGCGGTGCGGACAAGCGCTGCACGCGGCTCACCACGTCCTTAGCGGTCAGCTGGTCGTAGTTGCGTAGCGGGCTCTGGCCCTTCTTCGTCGTGGGCCTTGCCGCTTTGGGCTTGCTAGTGGTCTTGCGGCCGGCCGGCTTCGGCCCTCGGTCGAGCCGCTCGTCCACTCGGCGCTGTGCTCCCTCGAGCAGATCATGCGTCGACTGGAGGACGGTCGTTTCGACGGTCCCCAGCTTCAGGGCTTCTCGGGCGCTCAGCGCTTGGCTCTCCACCTGCTCTAGCCGCTGTTCGAACGCGGCCACATAAGCATCGCGTGTCTTCAGCACGAGCGCTTGCCAGTCGAAGGCCTCCTTGCGTAGGGCCTTCTGAAACCCCGCAGCCGACCGGCTGGCGGTGCCGGCGAGTTTGGTGCTTGCGGCCCTCATGTCCCTGGCGAAGGCGACGCTTGCATCCTGCGCCTCCTCGAAAAAAGTCCCGCCCGCAGTCCGCGTTTGCTGAAACCAGAGCGTCCCTTGCTTCTGAAGTCGGGTTCCGCTCCGACGAAGTGGGTTATTGCGAATCATGTCCCTATCCTCCTTGGATGACGCAGCGCGTTACCCACAGCCACGATAGCTACGAACGAGGCGGCGTCAAGACCGCCATGAAACCATGAACCTTTTCACCAATTGGATTAGACTTTAGGGCTAATGGCCGACCCCTTGCGAACCCTCGTTGTCGACGACTCGAGCTCCATGCGGGCCCTCCTGGGCGAGCTGTTGCGTGAGCGAGATCACCAGGTGACCGCCGTTGCCACTGCAGAGGAGGCGGTCCGGGCTCATCTCGAGCAGCCGTTTCAACTGATGCTGGTCGACTGGACACTGCCAGGGATGTCGGGCCTCGACCTGTGCCGACTGGTTCGCAGCCGGCCGGGCGGTGAGGATGTGGTGTTCCTGGTGATCACCGGTCGCAATCGGCCGGACGATCTCAACGCCGTCCTCGACGCAGGCGCCTCGGACTATCTCTCGAAACCCATCGACCCGGAGATTCTCGGGACCCGGCTTCTGATTGCCGAACGGACCATCGAAGAGGCGAGCCGCCGCGGTCTTGAGCGCGATGACATGGAGTCGCGGCTTGCTTTCGCGGATCGAATGGCTTCGGTTGGCACGTTGGCCGCCGGCGTCGCGCACGAGCTCAACAACCCACTGATGTACGTGCTCTCGAACTTGCACATCACGCGCGAGGAGATCGATTCGTGCGACGAGGCCACATGGCGAGAGCACGCAAGGCAGCAGCTGGACGAGGCGATTCACGGGGCCGTTCGCATGCAGAACATCGTTCGCGACCTCAAGACGTTCTCCCGCATCGACGACGAGCAGCGGGGCGACGTCGATGTGCAGAGCGTTCTCGAATCGTCGATCAACATTTGCTGGAACGAGGTCCGGCATCGGGCGACCCTCGAACGGGATTTCGGGGCGACTCCACCCGTGGACGCCAACGAGTCCCGGCTCGGGCAAGTGTTTCTGAATCTTCTGATCAATGCCGCCCAGGCGATGCCGGCGCGCGGGGTCAATGCCAATCGCATCACGGTGCGGACCTACACCGATGCGAAGGGTTGGGCGGTGATCGAGGTCATCGACAACGGGACGGGCATCGAGCCAGGTCGCATGAGCCGGGTCTTCGAGCCGTTCTTCACGACCAAAGGCGTCTCGGAGGGGACGGGTCTTGGCCTGTCGATCTGTCGAAACATCGTCCGCGACGCGGGCGGCACCATCGAGGTTCGCAGCGAGCTCGACCGTGGCGCCACGTTCGTGGTCCGGTTGCCGGCGTCCACGCGCGAAGCTTCCGTGAACACGCCACTGGCGCCTCCGACTGCCACCCCCGGAGCCCGCGCACGCGTCATCGTCGTCGACGACGAGCCGTTGGTGGGTCGCTCGATCCGGCGAGCCCTCCGAGGTCACGAGGTGGAGGTCTTTACGAGCGGCCAGGAGGCGATCGCGCGCCTGTGCTCCGGCGCGCCGTTCGACGTCGTGTTCTGCGATCTGATGATGCCCCAGGTGAGCGGCATGGAGGTGTTCAGGCGGGTTTGCGAGCAGTGCCCGGACGTCGCCTCGCGGTTCGTATTCATGACCGGTGGCGCCTTCACTCAGCCGGCGCGGGAGTTCTTGGAGCGAACTCCTGTGCTCTGCCTCGAGAAGCCCTTCGAGCTTCGTCAAATCCGCGACTTGGTCACGGAGCGCGCCGAGCCCGTCGACTGACTTGCGGTGACCACGCAGTTGCGGCCGCGATCCTTGGCTTCGTAAAGGGCACTGTCTGCACGTGCCAGCAAATCGGCTCCCGTCTCGTCGGAACGGAGCGCGGCCACACCAACGCTGACGGTCAACATGCCGTCGGGCTGACCGTCGCCGCCTGGAAACTCGGTGTGCTCCACCATGGAGCGAAGCTTTTCGGCAACTCCGCCTGCTTCGCTGAGGTTGGTCCGTGGAAGAAGGACGACGAACTCTTCGCCACCGATCCGCGCAATGGTATCGATGCGGCGGAGGTTCCGAGACATGAGCCCGGCGAGCTTGCGCAGAGACGCGTCCCCCGTCGGGTGGCCATGCCGGTCGTTGAGCGCCTTGAAATAGTCGATGTCGATCGCGAGGATGCTCACTGCCTGGCCGAATCGCTCCGCACGATGAAGCTCGTCTTCCAACCGGATGCGAAGCAGGCGCCGGTTGCCGAGGCCGGTGAGGTCGTCGTGCTGGGAGCCACGTCGAAGCTCGTCAAACAGCTGCGTGTGGCGGATCGCAAGCCCCAGCTGGTCTGAGATCGCTTCGAGGAGCCCTGTCTCGAGCTCGGAGAAAGCGCTGGTTTGCTCGCGCGTCGCGGCCATCACGCCAGTCGTCTTGCCGTGGTGAACCACTGGGAGAATCGCAATCGAACCGCTCGGCGGAATCGGCTCCCACAGCGGCTTCCCGTCGAGGTTGGCGAGGTCGTCAATCAGGATGGGCTCGCCAGTCTGGGCGACCTTGCCGAGCTCGTCCTCGTCGAAAAGCACGATACGTTCGAGGAGCTCCCCTGGGTGTTTGAAACCGTACGCTGCTCGAAGCGTCAGCCGCCTGGTGTCGGCGTCGACCAGAAACAACATACACTCTCGGAGGTGCAGAGCTTTGCCCAGCCGCGTGGCGATGTCGCCCAGCACCGCGTCGAGCTCCTGCTCCGATGCGCTCGCGCGAACGATGTCGAACATCAGCGCACGTTCGCGCAGCCGCTGCTCCAGCTCAGCTGATTTCAAGCCAAGCGCCTTCTTCAGAACCAGTTCTTCGCGCGTGTGGCGAAGCTCCTGACCTTGTTCGATCATGCGGACTTCGAGCGAGGTGAGGTTCGCGAGCAAATCGTTGACGGCGCGACCGATCTCGCCGATCTCGTCGTCACCCAGATTGGGCAGACGTTGCAGGCTGCTCTGCTTGGCGTGCGCGTCGAGGAGTCGCACTACCCTCGCAACCCTGCGGCCTACCGAGAGCTCGACGTAGAACGCGGTCAGGAGCCCGGCGACTCCTGTTGCCACCGCGGTGACCCAAGCGAACACCGGTAGCGCGACGTCGATGCCTCCCCACCGAAGGCCGAACCAACCCGCCACCGATAGCGCGAGAGACAGGCCTGCGGCCTGCGCCCCCGCTTGCGTGGCGAGCCGTCTCGACGTTCCGGGCATGCCTTTACGCTACGCAGTACGCGCGTTCAGTGCAAGTGACCGACATTGCGTTTTGTGACGAACGCCTCGTCCACCCTGGTGGCGATGGGTGGACTCGAACCACCGACCTAGCGCGTATGAAACGCCCGCTCTAACCGCCTGAGCTACATCGCCAGAGGGGCGCGAGTATAGGCATGTGCGCCTGCCGTGCAATGTGGGCTCGCGCGCGGCCGGAGGTCCGTGCTTGGCACCGCCGGTGGATTGGTTTATGGGCGGGTTCGTGTCTAGAATCTTCTGTCTCTACTCGCTCATCGGCCTGGTGGTGCTCGCGATTCCAACCGCCACGCTGGCTCAGTCCGGGGGCTGGGGTACGCCGATCGCGGCGCCCACCGAACTCGAACCGTCCACAGAGCCCGACCCGGCGGAGCCCAACCCCGACTGGTCTGATGCGCCGCCGACGCAATACGAGCAGCGGTCCCCGACGAACCCCGATTGGGTCGAAGAGACCGAGGCGCCACCCGTGGGCACCCTCAAGCCGAACGCATCCGCGCACTACGATACGCGATACGCGAACCGCAACCTGACGATGCCTCGCGGCATGATGCGAGGCACCTTCGATACGGTCGTTGGCCGCCGGACAGAAGAAACCGGGGGCCTCGGGGAACCGTTCGGCCCGACCGGCACCATCTCGACGATGAACCTCGGCGTCGGTATTACGCTCGCCGACGACTTCGAGATCGGCTTTTCTCGGTATCGCATGGGGTCCTTCGCGGGCGTCAGTGTCTTTCCCACCTTCGGCTTTGGCGGCGAGGGGCTCATCACGTTCAGCATGTCGCCGGAGGCAAAGTTCGGAGACATCCCTTTTTACGCGCGCTTCGAGGCCTTCGAGAGCGACGTCGTGAAGCTCGGCATCGACGCCGTGTTCCGAATCCCCATACGGACCGAGTTCGGCTTCCTCGGCGGCATTCCCCTCCGTTTCATCGTCAACGAGCAGTTCGCGTTCGACACCGGGATGGAGTTCGTCTTCGACAGCAATCCGCAAGGCCCGTCGGTCTGGTCGCTCAACATTCCGTTCAACTTCATCGCGAACGCGACCGATCGGTTCTTCGTGAAGCTGCACAGCGGCATGAACATGTTCGACCTTAGTCAGACGGTTCGAACCGTCACGTCGGGCTTGGTGCAGGGTCCGTTCTACTTCATTCCACTCGGTTTCGGCGCGGGCTACACCGTGGAGGCCGGCACGACGATGATGGATATCTTCGCGAGCTTTCGCTTTCCGACATTTTATGGTTTCACGACCCGCGCCTCCAATCTGAATGCGGAGACGTGGCAGGTCACCATCGGACTGAACCTCTATTCTCCGGTGCTGTTCAAGGGGTAGCGCGCTCTGATGATCTACGAGCTCGGACAGCGGCGTGTTCGAATCGAAGGGAGAGGTGTTCGTTGCCGACTCAGCCGACGTGATCGGATCTGTCGTCCTCAGGGACAAGTCGAGTGTGTGGTTCAACGCGGTCCTGCGGGGCGACACCGACGAGATCATCATCGGCCAAGAGACGAACATTCAAGACAGCGCCGTCTTGCATACCGACCCGGGCATTCGTCTGGTTCTCGGGCCGCGGCGTCACGGTGGGCCACCACGCAACGGTTCACGGGTGCGAGGTCGGCGACTACAGCTTGATCGGCATCAATGCAGTGGTTCTCAACGACGTGAAGATCGGCAAGTACTGCACCATCGGCGCCAATGCCTTGGTGACGCAGGGGAAGGAAATTCCCGACTATTCCGTGGTTTTGGGCTCACCTGGCAAGGTGGTCCGCCTTGCTGACCCAAGCGAAGCGAAGATCCTCGAGAGGGGCGCTGCGGGCTACGTCAGTCGCGCACGCGAGTACCTCGAGGCGCTCCACTCCGACATCCGTTTTTCGTGATCTCAGATCCGATCGAGCAGCGCACGCTCGCCGAGCTCTACGCACAGCGCCCGTAGAGCAGGCCGATCCGGTCCCGTCCAGCGAAGGTCGTCTAGCGACTCGTCGATCCCTGCGTCGGTTCGCAACGTGGCCAGCGTTCGATACAGCATCGCTTCGTCGCGCTGTTCACGGAGGTTGTGTGCAAGCGTCGCGCCACCACGAACCTGCACGCCCCAGTGTGCGTGGTCGTCTGGAATGCTCTCGAGGTGCAGGAACTTGGCGAGCACCGTCGACGCGCTCTTCGCCCCCCATCGCGCGATACCCGGGATCCCGTCCGCTACGTCGCCCACCAGTGCCAAGTAGTCGGGGAATCGACTCCGGTGACACACCGAACTTCTCGCGCACGCCATCTTCGTCGAGCACGATCTCCCTGCGTCGGTCGAGCGTCACGACGTCGCTGCCGCGGACACACTGACAGAGGTCTTTGTCCGGAGAGCAAATCACGACCTGCTCGACCGCGGGCGCGTCGCGAAACTTCGCGGCGGCCTGGGCGAGCGCATCGTCGGCTTCGAGCTCGATCATCGGCCAGGTCACCATGCCGAGGGCTCGGCTCGCGCGCTCCACCAAGGGGAACTGATCGAAGAGCTCCGGCTCCAGCCCCTCACCCGTCTTGTAGCCATCGAAGAGGTCGTTGCGGAACGATTCGACGACATGGTCGAACGCGCAGCCGACATGCGTCACCTCGTCGGCCCGCAGCATCGCGGCCATCGACCGCAAGAAACCACGGGTCGCGCCGACCTCTTGCCCGCTCGGCGACTTCGCCCCGGGTGCCCCAAACCACGAGCGAAAGAGCTCGTACGTTCCGTCGATGAGGTGCACCTTCATCGCCCCGTTCTTATCGCACTTCGTCCGGGCGGCACGGCGCAGGCGCAGAAGGACTCGCATTACGCGGACTTGTGGAACGATCTTGAGAGCGTCACAGAGGGTGGGCGGTGCCCATCGGTGGTCGTACGGCACCTCTCAGTGTCGGATAACCAACATACGACACCCCAAATATTGCGTATTTCTTGAGGGCATACCCCAACATCTAGTAGGATAGACGAAGTAGCTATACATGGGGTGTCATGTGATGCGGGTCGACAGGATGTCTTCTATGACGCGGTGCGAAATGACAAAAAATGACGTCGAGAGCTCCTCTCAACCCCTCGAAATAACGGGCGAAAGAAAGAAAGCAATTCGGGCCGATCGTTTCTGCTTGACTGGCCCGGCTCAGCGGAGCTACTTCGCAGGTCCGCCCCCAAGCGGTTGTGGTGGTAGCGAGGTTACCAACGCAATCCCTTGTGGGACGACGGTGGATAGTCGGTGCTCTGCCTGGGGATGGGTGGTGGATGTACCTGGATGGTGAGTTGCGTCCGGTTGGAGGTATGCTGTGGCATTGGATACTAGGGGAATGACGAGCAATTTGCAGATCGACGGTGCCCGCAGGGCCGAGGTTTCTCAGCAGGCGGGTGGCCTGGCGATGGACCGCAGGCTCACGCAGCCCAACGAGGAGCCGCTCGAGGAGGTCGAATACGTTCTCCGAGACAGCCAAATCACCGCCTCAGACGGCTCGGTGGTGTTCGAGCTCAAGGGAGCACAGGTCCCCGAGGGGTGGAGTCAGCTCGCGACCGACATCGCGGTTTCCAAGTACTTCCGCAGGGCCGGCATCAACGGCGACAAGGACCTAGGCGAGCGCAGCGTTCGCCAGTTGGTCTATCGCGTGGCCCACTCGCTTCGCGAGGCGGGCGAGAAGTTAGGTGGATACTTCGCCGACAAGGACGCCGCCGACACCTTCGAGGCTGAGCTCTCGCATCTCCTCATCCATCAGAAGGCAGCCTTCAACTCTCCCGTTTGGTTCAACTGCGGGCTCTACCAGCGCTACGGCATCGAAGGGTCGGGCGGCAACTACGCCTGGGATCCCGAACAAGACATCATTTTCGAGACCAAGACGGCGTACGAGAACCCACAGTGCTCCGCCTGCTTCATTCAGGCCGTCGACGACGACCTGATGGGGATCTACGAGCTGATCAAGAACGAAGCGCGGCTCTTCAAGTATGGCTCCGGCACCGGCACCAATTTCTCGAAGATCCGTGGCAGGCAGGAAAAGCTGTCGGGCGGCGGAACCTCGAGCGGTCTGATGAGCTTCCTCGAGGTGCTCGATCGCGCAGCGGGCGCCACCAAGTCGGGAGGAACCACGCGCCGCGCCGCCAAGATGGTCTGCCTCGACATGGACCACCCGGAGATCATCGACTTCATCGAGTGGAAAGCTCGCGAGGAGAAGAAGGCCCAGGCCCTCATCGCGGCCGGCTACGAGGCCGACTTCAACGGCGATGCCTACCACACGGTGTCGGGCCAGAACTCGAACAACTCGCTTCGTGTGACCGACGACTTCATGAACGCTGTGGAGACCGACGGCGAGTGGAAGACGACACTTCGTACGACCGGTGAAGTGTGCGACACGTACCAGGCGCGCGATGTCTGGCACAAAGTTGCCCAGGCCGCATGGAGCTGCGCCGATCCGGGCCTCCAATACGACACCACCATCAACGATTGGCACACCTGCCCGAACACCGACCGCATCAACGCGTCGAACCCGTGCTCGGAGTACATGTTCCTAGACAACTCGGCGTGTAACCTTTCGTCGATCAATCTCTCGAAGTTCCTCGACGAGGAGGGCCGTTTCGACATCGAAGGGTACCGTCAGGCGATTCGCGTCCTGATCATCGCGATGGACATCGCGGTCGACTACGCGAGCTACCCGACACCGGCCATCGCAAAGAACAGCCACAATTTCAGGCCTCTGGGGCTTGGCTACGCGAACCTCGGCACACTGCTGATGCAACTCGGGATTCCCTACGACAGCGACGAAGGAAGGACGATCTGTGCGGCGCTGACCTCGATACTCTGTGGGCACGCGTACGCGACCTCTTCGGAAATCGCAGCAAGCAAGGGCCCGTTCGCGGGCTTCCAGCGCAACCGTCAGCCGATGCTCCGTGTGATGGGAAAGCACCGCGACGCCGCCTATCGGATCAACGAGGCTGGCGGTCCCGGGATGACCGACCAGGACCCGACCGCTTGTCCGCCGGAGCTGATTCAGGCCGCGCACGAAGACTGGGACTTGGCCTGCAAGCTCGGCGAGATGTACGGCTACCGCAACTCGCAGACGACCGTGCTCGCCCCGACCGGAACCATTGGGCTTCTCATGGACTGCGACACGACCGGCATCGAACCAGACTTCGCGCTGGTGAAGTTCAAGAAGCTCGCGGGTGGCGGGTACTTCAAGATCGTCAACCAGAGCGTGCCGAGGGCGCTCGAGAACCTTGGTTACACCGACGCGCAAGTTGCCGACATCGTCTCCTACGTGACCGGCACCAACACCTTCACCGGGGCGCCGCACTGCGGACGAAAAGCGCTGCTCGAAAATGGGCTCACGGAGCGCGAGATCGAAAAAGCCGAAGAGGCGCTTCGGGGCGTGTTCGATGTTGGCTTCGCGTTGGCGCCATGGGTCATCGGAACCGAGGCGTACGAGCGGCTCGATATCGCAGCTGAGGTATACAGCAAGCCGGGCTTCCACCTGCTTCGCCACCTGGGTCACACCGACAAAGAGATCGGCGAGATCAACGACGTCGTCATCGCCCGCATGACGGCCGAAGGCGCTCCGCACCTTCGGGCCGAGCACCTTCCCGTGTTCGACTGCGCCAACCGCTGCGGCAAGCTCGGGCGAGCGATTCCTCGCGCCGATGGCACACGTCCACATGATGGCGGCCGCGCAGCCATTTCTCTCGGGCGCGATCTCCAAGACGGTGAACCTCCCGAACGAATCGACCATCGAAGACGTCGAGGAGATCTACAAAGAGGGCTGGAAGCTCGGGTCTCAAGGCGGTTGCGCTCTACCGAGATGGCTCGAAGTCCTCGCAGCCGCTCAACGCCAAGGGCGAGACCAAGGGCGACGATCAGCAAGAATCTCAAGTAGAGAGCAAAGCCGAGGCGCCCGCCCAGGCGGTTGCGGCACCGCTGCAGGAGTGGGTCACGCCGCCTCCGACCCGGCGCCACCGCCTTCCGAAGAAGCGCAAGGGCTTCACGCAGGAGGCGCGCGTCGGCGGGCACAAGGTCTTCCTTCGCACGGGCGAATATGAGGATGGCTCGATCGGCGAGATCTTCGTCGACATGCACAAAGAGGGCGCCGCGTTCCGCTCCTTGATGAACTGCTTCGCGATCAGCGTGTCGATGGGCCTCCAGCACGGCGTTCCGCTCGACGCGTACGTCCGGCAGTTCACCTTCACGCGCTTCGAGCCGCAGGGCATCGTCGAGGGCCACCCGAACATCAAGTTCTCCACTTCGATCATCGACTACGTCTTCCGCGTCCTCGGCGTCGACTACCTCAAGCAGTACGACTTCGCGCAGGTGCCGCCCAAGGAGGAGCAGGAAGAGCTCCAGAACCCGACCGACGTCGCCGCGGTGCAGCGCATCGAGGGCGCTCAGTCGAGTGAGCCGCCACCCGCCATCGAGCCAGCCGAGCAGGTCACGTTCGGTTTCGACGACGGAGCCCCACAGGCCAATGCGCTCGACCAACAGCTCAGCGAGATGATGGGCGACGCCCCCATGTGCGACAAGTGCGGCCACATCACGGTCCGCAACGGCGCCTGTTACCGCTGCCTAAACTGCGGCAACTCCATGGGCTGCAGCTGACGGGGCGATCCGCCGCCATCTGCCGGCTTACGTCCTCGAACCTTCGCTGCGAAATACTAGCGTATTCCTCGCTACGGCTCTGCGGGCGCGCTCGGCAGCTGAAGTAGCGGGTGTTCGGGGACACGCGGGGGGTCTGGAAGTCGTCTGATTTCTAGTGGTTAAGAGGCACACCGCGACAATCCGGAGCGTCCGGCGGCAGTGTCCCTTTTTGAAGGGTTAATTCCCGGTGATCCGATCAGTGCCAGCGCCAGCGCCAGCGCCAGCGCCAGTGCCAGTGTCAGTGTCAGTGTCAGTGCCGCTGCCGGTGGGCGCGTTGCTGGTCGTGGCCGCGAGCCTTACAACTCTGCCTCAGTGACTTTGACGTTCTATAAGTATGAGGGTCTCGGTAATGACTTCCTGATCGTCGAGAAGGAAGCGTTGGGGGGGATGCAGCTCACGGGCGAACAGGCGATTGCGCTTTGTGATCGGCATCGCGGGGTGGGTGGCGACGGCGTGATCACCCTCGACGTGGACGATCCATCGATGCACGTGATCAACTCCGATGGCTCCGTGCCCGAGATGTGCGGGAACGGGATTCGGTGTGCGGCGTTGCACCTGGCGCGGCGCGCTGGGTACTCTGCGCTCGAAGCGACGATCGAAACCCTTGCAGGACCTCACGCGTGTGTCGTCGTGAACCGTCCAGGCGCCGAATCGGTCGCCGTGCGGATGGCGCCACCCTCGCTGTCGCCCGCGGACCTTCCCTTGAGCTCGGATGTACCCTGGCTCGATCATGCTCTTACTGCGGCCGGCCGTACCATCCAGCTCACCGGCGTGTCGATGGGCAATCCGCATGCCGTGATCTTCGAAGAAGTCGGGGACGCGCGGTTCGAGATCGGCCCGGCCATACAGAGCGACCCCCACTTCCCGGAAGGCATCAACGTTGGCTTCGTTTCCGAGCAAACCGGAAGCTCGATGCGCTTGGATGTGCTCGAGCGCGGTGCCGGCTGGACTCAAGCGTGCGGGACCGGGGCTTGCGCGGCCGCCGTCGCCGCCGTCGAGACAGGCCGCGCACGGCGCGAAGAGCAGCTCAGCATTCGATTGCCGGGCGGGACGCTGATGATCACCGTGGGAGCGCCGGGCGACACCGTGCTGATGCAAGGCCCCGCGCGCTTCGTCTTTCAAGGCGAAATCGCGATCTAACCTAGCTATTGCAATATCGGCGGCTTCCGTTACGTTTGCGCGATGCCCCGTAGCTTATTGTCGGCCCTGTGCGCGCTGTTTCTGATGTTGAGCACCGTCGCCTGTGACAGCAGCACCGGGGGCAGCGGTGGTGCCGGGGGCATGGGCGGGACCGACGAGTTTGGGCGATGCGCCGACTTCGACGAGCTTCGGCAGGTGTACTGGGGCGACACGCACATCCACACGGTGCTGTCGTTCGACGCCAACATGCAGGGCACCCGAACGACGGAGGAAGACGCCTACGCGTTTGCGCGAGGCGAGACGATCCCGCTACAGCCCTATACCGAAGACGGGACTCCGACTCGGAACGCCACCATCGACCGGCCCTTGGACTTCGTCATGCTGAGCGACCATGCAGAGTTCCTTGGAACTCTCGCAGTGTGCAACGACGCGGAGTTGCCGGGGTACGACGCGCGCCAATGCCGCGACTATCGGGCCGCCATGGAGTTCGACGCCGACCCCGACGAGGTCACGTTCGTATTCGTCGAGATCAACGGGCTCACCGTCTTTCCGCCTGAGGAAGCGCACTACGCCGAGCTCTGCGGGCCGGGCGCTGCCTACTGCTTGGACGCAGGCATGGACGTCTGGCGCGAGGCCGTGAACAAGGCCGAGGCGGCCTACGACCGGAGCGACAGTTGCCAGTTCACCTCATTTCCGGGGTACGAGTGGAGCGGTGGTCCGGGCGCCAAGAACCTGCACCGCAACATCATGTTCAAGAACGAGAACGTGACCGCGCTGCCCTACAATTACTTCGACGAGCCCTACGCCGAGGGCCTGTGGGATCGCCTTCGAGAAGAGTGTATCGACGCGGGTAATGGCTGCGATGTGTTGACGATTGCTCACAACACCAACCTTTCGGAAGGCATCTACTTCGAGGACAAAATGGCCAACGGCGAGCCATTCACGGCGGAGTACGTCGAAGCGCGGAATGCGATGGAGCCGGTCATCGAGATCTATCAGCACAAGGGCGCATCCGAGTGCTTGCCCGGCGAGACTGTCTCCGACGAGCTTTGCGGTTTCGAGGCGATTCCCTTTTCCAATCTGGCCACGACGAACCAAGAGGCGATCACACCACCAGACCCGAGGGGCTTCCTTCGCCACGCGTATGGCGAGGGGATGAAGTTCGAAGCCATCCTTGGGACCAACCCCTTCCAGTACGGAATTACGGCGGCGACCGATTCACACATTTCGGCGCCGGGCTTCGTCGCCGAAGACGACTTCAAGGGCCACGGCGGGGCCGGTCAGCCCAACCGCTTCCTGCCTCCACCCGGTGGCTTCCCCGATGTCGAGTACCTGAGCCCGGGTGGCCTCACCGCCGTGTGGGCAGAGGAGAACGCGCGCGAAGCGATCTTCGCCGCGTTCCGTCGCAAAGAGACCTTTGGTACTAGCGGTCCACGGATAATCGTCCGCATGTTCGGTGGCTGGGAGTATGCAAGCGACCTCTGCGATGCGGAGGACCTTGCCGCGCAGGGCGACGCCGGTGGCGTTCCGATGGGCGGCACGCTATCGCAGCAGCCTGGTTCGTCGGCACCGATGTTCGTGGTGTCCGCCAAGCAAGACCCGATCGGCACTCCTCTGCAGCGCATTCAGATCGTGAAAGGTTGGCTCGATGGCAATGGCTACGAGGTCGACGTTTACGATATCGCTGGGAATCCCGACAACGGTGCGAGCGTCGATCTCGACACCTGTGAGCTCCAGGGCGACGGTGCTGCCGACCTGTGCCAGGTGTGGCAGGATCCGGACTTCGATCCGGCTCAGCGCGCGTACTATTACGCCCGAGTCCTCGAGAACCCGACTTGCCGCTGGACGACATGGCAGTGCTCGACCGCCGAGTACGACTGCAACGACTGGGACTACGACGAGTGCAAAGCGCTCACGGAGGACCTGGCGGGCGCCAAGAGCAACTACACCTGTGACTGCTGCGATCCCGCCGCCGGCCTCAATACCGATTGGTGTGAAAGCATCGACTGTAGCGACCCCGAAAGTTTGCCCCCAGCGGATGCTCGGTGCTGTGTTCCACGCGTGGAGCCTTCGATTCAGGAACGCGCCTGGACGTCGCCGATTTGGTATCAACCCCCTAGTTGATGCTTCGCACGCTTCTCCATTTCTTTCTGATCGGCGGCCTGCTGTTCGGCGCGAAGGTTCTCGTCGAGGGGCGCCGCATGGAAGGACCGGAGATCACCGTTCGAGTAGCCGCGGGCGCGACAGAAGCCGAGGTCGACAGTGCCATCCGCGAAGCGATTCTGTTGAACGAGGCGAGGCGCTACGGCTGGGACCAGCGCGACCCAATCGTGTTCACCCATCTCGTGCGCAACATGCGGTTCATCGAGCCGGACTCCACCGATGGTGATCTGGCGCTCTATCAGCGCGCGATCGCGATGAACATGCAGGCACACGACCCAGTCGTGCGCTCTAGGCTTCTCTACCGTGCGGGTGAGGCGCTCGCTCATGTGCCCGAGGATCGGATGCCCAACCGCGATGAGCTCGAGGCGCATTTGCGCGCGCACGGCGACCGATTCGAACGCGAGGGTAGAGTTCGCTTTCAGCATGTGTTCTTGAGCCGCTCCAAACGCGGGGAGGCGCTCGCCGTAGATGCATCGGCGATGCGGGACCGCTTGTCGAGCTTGGGCGATGAGGCACC
>PVMK01123019.1_pt1 | contig 27335 bp, 25 predicted proteins | sample 1853481 | NCBI WGS metagenome assembly PVMK01 (sample SAMN08533507, study PRJNA380276) | Marine sediment metagenome, whole genome shotgun sequencing project. | reverse complement strand
CGCGCACAGTGGTGAAAAGGCTGATCGCAGCGCAAAAACGGGTTGGTGGCCAGTTCCAGGGCCAGGTCGGAGATCAACCAGATGTAGTTATCGTCAAAAGCGGAAATGGGTTTGATGGTAAGAGGCATAGGACACCGTTTCAAATAGGGAAAAATGCAGTAACATAGCCTCTTCTTTACAGCGGGAACAGGACAGGCTCAGTCATATTGCGATGAACGGCGAGTGTATCGATATTTTGGCGAAACTGGAATCCTGGTATGCACGGGAAAACGGGCAGTACTTGCTGGAGATGACCCGTGTTGCCGTGCAGGGTCTACTGGATACCTCCTTTGGATACCACATCCTGCAACTGGGCGTAACGGGGGGCCGGCCATTGTGCCAGAGCAGTCCGATCAACCACCGTATCTATGCCGCTGAACATCCGGGTGTGGGCGTGGGGCTGTTGGCCCATGCCGGTGAACTGCCCCTGGATAGCGACAGTATCGATACGGTTATCGCCCATCACTGCCTGGAGTTTGCGCCCAACCCGCACCAGGTACTGCGCGAGATACAGCGTGTATTGACACCCCAGGGTCAACTTATAGTCGTCGGGTTTAATCCCTATAGCCTGTTGGGTATAACTACCTACCTGCGCGGTTTGTCTCGTCAATCACTTTGGCACCAGCACCATCCGGTGAGTGAAAAACGCCTCACAGACTGGTTGCATCTGCTGGGCTGTGAGGTGCAGGATATTATCCGCCTGTACGGTGTGCCGCCCGCAGGCGGTGGCAAGCTGCGGCAGTGGCTGATGCGCAGCGACGCGTGGAGCCAGCGCAATAATTTGCCCCTTGGCGGGCTGTACATCCTGCATGCCATCAAACAGGTGTCGGCCCTGCAGCGCCCCCGACTGCAGTTGCGCTCGCGCAGTGAACGCCTGATTGGACTGGTACCCCAACCCGCCCCGGCGCCCACGCCGATTGCCCCGGCACACCAAAGACGTAAAGGAGATGCAGCCGCTTGAAACATGTGGAGATATTCACCGACGGGGCCTGCCGCGGCAATCCCGGGCCGGGAGGCTGGGGGGCACTGCTGCGCTACGGCGAGGTCGAACGGGAGCTGTATGGCGGGGAGCCTGACACCACCAACAACCGCATGGAATTACAAGCGGCAATAGAGGGTCTCAAGGCTCTCTCCAGGCGCTGTCAGGTCACACTTACCACCGACTCCGTGTACGTGAAAAATGGCATTACAACCTGGATGGATGGCTGGAAGAAAAAGGGCTGGAAAACCGCGGCGCGCAAGCCGGTAAAGAATGTAGACCTGTGGCAGGCCCTGGATGAGCAAAACCAGCGCCATGAGGTCCAATGGCACTGGGTCAAGGGGCACAGTGGCCACCGTGAAAACGAAATGGCAGACCAATTGGCCAACAGGGGCATCGATGAACTGCAGAAGTGACAGGCCAGGCGCCGACAGCAAAGGATTGAAGTGACGTGAGACAAATCGTACTCGATACAGAGACCACCGGCCTGGAAGTATCCCAGGGCCACAGAATCATCGAGATAGGCTGCGTAGAGCTGGTAGGCCGCAAGTTGACGGGAAACCACTATCACCAGTACATCAACCCACAACGGGAGATCGACCAGGGAGCCATCGAGGTGCACGGCATCACCAATGATTTCCTGGCGGACAAGCCCCAGTTTGCCAGGGTGGCGGCGGATTTTATTGAGTTTGTGAGCGGCGCCGAGTTAATCATCCACAACGCGCCCTTTGATCTCGGCTTTCTCAACAACGAATTGCAGCGCCTGGAGTCCGGCCACCCCGGCCTGGAAGATGCCTGCGCGGTAATAGACACTCTGCTGATGGCCAGGGCCAAGCACCCGGGGCAGCGTAATAACCTGGATGCCCTGTGCCAGCGCTACGGCGTGGATAACTCACAACGCGACCTGCACGGCGCCCTGCTGGATGCGGAGATTCTGGCGGATGTGTACCTGGCCATGACCGGTGGCCAGACGGCGCTACAGCTGTCCGATAACGGTGGCGATGGCAGTGATGGCCTGGTTCAGGGCGAGCGGATCATCCGTCTGCCGGCAGACCGCAAGCCACTACCGGTGATTCGCGCGTCGCTTGAGGATATTGCCGCCCACGAGGCACAGCTCGATGTCATCGCCAGCAGCAGTGGCGGCAAGGTGTTGTGGCGGGATCTGGCCGAGCACTAAAGCTCCGCCAGGTTGTTGTTAGATAAACAGCCTCACAGCGAGCAGGCCCACGCCGCCCAATACCACGGTATAGGGCAGGGCCATAATGACCATACGGCCATAGGACAGGCGGATTAACGGCGCCAACGCCGAGGTCAGCAGGAACAGAAATGCGGCCTGCCCGTTGGGCGTCGCCACACTGGGCAGATTGGTGCCAGTGTTGATCGCCACTGCCAGTTGGTCAAATTCGGGCTTGGTAATCGTGCCGGCATCCAGGGCCGCCTTCACTTCGTTGATATACACCGTGGCCACGAATACATTGTCGCTGATCATGGACAAGAAACCGTTGGCCAGGAAGAACATTGACGGTCGCACATCCGGTTCCATGGCCAGCACAGCGTCGATTACAGGTGTGAACAAGTGCTGGTCGTGAATCACCGCCACGATGGCAAAAAACACCACCAGTAAAGCGGTGAAGGGCAGGGCCTCTTCAAAGGCGTGTCCCAACTGGTGTTCCTCTACCACGCCGTTAAAGGCGGTGAGCAACACGATGACCATCAGGCCAATCAGACCCACCGCCGCCCAGTGCATGGCCAGGCCAAGCACCAGGATGGCGGCCACGACAGCCTGCACCACCAGTCGGGCATTGCTACGTGTGTTGCGCAGGCTTTCTTCCTTCTCCTGGAATTCCGCCAGGACCTGGCGCACCTTGTCGGGCAGTTTGGCGCCATAGCCGAATTTACCCGTCGCCTCCAGCAGCGCACAGGTGGCCAGGCCGCAGACCAGTACCGGCATGGTGACCGGGGCCATGATAAGAAAGAACGTTATGAAGTCCCACTGGGCGACATTGGCGATCAGCAGGTTTTGTGGCTCCCCCACCAGGGTGCAGACACCACCCAGGGCCGTACCAACGGCGCCGTGCATCAACAGGCTGCGGAGAAAGGAGCGGAACTGTTCCAGGTCTTCCCGGTGTTGCTCGTTCACTGAGTCATCCACCGAATGGTCATGTCCCTCATCAGAGAGCTTTCGGCCGGAGGCCACCTTGTGGTAAACCGAGAAAAATCCCACGCCCACGCTGATCAGTACCGCCGTCACTGTCAGGGCGTCGAGAAACGCCGACAGAACTGCAGCCAGCAGTGAAAACAGCAGGGACAATACGACCTTGGAACGAACACCGAGCAGGATTTTGGTGAAGGTGAACAGCAGCAGCTCTTTCATAAAATAAATGCCCGCCACCATGAACATCAGCAGCAGGATTACCTCGAAATTGGCGATTGTCTCGTGGTACACCATTTCCGGAGAGGTCAGTCCCAGCAACACGGCCTCTATTGCCAGCAGCCCACCTGGTTGCAGCGGGTAACAGCGCAGTGCCAATGCCAGGGTGAAAATAAACTCACCGATCAGCAGCCAGCCGGTGACAAACGGCCCCAGGACAAATAGCACCACTGGATTTAGCAGCAGAAACGCGACAATGGTCTTTTTGTACCAGCTGGGGGAGGCGCCAAGGAAGTTTTTCCACAGGGCGGAGGCTGCACTTTCGCTCATGATAATAGGTCAAATCTGTCTGGAAGTTCAGGAGCGCATTCTACGTTATTCGCCGGTGCTTGCCTAAGCTTTAGGGGCAATTAGTTGGTAGCATCAGCGGTACCGGGCAGCATAGTTCATGTGCTCTGCTCCTTGCCCCCGACCGAAGGCACGCTTACTATAGCCGGTCATTTGATATTCATGGGGGAGCCCATTTGTTCCGACCCGACCATAAGCCGCCTGAGTCCCTGGGCGACGAGGTACATATCGTTTTTCAGCGGGGCGCCCTGGTGAGCGATATGCGCTCCCCGGATGTGTGCCTGATAGGGCAGGATCAAGTGCGGCAGGGCGGCTGGACGGTATTGCGCCGCCATTTCCTCGGTTACTGGCGCGAACAACCCTGCTACGTGCTGGAAATTGATGCGATGGACCAGCTGGACCCCCTGCAGTTTCAAACGGGCAACCTATACCAGATACTGGGAAGGGTGGATGAGCAATTGTTCGCCCTGGCGGGCAGGGCATCGCAGCTGCTCGACTGGGAACGCGACCACCGGTTCTGTGGCCGCTGCGGCGATGAGATGCAGGTGGATATGGACGAGCGGGCCATGCGCTGCGTCCCCTGTGGCACCATAAACTATCCGCGTATCGCCCCCTGTATCATAGTGCTGGTGACCCGCGGGGAAGAGTTACTACTGGCGCGCAACGCCAACTTTCCCCGGCCCATGTACAGTACCCTGGCCGGTTTCGTGGAGGCCGGCGAGACCGCTGAGGAAACTCTGGTGCGCGAGGTGCGCGAAGAAGTGGGCGTTGAGGTCTGTAACGTGAAATACTTCCAGTCACAATCCTGGCCATTTCCCAACCAGCTGATGTTGGGCTATTTTGCCGAGTACGCCGGTGGGGATATTGTCTGTGACGAGACCGAGATCGCCGATGCCCGCTGGTTTCACTACAGCGACCTGCCTATGATTCCGCCGGTTTCGTCGATTTCAGGGCAGCTGATACAACATTACATCGAAAACTTGAACTAACTGGAGTAAACGTTTGGAATTCATCTACGAATACGGCCTTTTCCTGGCCCAGGCCGTGACGCTGGTCGCCGCCATTTTGATTGTCATTGCAGGGCTGGTATCCATGGGCCACAGGCAAAAAGTCGAGCAGCATGAAGGTCATATCGAGATCAAGAACCTCAATGAGAAATATCGGCAGATCGGCGATGCCATTCAGCATATGGTGACCGATCACGATACCCTGAAGGCACAACAAAAGGCCGAAAAAAAAACCGACAAGGCAAAGGCCAAAGCGGACAAGAAAAAGCGCAAGAAATCCAGCGACAAGGAAGAAAAAGACCGCCGCAAGCGACTCTATGTGCTGGCCTTCGATGGTGATATTAAAGCCAGCGCCACGGATAACCTGCGAGAGGAAATCTCCGCGGTACTACCCCAGATCCACGACGGGGATGAGATGCTGGTGACGGTGGAGAGCCCGGGAGGCATGGTACACAGCTATGGGCTCGCCGCCAGCCAGTTGCAGCGCATCACCAGCGCCAAAGTGCCACTGACCATCGCGGTGGATAAAGTGGCCGCCAGCGGTGGCTATATGATGGCCTGCGTCGCCGACCGTATTATCGCGGCACCTTTTGCCGTGCTCGGCTCTATCGGCGTGTTGGCGCAATTGCCCAACTTTCACCGGCTGTTGAAGAAAAACAATATCGATTTTGAGTTGCTCACCGCGGGGGAGTACAAGCGCACTCTCACCATGTTCGGCGAGAATACAGACAAAGGTAGGGAAAAGTTTGTCGAAGAGTTGGAGGAGACTCACAGCCTGTTCAAGAATTTCGTCAGTGCCAATCGCCCGGCCCTGGATATTGCCAAGGTTGCCACTGGCGAAGTCTGGTACGGCCAAAATGCCCTCGAAGAAGGCCTGGTCGACGAAGTACTCACCAGCGACAGTTTTGTGCAAGACCGTCTTGCCGACTGGGACGTGTATGAGGTGAAGTTCGTGCACAAGAAAAACTGGCAGGAAAAATTGGGTTTTGCCGCAGAGGGAGCGATTGAAAAAAGCTTCCTGAAGATCTGGCAGCGCGGACAGAATCGCAGTAACTACTAAGGAGCCTCTGATTAATTCATTCTTTGTCACTCCCGCGTAGGCGGGAGCCCATTGTTTTCAATGACTCATAGATCCCCGCCTTCGCGGGGATGACCTTAATCAGAGGCTCCCTAATTATCAGAGGCTCCCTAATTATCTCCGGCTTCTTTTTCACAATTGCCCTTGAGAATAATCGCCCGGTTGATCAGTGCATCCTGCTCACCGGGCTGATCTGCCAGCACAGCGGCACTGATATCCGCCTGGGGGTTGGCGCAGGGGTCTTCATCCAATGGTTGGGTTAGCAAGCTCAACACAGCAACCAGAAAAATAACGAATAGAAAGATGGCGGCTCGCAGTGGCCAATTGTCGCGCATTTCATAAAGCCCTTGGTGAAAATATGAGGTCGAGTTTGGACCCAGCGATTTATGCTCGCACAATCCTCTTAAAAGTACTAGGACAGTTCAACTTGAAGCGCGTGCTATAAAATCGCCGCGCAACGTATGCGCCCATCACTCTAAATAATATACGGCTCAATCTCATCGCGCTTGAGTTTTGTCACCGCCTGGTGATGGGTGAGGAAAACTTTCCCGCTGAGTTGTTGCAGAAAGTCGGACTTTTCCAGGGCGTCCATTACCGGCCCCTTGACTTCACTCAGGTGAAGTTTCAATCCCTGCTCATGCAGGCGATGATTAATCGCCTCCAGGGCGTCCAGTGCACTCATGTCGATCTCATTGACCGCTGTGCATTGCAGGATCACATGCTCCAGTTCCTCATTGTCCGCGATAAAGCGATAAACGTAATCTTCAAGATAATTGGCGTTGGCAAAATAGAGGCTTTCATCGACGCGCAGTGACAGGATGTTGTTTTGGGTTATCACATTATGGCGCCGCACATTGCGAAAATGCTCTGTGCCCGCGACTGCGCCCACCACCGCGATATGCGGACGCGTGGTTTTATACAAGTGCAATACCACTGACACCACGATGCCCCCCAATACCCCGAGTTCAACACCCAACAACAGGGTAGCGATGATGGTGGTGACCACGGCGATAAAGTCAGAAAAAGAATAATGCCATGCTTTCTTGACGATCTGCAGATCCAGCAGGGAGGTCACCGCGACGATGATGGTGGCGGCCAGGGTGGCTTTGGGCAAGAAAAACAGTACCGGGGTCAGCAACAGGGCGGCCAGGCCAATGCCGACGGCTGCCATTATGCTGGCACCGGGAGTCTGCGCACCCGCTTCGAAATTGACGATAGAGCGGGAAAACCCACCCGTGACCGGAAACCCCGCGGATACCGCTGAGGCCATGTTTGCCGCACCGAGAGCGACCAGCTCCTGATTCGGGTCGATGCGCTGGCGCCGCTTGGCCCCCAGGGTTTTACCCACGGATACCGATTCCACGAATCCTATAATAGAGATCAGCAGGGCCGAGACCGCCAAATCGGACCAGAGCTCCAGGTCGAAAGAGGGTATGGACAAACTCGGTAACCCCTGGGGTACACGCCCGACCAGGGCGACGCCCTGGGCACTGTAATCAGCCAGATAGCTGACCGTCGTGGTCACAAGGATAACCAGCACCGGGCCCGCCTTGGCAACGATAGATGCGGTGTCTGCTGCCATGCCCAGGCGCTGCAGTAGCGGTTTGAGGCCGCTTCTGGCCCAGAACAAAAAAGCGAGCGCTGCGAGCCCTGTACCCAGGGTCACGACATTGATGTCTGACAGGTTGCCGGCCAGAGAGCCGACCAGTGCCGGCAGGGTATCACCGTGGCCCGCGATGCCGAGGATGTGCCGCACCTGACTGAGTGCAATGATGATCCCGGAAGCCGTGATAAAGCCGGAGACAACCGGGTGCGAGAGAAAATTGGCGAGGAAGCCGAAGCGCAATACTCCCATCGCCAGCAACATCAGGCCGGACATCATGGCCATGGCGATGGCCGCAGTGGTGTAGTCGATGGTGCCCACAGCGGCGACCTTGCCAACGGCGGTGGCGGTCATCAGAGATACGACCGCGACCGGCCCTACGGATAAGGTGCGGCTGGTACCGAACAGGGCGTAGGCAATCAGTGGGAGAATACTGGCATACAGGCCCATCTCCGCCGGCAGGCCCGCAAGTAATGCATAGGCCAGCGATTGCGGAATCAGCATGATGGTTACAATCACTGCTGCCAGTAGGTCGCCGCCAAAAATTTCCCGGTTGTAGTTTGCCGCCCAGTCGAGGGCGGGTAACAGGCGTGCCAGGTTTTTATTCAATCGGTCGTTGTCCCGGTTTTGGTCCGCTGTGGGTTGACCATCCACTCTTTGCCCTTGAGCATCGCTTTCCAGTAAATCGGTGGCAGGATTTTTTCTTTCAAAATCCAGGCCAGGCGGGATGGCTTTTGCCCATTAATAACCCATTGCGGGAAGCTGGGCAACAACTTGCCACCGTAGCCAAATTCCGCCAGCACGATCTTGCCTCGCTCTACAGTCAGAGGGCAGGAGCCGTAACCGTTGTAGTGGGCGATGCCGGTGGCCAGGCCCATATCTTCCAGCAAGTTATTGGCGACGATGGGCGCCTGCATTCTCGCCGCAGCCGCCGTCTTGGCGTTGGGTGCATTCATGGCGTCGCCCAGACTCCAGATATTGGCAAATTGCTTGTGCCGCAAGGTGTTCTGGTCAACATCTACCCAACCGGCGGCATCGGCCAGGGGGCTTTCGCGCACAAAGTCGGGTGCGCACTGGGGCGGACAGACATGAATCATGTCGAACCCGGTCTCAACCTGCGTTTTGATGCCGTCCCCTGTGGTGGTTTCGAACCAGGCTTTTTTGGCATCGCCATCGATACGCACCAGGCGGTGCTCGAAGTTGAGCTGCGCCCGATACTTGCCGATATATTCCATCAGGGCGGGTACATATTCCTTTACGCCGAACAGCACCCCGGCTGCATTGTAGAACGCGATGTCGATATCATCCAGTACGCCGCTGCGCCACCAGTGATCGCCCGACAAATACAGCGCCTTCTGCGGCGCGCCGGCACATTTAATAGGCATGGGGGGCTGTGTGAACAGGGCGCGGCCCCGCTTCAGGTTTTTCACCAGACTCCAGGTGTAGGGGGCCAGGTCGAAGCGGTAATTGGAGGTGACGCCATTATGCCCCAGGGTTTCCACCAGGCCTTCTACACCGTGCCAGTCCAGTTTGATGCCCGGGGCAACGATCAGGCGCTCGTAATACAGTGGCCTGGAATCCTCCAGGGTTACGCAGTTTTGCTCGGGCTCAAAGGTTCCCACAGCCGCCTTAATCCATTCCACGCCTTCGGGGATAAGGGAGGCCATGGTTTTGACCGTGTCGCGTTGCTTGAATACACCGGCCCCGACCAGCGTCCAGCCGGGCTGGTAGTAGTGCACTTCCGCGGGATCGACAATAGCGATGGATAAATCCTTGACCCGCGTAAGCAGGCTTGACGCCGCGGCAATGCCGGCGGCCCCGGCGCCTATGATTAGGATGTCGTAGTGTGAAGCGCCGCGAGCACGCTGGTCGCCCGTCTGCAGCGCATTGCTGAGGTCGTACCCGCAGCGCTGGGCAGCGGCAAGAAGCTGCCCATTGGGCACGCCCAGACGGCGCTGGTAGAAAGCCCACAAGGTGATGGAGCGGGTTCCGGTGCGGCAGTAGGCATGGGTGGGTTTGGGCAGGCCCTCTATGGCCGTCAGGAATCCGCTCACTTCCACGTCGGTGAAATCCCCGGAAATTACTGGCAGGTAAACAACTTCCATACCCGATTCCGCGGCGGCGGCCTCGATTTCAGTCACGTTAATCTGGTCGCCCGCCTCACCGTCCGGCCGGTTACAAATCAGTGACTTGATGCCCTGGGCGGCGAGGGTTTGCACATCCTGCAGGTTGATCTGGGCAGAAACGGAAAATTCATCGTTTACCTGTTTGATTTCCACGGTCATCTGAGTGTCCCTTTATGATGTGATCTCTGATATGTCGGTGCCACCAAAGGCATTGAGCGGCAGCTTCAGGAAAACCTGGCCGCTGTCGTCCGCCGGCGGCAGTCGTCCTCCGCGCATGTTGATCTGCAGTGCCGGCAGAATCAAGGCCGGCATGTCCAGAGTCGCATCACGTGTCTGGCGCATTTCCACGAATGAGGGCTCGCTGATGCTGCGGTTAACGTGGATATTGGACTCCAACTGCGCAGCCACTGTGGTTTCATACTCCAGTTCACGTCCATTGGGCAGGTAATCATGGCAGACAAAAATGCGCATTTGAGGAGGCATACTGAGTATACGCCCGATCGATTGAAAAAGCGTCGCGGCATCGCCGCCGGGGAAGTCGGCCCTGGCGGTGCCACCATCGGGCATGAACATGGTGTCGCCGATAAAGATGGCGTCGCCCAGCACATAGGTCATACAGGCTGGGGTATGTCCGGGAGTATGCAGGGCATATCCGGCCATCTGGCCAATCTGGATACCGTCACCGTCGTCAAGCAAACGGTCGAACTGGGAACCGTCCCGGCAAAGCTGATGGAGCCGGATGGGTAGTCCAGGTCCATTACGCAGTCCACCACGGCACAGGCCTTGCTGGCGGGGTCCCTGACGACATAGGACAGGGTATTAGTAGGCTCGTCAAAGAACGGGGTGACTTCGGGGCGTACGCTGGCATCGAAGGCGGCTTTTACTGCTTGGTTCAAAGGGACATCCTCTGTTCATCTGCTTGGCCCGACAACCGCTGGGGGTACTGGGGCGTTAATAATTGCAAGCTCTAATGCAATCCCCATGCCAAAGAGGAAATAATCGCAGCGGACACCGACACCGCCCTCGCCAGGATGCTCGATAGCTATGAGCACCCCGCGATCCTGGTGAACCCCGAGTATCAGATACTGGCCACCAATGACCTGTACAAGGACAAATTCGGCCTCATCGATGCCACGGGGGAGCCTGCTCGCTGTTACAAAGTCTCCCATGATTATGATAGACCATGTGATCAGGCGGGGGAGGATTGCCCACTGGCGGCGGCAACCCGGTCCGGCCAGCGGGAACGGGTACTGCACATACACCAGACCCCCAGGGGCGAAGAGCACGTGGATGTGGAGATGCTCCCCATCCTGGACGAGCAGGGCGCCCTGAGGTTTTTCGTGGAACTGCTCAAGCCCGTACCGATAGAGGGTGTAGGCGGTGACAAGCCCATGGTTGGTGTCAGCCCCTCTTTTAACAGAATGCTGGAGTTGATTACACGGGTGGGGCCTTCCAACGCGGCGGTGCTGTTGCTGGGCGCATCCGGAACTGGCAAAGAACTGGCCGCACGAACCCTGCACCAGACAAGCCTGCGCTCGGAAAAGTCGCTGCCATCGCCGGTATCAGTGTGCGCTCGCTGTATCGTAAATTGCAGGAGAGCCAGGCATAACCGCAGGCGGCACGCCCGGCATAAGCGGTGCTATGAACTTACCACTCGCTGAGTGAGGGGTCGAATAATACGATTTCGCCCTGTGTGGGCAGGTGATTTATGTAGCGCTGAAAATACCACTGCCCCTTTTCCAGCTCGCGACGCGCAGCGGGGCCAGGGGAAGCCTCATGTGGTGCAACGGGTGCTACCGCAGGGAGAGGGCGCTGGGGTGAGGTTGAGATTATCGTTACCGTTGTTTTTGTTGCTGCTGGCTTGATCTGTCACTCTGGGCTCCATTGATAGAATTAATGGGTCTATGAAAACCTGTACGCAATCCGCTTGCAATGATGCGAATCAACAAAACATACTTTGTGATTTTTATCTCCAATAAAGACCCAAGCTCAGCGAAATTTTCAATTAGTATTATTCCCTATGGCCAATCTCAATTATGATTAAGCCCCACCGCCAGCCAGTGAGACTTATGACGACCAGGTCAAGCTACGACCCAACGTATACACCCGGCAGCGAATATCGCTCCTGGGGCAGGGCGGTGCGACCCCGTGACGCGGCCACCCTGATCATTGTGCGAAGGGACGGTAAACATCCGCGAATCCTGATGGGCCAGCGTGCTGCCGGGCACAAATTTATGCCCAATAAGTTCGTATTCCCCGGCGGAAAAGTCGATGCCGGCGACGGGCGCCTGCGACCGCCCCATGATTTACACCCGGCAGTTATGGCACGCTTGAGCAAGGGTTGCTCAGAAACCCGCGCCCGGGCACTGGCGATGGCGGCGATCCGCGAGACCTATGAGGAGACTGGCCTGGTACTGGGAGAGCCGGATACACCGACACTGAAATCCCGCTCGCCGCACTGGCGTGAGTTTCTCCAATATGATGTCAATCCCCGCCTGGACAGTTTGCACCTCATAGCCAGAGCCATCACACCGCCTTACCGCCGTCGCCGTTTCGATGCCCGGTTCTTTATGGGCGATGCCGACCTTATTCAGGGTGACGTGCACGAAGCGCCCGAGGGCTCCGGCGAATTACTGGGGATACATTGGGTGTCACTAAAGGGCGCACAGGCACTGGAATTGCCCAATATAACGCGTATGGTGCTGGGTGAAGTAGAGCGTCGCCTCAGGGAAGGGCAGTCGCCGGAGGATAAAGGCCCCTTCGTTTACTTCCGTCACGGCAAGACGGTAATAGACAAGGTATAGCCAGACCGTAGCCAGGGGTAAGCTATTGTAGTTTTACACCGATGGGTACACGATAGGCACCGGTTGAAACCCGCATAATTCGCCACACTTCAACACACCGAGGAACGCTTATGATTTCCGCAAAAATGCCCTACGAAAAGCAGTACCAGGACGTACAAGGTAAAAAAATAGCCTATGTGGAAGTCGGCGAAGGTGACCCCATTGTGCTGCTGCACGGCAACCCCACCTCGTCCTATCTCTGGCGTAATGTGATCCCCGAACTGTCGGGCAAGGGTCGCATTATCGCGCCGGACCTCATTGGCCAGGGCGACTCCGAAAAGCTACCTGCCAGCGATGGCCCCCAACGCTACTCTTTTCACACGGCCTATCGCTATCTCAACGGGCTTCTGCAGGCGATCGGCGCTGATCAGAACGTTACACTGGTCATCCACGACTGGGGTAGCGTTCTGGGCTTTTACTGGGCCCAGCAGCATCCAACGGCAGTGCGGGGTATCGCCTATATGGAAGGCATTGTCTGCCCGGTAACCTGGGATGACTGGCCGGAGGGGGCACGAGGTATTTTCCAGGGTTTCAGGTCAGGCAAAGGGGAAGACCTGATACTGCAACGCAATATGTTTGTTGAAGCGGTACTGCCAGGCTCGGTTATGCGCGGCCTGGGTGAAGAGGAAATGCGGCACTACCGCGCGCCATTTTCCACACCGGATGACCGCCAACCGACGCTGAACTGGCCGCGGGAGATTCCTATCAATGGTGAACCGCCGGCAATGGTGGATTTAGTGACCAGTTATGGGCAATGGCTAGCGGGTAATCAACAGCTGCCCAAACTGTTCGTAAACGCCGATCCGGGCTCGATCCTGACGGGCAAGGCCAGGGAGTTTTGCCGCAGCTGGCCCAACCAGAGCGAAGTCACAGTCAAGGGCACCCACTTTATACAGGAAGACTCTCCCGGGGAAATCGGGCAAGCTGTTGCCCAATGGATGAGCTCCTTGAGCTGATAGTTTCGTATCTAATTACTTTTCTAAAAAGAGGACAGTGTTATGAAAATCGGTCTTATACCCGTCAATGTCGGTATCAAATCCGTCGATCAAATGGTGGGCCTTGCCCAGTACGCCGAGTCTATTGGCGTGGAATCCGCCTGGACCTTCGAACATGCCATGGTACCCCTGGACTATACCTCCAAATACCCTTACAGCCCCAGTGGCAAAATGGGGGCAAAGCCCGATACCAACTTCATTGACCCGCTGATCGCGTTGGCAACGGTGGCTGCAAATACCACCACCCTGCGCCTGGGTACCGGTATCAACATTGTGGCCCAGGCGAATCCGTTATTGCTGGCGAAACAGGCCGCCAGCCTGGATCTACTCTCCGGTGGTCGATTTATGCTGGGCGCCGGCATCGGCTGGCTGCAGGAGGAATTCGATGCCATGGGCGTTCCCTTCGAGCGTCGTGGGGCAAGGTTCGATGATTACATCGTGGCCATGAGAAAAGTATGGTCCGGCGAGGTGGTGGAGCACCAGAGTGATTTTATCAATTGGTCGGGTTTTAAAAGTTACCCTGTGCCGGTGCAGAAACCGGGGATTCCCATCATCATGGGCGGTACCAAAGGAAAAATCTATGAGCGCCTGGCCAAACATGCGGATGGCTGGTTCGCACCGACAGAATCCGCGGAATCACTCGCGCCAATGCTCGAACCGCTTAAAGCCAGCTGCGCAGAGTTCGGCAGGGATTACGACTCGATTGAGATCACCACAATGTGGAACAACCAGGGTGGCCTGGATGCGATCAAGGCGTTTGCGGATTTAGGTGTGTCACGGGTGATTGTGCCTGTGTTCGCGCTGGATGGAGATCCGGTGACAGGTTTGACCAAACTGGGCGAAGAAATAATTTCCAGGTTGTAGTTCGTGTGGCGGCGGCCACAGAAGCTACGTCAACAGTTTATTAAACCAATAACGAAAGCATTGCCCATGGGTAGTGCAGGGGATTTTTCATGAAGCAATACCAGCGGATTTTGCAGGGCGTCTTACTGACCGTAGTAGGCAGCACCGCCAGTGCGGAAGCACCACAACAGCTGTTGTTCGGTGACACCCACCTGCACACATCCTATTCCTTCGATGCCTACCTCAACAAAAACCAGACCGCCGATCCGGACACGGCGTATCGCTGGGCCAAAGGCTTACCGGTCATTCATCCATATAACCGCGCCCGCGTGCAGATTGAGACACCGCTGGATTTCCTGGTGGTATCGGACCACGCCGAATTGATGGGTGTGATTCGTGCAATGAATAATGACACGGCCGTGCTGGAGGACCTGGGCGTGTGGGGCAACGTGAAGCGCTGGTTTGCCGTGTACATACTGAACCGGGCGATCGCCGGTGAGGGTGGTGCTGACTTTTTTAATTCCATATTGCCCAATAAGCCTGAGCACCCGGGTGGCGACCCGGTGCAAGACCCCGCCAACGTACTGGCAGTGAATACCTTTGGCGACACCCTGTCGATCGAAACCACCGCATGGCACGAAATTGTCGACGCCGCGGAGCGCCACAACCAACCGGGTGAATTTACAACCTTTATTGGCTGGGAGTGGAGTTCCATACCCACCGGGGCGAACCTGCACCGCATCGTTTTCACACCGGACGCCGGTGACAAGGCCAAACAATTTGTACCCTATGGCTCCGATCAGAGCCAGTACCCCGAAGATCTCTGGACTTTCCTGGAGGACACGCAGGAGCGAACCGGGGCCCGCTTTGTGGCCATGCCGCACAATTCGAATATCTCCAAGGGCTATATGTATGCGGAGACGTCGCTAAAGGGTAAGCCCATTACCGCGGAATATGCCCGCCGGCGTATGCACTGGGAGCCCGTATCGGAAGTGACACAAATCAAGGGTGACTCGGAAACACACCCGGTGGTGTCCCCGGATGATGAGTTCGCCGACTTTGAAACCTACACACACTACATCCAGCAGGAACTGCAGGAGTACAAGCCCACAGCTGCCGACTATATGCGCAGCGCCCTGAAGACCGGTTTGGCATTGGAGCAGACCATCGGTGTAAACCCCTACCAGTTCGGAGTGATCGGCTCCACCGATTCGCATTCTGGCCTGTCCTCTGCGGAGGAAGACAATTTTTGGGGCAAGTTTGCCCGGGACTCCACACCGGAGACAAAACACAGCAAGGACAAACTCGGCGGCGGCAGAGTCACTGGCTGGAGTATGTCGGCGTCCGGCCTCGCGGCGGTCTGGTCCAGGGGTAATACCCGCGATGAGATCTTTGCCGCGTTCCAGCGCAAGGAAACCTATGCCACCACGGGTACCCGATTAAAGGTACGTGTATTTGGCGGCTGGGATTTCGACGACAGCGCGTTGGAAGCCGCAGACTTTGCAGACACAGGCTATGCCCGGGGTGTGCCCATGGGTGGAACCCTCAAGGCAAGCGAGGGCACCGAGGATGGTCTGCCCAAGGTACCGCAGATGATTATACGCGCCGAGATGGACCCCACAGATGCAAACCTGGATCGCATTCAGGTGATCAAGGGCTGGGTCGACACCTCCGGCACACAGCACGAGCGGGTCTATAACGTTGCCTGGTCAGGAGATCGCGTGCCTGACAGCAATGGCAAGCTGCCCGCTGTTGGCAATACGGTTAACCTTGAAACCGGTGCCTGGGATAACAGTATCGGCGAGCCCAGCCTGGCAGTGTTGTGGCAGGATGTGGATTTCGACCCGGCGCAGCGGGCCTTCTATTATGTACGGGTTTTGCAGATACCTACGCCGCGACACTCACTACTGGACAGTATCGCCCTGCAATCAGGGCTTCCCGATGAGGGGCCTGCCACTATACAGGAGCGGGCCTACACATCACCGATCTGGTATACACCCTGAAATAATTCCGCGCGCTGCAGGGGCTTGCCTCGCCGGGTGGGGAAGATAACGTTCAGGTAGGTTGGATTGTTGGCTGACTTCGGTTTAGTACATTTACTGTCCATCTGGGCAGTCGTCTTGTTCGCGTCTGTGATGCGCGCGTTCACCGGTTTCGGCTTTGCTCTCTGCGCAGTGCCGGTTTTTTCATTGTTTCTCCTACCAACCCAGGTGGTGGTGCTAAGCGCTTCGCTAACACTGTCCATCAGCCTGCTGAGTCTGCGAACTTACTGGGGAATAGTGCCGTTACGGCCGATGGTGCCACTGGTGGCGATGGCGTTGCTGGGAACGGCGGCAGGGGCAGCGCTGCTGTCGTTGATATCGGTAACGCAGTTCCAGCTATGGGTTGGCCTGGCCGTCATCATGGCCTGTTGCGGGCTGACGTTTTTCCGCCCGGGAAAACGCCGCTTGAGTCCTGCTGTGGCCGGCATCACCGGCCTGGTGTCAGGTTTGATGAACGGCGCTTTCGCCATCCCCGGCCCACCGATGATTATCTATGCCATGGCGACAGAACCCCAGCCCCGGCGCAGCCGGGCATTGCTCATGACGTTTTTCCTGTTCTCCGCCGTGCTGGCGCTGGGTTCCTATGGGACCGCCGGCTTTATCGGGATACAGTCCATGTGGCACTTTCTGCTGGCGTTCCCGGCCATGTACGCGGGTGACAGACTTGGCTACTACCTCTTCCAACGTTTTGGCGATGTGCTGTACCGACGCATCGCACTGGCGGTATTGCTTGCGGTAGGTGTGACAATTACCTTGCGTGCTTTGCTATGAGTCGTCGGCCGTCAGTCTTGAGGGTGGCCTGTCCTGGTCCACCGAATCTTTTGGTTCACTGTCCGGTCTGTAAGCTGTTGAATCGGAGGCCCTTATCGTATCCTCCCACCAGGAACTCTCAAGAACTCGTTTTCGGAGGCCAGGATGCTCGTTGAACCTCAGCCGCCGCGGATCCATCTTCCCAAGGGCTGGCGGGACTGCGTCAAGTCGGCGGTGCTTTATGCGATTTCACTGTCCCACTACGCCATCGTATACGCACGTGCCTGGGCAGCCGATAGTATCAATGCGCGGGTACGGCTCGCGGCAGAGAACGACCGGCTCCACCAAGAGTGTGCCCTGCTACGCGAGGAATTCCGCCTCAAAGATGTCCGTATGGCGCAGATCGTGCCTCTGCGCCGGCCGCACTATGGGTCTGTTGAGCGCATGGCGATTCTCGAGCTTCGTGCTGTGCGGGGCTGGTCCCTCAAACAAACAGCCGACACCTTCCTCGTCACGCCGGCCACGATTGCAGCTTGGGTGAAACGCATTGATGACCACGGCGCTAATGCACTGGTGCAATTGCGCGAGCCAGTGAATAAGTTCCCGGACTTCGTCCGCTACATCGTACAACGTCTGAAGATTCTGAACCATGCTATGGGTAAGGTCAAGATCGCCGAGACGCTTTGCCGGGCGGGGCTGCATCTGGGGGTAACGACGGTTGGACGAATCTTGAAAGAGGTGCCGCAGTCTGACCCTGGGGATGCGGCACCGTGCATTCGCATCGTGACCGCCAGGCACCCCAACCATGTCTGGCATGTCGACCTCACGGCCGTGTCGACATCGGCGGGCTTCTGGGCACCCTGGTTGCCGTTCGCATTACCCCAGTGCTGGCCGTTTTGCTGGTGGGTGGTGGTTGTCATTGACCACCACTCGCGACGCGTGATGGGTATTGATCTCTTCACGAACAATCCCGCATCCTTATCTATTCAGTCCTTCCTCGAAAGCGCTATCGTCGACGCCTGCGCGGCGCCAAAATACATTATCTGCGACAAAGGCCAGCAGTTCTGGTGCGGCGCGTTCAAGGACTGGTGTGATCGCCAGGGAATCACGCCACGCTTCGGCGCCGTTGGCCAACACGGCAGCATTGCCCTGGTGGAGCGGTTCATTCTGAGCCTCAAGAACGAATGCACGTGGATCATCCTCGTGCCACTTCGCAGCGAGTCGTTCCGCCGGGAGCTTATGTGGTATGCCGACTGGTTCAATCAAGATCGCCCTCACTCGGCGCTGGATGGCAAGACGCCGCATGAGGTCTATCATTATTTATTGCCCGCGTGTGAGCGCCCTCGATACGAACCACGCGCGAGATGGCCGCGCAGTGCGCCATGCGCATCTCCGCATGCACCGTTGGCCGACCACCGTGGCGCACCCATTCGCCTTGATGTGCGCTATCATAGAGGTCGGAAGCACCTGCCAATCGTTGATTTGAGACGCGCGGCGTAGTTCAAGCGCTTCGGCATGTCTCGGCTCCGGCGGCGCCCGCTCATGGCAATTGCACGCTGGCTCGTTCTTTGTGCCCAGATCTCTGAGAAGGGTCCCAATTTGCAGGCTCCGCGCTGCGAAAATGGCGGACTAACGTCGGCTTGTTGCGGTCAATTGCCGTGCAAGCATCGGAGCAAACTTTCGCTGGACCAGGACAGCAGGATGGTGAATTTCATGGTGTCTCCTATCGCCGATGGACATTCTCCATGGCCCTACTTTTTGTCCAATGATATCAATCCCTTAGCTTACACCCCACCATTTGAATCACTCTCTTGAGCAACTCTAGCCTTCTTTCTGACCCATGATAATGGCGATCATATCGTCAAATACCTGCAGGAATTTCTCCAAGTCGGCCTGGGTATGCTGTGGACAGATAAGGAACATATTAAAGAACGGCATAAGCAGCAGTCCGTGATACCACAGGTAGGCATGTGCAAACTCAAATAGGCCGCCAAAAGCGATCTGAGTAAGGCCAGTGAGCGGGTCATGGCACTTATCGGGGATAAAATGAAAGCATAAACGGTTCCCCATACTCTCTGAACGAAAAGGGGCCTTGTATTTGATGAAAATATCCTCCATGCCCTTGCGCACGTGTTCAGCCTTGTTCAATAGAGGCGTAAATACTTCAGGCGTCATCACTTCCTGCATGGTGACTCTTAACGCAGTGGTGGACATGGTGTTACCCGTTAGCGCGTTACCCAAAAAGCCAAGGCCGGCCCCGGCAAAAAACCCTGCTTCGTGCTGCCACTTTTCAACAGCGTCCGCGATTTCCCGGCTCATTCCAAACACTGCTCCAGGAATACCCGAGGAAATGGCCTTGCCACAAGACCACATGTCGAAACCCGTGATGTTTTGTGCACCCACTGACCCGTTCCATGCGTGGCCCAATGTGTGGGTTTCGTCATAACACAGCAAAGTGCCATATTTGCGGGTTAGCTCTCGCACACCTTGATGCCAGCCATCCTCAGGCCATGCCCAACCAAAGTTGCTCATGACGGGCTCCATCATAACCACGGCGACACTGCCATCCTTGAGGCACTCTTCCAGTGACTCGAGATCATTCCAAACAAATATCTTTGTGCCTTTATCCACATCGGCATGATACTGAGGCATTTCATGATAACGCGATATAACGCCCGCTTCGGGCATCATTTTCTGTGTTTCATCAATGGTGCCGTGATAAGTAAAGTTGGGGATGGCTATATTTGGCCGCCCCGTCACGCAACGTGCAATGGATAGCAGATAACGGTTGGAATCGCTGGCTGTGAGCGCGTGCATCCAAACGGGTAACTGAAAATGCCTTTCCAGTTCTTGAGCGGCTATCGCTTGTTCTTCAGTGCCCATCATCGGGTTAATGCCGACATTCATAAGAGAGTCGGCGGCGGCCTTTACTGCTGGATTTTCAGGACCATGACCAAACATCGAGGGCGTATCACCGAATTGGAAATCAATATATTCGTTACCATCAACATCCCAGAGTTTCCCGCCCAGGCAATTTTCCGCGAAAGGTAAGATGGGTGTTTCCCAATCCTTTTGATAGGTACCAAAAATGCCGAACAGCATGTTCTTCTTGCCGGCTTCCTGCATCTTCTTGGATGTGGGCATTTTTGCCAGCCACAATTCCATGTACTTGTCATTAAGTGCAAGTAGTTGTTCCTGTGGGAGCACGCCCTGTTTTTCCAGTTCAGACGGATAGAAGGAAGCAATGTCGTTAAAGTCGGCATTGGGCGCCCACTTGCGAGCACGGCTATAGTCAAAAGGTTTATTCGATGCCATCGAGGAAGGTTTACGAAAAACACTATTTCCTCGGCTGGATTCCTCGTTAGTGGTATTTGCTGGTATCTCAAATAATTCGGTGAATGTAGTCATTGGACAGAATCTCGTGATTGTTGTAATGAGCAAACCCAGCCATCAGCGTAGGTTCGATTGCTTTTCAAAATATAAGGTAACTTGAAGGGTATAAGATTAATAGGTGATCTAGGGACGGAAAATGGGTGAAATTCGGACAGGAGTTATTTTCTATAATGGCTGGGAGAATGGCCCGTCCAGCGTTTGAAGGCTTTACGAAAATTATTGTATTCAGTGAAACCGACCCGTTCGGCAACTTCATGCAGGCCAATTGAAGGGTTGTGTATATAGTCAATGGCCATGTTCATACGTATTTCATCAACCAGAGATTGGAAAGTAGTATTTTGGGCGCTGAGATGACGGCGCAATGAGCGGCTGCTCATCCCAAATTCTTCAGCTACTGATTCCATCCTGGGGGGGCGACCTGGCGTCCGAACGAGAATACGGTTGATGCAGTATTTGAGGTCGCTCATACGCCCCTGTTCTTGGCGCTTCAATGATTCCAAACAAAGAGTGCGACTTAGTTCGGCACTAATGGAATCTGCGGTAACAATAGGGCAATCCAGATAGTCGTTATCAAAAATAAAGCGGTTGCTGGTACAGTTGTAACTGATAGGGCAGCGAAACAGTTTCTCATACTGCTGACTGTAAGCTGGTTTGTCGTAGGTCACTTCCAACTTCTTCGCCCTAAACGGCTTGCCAATTAACACGGGAAATACCGTGCAAATACAGGCGAACAGCTCCTCAACCACCGTGGGCAATAAGTCTCCGATGGGTTTGGGGGTATAAACGTTTATGAAACAGAAGTCTGGTTCGAAATAAATCCCCATATCGTAAAGTGCTGGCCCCGTTTGATAATACTGATGGCAAATCTCCAGGGCATCTCTCAGGGTACCGGCACTCATCATTGCAAAGCCCAGCAAGCCCCAGCTACTTGCCTTCTCACGTTGACCAACGGTCAAACCGATGCCAGGAAAAGGATACAGTTTGAGCGTGTTACCGATGATATGTAACACCTGTTCATAGCTGATAAAGGTGTTTTGATTGCGCAGATCACAGGAAGACAAGCCGGTGCCTTCAAGTATCGCAGAGTCTCTTATGCCCTGCTCATTAACAACGTCGGCAAAGATTGATATTACGTGAGTAGGTAGAGTTACGTTGCTAACGCTGGTTTGTGGGCTCTTGTTTTTTATTGTGGTCATGAGGCTTTGAAAACCCGAGTAATGCAAATAAGGCATGAGACATGATGCGCCAAAATACCTGGGGTTTCAATATGGCGCATCGAAATCCTTTCTGTCCGAATTTGACCCGCAAACTGTCCCCTGCGCATCTACAGTACTTGCTGTTTGGGCGGGTATAGTGCGCTGGCATTGGGGCGAACTGCCCGATCTAAACGGAATAATGAATTTCACTGCTATTCGATATATATGAGGTTGTTAACATGCTAATACCATCGCCCCTTAAACAGTTAAACCTAAGGAGTACGTTGCTCTCAATAGCCGTAGGTTTGGCTTCAACGACTCAAGCAGTCGCGATGGAGCTAAATCTTGGAGATGACTCCGAGCTTGCTGGTAGCTTTGATGTCACGCTGGGCTACGCAGCATCCATTCGCGCGACGGATGCCAGGCAGAAGGATTGGGCAACGGCTCCCAACGTTCTTTCAGATTCCAGAGTGCCAGACAGTGGCGACGTCATATCCAATATTTTTAAGACGGCAGTTCAGCTGAAATTGGACTGGCGGAACTATGGTTTTGTTAGTAATGCTACCTACCAGTATGACACCGAAATTATGAATGGTGACGCCATTGACTTTTTAGGCAACTCAACTGACTGGACTGACGCAGCAGAAGACTATGCCGGCAGCAGGTTTGATTTGTTGGATGCCTACATTTACGCCGGTTACGATATTGGGGAAAACCCGCTGGAAATACGCGCCGGTAAGCAAGTTATCAACTGGGGTGAAGGCTTGTTTTTTATTGATGGCATATCGATCCAGGTGCCACTCAATTTCAATAAGCTGGTTACCCCGGGTTCAGAATTAAAAGAAGCCTTCATCGGTGTCGATGCGCTCTATGCGCAGATGGGGATCGGTGATGCCTCGTCAATTGAAGCCTACTTGCAGACTAACTGGCGCCGCACTGAGTTTCCACCGCGTGGCACCTTTTATGGAGATGACGCGTTCTTTCGTGGCGGTGAAGAAGTCGACCCGGTTTTAGAGGTGCCCATGCGAGACAGAGATCAAGAGCCAGATGATAACGGGAAATTGGACATCTCTGGTTGGGGTGTCTCTGGCCGGACGACGCTAGGCGACACCGAATACGGGGCCTACTACTCCCGCTACCATGAAACCTTGCCTTTTGTTACGGCTAATACGCCAGGTTTATCATTGACTGGACTGGCGCAGATCTGGCCTGAAGATTTGGATATGTTCGGCTTGAGCATGTCGACCACAGTGGGCACCTGGTCGGTTAGCGCGGAGATTGCATACCGCCCTGATCGCCCGTTATTCCAGGATCTTTCTAGCCCGGCAGCCTTCACCAATCCAGAACTGACAAACGTTGAAGAGCATGATACGGCCAGCTTTTCCGTAAACGGTATTTGGTTGGGTGGCGCCTTGCCACTGGGGATCGATGCGCAGGTCGTGATCGTGCAGTTTGGTCTCGATTACGTCGATGGGGATTTAAGTAACTTGATGCCTCAGAATTTTATTACCCGGGGCTCACGTTCAGTCGATGACCTGTCCTATGGTGCCATTGTCGAATGGGCCGGAACCTGGCAGTCCTTCCGTCCGGGTACAGATCTTTCCCTGGATATCTTCCTGCAAAAGGATATTCATGGCAACTCGCATTTCTGGGGCAATTTTGCCGAAGACAGGCTGCTGGGCGCTATCACCCTAACAGCCGCTATCGGCAATGCCTGGGAGGCCAGTGCAGGTTATTCATGGGCCGATCTACATGACTCACACTACGAAACCCAAGATGTCTATAACCTATCAGTTAACTATAAATTTTAAGTTCAAAGTAACGAGGAGAACACGATGATTAAGAAAACTATCTTGTGTATGTCTGCGACCATGCTTTCAATAGCGTCGGTGACAGCACTAGCAAAAATTACCCCTGAAGAAGTTGCACGACTCGATGCGGAATTAACGCCCGTTGGTGCCGAAAGAGTAGGTAATGCCGAAGGCACAATCCCGGAGTGGACCGGTGGCCTCACCGACGTCCCGGCGGGCTGGCAACGAGGACAGGATCGAGCCAATCCTTTTGCAGAGGAAAAGCCTTTGTTTGTGATCACTGCCGCCAATATGGTCGATCATGCAGACAAGCTGACAGAAGGAATGCAAGCACTGTTAACGCAGTATCCTGAATTCAAGATGCCAGTCTATCCGACCCATCGTACCGCTGCCTTGCCGCAGTATGTCTACGACAATATTAAACAGTACGCGACCGAGGCCGAATTGGTAGAGGACGGAAACGCTGTCGCCAATGTTTGGGGCGCCATACCTTTCCCGATCCCCAAGAATGGCAATGAGGTTATCTGGAATCACAATACACGGTATAAGGGCACGTTCCTGGATGTCCCAAGAACCGTAGAAACGACGATTTATAATAGCGGCCAGCGTCTGGAGTGGGTATTCGACAACAAAGTTCATTTTGTTTACTACGACCAAAATGTGACTGAGGAAGAAATCAAGGAGGGCACAATTTTCAGATATGCCTCTACTATGATTCTTCCATCGCGGGATAGTGGCGAAGGTGTATTGGCGCTGGAAAATATTGATGGGAAAAACTTTCCTCGCAAGGCGTGGACTTATGATCCTGGTGAGCGCCGGGTACGTCGTGCACCTAACCTCGCTTTTGATACCCCCGACCGGCCAGTCAATACCGTCGATGATTACGATATGTTTTCGGGATCACCTGATCGCTATGACCTGAAACTCATTGGTAAGAAGGAAATCTATGTTCCTTACAATAACAATGAGATCAATAAAACATCTCGTTCGGTCGAAGAGGTATATGGCCCCCCGGTCATTAATCCAGACATGACGCGTTATGAGTTACATCGCGTGTGGGTGGTAGAAGGTACGGTGAATGCTAATTCGCGTCACATTTATGCTCGTCGTATGTTCTATATTGATGAGGATACCTGGTCAACCCTGGCTATCGATAAATACGATGCCAATGGCAACCTTTGGAGAGTCGGCCTGAAGTATCCGATTGTCGCACCAGAAGTCCCGGTTACTGCCGGCGGATTCTATGTACATTACGACCTCAAAGTAGGCGCCTACTACACCCTTGGCGGTGCCCAGGGGCAGAAAGTTGCGCCCACCTTTGATGGAGAGCCACCGAAAGCTTCCTACTACGCACCAGCAGCCGTTCGGCGCCGCGGGAAGTGAATCCATCGGGAGTGCAGGCCCTTTATTCGGTCTGCGCTCCATGTATTTCTACTCTTTTTTAAGGACATGTGGTGTAAGGTATGAACAGATCAAAGCCCATAAGAAACATCCTTGCTGGTCTTATCTGCTGCACTGTAAGTGTGGCGCAGGCCGAGTATAAAGATGCTATTCATTTACCATCTCTCAAGATGGATTCAGCGCCCGTTTCACTTTTACTCGACATTGTCGATACGGGTGAAAGCCTTGTTGCGGCAGGTGAGCGTGGACATATTTTGTTCTCTGAGGACAGAGGCCAAACCTGGACGCAAGTAACAGTGCCGACACGCTTGCAGCTTAACGCGTTGAGTTTTGCTGACGCTAATACGGGTTGGGCCGCAGGTGAAGATGAGCTGATCCTGAAGACAACTGATGGTGGTAAAGAGTGGCAATTACAACACGAAGGACACACCGCTGAAACCAAAGGGCCTATTCTTGATCTGCTGTTTAAGAACCAACAGGAGGGCTTCGCGGTGGGTGTCTATAGCAAGTTGTTTCGCACTACTGATGGCGGGGCTACCTGGGAAGACTGGCAATCACATATTGATAATGAGGACGAGTGGCACCTGTTAGCCATTGCGGCTACAGGCGAGCAGCAGGATACAATCTATATTGCCTCTGAAGCCGGGCTGATGTTTCGCTCCACTGATAGCGGAGAAAGTTTCACCCAACTGCAAACCGATCATGATGGCTCATTCCACGGCATTCTGGCACGGCGTGATAGCGAGGGCATGGACCAGTTAGTACTCGTCGGCGTGGGTGGCATTCTCTATACGAGTCTAGACAGCGGTGACAGCTGGAACAAAATAGAAACACAAACGGAAGCGGGGTTGGCTTCAGCCGCATGGTTGGCGGACGGCTCGGTTCTAATAGTGGGAGCAGACGGCGTGGTACTCAAACTTGATGCGAGCCTGCAAAAACTAGAAAAACATCAAACAGAGGCAGGCCTGGCTTTGAGCAGAGCGCTGCCGCTTAACCAAAATCAAGCTCTTATGGTGGGTTTTGGCGGCATACAGGAATTCAAACTGCAATAATTTAACGAGCACCCAGACCCTATAAAGACAGGCGGCACATTATGACATCGACAAACACAAGCAACACGGCAACTCTGCAATTTTCAGCTTTTGAAAACGGTCTGTTCCGTATGCGAGGCCTGATAGTATTGCTGGCTCTGATCGCAACCCTGTTTTTGGGCTACCGCGCCAGCTTTATTACCCCTGATACCCGTCTGGAACGGCTAATACCCAATAGCCATGAGTTTGTGCTGAACGCCAAGGAGGTATTGGGAGATGTTTCCGCCGGCGGCAGCAGTATCCTGCGGGTGGCGGTGTCGCGCAAAGAAGGCACAGTCTTTGACCATGACTATTTAGTGAAACTGCGGAAGATCAGCGATGAGTTTTCAATGCTGGAAGGTGTGGATACTGGCAGCTTAAACTCTCTCTGGTCCCATCCATGCTCTGGTTTGCTATCACGCCGCAAGGTTCGACAGCGGCCCGGTGATACGTAACGATCAGTTTGCAGATAACGCTCGAGTCGATGGATATTGTGCGTACCAATGTGTTGCGCGCAGGTCTTGTTGGTAGTTACGTTTCCAATGACTTCAAAGCATCGATGATCGATTTTCAAGTGGTGCCAATTAACGCCGCTACAAAAGAGCGCACAGATTTTAACCAGCTTTCAGATAAAATCGAACGCATACGCGCCACTTATCAGGACGATGATGTTTCCATCCACGTTATCGGCGATATTAAAAAAGTTGCAGACCTGGTTGATGGTTTTTCAAAAATAGCCATCTTCTTTGCTGTCGCCTTCCTCATAACTGCCGCATTGCTATTCAATTATACACGCTGCTTGCGCGCTACCTTTGTACCGCTCCTCTGTTCTGTCCTGGCGGTCATTTGGCAGCTAGGCGCCCTGAATCTTATGGGGTCAACTTAGGCGTTTTTTCTGTACTGGTACCCTTTTTGGTGTTTGCCATCGCCGTCAGTCATGGCGTGCAGATGATTAACTCCATCGCCCATGAAACAGCTAAGGGTGAAAGTCGCTTGGATGCGGCACGTATTACCTTTCATCACCTCTATCGACCCGGTCTGCTGGCGCTGCTGAGTGACGGTATTGGTTTTGCCATGCTCTTCATTATTGATATTGGCGCCATCCAAGACCTGGCGATGGTTGCCAGTATTGGAGTGGCGCTGGTGATTATCAGTAACATGGTGATGCTGCCGATACTCATGTCCTACGTGGGCGTCAGTCAAGCCGCTGTTGATCACGCCCAATCCAAAATAGATGTCAAGAGTGTGTTATGGGATTTCATTGCACGCTTTGCCGAGCCAAAATATGCCAGGGCAATAGTGGCTTTCATGCTGGTGCTGGCTGTCGGTGGCTTCTATTATGGCCTGGATTTGAAGATTGGCGATTTAGATAAGGGCGCTCCCGAATTGCGTCCCGACTCGCCCTACAAGATAGACAGTAACTACATTACCGAAAACTTC
>PVMK01188438.1_pt1 | contig 27336 bp, 28 predicted proteins | sample 1853481 | NCBI WGS metagenome assembly PVMK01 (sample SAMN08533507, study PRJNA380276) | Marine sediment metagenome, whole genome shotgun sequencing project. | reverse complement strand
CACCGGGACAAAACACATCCACAAATCAAAAAATCACCTTTTCACATAACTAAAAATAATATATGCTTTTCCTGTTCAATAAAAGTTAAGGTTTTATGGTTAATATAGACCTTTCTCATGTAATGATTTGTTGGCTTAAGGAAACGTACAGGACGTGGGTATCTTCCCGATACTTAATGGACATTGGATGGTCAGACATTCGGCTAATCCTCCAGACGGCTTACGTTCACGAGGGCTCTACTCTACGCTTTTGACTGTCTCTGACTTATAAATCATTTATTATTTGATGGCACACCTTCTTTGCCTTTCCTCTGAACCCAGCCCATAAAGTCTTTAGCTGGCGCAGGCCTGCTTATAAAATAGCCCTGCAGAATATCACAACCCATATCCTTCAGGGCTAAATAGGTTTTTTCATCCTCCACCCCCTCTGCGACAACATTAAGCCCTAAGTTGTGGCCAAGTTGAATGATGCTCTTCACAATGGTAGCATCACTTTCATCTTTAAGCATTTCCATAACAAATGACTTATCAATTTTTATTTCTGAAATAGGCAGCTTTTTGAGATAGGCAAACGATGAGTAGCCTGTTCCAAAATTATCGATAGAAACACACACCCCCATTTCATGAATGCGTTCCGAAAATTTAAGAGAGCGTTCTGCATTTGACATAATTGATGCCTCTTTTATCTCCAGGGTCAAAAACTCTGCAGGAAAATTATATGATGCCAGGAGCCCTGTCAGAACCTCCGGAAAATCCGGATCGAGCATGCATTGGGGTGACAAATTAACGGCTACACCGATATTTATATTCTGCTTATGCCACTCAGCACACTGTTTCAGAGACTCCTTCAAAACCCAAAGGGTAAGATCCTGAATTAAGCCCGTGCGTTCTGCCAGGGAAATAAAGTCATCCGGAGGCATTAACCCATGAACTTTATGCTGCCAGCGCACCAGAGCTTCAACTGCATGAAGTTTGTTTGAAGCACTGAGAACCTTAGGTTGATAATATATCTGCAACTCATCACAACTAATTGCTTCCCGAAGTTCACCCATGAGGGTGAGGCGATGAGAACTTTGCTTATCAAGGTTCTTGGAATAAACCGCAAATCCTAAATTATTTTGTTTGGCGACATACATCGCAATATCAGCTCTTTGCATTAGGGTGCCAACATCTTTGCCATGGTTAGGAAATAAAGCCGCCCCAATACTTACCTGTACTTCTATTGAGATATTTTTCAACTCAAAGGGAGACGTCAGGGTGCCTTTAATTCTTTCTGCAAGGTACTTCAACCCTTCCACGCCTCCTGGCTTTGGCAGCAAAAAAGCAAACTCATCCCCATCAATCCGGGCCAGTGTGTCGGATTTCCTGATAACATTAGAAAGTCGCAATGCTACCAGATTAAGTAAACGGTCACCATTATAGTGGCCAAGAGTATCATTCACTTCTTTAAATCTGTCAATATTCAGGATGAAAAGCGAAAAAGAATAGTTTTCTCGTTGGGCCGAGATTGTTACCTGATGCAAGCGGTCCAGGAAAAGAGTTCTACTGGGTAGGTTTGTGACCGAATCGTGGGTTTCCTCGTAAGCCGTTTTCTTTTCCAGGGTGGCTGTTCGGAGCATTTTTTGACCCCAAATATTTATCTTATTATTTTGTTTGTTAAGAAGCTCTTCATTTTTATGGGATTAACTCTTTAAACAATATTGTTTTCGGAAAAATTAATAATATTCTTAGTAATAATTAATCAACCAATATAAAATGAGGTGATACACCTAGATAAAATGGCTATAAATTTATACATAGTGAATAAAAGCGAAAATTAGGAGTAAGTCATAGGATTTTTTGGGGTCAGGTAAAGGGGTCAAATCTGCCGTTGACCTTTGACTAAAAGTTTTTCTATATCGTTAATCCGTTTTTTTAGTTTTTTATCTTTTTGAAGCTCATTCCCCATTTTCAAAATAACACTGCTGACAGTACTATATTTCGAGATATTAAACTCACGTCCGATTCTCATAAGCTTTTCACCAGTGTACTGCCGGATTAAATAAATGGCTGCATTACGGGCTTCATTTGTTTCTCCCCGCTTTGACACAATCAAATCCTCAGGGTTTGCCCTGTATTTACTGCAAACCACTTGTTTGATCCTGTTGATGTCCGGTGACAGAATCTTTGATTCCGGTACTTCCATATGTTGTTTTTCTTTAAAGTATTTTTCTTTTATATTGTCAACAAATGAATCATCTCCCAGTATTGATGGGATATTCTTTTTCTTGAAAAACTGTTCTATTTCATTAGAATCATCCATGGAAATAAACCGCTTATAGGAACTGAGCTGTCGGCTTTTATTCGGGCCAAGCATTTCCAGTACAAAATCTTTATTGAGCCAATTCCATTCTTTACTTTTCGATAGATACCCTTTATGGCTGGACCACTTATAATCATCAACATTTTTCACTATATTGGCACGTATTGGGTTGCGGTGTATATAGCGAACAAGTTCCAGCAAATAGCTGTCAGCATCTACGACAATGGCTTTATATCTGCCGCGGAACAACTGGCCGTCATTGCGGTATAGCCGGTTATATCTCTGAGTATATATTCCGTTTATGTGACGTATACAAAGCTTTCGATGGCTTTGGCTGAGGTACCCATCAGCTGTGCCATTTGCTTCTGTGTTTTCTCCAAATACGCCCTTATTTTAGCAAACCTCTTCTTATCCATGGCTGATATGTGTTTTTATTTAATTAATATGTGTTGATACGACCCATAGTTAATTGAACATAGGAACTCAAGAATGTCCATATGTTAAATAAACAGTTAGAAAACAAATTGACATAAGTCACCACCTTGTGGTACCAAAACATAAAACTAATAAATATATAATACAAACATATAAAAGCTATTTAAAATATAGTATAAATGCACCTTATTGTAAATCAATTATATTTATATCCTATCATCCATATCAATTATTAATTATTCTTTAAAATAAAGGATAAGGAGAAATATGATATCGGGAATAATGACCCCAAAGAAAGTTGTAAGTTATCTCAAAATGTCAGTTTTAACTGTGTATAAATATGCAAAACAGGGAACAATCCCGGGACACGATGGTATAGAACAGGAGGGTTAAACTACATGAATAATCGACAAAAAACAATGTGGCAATGTATGTATATGCACAAATGGGATATGTCTGTAAATCATGTAAGAAATAGATATTGGTGTCCCCTCTGCCTCACTAGTATGGTCGAAAAAATGTTTGCGCTGGGCTTTATTTGCTTAATGCTAGTAGGGATTGCGGGCTGCTCTAAAGACGAAGAAAAGCCTGTAAAGATAAACTTTGAAAAAAGAGAAATAAGCAAAGAAAAAGCAACGCTCCCCGAAAAAAAATTTCTTCGAATTGCAGTTGGGTCTATGATTACCCCCAAAGAAGGATTTGCCTACTATCAGCAACTTTTGAATTATATCGAAGAACGATTGGGAAGACCGGTGAAGTTTGTTGACAGAGAGAGTTATGTTGAGGTGAATAATTTGTTGAAATCAGGGGATATTGATGTCGCCTTCGTATGCGGTAGACCTTATGTTGACGGACATGATGAGTTTGGAATGGAACTTTTAGTTGCACCCCAGGCCTATGGAGAGGTTGAGTATTATTCATATATTATTGTTTCTAAGGATAGTTCTATTAAGAGTTTTGAGGATCTACGGGGAAAGAGTTTTGCCTTTTGTGACCCTTTGTCCAATTCTGGAAAGGCATTCCCGATGTATTTGTTGGCTAAAATAGGGGAGACGCCCGATAGCTACTTTGAGAAATATTATCATACTTACGCTCACGACAAATCAATTAAAGCGGTGGCACAGGGCATTGTAGACGGGGCAGCCGTTGATCACCTTATTTGGGAATATCTGAATCGAATGAATCCAGCAGACACTTTAAAAACCAGGGTGATTGTAAAATCTCCTCCATTTGGTATTCCGCCGGTTGTGGTTCGTCCGGGATTAGCTCCGGAAATTAAGGAAAAGTTACGACATATTTTTCTGAATGCTCATATGGATGAAGAAGGCGGAAAAATACTTGAAGGAATGATGATAGAAAAATTTGTCCCTATAACTGACAAAGCCTATGAATCCATTCGGGAAATGAGGTCATGGATTGCCGGGGGAAAACCAGAAAAGGCTCAAAGTAAATGATACGAATTAAAAGATTACAAAATAAATTTCTGATGGGGGCAGTAGGGCTGGTGTTGCTACTGGGCCTGGCGGTGATTATTTTTCTACAAAATACGTTAACTGAAAAACTGGAGGTTGAACTTCTGAAAAGGGGGCTTTTTATAGCTGAAGATTTAGCCCGTGAGAGTAGCAATGCAATTTTGACTGAGAACCTGCTGGATCTTCAAATGCTGGTCAATGATCAAAAGAGTCTGTTGGAAGATGTCGAATATATATTCGTCGCGGATTCTGAAGGGGAGGTTTTGGTGCATACCTTTCAAAAAGGATTTCCGATTGATCTGAAAAATGCCAATATTGTTAGTTCCGGGCAACAATACGGCATTCAATCTCTGGATACTGAAAAGGGTGTTATCCTTGACATTGTCAAGCCGTTATTGGATGGGCAGATAGGTATGGTCCATGTCGGGCTTACTGCCGTGCCTATAAGAAAAGTTGTTGCCAATATTATTAGACAGATTATTGGGATTATTATTGTCATCATCATCGTAGGAATTGCTGGTGCGAAACTTTTGGCCGTTTTTATGACGATACCCATTTCTGAGATTTCCTCAGTGGTAAAGGCCGTAGGCGGAGGTGACTTAGACCGGAAGGTTAAGGTGGCGAGCAATGATGAGATAGGAGAGTTAGGTGTTGCCCTGAACAAAATGATTGACGATCGAAAGATGGCAGAGGAAAAGCTTCTCATTTATCAAGAAAAGCTTCGTTCCCTGTCGTCGGAATTGTTTTTAGCCGAGGAGCGGGAGAGACGGCGCATTGCTACGGGCCTCCATGATCGGATTGGTCAAAACCTTGTTTTCTCAAAAATCAAGTTGGACTCGCTACAAAAAACACTGCTTTCATCCAGCCAGCCTGGAGTGCTTGAGGAAATCTGTGAACTTATCGAACAGATGATCCGGGAAACGCGTTCGCTGACTTTCGAGCTTAGCTCTCCGGTTCTTTATGAACTGGGTTTAGAACCTGCGATCGAGTGGCTCACTGAACAGAACCAGGCGCAGTATGGCATCACTACGGAGTTTTATGATGATGGCCAGCACAAACCGCTGGATGACAGTGTACGCGCGCTTCTATTTCAGGCGACGCGGGAGCTGCTCTTCAATATTGCCAAGCACTCTCGGGCACGCAGTTCAAAAGTATCCATCCATAAAGAGGGTGACAACATACGAGTTCAGGTTGAAGATGACGGGGTTGGCTTTGATGTGCAGGGACCAAATCCGGAAGAATCCAAAATCAGCGGTTTTGGTCTTTTCAGCATTCGTGAGCGCCTGAGTTATATTGGCGGACGTCTTGAAATAAATACCGTACCCGGCCAGGGAACAAGGGTTGACTTGTTTACACCTTTACAGTATTGATTATTGCTAATAAATATACTATTTATGTATTAGAGGAGTGTGACATGAGTATAAAGATCATCCTGGCGGACGACCATAAAATTTTGCGCGAAGGGCTTAAGGCCCTGATCGTTAAGGCACCCGGCATGGACGTAGTGGCTGAGGCGAAAGATGGGAAAACAGCTGTACGTTTGGTTGACAAGTTTTCGCCTGATGTAACGATTATGGATATCAGTATGCCGGATTTAAACGGGATAGAGGCCGCAAATCAGATAATAGCTAAAAACCCTGACGCCAAAGTGATTGCTTTGTCGATCCATTCTGACAAGCGGTTTGTGTCAAATATGCTGAAAACAGGTGCCAAAGGCTATCTCTTAAAGGGGTGCGCTTTTGAGGAACTGGTCACGGCTATCGAAACCGTCCTGGCCGGCCGGATTTACCTGAGTCCCGCGATAGATCAAGTTGTGGTTAATGACTACATTCAGCGGATTACAAAACCGCAGCTCTCCACATCTCCTGAACTGACATCAAGGGAACGGGAGATCATTCAATTGATTGCCGAGGGCCGCAGCACAAAGAACATCGCCAATCACTTGCACTTAAGCGTGAAGACCATTGAGACCCACCGCCATCAAGCCATGGACAAGTTGGATATTCACAGTGTCGCCGGACTTACCAAGTATGCCATACGAGAAGGATTGACCTCCATTGATCTCTGATTAACCCTTACTCCTTTCTCCCGATGCATTCTTAGCGGAACGTGCTGATATATTCCCGCCTGACCCCTGCCATCCTTGTTGACCTTTTACGATTTGATTAAATGTAGCTGTCTGGAAGTCCCGACCGCTTTATGGGGATGGCCAGGTTGGTTTTTTACCCTTATGGTTTTTGGGAAGCAGTATGTTTAGGGTTTTTTATAGATAATAATAAGGTTTATTTTCTTCATAAAACAGGAAATTCGAAGCTATAAATCAGGAACCCCCCTATTGTTTCCCATTGTAATTGGGCATATTATCTTAAAAGTTCCAGTAGGTTTTACCCACACAAACAAACGAAGTATACAAATTATTTTATCCTGTCAGACAGGGAGTGTAGCCATGATGCTTAATGAAAGACGAAAAATTTTCAAAAAGTTGGCAGTGATCACGGGTACTTTTGGGGCCTTTTTATTTGGGCTTACCAGAAAAAGTAAATCGCAAGAAAGTCCTTTAAAGCGCTATGGTATGGCCATCGACCTGAGGAAATGCTGTGGTTGCCAGGCTTGTGCCGTTGCCTGCAAGTCCGAATTTAACGTTCGGCTGGGGGGGTACCGTTCCTGGGTAAACGAAGCCGAAAAAGGAAAGTTTCCAATAACCAACCGTTTTTTTCTTCCCAGACTTTGCAATCACTGTGAAACGCCCGGGTGTACGAGGGTTTGCCCCACTAAAGCATCCTACATTCGGGAGGATGGTATTGTCATGGTTGACAAAGATCAGTGTATCGGCTGCCGATACTGTATGCAGGCCTGCCCTTATGGCGCCCGATATTTTAACTGGCTTGATGACAAGACGACTGACAAGGCCAGAGCCTTTGGTACGGTTGATAAATGCGACTTCTGCTTTCACCGTGTCACTAACGGTGTAGTTCCTTCTTGTGTTAACACCTGTCCGGCAAGGGCAAGGATATTTGGTGACCTTAATGATACCGAAAGTGAGATAAGCAAGTTTATCGGTAAAAATGCTGCACAAACACTTATGCCCGAGTTTGGTACAAAACCGCACGTGTACTATGTTGGGGCCGATGAATCCGTAATGTTGGGTTCTCCGAAAGGGGGTAACTAATGAGCGAAAAATCAATGACCTTTAAGTTTTGGATATTTTTTCTCCTGGCGGGTTGTGTTGTAGGACTTGTCGCCGCTTATAATGTTGTTACTGTCGGCCTTTCGGTCACCAACATGAATGATCGTGTGCCGTGGGGATTTTGGGAAGCTGTTTATATTTTTCTGACCGGTCTCAGCGCCGGTTCTTTTATTATTTCAAGCCTGGGTCTGTTTGGGATAGAAAAATTCAAGCCCATATCACGAATAGCCATTATCCAGGCGATTGTTCTTCTTGTTGTTGCCCCAACATTCCTTTTATTATCACTGGGACTCCCGTTGCGTTTTTACAAGATATACTTTGTGATCATGAACCCTACTTCTGTTATCTCCTGGGGAGCATGGCTTCTTCTAATCTATCCCTGTCATATGTGTAATTTATGGTTTCTATACAATGCGCCGTGACATGGTCAAAACTCCCTTGACCGATGAACAGATTGCCGCTGACAACAGGAAAGTCGTTTTTTGGGGTAAACTCGGAGTACCGGCGGCTGTTATGGTACACGGATATACCGGCGTCCTTCTGGGCCTGGTTGCCGGCAGGCCCTTGTGGAATACTGCCCTTATGCCGGTCCTCTTCCTGACTTCGGCAATTGTTTCCGGTATGGCCCTTCTCATAATTATCAGTCATGTCATGGAAAAGTTCAGTTTACTCAGGCTTGAAAAGAATTTAATCAAAGACCTTGCCGGGATAATGCTCGCCGTTCTGATAGTTGATTTATTTTTTATCGCCTGTGAGGTCCTGACCGGAATTTACAACCACGGCAGCGAACATTATGAGGCCATGATGGTTCTTATCACTGGAAGGTATGCCTGGTCCTTTATCGGGATCGAGATCATCCTGGGCGCGATCTTACCTATCCTGATATTGGCCTATTCCCGTAGCACAGTCGCTATTCTTACATCGGCCTCTCTAATTATCCTGGGCGTACTGGCAATGCGCTGGAACTTTATTATCGGCGGTCAGGTCATCCCGGTATATGGTGGTCCCAACGGTGAGTATGTTCCTTCCCTCATTGAGAACCTCTATGTAATCGGAACTTTTGCTTACGCCGGACTGCTTTATACAATCGCGGTGCTATGCCTGCCACTTTCTCCCAAACACAAAGAAGAAGGAGTGATCCATGGATAAACTCAATAGAAGAAAATTCATGCAATTTGCTGTAACCGGGGCGGTATCACTTGGCTCTCTGAATTTTAGCAAGCCTGCCTATGCCGGACGATTTGGTCTCAATCTTATCGAAGCCGGCAAGGATTTCTCCCCGGATACAGGGAAAAGCCGTAAAGCAATTCCATCTGCCTGTTGGCAGTGTGTTACCCGGGACGGTATTATCGGATATGTTGAAAATGGCAGACTCGTTAAAATCGAGGGAAACCCTGAGCTCAGGAGAACGGGGGGGAAGATCTGTGCAAGAGGGCAGGCCGGGGTTGGGACCTTATATAATCCGGACAGGCTCCTTTACCCTTTACTGAGAGTCGGCAAAAGGGGTGAAGGCAAATGGAAGCGCATCTCCTGGGACAAGGCCTTAGAGCTTGTTGTCAATGGCGGAACTATTGCAGGAAATAAGGTCAAAGGAATTAAAACCCTGATGGACGAGGGCAGACCGGATAAATTCATGTTTCACTATGGCCGGATGAAGGGTTCGGACGGCAAGATAATCAAAAGCTATTTTCTTGCATCCGTTGGGACGAAGACAATCGGAAACCATACCAGTATTTGTGAATCAAGTAAATGGACAGCACATGAGCTTACCTGGGGAGCTCACTACGACAACTGGGATACCGACAATACCAATTATATCCTTAATTTTGGATCAAATGTATTAGAAGCCCATACGAACCACATCCCCCAATCACAACGCATTACAAAAGCGCTTGCCCGCGGCTCGAAGATGGTCACTTTTGATGTCCGTCTTTCCAACACCGCTGCAAAATCAACGGAATGGGTACCCATCATTCCCGGAACCGATCTTGCTGTTGTTCTGGCCATGTGTAACGTTATTCTTGAATCCGGTAAATATGACCGCGAATTTATAGAAAACTATACAAATGTCAGTATCGATGAACTCAAAAAACATTTTTCGCAATATTCACCTGAATGGGCATTCGCTATCAGCGGTGTTTCGCCTGTAAAAATCCGTTCTATCGCAATGGATTATGCCCAGATCAAGCCCAGTGTATGCATCAGCTACCGTGGCGCTGTCATGCATTACAACGGTGTTCAGGCTGAAAGGGCCATTATGATGCTGGAAGCCCTGTCCGGAAATATTGATGTGCCCGGAGGACGCTGCCGAGCTGTGGGCGCTAAATGGAAATACAAGTATCCTAAACCGAAGACAAAGGCCCGTAAGCTAAAAATTGTGGATGGAGAAGGATTTGCCTTTCCGACACACCATGCCAGTCACAGAGTGCTTTCAATGATTAAAAAGGGTGATAAGCACGGTGAAAGACCTGATATCTACATGACCTATTGTTACAATCCTGTATACGTCAACGGAAATGTTCAGGAAAACATCGAAGTCCTTAAAAATGAAAAGCTGGTTCCCTTTCATGTTGCCGTTGATATTGCCATCAGTGAAACGACTGCACTGGCCGATTTAGTGCTGCCCGACACCACTTATCTCGAAAGGTGGGCCTGGGACGATATGGTTTGTCCCAACCAGGTTCCCGAATATTACATCAGACAGCCGATGGTCAAACCGCTCGGCGAAACCCGTAACTTTGCGGATGTTGCCTGTGATCTTGGTTCCAGACTGGGGTTTGACTTCGGTTTTAAGTCGGCCAAAGAATTTGTGCAGCATTCCTGCGATAACACACCGGGTGTGAAGGATATCGGCGGCTTTGCCTACATGGTACGTCATGGTGCCTGGTATGACAAAAAGGCGAAACCGAGATATCTTGCCCATACAAAAGAGATTTCAGCGGAAAAACTTGAGGGGACTATCGTTGATGCCCGTATCGGTGTGGTATGGAATCCTAAAAAAGCTAAGATAAAATTGAGTACTGAAGAAATTGAAGCCAAAGGCGGCTTTGCTCATATAAAAAATGCTTACAAGGGATATGTAGGACAGAAACTCAAAAACGGCAGGATTGTTCACGGTTTCCCGCCGGACAAGCATCTTTTCCCATACAAAAGCGGTCTTTTTGAAATCAAATCAGACGCCTTAAAATATTGGAACGAGAATAAAGCAACCTCACCGGAACAAAAGTTTTCCGTGATACCGGGCTGGATGTCCATTCCTGAACATCAGGGGATGAACAAAAACGAGATGATTCTCACAACCTTTAAGGTTGCTGTCCAGTCACATTCACGTACCCAGTCAAACAAGTGGCTTACCGAACTGTATCATGAAAACCCTGCCTGGATTAATCCCGTTTCGGCGGCTGAAAGAGGCATAAAAGAGGGTGGATTAATCCGCATAAAATCTTCGGTTGGTGAAATAGTCAGCAAGGCTCATCTCACCGAAGGTGTTGTCCCGGGTGTTGTTGCCATATCCAACCATTGCGGACACTGGGAATACGGAGAATATGCTTCCGGACGGGAGTCTAAAAGCCATGTCTGCGAAGCTGATTGTCACCACAGGTGGTGGCAAAAAGGCGATCACCTGCAGTTGAACTATAAAGACTTGTCCGCTGTTAAGCGATGGCGCGAAGGTGTCGGTGTCCATGTGAACTGGATTATACCCAATAGCGGTGATCCCATTGGTGGCGGATTGCGCTGGTTTGATACGGTAGTTAAGGTCTCCGTGGCCTGACGGAAACGTATCACATCCCGGTCTTGTCAGGTTAGCCGTGGAGAATTACTAATAAATTTTATGGAGACAGCCTTTGAATGAGGATGCTGCTTTGCTTGAAAAAAGAAGAGATATTTACCTGGTTCTTGCGGCATTCTTTTCCCGGGAACCCACTGCTGAGTTTTTAGGAGAGTTAACTAACAGTGGAATAGAACATTATATCTCTGCCTTCTCAGAATCGGGAGAATCACAGGCTCAAAAAAGTTCTGGGACCGAGGATAAACCCGCATTGCTGCTGCCTGATGAGCTTAGCGATGCCGATGTCGAAGGGCTCGCCGATGAATTTTCCCGGATCTTTCTGGGACCTACCGATCACCTGCTCCCTTATGAGTCGGTCCAATGTACAGACGGCGAAGGAGCAGGGGGCTTTTGGGGGGAAAAGACCGTCCAGGTCAAACTTTTTATGGCCCGGTTCGGTATGGAACTCGATGAAAATGATGTCCGGATGCCTGACCATATGAGTTTGGAATTCGAGTTCATGGGACGCATGCTCGAAAAGTTGCTGACTCTTATAAAAGAAAAAGAGAAGGACCCGGAGACCATTTTAAAGCTTGAAGATGGTATCTCAGAATTTCTCCATGACCATATTTCCAAATGGGTTCCGAAGTTTTGCCAAAAACTCATGGAACGCGACCTCAGCGATCTTTTTCATACAATGGTGGGCTTCACCAACAATTTCGTTCGTGCTGAAATAAAAAATACTGTCCAATGACTTAACAAGCTGCACCCCATAATGGGAGGTGTGTTTGATTTTTAATAACCAAAGGAGACTTTAAGGATGCTATTACGTAGACTTACTTTATTTGCGGTTGTGATGATAGCCTGTTGTGTTTCAGAACCATCTTTTGCAAAAGAAGTTGATAAAGTTAATATTTTATTGCAAGAACTTTCCGAAAGAGGCTTGCTGTCTCAAGAAGCTGCGGATGAAATTAAAGCTAAAATAAATGGGGAAGTGATTAAGCAAAAAGAAAAATTGAGTAAACGTGATAAAATTCTTCCTCATGGTGACACCCAGGTAAGCCTTATTGACGATTTTACCGTAAGGATCGGCCTTCAATACAGGGTCATGTATAATTATAGTAATATTCCCCATGTCCGGAGTTAACAGTGTTGATGATACGGATGCATATGACTTTTTCCGGCAGCGGATGCGTTTTAATCTCGATGTTCAAAGCTCACAAAATGTCGGCGGCTTCCTGCAATTAGAATATAGAGGCGGATGGGGCGGTTCCAGTCCAGCCTACAGCGATCCCCGAGATGCTCCAGGATTGTCAACAAATGCCTATAACCGATTAGAAGCAAGAGGGGTTAGATATGGCTATATTTACTACACTCCCGAGGCCGACAATACCTATTTAGCAGCAGGGATCATTCCTCTATCTGACCGTTTGGGCGACACCTTATTCAGCGCTGATTGGGACTTCAATGTTGGTGGTATAACCTACCGCAGCACAGTGGGTCGCACGGATTATCGCTTAGGCTTTGTAAGGCTTATTGATGGAGTTTCATCTGCGGATAGTTCCACCCTCGATGAAAATGGCGACCTGCTTATCGCTGATATAGCCTGGCCTTGGGGAGAAAGGCTTAAGTTGGGCGGGCACCTGTATTATCTGGATGTAGATAGAGATGCCGCCGTAGAAGCAGGCCTGACGACCAATGGAAAAATATCTCAAGGCTGGTATGCCCTGAGTGGATCGCTAGCCCTTGGCCGCTTGACTTTGAATAGTTTTATATGCTTGAATGACGGTGATTATGGCGGCACCGACAATACGGGATTGGCCTCAAAATTGGAAGCCGTCATTCCTCTAGATCAATTCACATTTAAACTGATGGCTATCTTTGCCACTGGTGATAGAGAGGGGGATACAGCTGACAACCAGTTCCGAACCATTCAAGGGATCGTCGGTACGGAGGGTTACTGGGCTTACACGCATATATTTACCGCCAATGGCGCTTCCGATGTGAATGACTTAGGCGTAGGGCTCGACAATGACGGAAGGGGCCTTACTACCATTCAGGGCAAGATCGAAACGTCACTAAACCACAAGCTTGATCTTGATTTATTTGCAGGTTGGTTCCAGGCTTCTGAAGACAACTTAGAGGGTAATAAAGATATGGGCACAGAGTTTGGATGTATGCTTACCTATGAGTTAGCCAAAAAACTGAACTTCCAGTTAGGTTTTTCTTATGCATTACTGGGAGACTATTACAGGCGGAACGGAAACGGTCCTGATGACCTTCATGAAATATTTAGCAGGTTTCAGCTGCAGTTTTAGACCAAGCCCACCTCACCGCGTACTTTATTTGCGGGTGTGATGATACATGTTACTGCTGATAATCTAAGGTGCTATTGAAGTAAGATTTTTGTCCTTGTTCTCGAGCATATTGATCTCCAATATGCTCTTATTTTATAAGGGAGTCCCATAAATGGAGTTTGAAAGTATTATTATTCTGGCGGCTTTAATTTTTATAGCAGCTATTCTTTATTCATCGGTGGGGCATGCGGGCGCATCTGGGTATCTGGCTGTTATGGCGTTGTTTGTTATGTCACCATCGGAAATGAAACCGACAGCATTAACCTTGAATATTCTTGTTGCATCAATAGCAGTAACGAAATATCTGAAAGCCGATTGTTTTTCCTGGTCGATATTCTGGCCATTCGCACTTTCTTCTATCCCTTTCGCTTATTTGGGAGGTTTGATCCTTTTGCCCAGCATCTATTACAAGCCAATTGTTGGGGTAATACTCATCTATGCAGCGATTCGCTTCGCAAAGGATGCTGCAAAGCCTGATTACATAATTAAAACCCCCATTAATGCCTATTGTTTTGATATCCGGAGCTGGGATTGGATTTCTTTCAGGATTGCTGGGCATTGGCGGAGGTATTTTGTTAAGCCCGTTGCTTATTGTCTTTAAATGGGTAGAAGTGAAAAAGGCGTCTGGTATAGCAGCAGCATTTATCCTAGTAAATTCGATAGCCGGTTTGCTCGGTTTTATTTCTTCAAGGACGCCTCAAATACCTGAAGGCTTACTGATATGGGCTGTTGTCGCAGTCGTTGGAGGTTATATTGGCGCAGAATATGGGAGTAAACGATTCGGCAATCCGACAATTAAACGCCTTCTCTCACTTGTCCTGTTAATCTCAGGTGGGAAAATGATTGCAATAGTCTAACAGCCGCTTGTACGCAGACAGCAAAAAACCGTTAGTACTTCATTATGCTTTTTGAAGCCGGTGATGCGCGGCTTAACTGTAATATAAAAAATAAAGATAATATTAATAAAAATTAAAGGTAATACTATAAATTCCGATAGAATGTATTAATAGTATCAATTACAGTAAATTTATTGAGTAACATTGCTGTGAATTTCTTTCCTCAATGAGATAAAATGATCACAGGTATTGTATTATCAGGCGGATCAAGCCGACGAATGGGTAAAGACAAAGCCCTGCTCTTTTTTGAAGAGCAGTGCCTTATTTCGCATGTTGTTTCAGCCTTAGAGGGGGTTTGCCGACAAATACTTGTTGTTGCTCAGCCTCAGCAGGATTTGAGCTTTCTCGGTAAAACCGTGGTGCATGATATAATTCCCGGTTATGGCGCCTTAATGGGGCTCTACACTGGTCTAAAAAATGCGCCTACTGACAGGATATTAGCCGTTGCCTGTGACATGCCGTTCCTTCAGCCAAAACTTCTTGAGTACTTAATACATGTTGATGTAGAGGCCGACGTAGTTGTGCCCAGAATTGATGAACATCTTGAACCGCTTCTGGCTGTCTATTCCAGAAATTGTTTAGGCCCGATTGAGGATATGATTAACCGTTCCCAGAAGTGCGTCTATGATTTATACCCAAACGTACGGGTACGGGAGATATCGCAAAAAGAGCTCCGGATCTTTGACTCTGAACTCAAAAGCTTTATTAACTTTAATACCCCCCAGGAACTTTTTGCCTGCTCCAAACAGTATCAGCGCGGCGAGAAGAAGCTGGAATTAATTAAAAATCAGGTAAATGTTTTAACAGCTTAACTTAAGGAGTGAGAGAAAAAGCTGGAATTAATTATAAGTCAGATAAATGTTTTAATAACTTAACAAGAGGAGGGAATGGCTAGTATTGTTAGGCAGTATGATAATGGTTTTGCAAATCTTTTTAGTGCCGGTCGGGGCGGGTGAAGTTGATATCCTGATCGACAAACTGGTCGAAAAAGGGATTCTGTCAAAAGAGGATGCCCAAGAGGTAGTGAAGGAAGTAAAGGGTGAAGCTAAGAAAGAACGTGATGCGGTTGTACAGGAAACTAAGGCAGCCTTGCAAAAAGACGGTACGCTACTGACAGCAGAGCTGCCTGGCTGGATCAGAAATACCAAGTTTAAAGGGGATTTTAGACTGCGCTATCAGTCTGACAAAATGCAAGGTACTGATGACAGACATCGCGGACGCTATCGCCTGAGACTTGGATTTGTTACAGAGCTAAATGATAAGATTAAGGTCCATTTTGGGCTGGCGTCTGGGGACGAGAGGCGCGCGTTCTACGAACCAGACTATGGACAATCACTTCGAGACTGAGGATATCCGCCTGGACTATGCTTATGCATCATATAAACCATATGGCTGGGTTGAAATTATAGGCGGTAAATTTAAAAATCCTATCTGGCGTACCTCTGGACTGCTGTGGGACAGCGATATCAGACCGGAAGGCGCTGCAGCAACCTTTAAAAAGACTTGCGACAACGTGGAACTCTTTCTTATGACCGGAGTCTGGATCCTTGATGAAGCATCAGATGATGCGAGTGACCCCATGATGTATGTGTTGCAGCCAGGGATGAAGGTTGGACTGGGCGAAAACGCCTATTTCAAAAATGCCATTACCTACTACGGTTTTAGTAATATTCGTGGGGCACCACGACGATGCGGATACAACAACTTCTCCAGATCAGGATTTTACTTCCATAGCATACAGCGCGGAACTGGGCCTGAATACTTCGATTGATGAGATACCGTTTTGTGCACTGTATGGTGACGCTGTTAATAATACCGAAACCACCGATGATGATAAGGGCTATTTGATCGGTTTTAAATTTGGTGATAAAAAAGTGTCTAAGCCCTGTCAGTGGCAGGCCAAAATTGATTATCGCAAGTTGGAGAGTGACGCCTGGCTCGATATTTTACCCAATGCCGATGTCTATAGTGGTTCAACGAATGTGAAAGGCTACCATCTTGCTGTTAAGTACGGTCTGATGAAGCACGTCTTCGGTGCGCTCAACTATTACCGGATAGAAAAAATTAAAGGTGATGACCCTACGGACCATATCTTTCAGGCGGACGTGATATTTAAATTCTAAGCTACTTGTGGCAGAAAGGAGTCAAAGATGAAAAACGTATTGTGCAGTCTGCTGGTAGTGGTCGCGATAATGTTCTCAGGAGGAATGGCGATAGCGGCGGAAGATGTTCAAAAGAAATGTTCGACCGAGAATATTCTGCTCTGTAGTAAGTGCGGCCACATTAAGGGAACAGAAGTGTGCTGTAAAGCAGATGCTCTGAAGTGCGATAAGTGCGGACTGGCAAAGGGTTCCCCCGGTTGCTGCAAGCTGCCAAAAATGAAATAGAAGCGCTGACAATACACGGAGAATGACGGGGGTATTGTGCGGAAACGCCATACCCCCGTTTCTTATCAGTTTCTTTTGGCTGTGCATTATTAACAAGGTCCGGTGTTCAGTTTGCTTATGATAATATAAATTTGTTACTTTTTAATTTTCAGGATTGCTGCATAGAATAATGAATTGATGTCAGGTGAGGTCTGAGCTTTGCTGCAAGGCTGTCAGTCAAGTCCAAACTTTTACAATTTTATTTACAGCTCTCTGACTAAGGTTTCTGCAATTTTGCTGATATTAATGCTTACCCTGTTTAATGCGATTCTGAATCGCCAGGCACTAATAACCTCTTTCGGGTTTTTCACAAAGTACAGTATCAAGCCAGCTATTCCCGAGCTTTTTTTTATTTCATGCAAAAGATTCATATCTATAACATCACGGTCTGCTGTATCAGAGATGATACGAATGACAATAAACGGTATTTTCTCAGAGCAAAACACCTCTGCCAGGGCTGAGCTTTCCATATCTATTACCCGTGCATTATAGGTCGAAAAAAGCCTCTCTTTCAACTCTTTTAGATGTATGAATGCTCTGGTTGAAAGACAATTGCCTTTTGTTACTGACGAAGAACCGGTTTTTATACAGGAGAGTGCTTTTTGTGAAAACGCTTCATCACAGTTAAACTTTTTTTCCTTTTTTTGGAGATTTTTTGAAATACGCAGTACCTGTCCTGCGACAACACAATCTCCAAGGGTAAGTTTCGGATCAAGTGCGCCTGCTGCACCTATTGAAATAACAACAGAAGGAAGGCATCTCTTTAAAATCTGTTTGGCAGCAGATTTAGCTTTTTTTGGCCCGATACCGCTTTTAACTGCAATGATTTTTTTCCCGCCCAGTAAACCTTCTAGAAACAGGGTTCCGCCATGGATACTTCTGTTTTTTACAGAAATTCTTTTTTCAAGAAACCTGTTTTCCTGCTTGGAAGCCACAATAACAACAATCAAAATAGTTTCCTTAAAAATATCATCTGTTTTTACTGATATGCAATGTGTATATCCATATGATTTTATCAAATAAAAGGATATAAGGATACTGCGAATCAATTTTTTTCTTTATTTGCATATTAATCTCTGGTATTTAAACTTATTAGAACAATAATTATGACATAAATGTTTTCCATGGTCTGAAAAATCTTAGACCCAGCACTTAAAGAAAAAGGTGAATAATGCAAAAAATTCCTCTTGAAAAAGCAGCTGAAGGTATGGTCCTCGCTAAACCCATAGTACGGGAAAACGGTCTGGTTCTTATGGGGGAGGGTACGGAACTTAATGAACAGCTCATAGAAAGGCTTAAGGGCCTTGATATAACAAAGGTAACTGTTAAAGGACGACCTCTTGGTGGTGAGGATGAAAAGACGGTGGAAGTGCTTATTGCCGAGCTAGAAGAACGTTTTACCCCTGTTTCGTCTGACAAGCTTTGTGTACAGATAAAGGATATTATTAATAAAGATATTAAACGACGCAGAGAAGAAGCCGAACTCTAACCTTTGTTACGAAAGAACAACCATGGATCATGAGAAAGAAAAAATACGACGGAAAATTAAAGCTATAAAAAGCCTGCCGACTCTGCCGGAAGTTGCACAAAAAATCAGTAAGATGGTTGAGGACGATAAAACCTCTGCAACCGAGCTTGGCAATATCATCTCTACAGATCCTGCTATCTCAGGAAGAGTTCTTCGTCTGGTAAACTCTTCATTTTATGGTTTCCCCGGCAGGATATCCTCTATATCAAGTGCCATAATACTTCTTGGTTTTGATGTGGTAAAAAGTCTTATCATCAGTGTTTCAGTATTTGAGATGATGGAAAAGGGGATTCTTGGCCTGTGGGAACATTCCCTCGGATGCGCAATTGCTTCAAGGTTTATTGCCAAAAAAATTCAGGGCTGTGATCCTGAAGAGGTTTCAGTTGCAGGGCTGCTCCATGACATTGGGAAGGTTGTTGTGAGCATTCAGCTTGCTGAAGATTATGAGGAAATTAAAAAAACAATAGCAGAGAAAAAAATTAATTTTTCAAAAGCGGAAAAAGAAGTCCTCGACCTTACTCATGAAGACATCGGAGGATGGCTTGCAGAGTCATGGAACCTCCCTGTTGGACTGCGTGAACCAATCTCATGTCATCATCATCCCCAACAGGCCCAGCATTCAAAGCTTGCAACGGCAATAGTTCATCTTGCAGACTTTCTCGTGAGAGCGGTTGGGCATGGTTCCGGAGGGGATCCCTGGGTTCCTGACTTAAATCATAAAGCCTGGGAACGTCTTGGGCTTTCTATGCAGGACCTTGAAGAAATAATCTTCGATTTTTGTGATGAACTGGAATCAATGGAATCAGAAGAATTGATTTAGGAGAATTAATGCCTTCAATCGGAAAAGATCTTTTTCTTATATCAAAAGATGAAAAAATCAATTCCCGAATCATAAAAAAGCTGATTGAAAATGATTACACCATAACAACCAGCAGCTCAGTTGAAAAAGGGCTCGGGAAAGTATACGAAACTCCGCCAGCCCTTATCCTTATTCACGAATCTCTCCTTAAAGGAAAAGCATTAAAGTTTTTGAAAAGCTTTAAAAAAGACAACCTTTTTTCACATATCCCGGTGATCCTTATTGTTAATCCTGAATGGGAAAAAACGAAAATAAACTGGGACAGTTTTCCTGTGGAAGATTATATTACATCAACGTTCAGATCAGAGGAGGTATTAAACAGGGTGTCTCTTTGCGTAGCCCGTTTTCATCGCGCTCTTGACCCTAATCCGCTGACCAGGCTGCCGGGCAATACGTCCATCTTAAGAGAAATACAGAGCGTTCTTGATTTAAGCCAGAAAACCGCCATATCATATGTTGACGTTGATAACTTTAAGGCTTTTAACGATTGTTATGGATTTGCCCGGGGGGATGAAGCCTTAAGGATGACCGCCAGGATTCTTTCAAATGTAATTCATGGTTTAAAAAATGATTCTGTATTTATCGGACATGTCGGGGGAGACGACTTTGTTTTCATTACTCCTTTAGATTGTTTTGATGACACATGCAAAAGAATAATAGCAGGTTTTGATTCAATAGTGCCCAGCCTTTATGAAGAGGAAGACAGGAAAAGAGGGAATATATATTCAAAAGACAGGGCAGGGAAGAAAAAGTATTTTCCAATAATGAGCATATCAATAGCTGTTGTGATAAGTGATGGCGGGAGACTTAAGCACTATGGTGAAGTCAGTGAAATAGCCTCACAGCTTAAAAAACAAGTTAAGAAAAAATCAGGCAGCAACTATATGGTAGACAGAAGAAAATAAATAATGGAGATCCCGGTTCCTAGAACTTATCCAATTCGGCACTATTTCTTAAATCAGGATTCGGGCCATTAACACCTTTTTTTAATTTTCTGATTTCATTTTTAAGCCTGAACCTCTGTATAACATCAAGCAGATTTCCCATTACAACACCGATAAAGAACGGAATAATGACAAGTGTCCATGCTGGAAAAGAATACTTGAGGTCTATATAATAGGACAGTTCCACCAGTTGAGTATTTTTCATGGCAAATGCAAGAAGTATTAATATGATTAAAATAATACCGGCAGTATTTATAAAAGTTCTCATATCTCTCCGTTTCTAGTAATAACCCCGAGTTTAAAACATTTTTTAAGTGATTTCTCCAGACAACAGGTCTTAAGCAAACTATATAAAAATATATAATTTACAGTTGAAGCTGTCAAACATATAAACTGTTTAGTATATTGATTTATAAAATACAAGTTTTTTTATGTCTCGCTTTTTTTCGTTTTTTCTAAACAAAAAATTGTGGAAACCCATTAATTCCCGTTTTTTATTTTAATAGACAAGCTTAAAGATATTTGATATTTTTTAAAAAACTAACTGCATAATACTAAAAAGATGTTTGAAATATCAATACAAAGCTATTTTTCTTCAGCACATAACCTTAGGGACTACAAGGGCCAATGTGAAGCTGTGCATGGACATAACTGGAAAGTAGAGGTCTTTGTTAAATCAAAAGAGCTGAATGATATTGGTTGGCAATTGATTTTAAAGATTTAAAGAACATAACTAAAAATATTCTTTCTGAGCTTGACCATAAAAATTTAAACGAAATACCCCCTTTTGACAAGATAAACCCTTCTTCTGAAAACATCGCGCGTTTCCTTTTTAACCGGATAAAAAAAGAAATTAAGGTTCCCGCTGTCACAGTTTCAAAGATTTCTGTCTGGGAATCACATAATTCTGTGGCATCTTACTTTGAGGAATAATTTTTTATTTCCGTTTAATGCCAAGCACAAATCTCCTTTTCCTGATCAAACAAAATTTCAAAAAGATCGACCTGTTTTTAGGGGGAACTGTTCAGAAACATTTAACCTTCTGGGGAAAAACCTATGACTCTGTCCAAGAGAAATTATTAATTATGGTGCGGATAATCAGTGGGCAGTCATTATGATAAAGGTAAGATTTGAGAAATTTTCTGAGTAGAAGGCCAGAGCAAACATGCCAAAATATTATTCTAATCCAGGATGTTTCTAATCCCTTGGGAAAGCTCAACAATGCCGAAAGGTTTCTGGATAAAACCGTTACAACCCTGTTCTAGAATTTTTGTGGCTTCTCCATCAATACTGTAGCCGCTGGCGAGAAGAACCTTAATTTCACTGTTTAAAGCTTTAAGTCTTTTGTAAAGCTCACCGCCGCTCATCCTGGGCATTACCATATCAATGACTAAAACATCAATAATATCTATGTTTTCTTTATACAGCTTTATTGCTTCCTCACCATTTTTTGCTGTCATTACTTTATAGCCAAGTGTTTCCAGGATTTCAGCACCCTACATCAATTATATCATCTTCGTCATCAACAAGCAGGATTGTCTCAGAACCGTTCAAAATACTGTCGGATGATTCCTTCTTTTTTTCCGCTTTTTTCTCTGAAGAAGGCAGATAAATAGTAAATGTAGTTCCTTTTCCTTTTTCACTGTCAACAGAAATTGAACCGCAATGGTTTTTTATTATTCCATAAGCAGAAGCAAGCCCGAGACCTGTTCCCCTTCCCATTTCTTTTGTCGTAAAAAAAGGCTCAAATATTCTCTGGGCAGTTTCCTCATCCATTCCAATACCAGTGTCACGGACTTTTGTCTCAACATATTTACCAGCCTTTAAGGCCAGGTTTTCTGCCTTTTCGTTATCCAGCTCAAGATTTTTTATCTCAGTATAAATTTTTCCGCCTTCAGGCATTGCCTGCCAGGCATTCATATAGAGATTTAGAAGCACCTGTTCAATCTGGGCAGGATCAACCTCAACCGAGAAAATATTCTTTTCGCATTCAAATAGAATATCAATTTCCTTTTTTGTCCGGGCAAACATGTCAGAAGTCTTTTTAACTATTTCAGTTATGTCTGAGGGTCTGATATCATAGCTTCCGCCGCGGGCAAAACCAAGCAGCTGTTTTGTGAGGTCTGCACCGCTTCGCACATGCTGCTCTATGCTTTTCAGCTTTCCATGGAATGGTGAAGAAGAATCTACTTTTGATAACAGGAGAGAGTTGTAACCCATTATTCCCATTAGGATATTGTTGAAATCATGGGCTATTCCGCCTGCCAGTGTTCCAATGGCCCCCATTTTCTCTGCCTGGTGGACCCGGTTTTCAAGCTGTTTTTTATAGGTAATATCACGCGCGACACCATAAACCCCAACAATATCCCGGTCATTTTTATGGTTTTTATTTATCACGGGTTCCAATGGTTTTGATTTTATGGCTATATGCTTAATCTCAAAAAGCTTGAACATGTTTTCTTTTCTGCTGGATGTGAGTTTCAGTTCCACAACCGACGAAGGGTAATCATATGTTCCGTTTGCAGCAATAAAACGATTTGCCTTTTCAATGTCGTCTTTATAAACAATTTTTGTAAAGTGCTGATCTTTCAGCTGAGAACTTGAAAAGCCAAGCAGTTCCTCAACCACAAGGTTTACAAAGGTAAAATTATTCTTATTGTCAAGCATGTAAATAATATCCGGGGAATTTTGAACAAGGTACTGGTAGCGTTCTTCAGAGCGGGCGAGCTTTCCATCGACTATCTTTTTTTCATATCCCAGTTTTTGCTGATTTAATGCGTTTCCAACTCTGTTTAAAAGTTCTTCGTATTCAAAAGGTTTTCTTAAGTAGTCATAAGCCCCCTTTTTAAGGGCTTTTACTGCCGATTCAATAGATGCGTTTCCTGTAATAACAATAATAAGAAGATCATACCAGTGACTGTTAATATGATCCATTATTTCAAACCCGTTCAGGTCGGGTATGACCATGTCCAGGAGTAAAAGGTCAAACTGGTTGTCTTCCAGAATTTCGAGAGCTTTTTTTCCGCTTTGGACAGTTGTAATGTCATATCCCTGCCTGGATAATAGAATATTAAGGCTGTCGCATATCTGGGGTTCGTCATCTACTATTAGAATTTTTGGATTATAAGACATATTGCATTTCCAGAAATATTATTCCTCACTTATTGTTTTTTAAGCCCAATTTTAGGAACAGGAGACTTTAGAACAAACAATCTATCTACAGGTATGTTTTGGGTGTTATGCTTTTTATTTAAACCTGTAAGATAAAACTTAACTTATCCAGTCTTAACAGAAGGGCATTTCAACTTTCTGATTCAAAAGGCAGAGTGATAAGAAAAGTTGTTCCCTCGCCTTTTTCTGTTTTGCAGGAAATTGTCCCCTTTATCTCCTTTAATATTTTATAAACAATGGACAGGCCAAGACCCGCATGTTCATCACCTTTAGTGCTCACAAAGGGTTCAAACAGTCTGGCCTCAACGCTGTTTGGAAGCCCTGGGCCATCATCCCTTATTGTAATTGATATGCAGTTTTTTTTATCCATAGAACCGCCAGGTTCCGGGTTGTCATGTCGGGTCTCAATAAATATATTACCATCATGCTGTATAGCTTCAGTAGCATTCTTGATAAGATTAATAAAGACCTGTTTCATGCTGTTTTTAGATGTAATGGCACGTGGTAAATCGGAAGAGAGATTCAGGTGAAGATTTATTTTTTTCTGTAGCAGTGCCTCTCGGCTTATCTTTGAAATGTCCTCCAGTAAAATATTTATATCGAACGGTTCAAGTGTCTGAATCTGAGGTTTTGAAAAATCAGACAGCTCTTCAATAATAAGCGAAACTCGGTTTATTTCCTCGTTCACAATTTTAATTTCATCACTTGGTATATTCTGATCATCAAGTCTCATTTCAAGTATCTTGAGATAGTTTTTAATGATACTTAAAGGGTTGTTCACCTCATGGGCTACTTTTTTCGCAATAGCTGTTGATGCCGCAAGCCGTTCCGAAATAATAAGTTTTGACTGGGCCTGGTGGATATTTTCTGCATGAATCGCCAAGGGCAGAATAATTTGCAAACATGGAAAGAAGGTTGCTGTTTTCCTCTACGGCGGGCAAGTGTGCCTTATCAACTCCAATAACCATTACACCTACATAATTCTTTTTTGCTGCCATTGGAAAGCATACAATTCCATCCCTGTTTAACAAGCGGATAATCTGTTCATCAATGATTGTCAGCCCGTCTTTTGAAGTTTTTGAAAAAGAGTTAACAGGCATCATAAGTCCCAGAGATTCAACCAGGATTCCCTTGTTTTTCTGTACCGGAATTGAAAGTTCTTTTATTGCACTGTCCAGGGATGAAGAATCTGCGTCTATACCCACAAGAAGGTTTTCCGGCTTATCATAAAGAAAGAATAATATTCTTTTAATATCAAAAAGTATCTGGAGTCCATGCCTGGCAACGTTCAAAATCGAATTTATATCTTTTGCATTCAGAAGGTTCTGCAAAGTTCCCTGAAGAAGAGACATTTCTTTGACTTTTCTGGCAAGATCATCCTGTGCCTTCCTGTTGCTTACAGAAACAGCTTCTTTATCCTTAACGTCTTCAATTGCAATACTAAGCGACTGAGCGACCTGCCTGACTTTGGAACCGGCCTGCTCCATCAGCTCGTCTATTTCATCAGAGCTCAAGCCCATTATATCGGATGCTATTTTTAAACGTTCGTTATCACCAAAAGCATCTGAGGAAAGACAGTTTGCCACGTATACTATCTTTACCATGGGCAGGGCATTCGGGATTCTTTCCACGGGTTCATGGTGATAAAGAAAAGCATCAGCAATAAATGATTCCAGCTGCCAGTGATCAATAAGACAGGCACCTGCTTCCGCGTGGGTAACTCCCAGTATTCTCTCTTCCGCAGTAATCAGGTCAGATCCCTGTTCGACTTCTGCAAGTACCTCTGTGTACTCATTTGGGAAGTTGTTCCACAGTACCAGCTTGCCCACATCATGGAGAAGGCCTGAAACAAAAGCTTCTTCACAAAATGGATAAGCGATTTTTTTTGCGATAGTATTTGCAAGAACTGCACATTCAAGAGAATGAAACCAGTATCTTTGAAGGTTAAAGGACGGATTTTTTTCCATTTCATCAAAAACCTGATATACCGAAGCGCTCAGCGCAAGATTTTTGATTGCATCCATGCCCAGTAGAGAAATAGCCTGTTTAAAATCGTGGATTTTCTGCGGAAGACCATAATATGACGAATTTACAAGAGTTAATATTTTTGAACTCAGTGATGGATCGTTCCTAATTATCTTGGCAAGGTCATCAATGCTCGCATCTTCTTTGCTGCAGGTTTCCATAAGTTTCAGAAGGACATGGGGAAGGCTGGGCAGGTTTTTTGCGAATTCAAGTCTGTCAAATTTAGAGTTCGATGTTCTTTTGTTTTCTCTCTGCAAAGGAGCAAACTTTTTTCCTTTTATCTCAGGGGCGGTATTATCAATGACCGGTTTTTTTTCTTTAACAGTTTGTGGTTTTACAGCAATGTTTTTCTGTTTGTCCTTATCAGCTGATTTTTCTTCTATTATTTTTGTTTCATTTTTACTTGCAGGTTCTGGATTGATGTCGACTGCTTTTTTTTCTGAATTATTTTTCTTGTTGCCATTAGACATCTCAAGAGTACTTTTAGAGAAACCCCATAAACCGTGACCAGAATGAGCCGATATCCATTTTATCAAACTCTTCGGTTTGATTAGAGATAAGGCGGGATGCCATTATCTTAATACACTTGGCGGCATTTGATTCGGGAAAAAGAGTTACCAGGGGCTGCTGTTTATGCACTGCTTCAGGAACTTTTGGATCCTTTACTATAACTCCTAAAGGCAAAAGGTCTACGGTAAGGTATTTTTGTACAACTTCTTTAAACTTACCGTATGTCTGGCTGGCCACTCTGGTGTTTTTACACTGGTTGACAATAATCTTTACCTGTCCCTTGAAATTGTTTAGACAAAGAACCTTTAAAAGGGCATATGCATCTGTAAGTGAAGTGGGTTCAGGTGTTATCACAATTAGTACTTCTGACGAAGCAAGACAAAATGAGATTACATTTTTTGTTATACCGGCGGAAGTGTCAAACAGAAAATAATCATATTCTTCAAGTTCTGAAAAGGATTTAACTATATGGTCTATTTCTTCTGATCCAAGGTTGGCAAGTTTTTCAACACCGGAACTGCCGGGAATTATATCAATACCCTGAGGAGTCTTGATAAGAATATCCTGGATGCTTTTTTTATCAAGAATCACATCTTCAAGGTCATATTCAGGATACAGACCCAAAAGGATATTTATATTGGCAAGGCCGAGGTCGGCATCGAAAAGGCATACCTTTGATTTGAGTTTTGATAGACAAAGTGCAAGATTTAAGCTTATACTGGTTTTACCAACACCGCCCTTACCGCCTGTAATTGTAATAGTCCTTGTCATAATTGGGTCCTGATTATCATAGTAAAACGAATGACCTGAATAAACACCTTGAAAAAGACATGCAATAATAATATGTTAGATAACAACAGTTCTGTATTGTGCTGAATTTTGAGCACACGCCAACAAACCAGGAATTATCCTGTATTATATATATATCGGTTTTAGGCCTCTACTATGAAGCATTATTTTTTTAAAAGAATATTTCTGGTAATTCCCACTATGATTGGGATTACTCTTATAACATTTATTCTCTTAAAAGCTCTGCCGGGAGACCCTGTGCAGGGTCTTGCCGGAGAAAGAACTTCTCCTGAAACCATCAAAAGACTGAAAAAAGAGCTTGGCACGGAACAGCCTGTTCTGTTTCAATATGCCGGATATATGAAGCTTTTATTAAGGGGAGAACTGGGCCGTTCATACTATACAAATAGAAAAATCACAGATGACATCAAAGAAAAACTGCCGAATACCATAAAACTTGCTGTTGGGGCTATGATATTCTCAACTTTATTCGGACTTCTGCTCGGGATATTAATGGCAATAGCTCCAGGATCAATATGGGACAGGATAGGGCAGCTTATTTCTGTAAGCGGGATATCCGTTCCTGTATTTTTCCTTGGACTTCTTCTTATCTATTTATTTTCCTTTGTTTTTCAAATATTGCCGCCATCAGGTATGGGAAATGGA
>PVMK01182036.1_pt1 | contig 27341 bp, 26 predicted proteins | sample 1853481 | NCBI WGS metagenome assembly PVMK01 (sample SAMN08533507, study PRJNA380276) | Marine sediment metagenome, whole genome shotgun sequencing project. | reverse complement strand
TATGCCCCCTATTATTGAAGAACTCCGTGCCATTTCGCCTTTCTGGGATGGTTCGGTAGCCCGCAGTTGCACCGCCTCATAGATGAGCCACAGTTCTTTGTTAGGAGTTAAATATTTAGAATCCAACTAGTTTGGGAAATTGACTGTTAGGGTGGTCTACGGTGGCTCATCTTAAATCCCAAATCCGAATATCGAAATCCTAAACAAATTCAAATTTTCGAAATCCCAATGACCAAAACATTGAAACCGGAGCTCGATTCGCATTGTTTTGAACATTTGAAAATTTGAAACCGGGGCCCCGCCCGAAGGGTGGGGAGTCCGGAGGACAATTTTGGATTTGTTTCGTGCTTCGTGCTTCGTGCTTCGGATTTCGGGTTTAAGAACATAGCCCGCGGAGCTAAGCTTCTGCGCCTGACATCCCTCTCGCTTGCCTGTAAAGTTTCTCCGCCTGATAGGAGCTTCTGACATAAGGACCGGAAGCGACACCTGAGAAGCCCAGCGTTTCAGCCTCTTGCTGATAAGCCTTGAAAAATTCAGGATGTATATAATCCACCACCGGATGATGGTCCCGGGATGGACGAAGATACTGGCCGATTGTGACCAGGTCGCAGTTTGCCTTGCGGAGGTCCCGAAGAAGACTGCTGACTTCCTCCTGCCTTTCCCCGAGGCCCACCATGAAGCCGCTCTTGGTAGCAGCTTCGGGATGCAAACGCTTTACTTCTTTCAATAGCCGCAAAGATCGCTGATAGTCAGCCTGCGGCCGAACGGCAGGATAGAGGCGGGACACGGTTTCCAGGTTGTGATTTAGAATCGCAGGCTGAGAGGCCAACACGGTTGCCAGGGATTGAGCGGAGCCCTGGAAATCTGGGACCAGAACCTCAACCAAAATGTCACTTGCAAACGAACGAATAGTCTTGATTGTGGCGGCAAAATGAGAGGAACCACCATCAGCAAGATCATCGCGAGTTACCGAGGTAAGTACCACATATTTGAGGCCGAGTCGTGAGACTGCCTCTGCAACTCGCTTGGGCTCCTCAATATCCGGTGGTTCTGAGACTCCGTGGGTTACGGCACAAAAGGTGCAATTGCGGCTACAATGGTCACCTAAAAGCATAAAAGTGGCTGTGTGATTTCCAAAGCATTCTAACTGATTGGGACAATGCGCTTCCTGACACACAGTGTGGAGGTTGAGGTCCAGGAGCAAATCGTTGACTTCGGTCACAGAGGATTTGGAGCTGAACCGCCTCCTTAGCCATTCCGGCTTAGGCTTTTGAGGGAATTTCGACATTTAAACCTCCATGCGTTTAGCCAATAGGTAATTATAAACAAATTTGCCGAAATGGTCTTGCTGAATGGCTCTGTCTTTGCATCGAGCATGGAGCCAGGCGTGTCAGGACCTTTTACCCTATGCCCCATGCGGCGAACCCAGTGAGCCCGATCCTTGACGCCAAGAGATTTTTCGAGTAGGCTGCTTCCGCCATGGTAGATAAACGTCACTGCCGCTATCATCCAGAACGAAAGAGTGTACTTTATTGCGAAAAGTACGAATATGGCTACTGCGACGAGTGTCTGGAAGCTCGCCTGGCCTGCAGCGATCCTGAGGAATACTGTAAATTTCGCACGCATTGCATCATTTGGGAAAACGGCCGAGAGGAGATGAAGAAAAGACGAGCAAGCGGCGAATAGGTTTATCCTGCCGAAAAAGTGTGTATTAAGGTTTCATCTATTTTGCGAGTTTGCTAATGAATGTTGTAGGGTTAAATAGTTTGGTTATTGGCACAATCGAGTGCGAAAAGGACGTATTTGTGGCGGGGCGATTTGAAGGCACAATTGTCACCAAAGGAGCTCTCCACATCTACCCCGAGGGGGAGGTGAAGGGCAAGGTCAAAGCGAAAGACCTAACAGTGGCCGGTAGGATTCAGGGTGAGATTGAGGTAACCAATAGATTGTGGGTCAAGAATTCGGCTAATCTCGAGGCAAATATAAGTACACGCTTTCTAGACTGGGAAGAAGGTGCGGTACTGGAGGGCGAGGTACACACATTTTATTAAGCTGACGAATTGTGCCGTTTAAAATCTGTCTACTTGCAACGTAGCTGCCAACAGAAGGCAGCGGGCAGCAAGCAGCGGGCAGTAGCAAGTAACCACACATTAATCAGGACCCTGAATAGTGAAAGGGCCCGGAGCTTATGCGGCTTCGGGCCCTTTCTGTGCGTGGTCTGCGCGGAGAGTGGCAAAAATGTTGCTTGCTGCGTCAAATGGTGTCAGTTTACCCTGCTATTGAAGCTCAACCTGGCGAGCGATGGGCTCAAACAGATTAAGTTCCTCCCATACCTGGGCTTCCTCCCCTGATTGGGTCAAACTCACTTGAACGTCAAGGTCGTGGTCAAAATCAAACAACCGTGGGTCGTCCATCAAGCCAGATGAGACCTCGATGTAACCATCCTCATTAAGGCTGGCAAGCAAGACGTTGGTCATGAGCTTTTCAGTGGCGTGCTCGAGATATCCATCTTGCATAACTGCCCCCCAGGATCCGTTCAAAGCCATAACTAACTGCTCGACGAGATGACAATCGAAATAGACGATGTCTTCCATGAGGGTCATAACGATCCAATGGGGCGCATCAGTGAGCTTGCACCTGCGATTTTCTTCGGCCCATTTCAAGATCTCAGCTTCCTTAACAACTCTTTCCAGATCAGCCATAATATTTCCTCTATCGTTTGAGTGTTCCATATTTTTACGCGTTTGATTTACTAAGTACCCACGACTCAGTGCATGAGTGGTGCCAACTATAGCTCTTTTTTATACTGTCATTTATTTAGTAATATAATCAGTAATATGGAAGGATAATGGTGGAGTCGACATCCACCACGCTCGTCAGCCTTCGGACCCTAAACGGCGCAAACTGACGCTTTTTGTCATTCGAAAGGCGAGTCAGCTTAATTGCATTTTTTTGAGTATAAGAAGCTCTCTCCCAGGTCAAATCAAATCATTCTCGCTGCTTTTTTGGTTTTAGAGCTCTCAGGGTTCTCTGTGATCTCTGTGAGAGATTAAAATGGATCTAAGCACTAGTTCAGGGAGGGCACAGAGTCGCATCACGAGCTTTGGGCTTCGTCGATGGGTGAGTACATCAGCACGAAACCAACAAAGCTGAGAGCGCCGACACCCAGGAAGAGGATGTCCAGTGAGAAAAGATCGGCAAACCAGCCGGAGATCACTGAACCGCTGATAAAACCTAGGTCGAAGACCGCGGTGGCCAGACTCATCATGCCAGGGAGTTCTTCCGATTTTTTCGCCTGGTCCGCGGCCAGTGCTACGGCCGCTGGAAACAGGAAAGCAAGCCCTGCACCATAGAGAAAAGCGGAGGCATAAAACGCCGGTGGGTAGGAGATCAGGGGGATGGAGCAAATGCCGATTCCGAAAGAAACAAAGGAAACTTTCATAAAACGCTTCTTACCGTATCGATCGATGAAAGATGCAGCGACCAGGCGCAAGATGAAAGCCAGGGATGCAGCGACCGCAAAATAGTATCCGTGTGGCAGTCCGAATCTGTCAGCCTGGAGAGCGACAAAGTTCAACACTGTGGCGTGTCCCTGGACAAAGAGTAGGATTGCCAGAAGCAGGAGACAAGTTGATCGCCTTCTCAGTAATGGACCATAGAGAACAGAACCCTCATATCTGCTTGTTGAGACGGCACGACTTGTAGCCGGAGTTAAAGTCAGAATAGCAGCGAGTAACACAGTGGCAGCCGCACCGTTGAACAAGGCAGGATATCCAAAACCCTTGACCAGGTGTTCACCTGCTAAAGGCATAAGGGCTACAGCTGCCAGGATGGTAGCGCCGATGTAACTGTAGGCCTGGCCTCGTCGCTTTGCTGGAACCCACTGGGCCACCGCAGTGTAGGAAGCGGAGATAAATGCTGAAAATCCTATACCGTGTGAGACTCGAACGAGGAGCATGGGCCACCCCACTTGCTGGAGTCCGTGGTATGCCAAGGTGCTGAAAAAAATAATGACAAGACCAAGGAGAATAACCCATTGTTCGCCCCGACGCGCTACCAATTTCCCCATATAGGGCCTGGAAACTACAGTACTGATGGGCATGAGGCCCATGACCCAACCGATGGTGGTCTTGCTGCTCCCGATCGCTTGAAGATAGATAGGATAGAGATAGAAAATGGCAATGTTGGAAAAAACCAGGAACATTAGGACATTGAGAAAAAGAAACGGACCGATCCAGGCACGGCGGGAACTATCTGGAGGGATCGAATTCACCAAAGAGGGCCTTTCAGAATCAGAGCAATGCTCGTCCAGTTAGCAGCAGGGAGCCATATAAACTGGGTAGTATACACTAGACAGTAAACGCCAAGAAGTGTTTTTATAGATTGCTCGTTTCAGTGTCCAGTGCTTAGCTAGCGTCCATCCGGAAATAGCGCATTGTCATTCTGAGCGAAGCGAAGAATCTCCTGCGAACCAAGGAAATAAGAGATTCTTCGTCGCTTTCGCTCCTCAGAATGACACGCGAGAGCTAGGCTTCCGGAAGGACACTAGCTAATAAAGCTGCCCGCTAAAATGCTTTCCTTGCCAAAGGTCGCGCCTTTCCAAGGTGTCACGGATAGCCTGCAGATTGGTCTGTTTGTCCAGTGCCCACTTCGGGGCCAGGAGTTCATCCGGGTGAGGATCACCGGTGAGCCTATGAATGACCACCTGTGGGGGAAGCAGAGCTATAAACTCGCAGACAATATCCACATACTCCTCACGGCTCAGACAACGATAGTTTTCACTCTGGTAGAGATCTGCAAGTGGTGTGCCCTGAATCACATAAAGAAGGTGAATTTTGATCCCCTGAATGTCGAGCTTGGCCAGCCCCCGCGCTGTGGCCAGCATTTCCGCCTTATCCTCATCGGGAAGTCCCAAGATAACGTGGACGCAGATGTCGAGGCCACGCCGACGGGTTCGCTCCACTGCATCCACAAAGGCTGCAACGTCGTGGCCCCGGTTGATCAGTCTTAGAGTGCGGTCGTGTATAGATTGCAGGCCGTATTCTACCCATAAGTAAGTCCGCCGGTTCAAATCGGCCAACATGTCCAGAACATCGTCGGCCACGCAGTCAGGCCTGGTGCCAATGGCAAGACCCACCACATCCTCTACGGCAAGGGCTTCTAAGTAGAGGTGTTTCAGTTCATCCAAAGGCCCGTAAGTGTTGGAGAAAGACTGAAAATAAGCAATAAACTTTTTCGCCTTGTAGCGGCGGCGCAACCGTTCTTTACCACGTTCGAGTTGTTGGGGGATGGTGTACTGTTGGGATAAGCCGGTCCCCGAACCTCTGACATTGCAATAGATGCAACCGCCTACGCCCAGGGTGCCATCTCGGTTCGGGCAGGTTAGTGCCGCATCCAGAGTAATCTTCTGTACACGGCATCCGAACTGCTCTCGGAGTGCGGTGTTTAGATCCCGATAACGACTAGTATTCATCCGAAACATTATAATATATAATTCAAAGGATAACCTCCAGAAATTACCTGGTCTTTGCCGGTTGTTTTGATTCAATGATATATGCGAAATGCTCAATGAGAAATGATATGAGCGTTTATCCGAAGACATACGATGTCATAGTTGTGGGAGGAGGGCATGCAGGGTGTGAGGCAGCTCTGGCCTCCGCTCGCATGGGATGTAGCACCGTGCTATTCACCATCTATCTGGACACTGTGGCTCACATGCCCTGCTCACCTTCGGTGGGTGGCTTGGGAAAAGGGCACCTGGTCAAAGAGGTGGATGTTCTGGGGGGTGAGATTGGCAAAGTGGCGGATCAAACTGGCATCCAGTTCCGTACCCTTAATACGCGCAAGGGGCCGGCGGTCCAGGGAACGCGTTGTCAAAGCGACAAAGTGCTTTACCGTGCCAGAATGAAGTCTGTTCTGGAACGGCAAGAGAACTTGGATATCAAGCAGAGCTTGGTGGAAGTGGTGCTGGTTGAAGGCCACCGGGTAGTCGGGGTTTGTGACAATCTGGCTATGGAATTCATGGCTCCGACGGTAGTGCTGACCACAGGTACCTTTTTGCACGGTTTGATTCACATAGGAAGCCAGCAAATTCCTTCAGGGCGTGCCGGGGAATTTCCCGCTGATGGTTTGGCTGACAATCTGGCTACGCTTGGCTTCCAGATGGGAAGGATGAAGACCGGAACCCCAGCGAGGTTGAGACGGAAGACCATTGATTTTTCCCAATTCAGAGAGCAAAAGGGTGACGAGAAACCGCGTCCTTTTTCCCTTTTCACCGAAAAGATAACCCTCCCCCAGGTTTCTTGCTTTATAGGCCGCACCAGTAAGCGTACCCATGAGATCGTGCTGAATAATATCGACTTATCTCCGCTCTACAGTGGGGTTATCAAGGGGGTGTCGGCCCGCTATTGCCCGTCGCTTGAGGACAAGGTAATGAAGTTTCCGCACAAGGAGCAGCATCAGATCATCCTGGAGCCTGAGGGATTGGATACTGAAGAGATCTATGCCAGCGGCACCGGAAACTGCCTCCCCTATGAACTTCAGATACAGCTCGTCCGTTCAGTGCCAGGCCTGGAAGAGGCGGAGATCATGCGGCCCGCTTACGCCATAGAGTATGACTATGTCCAGCCCACGCAGTTGAGGCCAACCCTCGAGACCAAGAAGGTGGCCGGACTTTTCATGGCGGGTCAGATAAACGGCACCTCGGGCTACGAGGAGGCTGCTGCCCAGGGGTTGTGGGCAGGAATAAACGCTGCCTTGCAGGTTCAGAAAAGGTCTCCCTTCGTTCTCGATCGCTCCGAGGCGTATATGGGAGTCATGGTGGATGATCTCGTGACCCGGGGAACCAGAGAGCCCTACCGGATGTTTACTTCCCGGGCGGAGTACAGGTTGCTTCTCAGGGAAGACAACACTGACCTGCGCCTCATGGAGAGGGGATACGAACTGGGCCTCATTGACCAAGATACCTTCCAGGAGCTCAAAGAGCGTCGTCGCCAGATTGCTGAGGAACTTCAACGTGTAGAGCGAGCCAGGATCAAGCCCACTGCCAAGGTGAATCAGTTTCTGGCAACAAAAAAGTCAGCAGCACTTGAGACTCCCGTGCCCCTGGCCCAACTGCTGAAGCGGCCGGAGTTGTCTTATGCCGACGTGGAGCAGTTGGAGGGCCGTGGCAACAAGCTGCCGGAACTCGTAACGAGGCAGGTGGAGATCCAGTGCAAGTACCAGGGTTATCTACAGAGGCAGGAAGCAGAGGTAAAGAAATTCAAGAACCTCGAGAAAATAAATATCCCTCCCAGCTTCGACTATAAAGAGATACCCGGGTTGTCCAACGAGGTGCGCCAGAAATTGAGCGAAGTCCAGCCCACCTCTTTAGGGCAAGCTTCCAGGATCTCTGGGATGACCCCAGCGGCTCTCTCAGTTCTGATGGTTTACCTCAAGCGCATTCGAGAGAGCCAGTAGGCCCCCCCCAGACCGGATCTAATTAGTTTCCATCCGGAAACCCTAGTGTCGTCTGTCATTCTGAGGAGTCCCGCGGGGCGACGAAGAATCTCGAGATCCTTCGCTACCGCTCAGGAGGAGGGCTGCGATTCTCATCGTAGACCTTGTTGAATTTTATGAGGCAATATGCAACCATAGCAGACTCTTCCAAGAGGGGGAGGAAACGTATTTCCTGGGAGACCGGATGCTGAGAAATAGTGTAAGTCACTCTGATTAAAAAAGAATTTGTTTCACAATCGAGAGAAATCCGCTATATTGGCACAAAATATCGCCTAGGCCTGGAAATTGCTATTAATGAGACATGAGCAGATCATGCCGTGGTAAAAGACTATCATCTAATCCGGGAGGACAGGATGGAGATGGTTAATTTTAGACAATTTGTGGTTAATGGTGGAGCTCTGATATTTCTTTGCTTGACTTCGGTATTCACGATTTTCTTGCCAAGTGTTACTGATGCGGCCACTATGTTATACGTATCCGATACTACGCTGGAGGCCAACCTGCGGAGCGGCACCAGTCAGGAAAACCGAATCATCGGTATGCTGAAGCCAGGCACACAAGTAACCGTAGTCCTAGAGGAAGCCGGCTGGGCCAAGGTCACCTTAGAGGACGGCCGTACCGGCTGGATCCTGAAACGCTATCTTTCTGAGCGTCCGCCGTGGCGGCTGACTGCAGAAAAGCTTGCCACAGAAAACGAACAATTGCGAGCACAAGTGGGCACTATAAAAGGCGGGCACCAGGACCTGCTCCAAAAGAATAAAGAACTTCAAAAACAGATGGGCCTCCAGCAAAGGGGAGTTGAAGAAAGTGCGCCGGGATTACGAGGAGCTCAAGAATTCGTCGACAAACTACTTGAATCTAAAAATGGCCTACGAGAATCTGCAAAAGGGAGCCCGGCAGAGTAACGCCAAACTGGATAAATTGGAAAAGGCTTACGGGAAATTGAAAACGTCCACCGGCATCCGTTGGTTTCTCAGCGGCGCCGGGGTCCTACTGCTGGGTTGGATTCTGGGCTCCAGTGCGGCACGCTTGCGCCGCCGGCGCGCATCAGATTATTATAAGCTGTAAACAGTGAAAATGACTTCGTTGTTCATTGCAAAAAAGACCAGGGGCCAGCCCTGGTTTTTTATTTAGTCCTGGAAAACCTGGTCCTTAGGACCATCCCAGAGTTCGATGGCATTGCCAGTGAAGATGGCGAGCTGTTTTGAAGTACTGAAGTATTAGAGTTTCTGAAATCCCAAACTCCAAGCACCAAATCTCAGGGTGTCAGGTGTCGGGTGTCAGGTGTCAGGAAAAAGAAATATAGAACCTGAACACTGAACACTGAAACCTTAGTCATTGTGATTTGCGAGTTGGAATTTTTAATTGCTGTCTGCTGCTTTCGAGTCCGCCAGCGGCGGGCGTCATATAAAATCGCGGAGTGATTTTATAACTCGATCTCTGCGGATAAGATGAGGTCATGGAACTTCTCGAAGGTTTTTATAACAATTTTCTGAGGTTTTTCTCGTGGGAGGAACTCTCTTTTCTTTTTACAGGCACGGGCCTGTTGGTCATGCTGAACCTGGTGCTGAGCGAGGGTTTGCTTTCCTTGGACAACGCCCTGGTTCTGGCCATTCTGGTAAGTCACCTGCCTACTGACCGGTCGTATAAACTAGGGCCTGTCCAGATGTCCATCCAGCAATGGGCTTTGACTGCTGGAATCTTTGGAGCCTACTTCTTTCGGACCATTGCCATTGTTTTGGGAACCTATTTGATCCAGTTTTGGACCTTGCAACTCCTTGGCGGCGGTTATCTCTTGTGGTTGGGTTACGAGCATTTCTTTGCTGGGAGGGTGGAAAGATCTGAGATGAGCGCTTATGGCAAAGGATTTTGGGCCACGGTGCTCAAAGTGGAGTTGATGGACATAGCCTTCAGCATCGACAGCATTCTGGCCGCCCTGGGGTTATCCAAGAAAGTTTGGGTGATTTTAATGGGTGGCATAATTGGCATCCTTTGCATGCGACTTGTGGCGGGGGTATTTATCCGTTTAATCGACAGGTTTCCTCTCTTTCAACACACAGGCTACGCTCTGGTGTCCTTGATTGGATATCGTTTGGTGAGTGAGGTGGACTGGGTTCATTTCAACAAACTGTTCGCCTACATGGGTCCTGTTGGGGTGGGGATTCTGCTAGTTTTGACGGTGGCGATCTGGGGAACCGCCCAAGTCAGGAAGGCTAGATTGCTGACCATCAAGTCCCTGATCCAACTGACTCTGCTGATCCTTCTCTTCTCCTGGAGCGGCACCAGGTTGCACCTGCACATGGGTGACCTACTGTTCGGCATAATCATGCTGGCCACGTTTTGCAGCACTTTTGTTTTTAACGGTGCATATGTAAAGTGGCAATCCAATGGTGATCAGGAAAAAGGTAAGGTAGCGTCGGATAATGGCACATTTCCACCGATTGGGAGCGACAAAGAGGGGTAACAGAGTTGAGAAGGTTTGAGAGAGGGATGGTCAAGAAAAGCAAAGTCCGACGAGCACATCATTCGCTACATGAGTCCTCACTTTTCGGACCTTTAAGGATGATATGCCGGCGCTTCACCTTGTCTGAAACCGGCAATCCCCTGAAACATGGTTTTATTATCAAAGAAGACCAAACATTGAGACAAAGGTTATTATTCCAGCTATGAGGGCCAAAACACTGTATAAACGCTGCTTTTCTTTGTAGAGCAATATTGATGCGGCAAAGATTGCTGGGCCAACAATAAATACGCCAAAGGCAAGTCCGGACATCGCTATACCATTACCGGTGAAAAAATGATCAAGATACCAGTGCCCATTAGGCACTGAGCCCACAGCACCCTGCCATATGTCCTGGACCTTTTGTCCTTGCCAGATTGCCGACAGTAGATAACCAGGATCGATGTAATTCTTCTTAGATACGAAGGTGAAAACAGAGCCAATGATGGCAATTATTGATCCAAAAACAGTACCCCAATAGATAATCTCGCCATAAACAAATCCTGAAAATGGGGGTTTTGGTCTTTCTTCAGTCATTTTAGACCTCCTAGAATATGGGGATGTCTATTCCAAAAAGCGTTTCAACTCCTCGAGCAATCAGTTTGAAACTGGTCAGAAACAGAATAACAATCAATATCTTTCTTACAAAACCTGCCTTGATCTTTACCAATATATGTGCGCCGAGGATTCCACCAATCACCTGGCCAAGCATCCAGGGCACAGCCAGCACAGCGATAAGTGAGCCACAGAGAATGTAAGGCCATATCGCTGCAGCATTACCCATTGCTAGCAGCACACCGCTACAAGCTGCTGAGACCTTCAGGGGGACCGCCATGACAAGGTTGAGCACAGGAACAACCGCCCATCCACCGCCGAGACCGAAAAAGCCTCCGGTAAAACCCACAGCGAAGAAGAGCAGAAAACCGATAGGAGCTCGTACGGCCTGAAAATGAACCACCTTCTGAAGCGATTCTTCCCAGTATGATGTGTAAAGGCCGAGTTTCTTGCTAATGTCGTCATACTTCTTTGGCTCAGGGTATTCAGTTTTAGAACCACCAACAACAAACATGAGAGCAATAAACACAAGGATAGTACCGAGCAGCAATCTCACGATTGCGTCACCAGTGGCACCCATAACCTTGGCAAGATGAATGGCGCTTAAGGCTCCAGCCGTGCCACCTACAACTATCGGCACGGAGCAGAAAAATACGACCTTCACCTCTGAAAGTCCTCTTCTCATGAAAGGACCTGTAGATATAAGCCCACTGAACATGGCCACAACGAGACCGGTGGCCCTTATTAGTACGGTGTCAATTGAGCTAAACGCCAGCATAACCGGGGTAAAGAGGACACCTCCTCCAATACCTGCGACCACTGCCACAATGGCAATCAAGGTGCTGAATAGAAAAGAGCCAAAAACAATAAGCCACATATCAGTGGGGGTCAAAACAGCGGTACCCGATACCTTTGAGAAGATTCCAATTGTCACATAAGCTGCAAGAGTTAAAAAGATTAATACAAACAACTCCGGAACGGCCCTAACAAATGATCGCATCTCTCTCTCCTCACTTATGAGCTGGTCGCTTTAGCAGTAGCACGCGTTAATCTAGCAAAACCGGGAAATTAGTGCAAGTGAAAATAAGAACAAAATCTTAGACAGCGAGCCCTCGGCTGCCATGCAATTCGCTACTGACAGTGGGGCAGTTAAGTGTCTGGTGTTGTTGAACCTGATAAAAGGTCAAAACTAACGCCTTGTTTAGTTCCCACATGCCAGAAGGTCAATGGTAGTGGCAAACGAAAGCAAGGCATCCGGTCAGTCGCACTCTTCGGGAGAAAACGACAACCGGGGAAGGGAAAGGGGCAATTACTCTGTTTTCTGTTGAGTCATTATTAAACAGGGATCACCATCACGGGGCACGGTGCGTTGGCGATAACTCTCTGAGCCACACCGCCCATGAAAACCTCCTTAAGCCGACCCCTTCCATGCGTGCCTATCACGATGAGATCAATATTCTTTTCCACTGCCTCTGAAACGATGAACTTATGGGGCAGCCCACCGAAGTGTACAATAGTCTCACATGTTATGTTTTCTTCTTGAATTCTATTTTGGGCTTTTTCAAGGGTTTCCCTTGTCTCCTGCGACATCTTTTCTTCCAACGCAGGCGCGAGTGCCATTTGCTCCGAAAATAACTCGACAACACTAATAGCAAAAATGACACTATTGCATATTTGCCCCATACTTATTGCCTGAGTAAGGATCGCTTCACTATACTCTGAACCATCGATGGCGACGAGTATCCTCTCACCTTTCGTCAAGGGACATGTCAGTTGATCCTGCACCATTCCAACCTCCTCATTTGAAGATTGCCAAATTATTCGTCGAATAATAACCGTGCGATCAGGATATGGTCAAACGCTCTTCTTGGATCATCGACCTCCGGCAAAGCAGGAGGATTTTCCCATGAACCGCTCAAAGCGGCAATGAAGCTCCCCATGCCACAATTAACCCACAAATTCTTGTGAGGAGGCAGATTTAATTTCACCCCAAGACCCGCACAGACTAGAGATGTGAATTGTCTCACAAAAGTAAATCGAAGGTCAAGTCCAAAACTTCTAAGTCGGCAAGTCGGTGGTTGGACCAAGTTACCATTTTGCTCTTTTTGCCCCCAAAAAGGCCATTGTTGACCCAAAATCGCCCTGTTTTTCGACATCATTCTATATGATTTAAACTACTTAGTTTGACCCGACCCCGTGTCGATTAAATAGCAGGGATTCAAAGTCCCAAGTCAGACCATTATCACACCAGATGTAGTGGTAGACTCTATTCTGACAAAATTATGTAATGAGAGGGTAACAATCAGGAAATTATTTCTTTCTACAGTATCAATAAAAGTATTGGAGCACATATCGCAACGCCAAGAAGGTTATGAGCAGCCCCAAGGTGCACCGAATGACCTTGCTCGGCACAAATTTCTGTGCTCTGGCACCACAGTACATACCTGCAGTGCCGCCGATTCCGAAGAGAATCCCCAATTTCCAATCGGGGGCGATGGCGAGGCCGGTGTGGGCGTATATCGGAGCAATAACAGTGTAGATGCCCACGCCAACAATAGAAGTGAGGAAGGTACCCATAAGTGCTGAACCGGCGATAGTATAAACGGGTAATGAATAGAAGGTAATGAGAAAGGGTGCGATTATGGCGCCGCCGCCGATGCCGTAAGTTCCGCCGATGATACCAACGATGAAGGTGAGGAGCAACAGGACCCAAGTGTTGAAAGCATAAGTCTCTCCGTAGAACTCGTATTCAATTCTAAGGATGGAGGCAGATACGGTTTTGACGACTGCGTCAGCAGACAGCCCAGCGGCAACTCTGGCCTTCTGCTCGTGGCGCATCTGTGATACCCGCTGTTTGAATCTCTCCTCCATGGCCTTAATCTTTTCTTTACCCACCCCTTTTTTTTTAACCAACTCATAGAGCATACGCCCGCCAATATAAAGGAGGACACAGCCTACGAAAAGCTTAAAGGCTCTAGGATCAGGCAGATATTTGATGCGAAAAATAGCACCGATAAGGACGCCTGGAAGAGTGCCGATGATTATAACCCAGGTAAGAGGCCATGCCATACGTCCCTCACGTATATAGCGATAAACCCCGCTGGGTATGGCCACGATGTTGAAGATCAGATTGGTGGGACTCACGGCCGGGCTCACAAAACCGAGCACACTCATCTGGAAGGGGAGGAGCAGAAAGGCACCGGAAACGCCTCCCATGGAGGTAAAAAAGGACACAACAAATGCAACTAAGGGTGGAATGATTGGGTTGACATGAACGTCCGCTACTGAAAAATACATAGGCCCCTCAAAAGAAAATCACTAGTTCAGTAAAAGCTAAGAGGTGATTTCTGTCGAATATGATCTGCAGGTCCTCCTTATGAATCAAATTTCGTTGGCATGCAATCAGATTCTTTGCTAACTTCTAAATAATGGCAACGGCAAGTCGGTGGTCGGACCAAGCTATCACTCTTAAATATCAAGAATCATTTCCCAGAAATAGTCGTTTTGCGAGCTTAAAAGACCATTTTTAACCCCAAAAATCGACCCGTAAGAACTTCCCCACTCCCTATGTTGGTGTACATTGACATCTTCCCACTGCAAAATTACCCAAAACAGCCTTCACTGCCCCACACCGGATTTGAAGTCCGTCGGAGCGTGAGCGCTAACAGCATGATTTTATCATTGAAAATCATAATGTTAACTGAGGATTTTCAAGGTTGGAAGTTTGTGAATATTCTAGATTCTAGAATCTAGAATAAAGCAACAAAAAAATATATGCTAAACTTCCCAATATCGCTCTTTTTGCCCCCAAAAAAACAATTATTGACCCAAAATCGCCCTGTTTTTAGACATCATTCTATTTGATATCAACTACTTGGTTTGGCCCGACCATGCTTCAAGTTCCCTCTAACCTGTTCACCTCTTTAGAATGGCATCGCGCCATTTGCGCACAGAATTTACCAGGTAGATACGCTTACTCCGTTTAAGCCCTTTAATCGTCACCACCTTTTCCCGTACAATCCCCTGGTCGAGCAGCAAAGCGCGAAAGGTGCCTGGCAATAGCCCACACCGGACAGGTGGTGTGACCAGTTCACCGTCAAGCTCAAGAACTACATTAGCGATACACGTTTCAGTGATCTCATTTTGCTCATTCCACAACAGAACGTCATCACAATCGGGGCAACCACTTTGGGCCATATCGTAAACCTGGCGATGGGTGGTTTTATGGTATAGAAAAGGATTGGCAGAATCAACCGGTGTTGGAGCTAAGCCTAACCGCACCGGCTGAGGCGCACTGGTCCCTTCTAGCAGTGTCTCCTGGCACGAGATGGTACCATCCTGTGCCATAAGCAGACGGACTTTATGAGGTTTGTTTGGGAGCGAAGCCGCCAAGGTCATGAGCTTTTCCCGGATCTCGTCTACGTTCTCCGGGAAGTCAAAGTAGACAGCCGAGTCTCGCAACCGCTGGAGATGATACTCGAGCAAGAAGTATCCCTCTTCTGGTGTCCACAGTAACGTCTCCAGGAGCGAAAAATCAGGTCGTCTCTCAGTCAAGATCCGCGCCTTGACCTTGCATTCCTCATACTCGTCGCCAATCACAGAGTCCCACACAATCCCGCCACCGACGCCATACTCCGCTTCGCCTATCTCCTTGTCAATAAGTACAGTACGAATCGCAACGTTGAACTGCGCCCGTTTGTTTGGGGCAATGAAACCGATGCAGCCGGTGTACACCCGGCGAGGCATTGTCTCTAAATTGGCAATGATCTGCATGGTGCTTGGTTTTGGGGCGCCAGTAATTGAGGCGCATGGGAAAAGCGCGGTCATAATGTCGCCCAGTGAAACATCGGTTTTCGCGGTCACGGTGGAAGTCATCTGCCACAGGGTTGGGTACCGCTCAACGTCAAATAGGCTGGCCACCTGGACGCTGCCGACAGTCGCAACCCGCCCCATATCGTTACGGACCATATCAACGATCATGACATTTTCGGCGCGGTTCTTCTCTGAATTGTGAAGCCATTGTTTTTGAGAATTGTCTTCGACCAGCGTGCGGCCGCGCGCTGCCGTCCCCTTCATCGGGCGTGAGATCAACTGGCCGCCATTGAGACGGAAAAAAAGCTCCGGTGAGGCCGAACAGATGGCAAAGCGGCCCGTGTCCACGTATGCGGCGTAATCCGCTTGTTGCGCCTGAACCAATTCTTGGAAAAGTGTCCATGCGTTACCTGAGAAAGGTGCGCGCAGACGAAATGTGTAGTTGACTTGGTACGTTTCACCTTGTCTGATGAGAGTCTTGATTTGCCGAATAGCCTCATCATATTCCGCTCGGCTAACAGAAGGAGTCCAGTGGCCCAGACTGTAAGCCGGACCTGTTGGAGAAGGCGGAGACTGAACCACCTGGTTTCGGGGGTAAAGCCCAAACCAGAGGAGAGGGAAGATGTCCAGTGGCTGCACTTGCAGGGCCGAGTCAAAGGCTGACCCTGCTTCATAACTGATAAAGCCGGCCGCATATAGTCCATGCTCTTGAACCATTGCCTCAACCTCGCGAAGCTTGAGGATTACTTCTTCCATACGCTGAGTCTCAATCACCTGCAACGGCTCCCGAAAATAGAGCCAACGCCCGGCAGAAGCATCTTGAATTACAATCTTGTTCATGATGTCAGCAATGATCCGGTTGGCTTTTTGGATGAACGTACATTGGCTAACTTTATATCGTATCTCTGATTGAGATTTCCACCGCAAAATCCCAGAGAGTGATCGAATAAGTGCAAGCTCTATCGGATCAGTGGGATAGTGTATACAAAATCCAAATTAATCGCGTGGGATATTTCAGCCTAGGTATAACATATAGAAAAAAGACTAAACTGTCTGAAATGTGTTAGTTGGAGTCGGTGGTCGGACCAAGCTATCATTCTGAAATATTAGGAATTACTTCCCCAAGATAGCCTTTTTGAGAGCTCAAAAGACCATTCTTGACCCCTGCATGTAGATTTCCCAAAATCGCCCCGTTTTTCAACATCATTCCATTTGATATCAACTACTTGGTTTGGCCCGACCATGCGTCACATGCGTCATAAGGCTTACTTGGGTGGCTAGTGAGTAGAGCGGACGCGTCAAGAGTTTTATGAGCGGTCATATCACATCTAGTTGATGACAATTTTATCTTGTAATATATTGACAAAATTGAAATTTTCTTTCAAAATAAGAAAAAATGCTTTTTGAAAGAAAACTGTTGATATTTAAGGTATATAGATTTTATATCTTAGTAAACATCTTAAATAGTTGACATTTTCTTTCAAAATAGATAAAATACCATTTATGAAGGAAAATGACATGAGTTTCAATGAGTTAGCTGATAATCAGAGGCGGGTATACATCGATACTGTGCAGGTCTATGGGGCCCACCTGGATGCAATGGAAAAAGATCGCTCTTACAGGGGCGGGATGCACTGGAAGAAGGTCAAGGGAAAAGAGTACCTTTTCCGTTCTCGGGGGCGTTATGGACATGGAACAAGCTTGGGGCCGCGTTCTCCGGAAACTGAAGAAATACTAGCGAACTTTCAAGCTGGCAAGCAGCAGATGAAGGAGCGGTTGGATTCCTTGCGTGCCCGGCTTGATGAGCAGGCGAGGGTTTGCAAGGCGGCTCTGATCCAAAGGGTCCCCAGTGTGGTAACCGGCATTTTGCGGTTGTTGGCACAGCACGAGATGCTCGGCCGCAACCTTGTTGTGATTGGTACGAACGCCTTATATGCTTATGAAGCGGCTGGGGGAGTTTCCTTCGACACTCCCATTATGGCAACCGAGGATATGGACATTCTTTGGGACACCCGGAGCAAGCTTACTTTGGCTGCGAACAGAAATATTGTCGGTACTGGTCTTATTGGAATCCTCCGGAAAGCGGATAGGTCCTTCGAGGCGAGCGGAGCTCAAAGATTTCGGGCAATCAACAAGGATGGCTACATGGTCGATCTCATCAAGCCACTGCCCAGGAATGCATTACAAAGAGGGAAACCCAGTACCCTGGGAGAATCTGGAGACCTGGTGGCGACTGAGATTCGCAATCTGCAATGGTTGGTTTCTTCGCCAAAATTCTCACAGGTGGTAATAGGACAAGACGGTTACCCGGCATTAATGATTGTACCGGACCCAAGAGCCTTCGCCTTGCACAAGCTCTGGATGAATGAACAGGAGGATAGGGAACCAGTTAAGAAGGTCCGTGATCGGGATCAAGCTGTGGCTGTGGCCAAACTGGTGCTTCAATACCTTCCGCAACATCGATTCAATGCTTCTGAGCTTCGCATGTTCCCCTTAGACGTCGTGGAAAGTGCTGAGAAGGTCGTTGAGGAACTCCAGTCGCCACCTGGCCTGGATTACGAATAATAGGTACCGTCACGGTAATCGCAATGCAGGCATTGATATTATGCAACACGCTTTCTCCCGCGATTTCAATAGTCGACGCTTTCGTCTAGGGCCAAGCTATCAATTTGATATCGATAGATTAACTTTCGAGGAATAGGTATTTATCGTCCCTATAACGCCATTGTGGATCACAAAATAATCGATATGGGAGGCTAGATGCTTCCGGCTCCCGACCCTCGATCCTTCTGCCCTAAGCTCCCTATATAAACTTCCCAATATCGCTCTTTTTGCCCCCAAAAAGGCCATTATAGACCCAAAATCGCCCCATTTTTCGACATCATTTCATATGATATCAACTACTTGGTTTGGCCCGACTAGAAGCGTTCAGCAAACGTGTGGATCCCTTAATCCACACTTCTAGTCTTATTGAATCTAGGACAAAGTATTGTAGCTCGGTCTCAAGAGGAAAAGTGTGTATTAAAGTATGTAATGTTCAGTCAGTCCGAAAAGCTAACGGAGCTGTTTGCATGTTGGTTTATTGCGCCAGTTAGGTTGTGAGAGGCTCTTGCTCATCGGCTAGGTCGAACAGGCCGAGCTCAATTGATCGGTCGAATTCAGGATTGTCTAAGCCCAGTAAGAATCTCGTGAAGCCCCCCACTACACGTGTAATTCTACTCTTGTTCTGATGGCCCTTGACAAATAGCGTGTTGTCGCGCCGACCTTCCCGGTTCATGTGCCAAAAAAGAACATTACGACTCTGCTTCCGGAGGTCACGGAAAAGAGCGCGAACGCCAGGAGCGGGTACCGCGTCAGAATATATATGGCCTTCTTTTTCGAAAGGTTCATATAACCGCTTTATAGATTGGATCAAGTTGCCCGAATAATTTTACTGTCAAAGCATCAAATCAGGGTCGAGAACATCCTGATCATCATCAATCGTATCATTAAGAACATAGGACATTCTCTCATCCAATGGCTTCCATCTTCTAAAGAAAGAGCTTTTAACTTTAATCTTCACATGTAATCCCAAATCCCTGATCAACCTATCATACACATTTCTAATCAATTCAGGATCAGTTGTTATACCTGTCAATTTCATTTCATCACCGTATGTGCGCACCGTACATGTCAATTTGAATTTCATCATATTCTCAGCTGTTATTACTGTGAAAATGTTAATTTCCAGCAAAAAGGGTGGGATAGTTCATTCTTCGGAGGTTAGCCATTGCATGGCTTCCTCAATATCGTTAAAGACTTGAAATTCAAACGCAATATCTCCTACAGCATCAGCCCACGCTTTGAACTGCCTAAGAAACCGCCAGATGTATTGTCTAGCGCCGACAAGCGCAGTTCTACCTCCTCGTCTTTTATACCCCAGTTTCTGTCGATGTATTCGCTGCAAGAAAATATCGATTTTATGAACCTCAGGTTCATGAAGTTTCAGTTCAGCTTCAACCATATCCCAAAGTACAGCCTTAGTAACCTCTCCAAACCAGAACTTTCGGAGTGCCGTTAATATCTCATCGACACTGATCTCTCCTGTGCAGACATGGATGGTGAGATCTTTAGATCGGTCTGTCTGTGTATCAATGGGGGCCATAGGAACCTCCCAATCGGCTAGTATTTATCCTGGGCGCAAGATGTTGTTGGATGTCAACACAAGTTCAAGCGAGGAGGCGCCAGATCAAATCTCTGAGAGTCAGCAGGTCGCTCATTGGGGTGTGCCAGTTGAGAGGGGCAGAAGCTCAAGAAGGCAAAACGCGATGGCTCATAAATCCTTTGAGAGATCAGCAGCGCGGTTCGCCGCATCCGCTTCAATGATAGTTCGAGTCGTGAAAAATCTAATCCATTTCAACTTGTAACTTGTCCAACGGGAAATTTTCCTTACTATCTTGCCCGATTCCACTATTTCGTAAGTGCCATAGTCTCGATAATTGACATGCTGTCCACGGGAAGTCAGAAGAGTTTTTTGCCCTGGTATTGTTCTGAAGGGATCGAAAAGTTCGCCGGTTGGAATCATATCTGTGTACTCAATAATTAGTAATGACTCACCGTCATCTGCTACCACAACAAATTTATCCGTTTTCACCACGCCTGTCATGTATAAGTCTCCCTATCTATTATCGCACAATTCCACTTGCCTGTGTCAAAGTAAAAAATCTACAATAAAGGGGTCAAGTCTCCGTTTGACTCTTATTGTTTTCTAGCAAGGGTCAAACGGAGACTTGACCCCTTTTTCTAGTTCTAGTTTCTAGTTAAGTTGGTCCGACCCCGTCTCTCCGCCGTCTCTCCAGGCGCCCGTAATAAAATCCTGATATGCTTCTTGAACCATCTTGATCTCCTCTAAAAGAGATTCGGATACAGAGCAAACAGGAGAGAGGCTATGCTGCCAACCACCAGACCATAGAGAATGAAGGGGATAACCGTCTTTTTCAGGATGTCTCCCTCCCTGCCCACGAGACCGACCACGGCACAGGCGGCCACCACGTTGTTGATACAGACGATGTTGCCAAAGGCGCCGCCGACCCCCTGCACTGCGATCATAATCTGATGCGACAGATTCAGGGTTGAGGCAACGCTCCACTGGAATTCACCAAAGAGCAGATCGGAGATGGTGTTAGAACCGGTGATAAAGGAACCAAGGCCGCCGATAAAGGAGGCAAACATGGGCCAACTCCTGCCGGTCACGCCGGACACGAAATCGGCCAGGGCCATGGGCATGGAGGGCAGGCCGCCGAGATTGTGCTCAGAGAGCCGGAAGATGGAGACGAGCGCAGTAGCAAAGACCAGGGCGATGGTTGGATTTTTGACATTGACAAAGGCCTCGCCCCAGGCCGACCTCACCGCCTTCAAGTCCCATGGAATGGATCAGAATGGTCAACAGCGCCACCAGGATGAAGGGAATCGTGCCCGGCAGGTAGAGTGGCTGCAGGGCATTGTTGACGTTTTCAAAGCCGAGAATATGAGGAAACTTGATGGTGACCCCGGTCAGCATTCCCTTGAGACTGAGCTGGGGAACTCTGGTTGCTATCAGGATGAGCCCGATCAGGATATAGGGCATCCAGGCCTTTACCTGAGACATATGCGGCTTGAATTCCTGACCGCCGGCACTGATGGTTCCAGTCCATTCCGGATCCCACTTGGCCTGGTCGCCAAAGGTCCACTGGTCTTTGGGCATACAGCAGCCCTTTTTGGCACCGATAATGACGATGCCTAAACCAACCAGACCACCAATCAGGGCCGGAAACTCCGGACCGATGAACCAGGCAAAGAGAAAGGACGGAACAAAAAAGCTGACCCCGGCAAAGAGACAGAATTTCCAGGCACGAAATCCGTCGATCCATTTCCGGTTAGGCCCGAAATAGCGGGTTATAAATCCCAGCATGAAAACCGGCAGAATGAAGACCATGGGGGCATGGAGCAATACGGCCCAGCGGCCGATCAAGTGCTGGAATTCCTGAACAGAGGAGAAGTTCAAACCCGGAGCCCCGGCATCTATGGCCTGCTGAACCAAGGGGGTGATATACTCAAAGCCCATGATGATCGGGGTGCCCACCGCGCCGAAGGTGACTGGAAAGGAATTGAGCACCAGGCAGAGAACGGCCGCGGCCAGCGGCGGAAAGCCAAGGGAAAGCAGAAGCGGTGCGGCCAGGGCGGCCGGGGTGCCGAATCCGGCCGCTCCCTCGATAAAGGCGGCAAACATATAGCCGATGATAATAGCCTGGATCCGGCTGTCACCGGTGATCTGCTGCATCCCGTACTGGATAGTCTCCATCCCTCCGCTGTTCTTCAGGGTGGAGAGAATGATAAGGGCGCCGAAGATAATGACAAGGATGCCCACCGCCGTGATGGCGCCGTGAATGGAGATGGCGGCGACGTAGCTGATATCCAGTTTCCACCCGATCATGGCGCAGATCGCCGCCACCAGCCAGGCAAGCGGCATGGCCCTGGTAGCAGGCATGCGCAGGCCGACCATCAGAACCAGAGCAGTCAGAATAGGCAAAAGGGCAAGAAAGGCAAGCATATAATCCTCCAGTAGTTACCCCAAGCTATCATTGTGAAATATCAAGAATTCCTTTCCAGAAATAGCTATTTGGAGAGCTTAGAAGACCATTTTTAGTCCCAAAAATCGACCCGTAAGAACTTCCCCACTCCCTATGTTGGTGTACATTGACATCTTCCCACTGGAAAATTACCCAAAACTGGCCTGACCGGAAATGGGTAAAAATTGGTGATAGAGCAAGAATTCTGCAAATAAGAAACCCCGGGTATTATTTCCGGGGTTTTCTTTGCAGTAGGTGGCGGAAGTGCATGGGAATCGAACCAATGCACTTGGTCTGTAACTTACTGACTTAACAACATTATTCCTCCTCAGTTTTTGGGCTTGTATGCGTCCTGTATGCGTCTAAGCTCACCACCTTCTCTTTCTCCATGAGCTCACGCTTCCGATCCAACCCTACTATCCGGTACTTTTTGACGCTATCAAGTCGGGCGTGATCAGTCAGTACTTGGAGGTCAGTGTCAGAGCCGCCCTTTTCGTTGATGAACTGTGTGCAGCTTGAGTGCTTGGTACCGTGGTAAAGCCGGATTTTTATCCCTACCTCCCTGCAAGCTGCCTTCCAGATGTTGTTCAGGCTCTCCAGTGTATAATGCCCACCTTCTTCTTTCTTTCGTGATCTAGGATTAACGAATAGGAAGGGGCTCCACTCATTCTCGCTGATAAGCTGCCTGGCGATTTTTGTAAACTTACTGTGGCACGGCGTATAGTGTGCCTTTCCGGTCTTGGTTCTATCAACCAGCTTGCGATCGCTAATCGTGCGCCTGATCCAAAATGCGTTGTTGAAAACATCATAGTCAGTCTTGAAAATCGCACAGCCCTCTCCTGGGCGGCGATAATGGTACTTTAACCAAAGTAAAACTGGCCTGTGAGGCTCGGGAATGGCATTGATTACACGCATCTGATCCTCCTCCCAGAGCCAATCGAATTCAGGTTCAACAATGTTGTACTCCTCCTGCTTCGGAAATGGCGGCATATAGCCGATCACCTCAGAGCGAAAAGCGTAGTCCATACAAGCACGAAGGGCCATCATCACATTCAGTTTGCCCTTTCCAGTGAGTTTAATCGAATTCAAGAGCTTGTTTAGCGTGTGAAGTGTAACCTCGTGTAACATGACTCCGTTCTTCTCAAAGAACGGTTTGATCCAGTTTCTGTGGTAGCTCCAGTAGCCTTTGATCGTGGCCGGCTTTTTTTTGGGTTCTATTACTTCCGTCATCCATTCCACATAGAACTCAGGAACCGATGTCCCACCCTTCCCGAGGTAGTTTTCAATCCTGAAATACCCGCGCCCGTTTAAGTAGTCCTCGTAAGAGCTCTGAATCATCGACAGGCACTTCTCGGCAATCTTTATGCTGTACATGAACTCACCCTTGTAGCGGGTGATAGTGCGGTTTCTGCCAGCTTTCTCGTCATACCAGTTGACGACAAACTGCCTTCGATCTTTTAAATAAGAGATCGAGCCTTTCATGCAAAACCCCCTTTCTGGCGTCTGGGGATTATTGCATGATTTAGAGTTCTTGCACAAGGGGCTGATCACTCAGCCTCCTCCCTAGTTCGCTTCATAAATCCTCCTCATCTCTATGTTGTTGTCACTCCGCCAGCAGCAAGGCCGGCAGTGGGTTCTTGCGGTTTTCCACCTGCCGCCGGTCATCCTATGAGTTGCATGCTATCCATGCGCTCGAAATAAAGGCCTCAATCATGGTTTGAAGTCCAAAAAATAGGTGTGATTCCTCCTACCTGTGTATAGTGGGATCAAATCCCATGCGATCACGGTACTTTTCTTTCATCACCTCATATAACTCTTGCTTGTAATGCTCTGCGACGATGTAGCTATCGTGGATCGGCAGAACTGCAATTTCTCGGTCCAGGAAGTAATCCAAAATATCTGAGGTGATCTGGCTGTCGAGGTATTGGAGTTTGAGGCCAATATCCGAGCAGAAATACATGCTAATCCGATCGTGAGCCTCATCAAATCTGGCCACCATATCCTCGATCTCCTCATCCGAGGGGATATCAAGCTGGTTGGCTGCAAATGTCTTCTTCATGGCCCTGAGAAGCCCCTGGCGGGTCTTCTTGTTGATCATTAAGAGCGATAACAGCTTGAGGTAGGGTCTCTCCTGCTCACTGCCAAAGCCGTAGGGATCTCCCTTGTAGTCCATCCCCTCTAGATGGTAGAGCATCCTGAGGTGAAAACCTGAATAGTCGAGCTCGACTACCGGATAGCCATCAATGAATAGATACTTTCTTAGCTCTTCAGATAGCATTTGCCACATCGGACCGTAGTACCGACCACCTGATTTAAGGTTGTCCGTGAACACTCTATGTGGCTGTTTATACTTAATAAGCGCCGCTATGTTTCCAGTATGTGTCTCTCTACCTTCCAGTCCCTCCTGTACCCTGGGACCGGGTCCTCGTAACCCGGTCCCTCGGTCTCTGTAGTCACCAGTTCTACTGTAGAAAGTAGGGCAGATGGGAAACTCAAGTACCCGCAACTTATCGTAGTTGTACGTCGTGAAGACGTCTACTAGCTTATTGAGCTCTTTGAGTTGCATGTCTCCAGGTCTCTTATGGAAGAAGATACACGTCTGCTGCAAGAGCTCTCCGTAGTCCTCTAGCTGATAGAGCATACGTCTGACTCTCTTGTTTCTAGGGACAGGAAGCTGTTGAGCTTCCTGTCCTCTGAGCTTCTTTAAGTAGGTCTGTCGTTTACGGATCTGTACTAAGTCCGGTGGCTCTAGGACTATCTCGTCCGGGTTGATGTCTGCATAAAGCTCTAGGAGTCTATAGGTGGCCCAGATGCGCGTCTGGTCACCGCACTCCCACCCGTTTTCCCTGTTGAAATGTCCCACAGCCTGCTGGATTAGTCCCACTTCAAGCATCCTCTCCAGCATGCCTAATATCTGCCTGTAGCCGAACCTCTTGCCAGTGTAGTCTTTAGCGCGTCGACTGAGTCGCACCGGAACACACTGCTCATCAGCGATCCGCAGATTCGCTAGGTACCTGATGAACAGCTCCTGGCGGTCTTTGCGCCATCTGGGATCCTTGATTTCTCTGAAGATAATGTCAGCAACTAATCTGTCTATCTCATGCACTATGTTTCTCCCCAGGTTCAGAGGTAGTGCAGCCATGTAGGCAGCCTTATCAAAAGGCTTGCCAGCCTGCTCGAAAGACCATTCAGTCTCCCGAGTGGGTATGTCATGTTGCATTTACCCATCAATCTCACAGAGTACGGGTTGACCGGTGTTCACCCAGTTGAGGGCAAACAAATTCGTATGGAATAGCTCTGATGAACTTCGCAACATTCATTCCTCCTCGATGTAGCTAAATAGGGGGTTTGATTTGTAAGGATCTTTGTTTGATTGCTTAGGAGGTTTGATTGAAGGACTGGATTTGATTTAAGCTGGCTTTAGGTAATAGGTAAGGTATATTTGATTGGTAAACTGAGTTCTTTGACCTTATCTGTTGTCATCGTCTTTATCCTCCCTGACTAAAATCGCCAGTGGACGGGTTAGTCTCATCAATCAACTGCTCGACGGAAACAATCTTTCTTGCTTCGAGGAGCTGATCGATATCATGTTTGTCAAACTTAATCTGGCCGCCGATCCTGGTAGCGGGCAATCGTTTCTCCCGAACGTCTTTGCGGATGCTCTGTACCGAACGTCCCAGGTAGTTGCCAAGTTGCTTGATGCTCAGCCACCGGGGAAATCCGTCCGTAGACCGGATTTGAGACTCTTGACTCTTCATAATTACAATCCTCCCTGCACATTTCTGTTGATAGTTGTTTTATAATAAAGATCGTTTCAGATTTCCTACTAAGTAAAAACGCTTTTTTCTTTCAAAAAGTGAATTTTTCTCACAATTGGTCGCAGGCGGGAAAAAGGTGGAAACCATCTGCAAGCCAGTAAGAATCTCTACCATCGCCGCGGAAAAGCACAACAGGCGGAAATTTGGCGCCCTGTACCATCTCTTCTGCATACTCATTGACGGTCTCCTGGTGGATCTCTACTCTTGGTTGAATATCAGCATGAGCGACGATTTGAGAGATCTCCAGTTGTTGGATGTCGTTTGTCGTCATCTTTCTTTTCCTCCTCGAAATGAAGCTAAATGTTAGCTCCGGATAATGTGGCAGCCTCGCGCCTCACTGCTCTGTTAAAGGAGCAACCGCTTTCTGCGGACACAGCTCAGCGACTGCCCCGTCGGCCGAAGCCCGGGTGCTAATGACTGCCAAGTTGTTAAAAGATTACTCTAGCGGTAGGTTGCTAGGACAAAGTGCGCCTGTGGGTTTGGTTTCTTCCTCTCCGTGTTATCTCGCTAATCTCCTCCTTTCGACTTGGTTTTATCCCGTTATTCATATTATACACCAGGTTTTCGTGGGACCGTCCATATTTCTGCAAAAAAGAAGAATTATTTTGAAACGATGATGATTTGTTGGAGGAAAACGGACGGGCACAAGCTGGAGAAGCTTCTCAAGAGCCCTCCAGATCGTTACAAAGAAATTGTATGCAGCCGGGCCCTTGGTATTGTCCGCCAAGGGATACTTGAACGTTCACCTGCTAGAAATCAGCCAACTGTTATTATTCAGTTGATACAAACAGATATGCCAGCGTCTTCGGCCTCAATACGTGCCTTTCCTAGCTTCCTTCTGAGCTCTGCAGCTTGCTGGTAGGATCCCTTTTCTCTTCCACGTTCCAAACTTCTTTGTGCTAAAGTGCGGGTCGGTAGGGTTGCCCCTAGCCCCATTAAGCAAACCCTGCCCACTGCCCCCATTGGTCTTGGTTGCTGGACTGGTCGGTGGGGGCTTTTTTCCCCACGTTGACAAGAAACCACATCTTGTGCCAATGTCAATGCCAGCTGAGTGTGGATTAAGGGATGTAATCCACAATCTCCCCGGTTGCCCACGATCAGAAGCGAAAATCAAACTTTCTTCCTATTTACAAAGCCCTTTTCGTGGTGGTAACCTAGACGCAGTTCACATTCCTACTATTGCTCGTCTAAATGTCTGAGCAGCAAGGCATTCCATGTCTAAAGAAAACCGTCAATACCCCAGAAGCACTGTCAATTGGCCTGTCACCATTAATACCTCACAAAAAACTGTTAGTGGCCAAATGAGAGATGTTAGCCCTAGTGGAGCTTTCATATATTGCGATAGACCAGTGATACCAAAGCATATTTTTTTCCTATCAATTCATATCCATTCTAGTACAGTCTCCCTTTCAAGCATGGCGGAATCGATATGGTCAACATACGGCGGAATGGGCGTTAAATTCCATCTTGACCGGCCTGAGCAGGGTAAACTTCTTTCCAAGTTCATTTCAGATGCCTGAAGACCATAAGATTCACTTTTCAAACACCATGCGGAGCCGAAGCCCCGCATGG
>PVMK01120322.1_pt1 | contig 27346 bp, 26 predicted proteins | sample 1853481 | NCBI WGS metagenome assembly PVMK01 (sample SAMN08533507, study PRJNA380276) | Marine sediment metagenome, whole genome shotgun sequencing project. | reverse complement strand
CAGCTCTGCGGATCTCCGCGGTCGGCAAGTGTCGGTAATTACACCGTTGCGCCTAAGCCAACTTCGACAACGCGTCGCCGATCCGACCGAGGCCTTCACGGATCATGTCGTTCGATGCTGCGTAGGAGATGCGCACGAAGCCGGGAGCTCCGAAGGCGGTGCCCGGGACGACCGCGCAGCGCGCTTCCTCCAAGAGGTAGCCCGCGACATCGACGTCGGTTTCGAGCTTCTTACCGCCGCCTTGCTTGCCGATCAGGGCCTGCACGTTTGCGAAGGCGTAGAAGGCGCCCTCGGGCACTCCGCAGCTGATGCCGTCGATCGCGTTGAGGCCCTCGACGATGATGCTTCGGCGCGCCTCGAATGCTTGGCGCATCTCTTCCATCGGCTCCCACGGGCCCTGAAGCGCTGCAATCGCCGCATGTTGGGCAACTGAGCTCGGGTTGGTCGTCGCCTGGCCTTGGATCTTCTCGCAGGCTTTGGTGACGTACTCGGGCCCTAGCATCCAGCCGATGCGCCAGCCGGTCATCGCGAAGGTCTTGCTGACACCGTCGACGATGATGATGCGATCCTTCAGATCCGGCGCGACCTCGGCGATCGATTTCTGTTCGAAGCCGCCGTACACCAGCTGCCCGTAGATCTCGTCGACGATGATCCAGAAATTGTACTCGGCAGCCACGTCGGCCAGTCCGCGAAGCTGCTCCGCCGTGTACGCCGAACCGGTAGGGTTCGACGGCGAGCACAGGATGAGCGCTTTCGTCTTCGGTGTGATCGCTGCGCGCAACGCCGCCGGCGTCATACGGAAGCCTTCTTCTTCGGTGGTCTGCACGATCACGGGGTTCGCGCCCGCGAGACGCACCTGCTCCGGGTAGCTCACCCAGTACGGTGCGGGAATCAAAACTTCATCCCCTTCGTCATACAGCGCCAACGCGAGGTTGAAGAGCGTGTGTTTCGCGCCAACCGAAACGACAACCTGCGACGGCTCGTACGTGACCCCGGCGCGCCGCTTGGCGGACGCCTCGCAGATCGCTTCGCGCAACTCGGGGATCCCGCGCGCTGCGGTATAGCGAGTCGCTCCTGAATCGATCGCCTTCTTGGCGGCCTCGCGGATGTGCACCGGCGTATCGAAGTCCGGCTCACCCACACTGAAGGAAAGCACATCGATGCCTTGCGCCTTGAGCTCGCGCGCCCGCTGGGCGACCGCGACCGTGGCGGAAGGCTTGACGGCGCTGAGCCGCTGCGCGACAGGGATCTTCTCACTCATGCCGCGGGCTTAACACCGAAGCTGAAAGCTATCAATGCTTAGCGGGCGCGACGGCTGCCAAGGCGCGCAGATCCCGCTCCAGGTCGCCAATTCCGTCGTTGTTCGCGCGGTAGTAGCCGCGCACCTGGGCCTTGCGGTCGACGAGCACGAACGAGTTCGAATGCATGATGTCGTCGGCGCCAGCCGCCTTGCTGTCCTCGTCCCCGAGCCCCACGCGGAAACCGTCGACCACCACGTGCCGAATCGCTTCCTCATCGCCCGTTACGAAGCGCCAGTTGGTCTCATCCAGCTCGTTTTTGGTCATGTAGGCCTTGATGACCTCGGGGGTGTCGTTGCGGGGGTCGACGCTGACGGACACGAAATGGGCGCTCGGGACGTCGGAAAGGCGCGCTTGAAGCCCCTTCATGTGGGCGGTGATCCGGGGGCAGGTGGAGCGGCAGTGCGTGAACACGAAGGCCGAAACCGAGAGCTTGCCTTCCATCGACTCCCGGGCGAACGCCTGCTGGTCCTGATCGACGAGGGAGAACTCGGGAAGCTGACCGAGAACCGGGATATCCGCGGCGCTCCGCTTGGAGCACCCCGTAACCAGGAGACCCAGTAGAACCACCAGGCTCAGGAGCCGCAGACCGAGGACGTTAGAGCGCATCGATGATGAGGGCCGCGAACAGGGCCGTGAGGTAAATGAGGGAGCTGAAAAAGAACTTTTTAGCCCAAACTTTCGAGTCCTCCGCCTTGAAACCGCGGAGCGCCATCCAAAAGAAATAACCGCCGAGGACCATCGCCGCGGTGAAGTAGATCGTACCGGCCAGCCCGTACGGCACCAAAGCCAGCGAAACCGCCCAAAGCGCGCCCGCGTACACCGCCGACTGCACCTTGGCCGCGCGGATGCCATGAACCGACGGCAGCACCTTGAGGCCCGCCCGTTCGTACTCTTCCTGCCGGAAAATCGAAATCGCGATGAAGTGAGGGATCTGCCAGAAAAACAGGATGCCGAACAAGACCAGTCCCGGGACATCGATGCTTCCGGTCACTGCGGTCCACCCCATGAGTGGCGGCAGAGCGCCTGGAAGCGCGCCCACGAAGAGTGCCGCGGGAGTGTACTGCTTCATCGGGGTATAGATCGCGACGTAGCTGGCAATCGCGATGAAGCCGAGGAGCCCCGTGACAGGATTGACGGCCAGGGTGAGCGTCGGCACGGCGAAGAGCCCCATGAGAACGCCTAGCGTCAGCGCCCAGGAGGGCTCGAGCCGCCGATCGGGGAGCGGCCGCTTCGCGGTGCGCGTCATCAAGCGATCGCTGTCCCGCTCGAGGTAGCAATTGAGGGTGTTGGCGGCGCCGACGACCATCCAGGTGGTGAGCAGCATGATCGCCATCGAGCCGAGATCGAGCGAGCCGGGCGCGAGCCACATGCCACCGGCAGCCGTCACGAGGACCATCATCGTGATCCGCGGCTTGGTGAGCGCGATCATGTCGCGCACGGTCAGCATCAAGGTGGCTGGGCGAGTCGCTACTGCGGTCATGGTGGTCCCTGGCTCGGAGCGGCGCGAACTGTGACGCTCCGGCCCGAAACGGTCAAGCTCCCCAAAGAGCGGGCCTGGGGTCAGGGGCTAACGGGTCAAGAACCGCGACCGAAGGCCACCACCAGCGCAATTACGCCGGCCACGGCGAGGACGACCCCCACCCCCAGCATGAGCCAGGGCGTGTTGGGTTTCTCGCGGCCCCGAAGGGGTTCGATATGCGGGGCCTCGTTCGGTAAAGGCACTGCCGGGATCGGAGTGGGAAGGCTGATCGGACCGCCCGTGCCGGCCTCGGCCTGCAGGACGCTATCGAGGGCCGCCGCAAACGCAGCAGCCGAGGCGTACCGCTCCTCGGGCTTCTTGGCCAACGCGGCCATGACCACGTCTTCGAGTCCGGGCGGGAACGTAGCTTCGGGACGGCGCTTGGCCAGCGGGATCGGCGTCGCATTGACGTGCAGCTGGATGTACTCGATCGGTTGCTTGGCATCGAAGGGCAGCTTTCCGGTCAACAGCTCGTAAAGGATGACGCCCAGCGAGTAGATGTCCGAACGCGCGTCGAGGCTCTTGCCGTGCGCTTGCTCCGGGCTCATGAACTCCGGGGTGCCGAAGACCATGCCCTGCTGAGTGAGCACCATCGAGCCGGGCCTCATCTGACGCTCGGTGACTTTGGCGAGACCAAAGTCCAGCACCTTGGGGAAGTCCCGGATGCCACCCTGGGTGGTCACGAAGATGTTCTCCGGCTTGAGGTCGCGGTGAACGATACCTGCCTGGTGCGCCTCTTCGAGGGCGCTACACACTTGAATCATGATGCGCATCGCCCGCTTCGGGCTCCATCGCGCCCTCGGCTCGAACGATTTGAGCGAGGTTCTGGCCGACCAAATGCTCCATCACGAAGTAGCAAGCGCCGTCGTCGAGCTGCCCGTAGAGAAACACCCGCGCGGTGTTGGGATGCGAGAGCTGACTCATTGCGCGCGCCTCGCGACGGAAGCGGGACACCAAGTCGCTCCGCGAGAGGTAGCGTGAGTGAAGGATCTTGATCGCCACGTAGCGATTCATGTCGGGCTGCTCGGCCTTGTAGACCGAGCCCATGCCGCCCTTGCCGATCTTCTCGACGATGCGGAACTGACCGGCCACCTCTTGGTCGAGATAAGGATCGCTCACGGAACCACACTAGCACCCGAGATGGGACTGGGTGAGGAAAGTTGGAGTCGAGGTTAACCCTCGTCGACGATCGTGAAGCGGAGGGCGTGCTTCTCGCCACCGCGCCGATAGTCGACCACCAGACTCGAAGCCGTTCGAAGGTCTTCCCACACCGCCGCTGCTTGCTCGGGTCGCTCGATGGGCTTGCCGTTGATGCGCGTCACGGTATCCCCGGGGCGAAGGTCGAGCGACGCAAACGCCGGCTCTCCAGGAAACAAGCTCACGATGCGAAACCCGACGAAGGTGCCCTTGTGGAACGCGGGCTCGGTTTCGACGCCTTGCAGGAACCGGCCCAGGCCGCCGTCGAGCACCGGCAAAAGCTCTGCACGTGAGATGGTGCCCGTCGATACTCGCGGATAGGACTGCCCGAGACTGCTCTCCGGCTTCTGCTCCTCGGCGGGAGGCGCGCCCTCCATCGGCGCGTTTTCTTCCTCCCACTGATCGTTTCGCTTGGGCGGTTGGTCTACCGCTTCCCACTTCTCCTCGCCTGCGGAGCTCTCCCAGGTGGAGTCCCCCATCATATCGTCGCGCAGCTTACTTTTCTCGCACCCGATCACGCTGGCGATCATCAGGGCGGCCCACAACACACTCAGATAACGGCTCATACAGACTCTCCTCGGAGCGCCATGACCTCGGACCATATCGCCGCGGCCACTTCCTCGACCCCACAGTTCGCGTCGATGTGTCGAATGGTATCATCTGGAAAAAGTTCGTCGATTTTCACGTAGAACTTGGCCAGATCGACCTGCATCTCGTCGACTTCGTATAGCTCGGGGCTGCCGGATCGTGTGTTTCGGCGGCTTGCCGCCACCTCGGGGTCGACGTCGAGAACGAAGGTCAGGTCGGGGCGCTTCGCATGCCGGTTGAGCTCGCGTACCCAGGACGCAGCGTCGTCCCCACCTCCACCGCTCACCGTCTGATAGGCGACGGAGGAGTAATCGTACCGGTCGCAGATCACCGTGACACCATCCACGACGTTCGGGATGATCTCCGCCTCCAGGTGATCGAGGCGGTCGGAAGCGAACAGCGTGGCCATCGTGGCCCAGCCTGGCGGACGGGTCCCATGACGAGCGGACACCACCAGCCTCCCGGTGAGGACCTGACGGATCAGAACGCCGATCGGACCGTCGCTCGGTTCGCGCGTCGTGTGCGTTTGCAGTCCTTTGGCGACCAGGCGCTCCGCAAGCGTCGAGCACTGCGTCGTGGTGCCGGAGCCGTCGATGCCTTCGATCACGATGAAGTGACCGTCGGTCACGAGCCCTCCTTCGCGCCACCAAACTTGAAGGTCGCTCCGAACTGCCCATAGACCAGCGAGTCGGGGTGGCCTCCCCCGAAGACATCCCCGAGGATGCGACGCCGCTCCCCAGCAACGATGCCTTCTACCTCAATCCACACATTCCACTTCCGTGTCACGACGATTTCCAGTGAACCCCCGAGCCGGGCGCGCACTACGTTCTGCCGGGAGGTTGTCACAGCAACGCGACTGTTGCGACCGTCGAAGTCCCAGCGGTCACTATTGAAGTCGCCTGCGATCCAGAGCGAGAAGGCCCCTCGGGGCGGAAAGTGCAGGCTGAAGATCGCATCGAGCGAAATGAAGAAGTTGTTCGTGGGATGCCTCACGCCAGAGGGTTCTTCGCGCTGGGACGGTCCCACGCCGCCGCCTATCTGAAGATCCCCGCCCAGGGAGAAGTTTCGGGACGCGCGCCAGCCAGCCTTCGTGCTCACCGCGAAATCGGTGAGGCGCCCGAAGCTGCCGACGTAGAGGCCGACGTCGAGGAATTTCGTGAGCCCAGCGCGCATGCCGAGCGTCGCCAACCACGGCCAGCCGGTCGAAAAATCGAGCGTGGCGACGCCGACGGGGTTCGGAGCGCCCGCATGTGTGACGGTATTGCGAAGCGGGTCGTTGCGCTCGGCTTCCTTGTCGCGCTTCGCCGGATCCATCGATACGGCAGCCGCGCTCAGGATCACCTGTATCAAACGGATACGCGGGGATTTCTGCAATCGGATTTGCTCGACGTGATTCCCATAGCCCTCGGCTCGAACCTCCAATTGATGGGTGCCTGCAGGCAGGTCTCCCTCCCAGGGGACAGGGCCGCGCGCCTCGCCGTCGATGAAGAGCTGCGCGCCCGATACGTTCGCTTCAATCCGAACGGGCACACCGAGGGCGTTGAGCTCGGCGTACACGTCGCAATTGCGACTGGGCCCCACCGAGCACGTGCGTCGGACCTCGCGGAAACCCGGCGCGCGCACGACGACCGAGTGGGTTCCAAACTCGGCAGGCTCAATGGTGATCGGTGGATTGCCGTAGTCCTCGCCATCGATCGTCACCGTCGCTTCGGGAACATTGGCGCGCACCAAAATGCGCGCAATGTCGGTGCTCGCTGTCGTGAACCTAATCGAGACGACACGCTCACGTCCAGCGATGACGGTGACTGGCTGCTGCACGGCTTCGTAGCCGGTCGCCCGAGCCATGACACGGTGCTCGCCGGGCGTCAGCGCGCCTTTGGCCGCCGGGGCTACGCCGATGTCGACCCCGTCGAGGCTAATGACCGCGCCCGGCACGTTGGCGATTACGCGCAGGCTGCCCAGCTCGGGAGCCACGCGAATCGTCGCGTCCACCGTGGCCCGCTCGTTGGCCTTGATGGTCACAATCCTCAGGAATGGTTGGTAGCCCTCGCCCGGGCTTCGGATCTCGACCTCGTGATCGCCCTCCGTCAAACCGTCGACGACTAGCGGAGTCCCCCCGCGCCGCTGTCCGTCGATGTACACGGGCATCCCTGTCACGTCGGCCGTGATCAGGAGGGAGCCGGTGTTGACAGTTCGAGACTGCAGTGCGACCGGCACGGTGAGAACTTGACCGCCAACCAGGTCGACCCACTTCGAGAAGGTCACGAACCCGCGCTTGCCGACCTGCAACAAGTGCCGGCCCGGAGCGAGCGTCCTGCGCTCCGGCACGTTGCCGGACGGCTCACCATCGATGCGAATGGCCGCGCCCGAGGTCGCAGCATCGCTTGCCGTAACTACGAGGACAGCGGGAGCGGCGTCTTGCGCGAAGGCCGCGGAAGAGACGAGAAGCAAACCGAGAGCGAAGACAATCCGAACGAACCCACCAACGCGAAGCAACCCTTGCATAATCCCTCGGACGCGCCGAAATTGGGGCGATTCACTCGCATCCCCCGCGCCTCGCTCGTGTTTACCCCCAGCCCTGAGGTCGGCCCAATAAATGACCGGCATCGCCTGTGGTGAGGCAAGAATTTTCGAACGAGGACGCTCCTACGGTGCGACGAACAACGCGTCGAACGCATCGAGCGCTTCTGAATCCGGGATCTCGGGCGCACCGAGAGGCGGCAGCACTCGTGGCTCGGGCGCCGGGTCTCCGTCGCGGCGGAAGCGGAACTCATCGAGCTCGGCTAGCCCGTACGCCAGCGCTTCAGGACCGATGCGCTCTCGCTTGGCCATGTGCTCGAGCAAGCGCCGCATCCTGCTCTTCATCGACCGGGTGAGCGTGCCGCGCTCGTACGAAACGTGGTAGCTCTTGGGCGACGGCAACATGCACGCCAGGAAAGCCGACTCCGCGGGGCTCAGCTCGCTGGGCTCGCGCCCGAAATAATAGGCGGCGGCGTACCTGAGCCCATAGACGCTCGGCCCGTACTCGATCACGTTGAAATAGAGCTCGAGGATCTCGTCCTTGTTGAGGGCGTTCTCCAGCCACCACGTGAGAATGACCTCTTGGACCTTGCGAGCGATCGTTTTCTCGCGCTGCAGATAGAGGTTCTTGGCGAGTTGCATGGAGATCGTGCTGGCGCCGACGACGTAGCGACCCTCTTGCAGGTTGCGCACCAACGCATCGCGGATCGCCCACGGCGCAAAGCCACCGTGCTCGTAGAAGCCTCCGTCTTCGTGGCTGATCACCGCAGCGGGCGCGAAGGCGCTGATGTCAGCGAACGCGACCCAATACGCAGTGCCGGGGCCGGTACGCATCTCGAAGACGCTTTCGTCGGGCTCGACCGCGCGGTGACGGAACGGTTCCTGGAATCGCTCCACACGAACCCATCCGGGCGTCGTTTCGAACTGACAGAGATTGCGGACGCGAATCGTAAGCTCGGTCGTTTCGAGCTCCCGCGAGTCCAGCGAGATGTGGGTCAAAGCGCTCCAGTTCCCCGACCATGCGAACTGAGCGAGGGACCCGAGAACGTCTTGGGGGATGGCTCCGATGACGTCGTTGCAGGGGGTGGGCGGAAGCTTCGCGGTCAGGTCGACCCGGTAGTGCTCGGGGGTCCGCTCGAGCTCGCCCTCGATCCACACGTGGGCTTTTCCCATGTGAATCTGACCGCGCTCTATTCGAAGCAGACGGTCGGCCGGGCGCCAGACCCCCTTCCCCTCGACGTCGATGTTGATGTTCTCGACGGGCTCGGGCGCGATCCGCTCGGAGGCCAACGCGAGCTCGCGCAACCGCAGGCTCCCCTCGATAGTGATGCTGTCGGGCGAGCTGGCCTCGAGCTCGAGCTCGGCACTCAGGGTGCCAAGCTCCGCGTTGTAGAGCGGAAGCTCGGGTGCGAACGGCGCAATGAGCGCGAGCGAAATCCGGCGCAGCCGAATGCTGCCATCCGCACGGGCCTCACCCGGCATGATGCTGAGATCGACTTGCAGCGTTCCCTCGTTGGACGTCTGACCGCCGACAGCCACCCGATACCAACCATTGCCCCCTCCATTCAACTCCAACTTGAAATCACGAATGCGTTCGACGTGCCCGCCGGGGGTCCGGCTCTCGATCTGCACATCAGACACCACCACGCGGACGTCGGGTGTGAGGCGGTTGAAAAGAAGAGGGTCGGTGCCAGCGTCAGTGCCAGTGTCAGTGTCAGTGTCAGTGCCAGTGTCAGTGCCAGTGCCAGTGCCAGTGTCAGTGTCAGTGCCAGTGCCAGTGTCAGTGCCAGTGTCAGTGTTGGGGCGTAGGGAGGACAGGGCTTGGCGGAGGCGGGAGGCTAGTGGCCTTTCTTTGCCCTCGCCGTCGTGAAGGGAACGCACGCTGGCGCCATCGATCTCGAGCTCTCGCAGCTTCCATTCGCCTTCTCGTCGCGACAGGGCGAGCTTCGAGGGTCCGACTGCCGCGTGATCCGTGTGCTTGTCGCCGAGCAGGGTGTTGACGACACTCGCAAGCACGTCATCACCCTTTTTGTGTAAGCTCACGTTCGTCATGGAGACCAGCGGCCCATGTGAATCGACTACGTGAACGCTGAGCTCGTCGATGGCATAGGTCCTGCCCCCACCGGGAGTGCTCGCTGAGCCCACGGAGCGCGTAGACGTGGTGCCAAACGCTTGACTCCGTAGCTCCGCGATCGAATCGCCGAACCCCTCGTGCGTTAGGTCTACCGTCACATCGATGCCTCGGGCGGACACCCCACGCACCGATTTCGTGCCGCTGAACAGAGCGCGGAGGAGGCTCATTTGCGCGTCGATCTGATCGATTCGCACGACAAAACCTCCGTGGCGACCCCGCAACTCGACGCCAGCGAGCTCGACGCCACCCAACGAAAGACGAGCCAGGTCGATATGTGCATCGACGCCGAGCCGATCACTCATCAGAGTGGACGCGCGCGCTGCGGCGCGGGGCGCACCCCACATCCAAAGGCCCACCACGAGCACGAGCGCGACGAAGCCCGCGACCACCCATCCGCGCCGCTCGCTGAGGAACCGCAGCATCGAGGCGGGAGTATGCCGCGTCTAAAACGCGAACTCTAGTAAAGTTTCCGGCTGTCGATTTGGATCGTCACCGGCCCGTCCACTGCGCATTGAACCAGCATCATGGCGCGAAAGGTGCCGGTCTCGATAGGCAAGCCTTTGCCCTGCAAGCCGCCAACCACCTCCAAGTAGAGTCGCTCCGCATCCTTGGGACCCGCGGCGCCATCGAAGGACGGTCGTCTGCCCCGCCGCAGGTCTCCGAATAGCGTGAACTGTGAGACGACCAGGATCGCCCCGCCGATGTCTGCGACCGACAACGACATGCGCCCGTCGTCATTTGGGAACACGCGCAGCCCCGCGATTTTATCGACGGTGTACCGGACATCCTTGGCCTCGTCGTCTCGTGCTGCACCCAGATACACCAATAGGCCACGTTCGATTGCCCCGACCACTTCGCCGTCGACGGTGACACTCGCTTGGTTGACCCGCTGAATGACGGCGCGCATACGGGCTTGCCTAGCACATGGCCATTCGTCTTGCCCGAGCGAAACGATGTTCAATACTCTGCGGCGATGAAACCAGTGGTCGGTCTGACGGGTGGGATCGCGTGCGGAAAAACTACCGTAGCGGGAATGTTCGGCGACCTCGGCATCCCCGTGATCGATGCAGACCAGTTGGCGCGCGATGTCGTCGAGCCAGGCACCCCCGGCTTGGAGCAGGTCGTGCGCGAGTTCGGCGACGGCGTGCTCGACGGGAGCGGCCGCCTCGATCGCAAGAAGGTGGGCGACTTGGTGTTCGGTGACGAGGCTGCACGCCAGACCCTGAACGGGATCATGCATCCCTTGATCGGGGCCGCCGGCGCAGAGCGAATGACGGCCCACCAAGACGATCCGGCACCGTATCTCCTCTACGAGGCCGCCCTACTCGTGGAAACGAGCTCATACAAGGCGTTTTCCGCTCTGATCGTGGTAAGCGCGGAAGAATCCCTCCAACGGCTCCGACTGATTGCGCGCGACGGGTTCACCGTCAGGGAGGCCGATGCCCGAATCACGTCGCAGCTACCTCTCGCCCAAAAGATCGCCGTCGCCGACCACGTTGTGACAAACAATGGCAACCTCGAGGCGACGCGACGGCAAGTCGCCGAGGTGCACGCTCTACTGGTGGCGCAGTTCGGATCACAGGAGTCGAAGTAATGGGAACGTTGGTACGTTCGGTCTTGGTTACGGGTTTCCCTGGCCGGCAAGCGGCGACGCACCTGGTGCGCGAGCTCGCGACCCATGACGAGCGCTCGGTGTGTTGCTTGGTCAACGAGAACCAACAGGAGCGCGCGCTCGGGTTACTCGACGCCATTCCAGAGGCGGTGCGTGACCGCGTGTCGCTTTGGGTGGGTGACCCGCGGTCGATGGATCTTGGTTTGAGCGGCGAAGAGTTCGCCGTCCTCGCCGAACGCGTGGAGGTCATCCACCACTGCGCGTCGATCACCGATCCGGCGGGCACCCCCGAAGAAGCCGCGGGCAACGTTCGCGCGATGGCTGAGGTCTTGGAGTTCGCAGAGGCCGCGCCGCGGCTACAGCGCCTCGTGTGCTGGTCGAGCGCGATGGTCTCAGGCAACCGTGAAGGCTTCGTCAAAGAGACCGACCTCGGCGATGAAGCGGGGTTTCGCAATCCGATTGAAGAGTCTCTCTACCGAATGGAAAAAATACTCGGCGAGGCGGCCGACGAGCTGCCGATTGTGGTGCTTCGACCCGCGCTCATGGTCGGCGACTCGGCCACGGGCGAGGCGGAGGACCTGAACGGCTTGTACCTCCTGATCCGCTTCCTGCTGAGCGCACCCGAAGACTACCGAATGCCGACACCAAGCCGAACCGGCGTCCGAATCAGTGCGGTCCCAGTCGACTACGCCGTCCGGGCTGCTCTGCACATCGCAGCAGATGCCGGCTCCATCGGGCGCACCTTCCACATCGTCGACCCGAAACCGGTCACGGTCCGGCACGCGCTCCAGCTCTTCGCCGAGGCCACCGGTCGCCCGGCGCCCCGAGAGCACGACCCACTCAACCTCGCAACGGCACTCATGAGGGCTCCGGGGCTACAGCGCTTCCGAAACACCACCCGCGCCTTCCTCGACCATTTGAATACCGACGTCATCTACGACGACCGCAACACGCGCGAGTTGCTGGCCGACTCAGGGATTTCGTGTCCCGCGTTGGAGAGCTACGTGGATGCGATGGTGGCCCGGGCGCGGCAGGCTTAGCCGCCCGCCAACGTCATCGACGAAACCCTAAACGTCGGGGATGCAATTGCTGTTCGGTGGTCGAGATCGTCCGCGACCGCGTCGATACGCTGGAGCAACTGATCGAGGTTCAACGAAATGGTCACCTCGGAAACGGGGTGGGATAGCTCGCCGTCTTGGATTAGAAAGCCCGACGCGCCTCGGCTGAAGTCGCCGGTGACGGCGTTGAAGCCGAAACCCATCATGCCCGTGACATAGAGGCCATGTTTCGTTTCGGCGATGAGCTGGTCCCGTGACTGGGTGTTGGCTTTCAGGATCAGGTTGGTGGTGGAGGAGGAGATTCCGCCTGCAGGGGACCGGGAGGCGCTGCCGGTGCTGTTCAGGCCCAGCTTTCGCGCGCTGTACGTGTCCATCAAATATGTCTGGAGCACCCCTCCCTCGACGATGACGTTGTGACGTGAAAGCAAGCCCTCGCCGTCGAAGGCGCGGGAGCCTGGAGCTCTCGGGAGCAGTGGGTCGTCTACGATGTCGACGAGCTCGCTCGCAACCCGAGTGCCAACTCGGTCGACCAAATACGAGCTTCTTCTCCAAATCGCCCCACCGAGGATGCATCCCGCAAAGAGCCCCAGGATGGACCGCGCGGCGTCTTTGTCGAAGACGACAGGCAGCTCTTGAGTGGGAAGTTTCTTCGCGCCCAGTTGGGCGATCGTACGGCGCGCGGCTTCTGCACCCACGGCCTGGCTGTCCTCGAGGTCTGCGTAGTGCCGGGATGACGACCAGTGGTAGCCGCTTCGTTTCTTGCCATCCTCGTCGTCGGCGATCGGGTTGATGACGACCGAGGCGTAGGTGCCTTGATCGCTACCGGCGAACCCGCCGCTGGTGACCAGCACGCTCACACCTCGAGCACGGGTGAATGAAGCTCCTTCGCTATTGGTGATGCGGGGGTCGAAATCGAACGCGGCTCGCTCTCCGCGGAGCGCCAAGGCAAGCGCTTCTTCAGCAGAGATTCGGCTAACGCCCTCGTCGAACGTGTCTAGCTCTGCCCACTGCGACTCGGAGGACAGCTCCGAGGGGTCGGGCGGGCCCGCAAACTCGTCCGGCTCGCTGAGCCGGGCCAGCTCGAGCGCATCCTCGATCAGCGTGCGCTGACCCGTATCGCTCAGGTCGCTCGTGTAGGTCGATGCCACGCGCCGACCGACCATCACCCGCAACCCGAGCGCTCGCGAACCGGCTTCCTCGACCAGTTCGGCTTCTCCCACGCGCGCCTTCACGGATAGATGGGACCCGCTATGCACTCCCACCTCCGCCACGTCGGCGCCGCCGGCGATAGTGCGCTCGACGACCGAGCGCCCTAGGTCGACCAACGCCTTGGCCTCGGCCTCGCTCATCCGCCAGCCACCTGCGTGCCGCCAACGGTCATCGAGGCGATCTTGATCGTGGGACACCCCACTCCAACCGGAACCGATTGTCCCTCCTTGCCGCACGTCCAAATGCCGTCCGACACTTCGAAGTCGTGGCCCAGCATGACCACGTTGCGCATCGCGTCCGGTCCGTTGCCGATCAGATTCACGCCCTTGAGAGGTGCCGTGACCTTGCCGTCTTCGATCAGATAGCCCTCCGTCAGGGAGAACACGAAATCGCCATTGGAAATATCGACTTGGCCTCCACCGAATTTCTTGGCGTAGACACCACGGCTCACGCTGCGAATGATGTCCCCGGGCGCGTCCTGCCCGCCGAGGAGCATCGTGTTCGTCATGCGGGGCATCGGATGCGAGCGGAAGCTCTGCCGGCGGCCGTGGCCGTCCGAGCTCGTCTCGAAGAAATCCGCGCTGTGGCGATCCTGCATGTAACCCTTCAAGACCCCACCCTCGATGAGAACGGAGCGAGTGGGAAGCTGCCCCTCGTCATCGATGTTGATGGAGCCGCGCGACCCCTCCAGTGACGCGTCATCGACGACGGTGCAGAGGGTGCTTGCGACCTCCTCCCCCACACGGCCCGAGTAGTTGCTCGTCTTCTTGCGATTGAAGTCCGCCTCGAGACCATGGCCCACCGCCTCATGCAACAGGATGCCGCTGTCGCCTGGCGCCAAGACCACGTCCATTTCCCCGGCGGGTGCCTCGCGCGCGTCGAGCATCACCAAGGCTTGCCGGACCGCCTGCTCGGCGTGCCACTCCGGTGTCTGGCCATCAAAATACTCGAGCCCCATCCGGCCGCCACCCCCTGAAGAACCCGACTGACGGTTCCCCGCGTCCTCGGCGATCACGTGGAGACCAAAGCGGATCAACGGCTGACGGTCGTGCGCCATGTGCCCGAGGCTGTTCGCGATCAGGACCTCACGAATGCTTTCGCCAAACGAGGCATCCACTCGGACGACGCGCGAGTCGGATGCGCGCGCCGCACGATCGGCGCGCTCGAGGATTGCCTTCTTCAGCTCGCCATCCACATCGAGTGACTCCACCTCAACCGGGTAACGGCTGGGCGCGTCGCGCATCGACACCGCGAGTGGCGCGACCGGTTGGCCCCCTGCTGCGATTTGCGCCGCGGTGACGGCTGCCTGCTTCATGGCGTCGAACGAGAAATTTTCACAATAGGCATAGCCGGTCGCGTCGCCCTTCATCACTCGGACGCCCAGACCCATCGACACGGCGCGCCTTGCAGACTTGAGGATTTGCTCGTCGTAGACGTAGCTCCCGCTGACCGAGTACTCGAAAAACAGGTCGGCGTAGTCGCCGCCTTTCTCGAGAGCGATCCTCAGCAGGCGGTTCGCGATGTCCGCATCGACGGGATGGGACCCGTGCTCGGCAAACGGTGCATGGTAGCGGCCTGTCATGAGGTGGTGCGCACTCTAGGGCGCAGGTGCACCGATGGCCACTTCTATTGGCGCAAGAAGCCAATTACGGTGTCGATGACACGCTTCTGACGCGCCTCTCCGAGGCCCGCAAAGATCGGCAACGCCAGGACTTCACGGCTCGCCTTCTCGGACACGGGAAGCGACCCCTCGCGATATCCGAGATGTGCGAAGCACTCCTGCCGATGGAGCGGCACCGGGTAGTAGATTGCCGTCGCGATCTTTTCGGCTTGGAGGTGCGCCTGAAGCTCGTCTCGACGCGAAGTCCGCAGAACGTATTGATTGTAGATGTGGCCCTCGAAACGACGCGGCGGGGGCCGCAACAAGCTCTCGTCCAGACCAGAAGCACCGAACGCCGCATCGTAGCGCGACGCGTTCTCGCGACGGCGTGACGTCCAACCCTCGAGCTCGGGGAGCTTCACGCGCAAGAGCGCGGCCTGCAGAGCGTCGAGGCGGAAGTTCCCGCCGATCACCGAGTGGTAGTACTTGGGGCTGCTCCCGTGCGCGCGCATGACACGGGCCTTGTCCGCCAGTGCAGGGTCTTGAGTGGTCACTAACCCGCTATCCCCGAAACCGCCGAGGTTCTTCGAAGGGAAAAAAGAGAAACAGCCGTAGGCGCCGAGACTACCCACGGGCCCCAACGGGCTCTTCGTGCCAATGGCCTGGGCCGCGTCCTCGATGATCGGCAAGCCGTGCTTGTTCGCGACGGCTGACAGCGCCTCCATGTCACAGGCCTGTCCAAAGAGGTGAACTGGAAGAATCGCGCGGGTGTGATTCGTCACGGCCGCCGCCACCTGTTCGACGTCGATATTGAAGGTTTCAGGCTGAATATCGACGAAAATTGGGGTCGCTCCCACGCGGGCAATGCATCCCGCGGTAGCGAAAAACGTGAACGGTGTCGTGATGACCTCGTGACCCGGGCCGACACCAAGGGCCATCAACGCAACCATCAGCGCATCTGTCCCGCTCGACACGCCCACGGCATGCTCCGCCCCGATGTAATCGGCCACCTCGCTCTCGAAGGCCACGACCTCCGGGCCGAGAATGTAACGCCCCGACCGAATCAGGTCGGCGGCCTTTTCGGTTAGACGATCGATCAACGGCCCATTCTGGGCCGCAACATCCAACATCGGAATTGCTTCTTCACTCACCGCTTTTCACCCATCGGCAGCCGTTTTCCGTCACTTCGTATTCGTCGCCGCATCGGGCACACACGCTGTCCTCGGGAAGCACTTCTCCGCACCGGCACGCCCAAGCGGTGCGGCGTGCGGGGTTTCCCACCATGACCGCGTGCGCGGGAACGTCTTTGGTGACCACACTGCCCGCCCCAATCAGCGCGTAGTCGCCGAGGGCATGTCCGCAGACGATGGTCGCGTTGGCGCCGACCGTGACGCCGCGACCCACCGGCGTAGGCGCGTATTGGTCCTTGCGCTCGATGTGCGCGCGCGGCGTCAGCACGTTGGTGAACACGCAGCTCGGTCCGAGAAACACATCGGCAGCGATCGTCACACCCGCGTACACCGACACGTTGTTTTGGATCTTCACCCCGTCGCCAATGTCGACGCCCGATCCGATGAACACGTTCTGTCCGATAACGCAGCGCTCGCCGATTGTGGAACCGCTCGAGACGTGCGTGAAATGCCAGACGCGTGTCCCTCCGCCCACGCGAGCGCCTTCATCGACGACCGCCGTCTCGTGGATGAGGGGCGCGCTCATCACTGACCTCGGGCGAGCTCGATGCGCGCGCCCCCCTGTGCCAGTGATGCAGAGCCGCCTTCGAGCGCCCGAACGACGTGAAGTCCCGATTTTCCGTCGGCAATCGGCGCCTTCCTGGTCCGAACGGCGTCGAGAAACGCCAGGCACTCACGGCGCAAGGGCTCGGCCATCTTGAGCGCGGGGATGAGGATGTCGCCCGTGCGAATCCGCACGCCTTCTTCGTAACTGAGAGTCGCCGGGGGCTCGACGCCTTTGTCGAACACCGCCAGCTTCTGGTCGGGAGACGTGTCGTCAAACACCGCCATCTTTCGGTCGCCGACCACGGTCAGCTTTCGCGTTTTGTGCGGATCCAGCCAGCTCACGTGGATGTGCGCCATCCGGCGGCCGGGATAGTGGAGCGTGGCGAACACCACATCTTCGATGCCGCGCTCGGACTGAAGGTATGACGAGCCGGTTGCGCTCACCGCTTCAGGCGATGCCCCAAAAAGATAGTTGGCGACGGAGATATCGTGCGGGGCGAGCGACCACCACGCATTCTCGTCCCGGCGAACGACGCCGAGGTTGACGCGTTGCGCGTACACGTACAGGACATCGCCGAGCTCGCCATCATCCACGAGGCCCTTCAAGCGCTCGACGGCGGGGTGATAGAGGAGCAGGTGACCCACCATCAGGATCCGGCCACCCCGCTCGGCAAGCTCGCACAGAGTCGCGGCTTCATCCCCCGAAAGACAAAGCGGTTTTTCCACGAAGACGTCTTTGCGTGCCCGCAGGGCACATTCGGCCACCTCGAAATGGGACGGAGCGTGAGTCGCGACTACGATCGCCGACACCGCGGCGTCGTCCAGCACGGTTTGCGGGTCCGCCACCACCGCAATGTTCGGGTAGAGCGCGGACATCGCGCGCCGGATGCCCTCATCGCGATCGCACACGTATCGAAGGTCGGCCTCTGGCATTGCCGAGTAATTGCGTACGTGGTTCTTGCCCCAGCCGCCGGCCCCGACGACGGCAATCCCCACTGGCTCTGATCGATTCACGTGACCCCCCAAGCTCTTCGGGGCAGCTTATCAGGCGGGGCGATTTTACTCGAAACTTGTGCTGGACCTGCGTGGTCACCGCAGCATGGCGCGGCACTCGGACACATACCGGCCCTTACCGAGCTTCACGCAGTTTTGATAGGCGTGGCGCGCACCTTGGCGATCGCCTCGCATCTGCCGGGCCGCACCGAGGGCGACCCATGCGAGCGCGCTCGAGGGATCAACCGCGGTCGCCCGCTCCGCAAGCTCGGCGGCCTCGCGCGTGTGGTTTCGCGCCAACATCAGGCGCGCAAGCTCAGCCAACGCGGGGCTACCCTCCGGGTTGAGCTCGATCGCCCGCCGATAAGCCGCCGAAGCCCGCGACCCCCGCTTGAGCCGCCGAGCAAGAGCCAACTGCGCCTCATACGTATCAAGCGCCCCAGTCTCCGCGTAGATCGCGTCGCCCTCCGCCACTGGCGCTGGTTCTGGCACTGGCTCGACCACTGGCTCGACCGCTGGCTCGGCCACTGGCGCTGACACTGCCACCGGCTCGGCCACTGGCGCTGGAGCTGCCACGGGAGCTGCCACTGGAACCGAAACTCCCCCGCCCCCCGTCGACATCACATACGCAACCGCCGCCACGCCACACCCGATCGCCAAGACCAGCAGCGCCCAAGGCAGCATGGTCGGCTTGGCCGGCGGCCTGGGTACGATGGAGCTCGGCTGCACGGCGCGGGGCGCGCGGATGCTGGCCCCCTCGTTTTCGAACACCTGTTCATACCGGAGCGGGGGTGGATCGGCTTCGGGCGGCTCGTGATAGTCGAGCACAGGGTCGAGGTGTGGCTCCGCGGGTCGATCCTCCGGTGCGGCGAGGGCGGGGTCGCTTGGAGGCGTCGAGCGGACGAACGGCCCCGGCGGCGGATCGGAGTCGATCGCGACAATCGCCTCTTCGACTTCGGGGTCGTCGCGCAGCTCGTCGAGGGTGCTGTCCCACTGGCCAACTTCGACCGTCTCGCGGCCCGAGATCTCCTCGATTTTGTCGATCTCGGGAACGCGCCCTGCCCAATTGAGCATCGTCCCACCGGCATACATCGAGCTTTCGGGTCGCACGGCCTGAAAACCGGCAGGCGTCTGGTGGCGCGGTCGGCCCGGCGGCGGCGCGGGCTTCCACCCCAGATCGGCCCCGGGCGGCGAGTCGGTCGGCGGCGCGAGAACTGTCGGCGCGCCAGACGGCGTCGTGATCGCGTCTTCGAGAGCGGGTTCGTCCCCCGCGGGCGGTGAAGGAAGAGACACCGGCGTCGACAACAGATCGGACGGAGGCACCGAGGCACCCGCCCTGTGGCGGATGCGAAGCGTCCTCTTGACGTGATGACACTGCCACCATTTCTGGCGCCGTCACCGACGTCGACGCTGCTTCTGCGCCGGGCAAACGCGGAGCAGCGGGTACGGCGACTGCCTCTACTGGCAAACCAGCAGGCCCCGGAATCGTGTGGATGCCTTCCTTCGGAGGTGGAGCCGAGGACCGGACGGAGACCTCGGTCAAAATAGGAATACTGTCTTGGATGCGGCCGACCTCACAAACCATCCCTTCGAAATACAGGTCCACGACCTTTCGCAGGGCCTCCACGTGATCGCCCCCGTGATCGCGAAGGATCTGTTCGACAGTTCGCTTCCCGTCGATCAATCGTACCATCTCGTTCTGAGCGTCCGGCATGTCCCGAAGCCGCTCGCGAAACATCGCTGGGTCGACCTCGAGCACCGCGTCGAACGACGGAAGCTGCTCGGACAACCGACTCCATTCGTCGAGCCGACGCATCCCTTCCATCAGGAGCGCCTGCGTCGTGCGATGCACGGTGCGCTCACTCAAACTCACGCGCCTGAATTCGAGGTCGAACGTGCCATCACGCCAAAGCAAGTGCCGATAAACTGCATCCTCGCCGACCAGTTCTTCGACCGTGGCGTTGATCACGGCACCCGAATCAAAGGAGATCATCCCCGCCTGCCCATCGGTCGACACGAGTGTGAGGACCCCCGACTTCCGGCTCACGTCGATCGTCTGCAACAGATCGACCACGCTCATCTCCGAGAGGGAACCGCTAAACCTCGTCCTCGCGTCGCTGCGCTTGTGTGCAAGCCCGGCGCGTGCCTGCCGCGCGAGCTCGATTCCGACGCGAGCAACCACCTCGCGAATGTAAATCGGCTTGGTGAGGTAGTCTTCGACGCCGAGCTCGAGCCCGCGGATCTTGCTTTCGATCGACCCGTCGCTCGACAGAAACATGAACGGGATATGGGACCACTCCGATTTCTGTCGCAGCTGCTCGACGAACTCGAACCCGTTCAAGTCGCTGAAGGTCGTGTCGGAGAGGATCAGATCCGGCCTGTTGGCGTGCAGAATTTCCAACGCCTTCCCCACGCTCGGACACCCGGCCACGTTGTAGCCCGCGTTCCGGAGGCTCACCTCGAGCACTCGGAGACTACGGGGGTCGGCATCGACGACGAGGAGATTTTGCTTGGTCACTGCACCCTTTTGTCAGCGGGAGTGTGCGAATGGGCGTACCGCCATGTCAAGCATGCCTTCGCATGGCGGACGTGATAACTTGATGATGGTGGGATGAAAATGCACGGGGGCATCCTAGGCGTGATCATCGGCGCAGTACTCGTACTGGCCGCCTGCGAGAAGCCACGCGCTGAGATGGCGTTCCACGAGCTCGACCCAGACTTCGGAGGCCTGCAGGGCGGGAAGACCGTGCGGGTCGTAGGCCAGAAAGTTCGTTTGGACATCGGCTATGCCGTCTACTTCGGCCAGCTTCGGTCTGCCCAGGTATCCATTCAAAGCGAGAAGGCCCTCCTCGCCGTCACACCACGCAGAACGACCCCAGGGCCTGGTGGATGTCACCATCCGCGCGGACAACGGGTCGGTGTTCGTGATCAGGCAGGGCTTCAAGTACATCAACCAAGGGGGCCACCTCTTGGGCGAATCCGCGGCGCCCTAGCCCTCACGGCCCGGCATCGACTCCACCATCCGCGCCGGGACCGGGCGCAGGCAGACACACGCCCGACAGGCATGCCAACCCAGCGGCGCACTGATCGGTCCGCGTACACGGCTCATCGAGTTGCTTTGGGTGCACATGATTGCCGCAACCAAACAACACGAGACACAACGATAGCCGCAGGAGTCGGCGGTACATCGCGGCGACGATAGCGCAGCCTGGGATCGGTGACCACGCCCCACGCTCCGAAACGCTGCTAGGCTCCGGCCGTGGACCTCCGGCTGCTGATAGTGGAGCTCTTCGAGAAGCTCAGCCTCATCGCGACGGCGGGCCTTCTTGGCGTGCTCGTGCCGCCGCTTCGCAACCGGCTGCTGGGCGTTGGCCGGCCACGAGACATCGCCGTCGTGGTGATCTTCGGGCTCTTGTTCTCTTTGTGGGGCTCGACGATGGGTTTTCAGTGGCTGGGCCACTTTCTCAACCTGCGCTCGATCGGCATCATGATCGCGGGTATTTTGGGGGGACCTCGCGCCGGAGCCCTGACGGGGCTCCTCGGGGGCGGGTTCTACGTGATGCGGGTCGTCCCTGAGGAGTTTCCCTGGGCCGTCGTCGCATCGGTTCTCGATGGATGGCTCGCGGGTCGAATGTCGGTGCGGCGAGAACAGATGTTCGTCGGTTGGCGCGTACTCGGCGCCGCGGCACTCGTTCAGCTGCCTGGCTTGATGGTCACGGGCGCCGGGATGGCCTTCTCCGGTTCGAACCCCATCGAGGCGCTACCGTCGCTTGCCGCCCAGCTCGGCGGCGTTGCGGTGGGCGTCGCGCTCTTCGTGAACGTGGCGTTGGTCGTGATCTCGCGACAGGAGCAAGCCGTCGCGTTGGTCGAAGCCCAAGCGGCAGCCAACGCCCTTTCGCTTACTGCCTTGCGCAGCCGCCTCGAGCCTCATTTCTTGTTCAACACGCTCAACACATTGCGCGCCACCATTCGGCGCGATCCCGAACAAGCGCGAACGCTCGTATCGGATCTGGCCGACCTCTACCGGTATCTCCTGCACCACCCGCACGATGCATCTCTGATGAACGAGGTCGAGCATGCCTGTGCGTATCTGGCGATTGAGAGGGCGCGTCTTGGGGATGAAAGGCTCACGGTTCAAACCTCGATCGACGACAGCGTGCGCGACATCCGTGTCCCCGCGTTGCTGCTCCAGCCGATCGTCGAAAACGCGGTCAAACACGGCATCGCTCCGAAGCAAGGGCTCGGCAAAATCACGATCCGAGCATCGGACCTCGGAGAGCGGCTGCGGATCGAAGTAGAGGACGAAGCGGACGGGCCCCATCGCGGATCGCCCACCCAGGGGTCGGGCTTGGCGCTACAAACCCTACGGAAGCGTCTCGACCAGCAATACGATGGTCAGGCCCATCTCCAGCTTTCTTCGCTCGAACGCGGTACCCTCGTGACCGTGGAGTTGCCGAAAGACGCTGACATCTCAGGAGAGCAAGGATGACCATTCGCGCGATTGTCGTCGACGATGAGCCCCTGGCTCGGGACGAGCTCCGGTTCATGCTCGGGCAGTGCGACGACATCGAGGTCGTCGGCGAGGCCCGCAACGCACCCGAGGCGCAAGGACTTTGCGATGAAGAACAGCCTGACGTTGCGTTTCTCGATCTGCGGATGCCCGGTCCCGACGGCGTCGCACTCGCCGAAACGCTCATGGCCAACCACCCAGACCTCAAAGTGGTGATCGTCTCGGCACATGACGAGGGCGCACTGCGCGCATTCGAAGCGCGAGTGGCCGACTATCTGCTCAAACCCGTGCGGCTCGAACGATTGCGTCAAGCGGTGGAGCGCGTTCGGAGCGCGTCCACCAGAGCCGCGAACGGCCGCGAACGACTCGAACGAATCGCCGTGCGTCGCAAGGAAGCCTATGTGGTGCTCGAGCTCGGCGACGTGATCTACTTCGAGGTCAAAGACGAGCTCGTCTGGGCCATCACCGAAGAAGACCGGTTTGCGATCGACAAGACACTGGCGAACTTGGAACACGAGCTCGACCCCGAGGCATTCTTCCGCTCCCATCGGGGATTCATTGCGCGCTACGATCGAATCCGCGCCATCGAGCCGACGGGGGCCGGCACCTACCAGCTCCTCCTCGACCACCCAGCCGGGCCGAAAATCCCCTTGGCGCGTGAGCGGGCCAAGAAACTCCGCGAGCGCATCCCATTTTCGGGCTGAGCGCACGAAAAGCTTTAGCGTTTGGGCGTCTTGGTGGTAAGTCCCGTCGCATGTGGGGGATACGGTTTACTCAATTGCTCGCGCTCGGCGTCCTCGCTGGGTTGCTTACGGTGTCGGCCTGCAAGAAGGGCAAGGACACCGACAACGCTGAAGACGAGAAGCGCGAACCACCGCCGCCCTCGGGCACGATGAGCTTGCAGGGCATGTACTCCTACATGGCCGACGCGGGAACTTTCGTGGACTGTGCGACACACGAACGGTGGCCGGTCGCCCACGAAGGAGATAACGCAACTCTCGAACGCGCGTACGAGAAAGCGAAAATCGCGCCGGGCTCCCCACTGCTCGTCACTGTGGAAGGCGGCTTGGACCTGCGTTACAAGGTCGACGGCCGCGGGAGTGAGACCACCCTCATCATCCAGCGCTTCGTGCGCACCTGGCCCCGAGAAACGTGTGGAAGCGTGCAACGTGTGGCCCTCGAAGACACGACGTGGGCGCTACTCGAGCTGAACGGGAAGACGATCACGGTCAAAGTGAAGGACAAAGCGCCCTACCTGGAGTTGAACTCGAAGAAGGCTAGCGCGTACGGCCTCGGCGGCTGCAACCGCTTCTTCGGCTCGTACGAGACGTCAGGACACAGGCTGTCCCTAGGCGCGATGGGTGCGACTCGAATGGCGTGTCCCGAAGGCATGGATCAAGAGCAGGAGCTCTTCACCGCACTCGGCTCGATCACTCGATACGAGGTTCACGGGTCCAAGCTCATGCTCTTTGCCGACAAGGCACTGGTCGCGCGGTTCGAGGCGCGTCAAGCAACGCCATAGCCTGGGCTCGCAACAAGGTGCTTTTCAGGACGTTCGCAAAGCCTTAGCTTAGCGAGGTTCCTGGAAGTCCGCGGCATGACAATCGTTTTCGACGAGTTCGAGTTGGACCCCGCTCGCCGCGAGCTTCGCGTGGGAGGTGCAGCACGACCACTGCAACCGCAGGTGTTCGACCTGCTGCTCTATCTGGTCGAGAACCACGAACGCGTAGTCCCCAAGCAAGAACTGCTCGAGAGACTTTGGCCCGACACAATCGTGACCGAGAGCTCGATTCAGCGAGGCGTCAGCTTGGCTAGGAGTGCGTTGGGCGAGCGCGGTCCCGAGCTCATCCAGACCTTCCCGCGCCAAGGGTATCGGTTTGTCGGCAAGATCCAGCGGGCCCGAAAGCCATCCCCAACTCTGTCTCTGCAACCTCGCTACGCCCAGAGCGGCGACGTTCACATCGCATACGCAACCCTTGGTGGCGGCGACATCGACATCGTCGTCGTGAACGGGTGGATCATGCCGATGCGCGCGATGTTCCAGCACCCGAGGACCCGCGCCGCCATGGAAGCATTGGCGGCGATGGGCAGGGTCATCACCTTCGACAAGCGAGGCACGGGGCTTTCCGATCGCGTGAAAGAGTTGCCGAGCCACGAGCAGCGTATGGACGACCTGCGGGTGGTGCTCGACGCGTGCGGGTCGAAACAAGCGATCCTGATCGGCTCCTCCGAAGGCGGCGCGCTGGCGATGTTGCACGCGGCCACCTACCCGGAGCGCGTGCGAGGCTTGGTGCTGTGCGGCGCGTTCGCGCGCATGACGCAAGCACCGGACTACCCTTGCGGCTACACCACAGAGGACATGGAGAAGCTCAAAGGCTACATTCGTGGTGGCTGGGGCAAGGGCGCGTCGTTGCGGGCGATCACGCCCACCGAGCTGAGCGATCCCGAGTTCGTCGACTGGGTCGCGTTTGCCGAACAGGAGGGTGCGAGCCCCGGTAGCGCGCTCGATCTCCTCGACATGAACATCCAGATCGACCTCCGCGCCTTGCTTCCGGCGATCCGTGTGCCCACCGTCGTGCTGCAAGCCGCCGACGACAAGATGATTCATCCGGGCAGTGGCCCCTATCTCGCAGAGCACATCCCCAATGCGCGGTACGTCGAAACGGATGGAGATGACCATATCTTCTTCTTTCGCACGCAACACGAGATCGTGGACGCCGTTGAGTGGGTCCGCTCGCAGGAACCACCGGAGCTCGAAGAGGATCGGTTCCTGAGCACGGTCCTGGTCGCCCACCCGCACGGCGAGGTGGATGAGGAGACCTGGCTTGCCGAGGTCCAGCGCCTTCGTGGTCAGCCAGTTCCGGGGAAGCGGCAGGCCTATTTCGACGGACCGATTCGCGCGTTGCGATGCGGGGTCCACCTCTCCGCCGGGGCGTCCATTTCGTGCGGCGTTCACACCGGCGAGGTCGTTCGACGCGGCACGACGGTCGAGGGCGCAGCATTCGATGTCGCTTCTGCGATGGCAGCGAGGGCGCCGGCAGGCGAGGCGTGGGCCTCTGACGTAGTGGTCGGGCTGGTGCCAGGGAGCGACCTTCAGTTCGAGGATACCGGCGACAAATTGGCCGTGCAAACGCGTGAAATCGCTACGTTTTCGGTAGCACTCCAGAGCTAAGGATTCGGTAAGCTCAGCAAAAGGACCTTCGCAGGCCTCCTCCGTACCTTGGGCACAAAGGAGGCACTCATGCCGTATTCAAACGCCGCCCACGTCCTCGAGACCGAAACCACCATCCACAAGGCCAGCGTCGCAAGCCGCTTCAACGGCCCGCCCAACTCCGGGAACGGCGGCTACACCGTCGGCATGATCGGGAAGCGCCTCGGACCGGAGGTGGAAGTGACCCTCAAGCGTCCCATCCCGGTCGATGAGGCGATGCAAGTGGTCGCCGACCCGGCTGGCGTGGGGACGCTCCTGCACGCAGACACCGAAATCGCCAGCGCACGTGTCGCGGAGCTCGACCTCGACATTCCCGAAGCGATCACGTTCTCGCAGGCGGCCGCTGCCCGCGCCAACTACCCCGGCTATCAGAACCACCCGTTCCCCAACTGCTACGTCTGCGGAACCAATCGGCGCAGCGGGGAGGGAATGTGTCTCTTCACCGGCCCCGTCGGCGAAGGCATCGTCGCCAGCTCCTGGGTTCCGACCGCAGAATACGTCAACGAGGAAGGCGTCGTCGGTGCCGAGTTCATCTGCGCTGCATTGGACTGCCCTGGCGCCTGGGCCCTGATCGGTCGCTACGAAATCGACGGCCCTGTCGTCCTCGGCCGCATGACCTACCGGCTGCAAAAGCCGATCTACGCCGGCGAACGCTACGTCGTCCAGGGCTGGGCTGTGGGCCGCGAGGGCCGCAAGAGCTTCTGCGGAACCGCGGTGTATGACGCGGAAGGCGAAGTGTGCGCAGTGGCGGGGGCTACGTGGTTTCAGATCGGCTAGCGAACGGGGCGCGGCGAAGCGCGGCGCGGGGACCCTGCGGACGGGTCGACCGGGGCGCGGCGGAGCGTGATGTGGGGACCCAGCGGCGTAGCGAGTGACAATCTGCAAGGCACCAACCACCCCAGATTGGGCGCGAGCGCCGAGGGACGGCTTGCGTGGCCTCAGGCCCCAAGCCCCTCCGGCCACCTTTGCAAGCCGACCCGTCCGCAGGGTCCCCGCGTCGCGTTCCGCCGCACCCCGTGCGCCCGGTGCGTTGACGTCGCGTATCGCGTTGCGTCGTGCCCCGGCCCTTGCTGTTCTCCCGTTGAGCGTTTTGCGTATCGACAGTTGGGGGTTGGGGCTGTACGTAGCAGACGATGAAGATCGGGATTGTTTCAATCAATGTTGGTGGTCCTTCGACTGCTGAGAAAATGGTCGGGATCGCGCAGCATGCGGAGGCGGCGGGGATCGAATCGGTTTGGACGTTTGAGCATGTCGTCGTGCCGGTGGACTATGAGTCGAAGTATCCGTACGACCGCTCCGGCAAGATGTCGGCTCGTCCCGAGACCTGTTTTTTCGATCCGCTGATCTCGCTTGCGCACGTGGCGGGTGCGACGAAGACGATCCGGTTGGGGACCGGGGTCAACATTTTTCCGCAGACGAACCCCATGCTCTTTGCCAAACAAACGGCGTCGCTCGACGCGCTCAGCGGCGGACGGTTGACGCTGGGGCTCGGGATTGGTTGGCTCGCCGAGGAGTACCAGGCGATGGGGACGCCGTTCGAACGGCGCGGCGCACGCTTCGACGATTACCTCGAAGCGGTGAAGAAGATTTGGAGCGGCGAGGTGGTGGAGCACGAAAGCGACTTCCTTTCGTGGCACGGCTTCAAGAGCTATCCGACCCCCGTACAGAAGCCGCACCCACCGATCCTGATCGGCGGCACGACCACCAAGACGCTGGAGCGCGTAGTGAACGCGGCAGACGGCTGGTACGCGCCAAGTGACTCCCAGGAGGTGCTGACCGACAAGATCGGACGGCTCAAAGAAATGGCCGCCCAAGTGGGGCGGCCATTCGATTCGATCGACATCACGACGAACTGGCGGATCGCGGTGCGTCCGGATGCGTTGCCCGAGCTCGAAGACCTCGGGATCACGCGCGCCGTCGTGCTACTTGGCGCAACAGGCGAGTCCGACCCGAAGAAGGCGATCGACCTGATCGCCTCCCGGGCCGGCTTGTAACCCCATCGTCAGATTTGATTGGCGACCAAGCATCCAATCAAGGCCGAGTACTCGGTGCTGCAATCGAGAATGAATGTCAGGCAGCTGTTGCTTCCAGCCACGCAACTGGTGAGACTGCTCACCTCATTGGGGCAGCCGTCGGCGTCAAAGCCGTCTCCGTCTTG
>PVMK01164327.1_pt1 | contig 27351 bp, 25 predicted proteins | sample 1853481 | NCBI WGS metagenome assembly PVMK01 (sample SAMN08533507, study PRJNA380276) | Marine sediment metagenome, whole genome shotgun sequencing project. | reverse complement strand
CAAGAGGAGCTGGGCCACCTCAAGGACCACGACGCAGGTCTGTCGGGCCGGCTCATCCTCGGCGGTGTTCCCTCCTCGCTACCGATGATCCCCCTGCTCACGAAGCAGATCCGGAGCGTCCATCCCGGAATCGAATTCACGGTACTGTCGCATAGCTCGGAGGAATTATTCGGGCCCTAGCTGACTTTTCAATCGACGCTGGCATCACCTATCTCGACAACGAGCCGATCAATGGTCTGCTCACCTATCCGCTCTACATTGAGCGCTACTGCCTTTTTGTCAGCGAAGCCCATCCCCTCGCCACCCGGGAGACGGTGACCTGGCGCGAAGCGTCCAAGGAGCCGCTTTGTCTGCTCACGCCCAATATGCAAAACCGGCGCATTATCGATCGCGCCTTCGAAAGTGCGAACTGTCATCCCATGCCACGGTTGGAGACAAACTCCCTCATCAATCTGTGCTCGAATGTTCGCTTGATGGGGCTGGCGAGCATCATGCCGCAATACATTCTGGAAGTCGTGGGAAGCATGTCCGGGTTCAGGGCCGTTCCGTTGGCAGAGCCGAAAGTCGAGCACAGCATCGGCTTGGTCGTTGCTGACCGGGACCCGATATCGCCCCTGATTGATGCCTTGCGGGATTCGGCGAAAACCATAACTCCAATAAATTTTGACCGGCACGAGGAGTAGCGCAGCCCAGCTCTCCCAGACGGTGCCCCAATAGGTCAATTTCGCACCGCAGCATTGGCGCGCTCGATCATCATATCGAAAGCTCCGATTTGATCTATACGGCGCATCCTGGGACATTCAAACCGTACATCTTTCCGCCAGCGTGGCGGGAGAATGTCGAGAGCATCGATCCCAAACGTGATGAGCAAAACACCGCCAGGCAGCGAAAAGCGCGCGCGCAAGATTTGTGAAGCGCACGGCAATCGACCTGACGAGCTGTTGGAATCTTGCACGACGTCCAGCATGCCGTCGGTTTCGTGCCGGAAGCGCTGTCTGCTGCGATCGCCGATGCGCTCAATCTGTCGCGCGCCGAAGTCTATGGCGTGATCAGCTTCTATCATGATTTTCGGCGCGAGCCGCCTGGGCGGCATATGATCAAGATGTGCCGGGCCGAAGCCTGCCAGGCGGTGAACGGCTGGGAAGGACCAGACGAGTGAACGACGAGATACCTCTGAATGGTGGCCCAGATCGACCCGCGCGACATGTCGGCTCCCGCAAGCGCGCGCGAGCCTTTCCCAAGGGACGGCAGATCGACCTCGAAGCGCTCGAACAGGTTCGCGAATTGTTGGCGGATCGTCCTCGGCGCCACGATTTGCTGATCGAGTACCTCCATCTGATTCAGGACAGCTACGGTTGCATCTCGAGCCGGCACCTGCGTGCTCTGTGCGAGGAGCTGCGTCTTCCCCAGGCCACAGCCTATGAGGTGGCGACCTTCTATGCGCATTTCGATGTGGTGAAGGAGGGAGAGACGCCGCCTCCGCCTACCACCATTCGCGTGTGCGACTCCATCACCTGTGCGATTAGGGGCGCTGATGCGCTCTATGAGGCGCTCAAATCGGCGGCAGACGCCTCCAAAGTGCGTGTCATGCGAGCTCCCTGTATGGGCCGTTGTGACACCGCCCCTGTCTGCGAAGTCGGACATTATCACGTCGATTACGCCACGCCCAAAGGCGTCAAGGCGGTAGTCGAGAGCGGCAATCGCAAACCGGAGATCCCCACATACGACGATCTTGCCGCCTATCAAGCCAAGGGCGGCTATACCGTCCTGGAGGCGTGCCGAGCAGGCAAACAAAGCGTCGATGATGTCATCCAGGAGATGTCGGACGCTGGCTTGCGTGGCTTGGGCGGCGCCGGCTTTCCGGCAGGACGCAAATGGCAAATCGTGCGCACTTTCCCTGGCCCACGGCTGATGACCATCAATGGAGATGAAGGCGAGCCGGGTACCTTCAAGGATCGCTACTTTCTCGAGCGCAATCCGCACCAGATGTTCGAAGGCGCGCTAATCGCTGCTTGGGCTGTCGAGGCCGAGCGCATCTATCTCTATATGCGCGACGAGTATCCCGCCGTGCTTCACATATTGGCTCATGAGATCGCGGCGCTTGAGAAGGCCGGCATCGTTGGTAAAGGCGAAATCGAGCTTCGCCGCGGTGCAGGGGCCTATATCTGCGGCGAAGAGTCCGCGATGATCGAATCCATCGAAGGCAAGCGCGGATATCCGCGAAACCGCCCTCCTTATATCGCCGAGGTCGGCCTCTTTGGACGCCCGACACTTAACCACAATGTTGAAACGCTGCATTGGGTGCCCGAGATTCTAAGGAAAGGCGCCAAGTGGTTTGCCGACCAAGGGGTTGATGGTTCCAAAGGGTTGCGTTCCTGGTCGGTCTCAGGCCGTGTCAAGAAGCCGGGCGTAATCATTGCTCCTGCTGGCATCACCGCGCGCAAGCTCGTCGAGATGGCAGGCGGAATGGAGGAGGGTCACGAGTTCAAAGCCTATTTGCCCGGCGGCGCTTCCGGCGGGATTCTACCGGCGCGGCTCGCCGATCTGCCCCTCGATTTTGGAACTCTCGACGAGTACGGTTGTTTCGTCGGCAGCCATGCGATCGTGATCTTTTCGGAAAAGGACGAAGTCGCCGACGTCGTCGTCAACCTTTTGCGGTTCTTCAAGGACGAGTCCTGCGGCCAGTGCACGCCTTGTCGTGTGGGATGCGATAAGGCGGTGGCGCTGCTCGAAAGAAGAGATTGGGACGGGGAGCTTCTGCACGAGCTCGCCCAGGCTATGAGCGATGCCTCGATCTGCGGTCTCGGACAGGCGGCGCCAAATGCCTTCATATCAGCATTGAAATTCTTTTCAGATGAGCCGGCGCGGACCGACGTCACGGGCGGCCCCGAGGCGTAACATCGTCCAGTGAGCTAGGAGACGGAAGAAAGACCATGACCGACCAGTTGCTCTTTACACTCGACGGAAAAAAGGTCTTGGCCCGGCCTGGCGAAACAATCTGGCAGGTTGCCAAGCGCGAGGGCATCGACATTCCCCATCTTTGTTGGTTGCCCGAGCCCGGCTATCGGGCTGACGGCAACTGCCGCGCGTGCATGGTTGAGATCGAAGGCGAACGCGTGCTCACCGCCTCCTGCATAAGAAAGCCTTCGCCTAACATGGTGGTGAAGACGGCGACAGATCGCGCCGTCAAGGCGCGCCGCATGGTGATGGAGCTCCTGGTTGCGGACCAACCGCCGCAGGACGAATCGCCGGACCAGGTCTCGCCGTTCTGGCATTGGGCAGAGGCCCAAAACATCTCGACCTCGCGGTTCCCAGCGCACCCTGTTCTCAAACCTGATCTTTCCCATCCCGCCATGGCCGTCAATCTCAGTGCCTGCATCGACTGCGGTCTCTGCGTGCGAGCTTGCCGCGAGGTGCAAGTCAATGACGTGATTGGCATGGCCGCTCGCGGCATCAGTGCGAAGCCGGTGTTTGATTTCGACGATCCCATGGGCTCATCGACTTGCGTGGCCTGCGGCGAGTGCGTGCAAGCCTGTCCCACCGGAGCTCTCATGCCGAAATCGATCATCGACCCGATCACCCAACATGGGTCTCGGGAGGTCGATCGAGAAGTGCAATCGGTGTGTCCGTATTGCGGCGTTGGCTGCCAGATCAGTTATCAGATCAAGGACGAGAAGATCGCATTTGTGCAGGGCCGAAACGGATACTCAAATGAGAACCGTCTCTGCGTGAAGGGGCGTTTTGGCTTCGACTACGTGACCAATCCGCAGAGGCTGATGAAACCGCTCATTCGCAAGCCGGGGCTTCCCAAGGGCGTTGATGTCGATCCCTCCAACCCCTCTACGCATTTTCGCGAGGCGAGCTGGGAGGAAGCGCTTGACGTCGCGGCCGCCGGCTTGGCGCGCATCTTCGATGAACACGGCGGCCAAGCCATCGCGGGGTTTGGCTCCGCCAAGTGCTCGAATGAAGAGGCCTATCTCTTCCAGAAGCTCATTCGTGCGCGCTTTCGCACCAACAATGTCGATCACTGCACGCGCCTCTGTCACGCCTCGTCAGTCGCGGCGCTGGTTGAAGGAATCGGATCGGGCGCAGTGACCGCGACGTTCAATGAAGTCGAACACGCCGACGCCATCATAATTATTGGCGCCAACCCCACCGAGAACCATCCGGTCGCTGCTACCTACTTCAAGCAGGCAGCGAAGCGTGGGGCAAAGCTCATTGTCATCGACCCGCGTGGTCAGTCCCTGCGCGACTACGCCACCTATACGCTTCAGTTCAAGCCTGCGAGCGACGTCTCCTTACTCAACTCGATCATGCATGTCATTGTGGCCGAAAGGCTTTATGACGAGCAGTATCTCCAGGCCTATACGGAGAATTTCGAGCAGCTTAAGGAGCATGTTTCGACGTACACCCCGGAGTCTGTGGCGGCGACCACAGGCATTGACGCCAAGACCATTCGCGAGGTCGCCCGCACGTTCGGTCGCGCTGAGCGGGCCATGATCTTTTGGGGCATGGGCATCTCCCAGCATGTGCACGGCACAGACAATTCCCGCTGTCTGATCGCGCTGGCGATGATTTGCGGCCAGGTCGGCAGGTCCGGCACAGGCTTGCATCCGTTGCGCGGCCAGAACAACGTGCAGGGCGCTTCTGATGCCGGCGTAATCCCGATGTTCTATCCAGATTATGCGGATGTTGGCAGCGAGCCGGTTTACACGAAGTTTGAGGATCTCTGGAAGACCCCACTCTCCCATACGCCTGGGCTTACCGTGGTCGAAATCATTCACGCCGCCAATAAGGGTGAGATCAAGGGCATGTATATCCAGGGAGAGAACCCTGCCATGTCTGATCCCGACCTTGACCATGCCCGTGCCGGCATTGCCAAGCTTGAGCATCTCGTCGTGCAGGACATCTTCCTCACCGAGACCGCGATGATGGCCGACGTGATCCTCCCTGCTTCGGCGTGGCCCGAGAAGACAGGCACGGTGACCAACACCAACCGCCAGGTACAGATGGGCCGCAAGGCGATTAAATTGCCGGGTGACACGCGCGATGATCTCTGGATCATTATCGAGCTGGCCAAGCGGCTGGGGATGGACTGGACCTATTCAGACCCGGCGGACGTATTCGCCGAGATGAAGCTCGCTATGCCTTCTCTCGACAACATCACCTGGGATCGGCTTGAGCAGGAATCCTCCTTGATTTATCCATGTCCTTCGCCGGATCATCCCGGCGAGGCCATTGTATTCCGCGACGGCTTTCCGACCGAGTCAGGCCGAGCAAAACTCGTACCTGCCACCGCCAAGTTGCCGGCAGAGGTTCCGGATGATGAGTATCCCTTGGTGCTGATGACTGGACGACAGCTGGAGCATTGGCACACGGGTGCAATGACCCGCCGCGCGGGCGTACTGGATGCACTCGAACCCGGCCCTACGGCGAGTCTTCATCCGCGGACGCTTGCCCGCTATGGCGTAAAGCCTGGCGAGCAGATCAGGGTGACCACGCGCCGGGGCACGATCGAGCTTGTGGCGCGCGCCGACCGCTCGGTCACGGAAGGGGCGGTCTTTATTCCGTTCGCTTATGTCGAAGCCGCGGCCAACGTCCTCACCAACCCGCAACTCGATCCGTTTGGTAAAATTCCAGAATTCAAATACTGCGCGGTTAGGATCGAGCGAGCCGCAAAACAACCGTTGCCTGAACTGGTATCAACGTAACTCCTGGCGGTCCCGGGCCGTGAATCAAAGTATGAACTCGTCCGAGCATGTCGTCGGTATCCTGCTTGCCGGCGGTAAATCAAGCCGCATGGGCGGCGGTGACAAATGCCTAAGGTCGCTTGGAGGCAGGCCAATTCTCTCGCGCATCATTGAACGATTAGAACCGCAGGTTACGGGCATGGTAATCAACGCTAATGGCGAGGCCGCGCGCTTTGCGGAGTTCGGTCTTCCAGTCGTTGCCGACAGCATCGCCGGATTTGTCGGACCGCTGGCCGGAATTCATGCTGGCCTCGAATGGGTGAAATCGAACCGGCCAGACGTTCGTTACGCCATCACCGCCCCGACAGACACACCGTTCCTTCCCGCTGATCTCGTCGACCGGTTTATAGCCCAGTTGAAGGTGTCACCTTCACTGCTCGTGGCTCGGTCTGATGCGGGCATGCATCCGGTCGTTGCGCTCTGGCCTGTGGAACTCTCGACCGACCTCGAGGATGCCCTCAGGCACGGAAACCGCAAAGCCGGAGAATTCGTGAGACAGCATAGTGCGATCGAGGTCTACTTTGAGACCGCTAAAGTCGGCGGATCGCTTATCGATCCCTTCCTCAACATCAACGAGCCCGAGGAACTCTCGAAAGCGGACGCTTTACTCAAGGAGCAAATGCTATGAGCCCGCCACTTTTCGGCGTGGTTGGCTGGAAGAATTCAGGCAAGACCACGCTCATGGTTGGCCTTATCGGCGAGCTCAACAAGCGTGGTTATTCGATCTCGGTGATCAAGCACGCACATTCCAATTTCGAGATCGATCATCGGGGCCGCGACTCCTTCAAGATGCGCAGCGCTGGAGCGTGCCAGATTGTGCTCTCTTCGCCCAAGCGCTTCGCCCTGATGCGCGAGCTTGGAGATAGCCCGGAGTTGGCATTCGGCGATATACTCGCATACGTGCGCGGCTGCGATCTCGTGCTGGTCGAGGGCTTTAAGCGCGAGGCACTTCCCAAGATCGAGATCCGCAGGAATGGTGCCGCTTCCCGCGAGCCTCTATACGGAACTGTCCCCGGCATCGTGGCGATTGCCTCTGACCGTCCAAAAGATGAGACTGATCTGCTGCCCGTGTTCCAACTGGACGACATTTCCAGCATCGCTGACTTCATCGTGGACCGACTGGGGCTTGAAAAAGCATGACGGCCAAATTGATCGACGATTGTTTCATTCTCGACAAGGACAGGCTTCCGCACCACGAGGCGCTTGCCATCCTTAAGTCTCGCGTGCGCCCGGTTGCAGGAATAGAGCAAGTTCTTCTTTGCGAAGCCACGGGGCGTTTCCTTGCAAAAGCGATCGTGGCGCTGCGTCCGATTCCCGCCCACGATAACGCTGCGGTCGATGGCTACGCTTTTGCCCATGCAGCCTATGACAAGGACAAGGGAGCAAAACTCAAGATCCCGGGGGAAGCGGTTGCCGGCCATCCCTTCGACGGAAAAGCTTCGCGCTCTATTGCCGTGCGCATTTTCACCGGCGCGGTCATGCCGGTAGGCCTCGATACCGTGGCCATGCAGGAAAACGTGCGCATCGAGCAGGAGGGCGAGGCGCGTTATGCGGTCATTCCCGCAGGCCTGAAACAAGGCACCAACCGGCGGCTTGCAGGCGAGGACGCAAAAGCCAGCGCTGTTCTTGTCGAGCCAGGCACGATGCTCAGGCCGCAGGAAGTGGCGAGTGCAGCCGCCACTGGCCTCGACCGGCTCGACTGCTTCGAAACTCTCAAGGTCGTTATCTTCTCCAGCGGCGACGAGATACTGCGACCAGGAGAAGTTTTCTCCGCAGGCAAGGTTTATGATGCCAATGCACCTATGCTCCAAGGGCTTATCCGGGCGGCTGGTGCCTCGGCGGTTGATCTTGGTGTGCTGCCTGACAAGGCCGATCTCGTGCGAGCGGCTCTTGCTGAGGCAAGCCGCAAGTACCACGCGATCATCATCTCCGGGGGTGCCAGCCAGGGCCAAGAAGACCATGTGGCACCCGCTATTGATGCCATAGGGAAGCGCCACCTCTGGCAGATCGCCATAAAGCCCGGGCGTCCGATGAGCTTCGGCCAGATCGACAACTGCGTCGTTTTCGGTCTACCAGGAAATCCCGTTGCCGTTTTCGTCTGTTTTCTAATCTACGTGAGGCCAGTGCTTACGCGACTCGCGGGTGGCGCATGGCCCGAGCCACGCCGGTATCCCTTGCCTGCTACCTTTGCGCAGAGAAAGAAGTCAGGACGCCGCGAATTCTGGCGCGCACGACTGATTAACAAAGGAGGGCTTTCGGTCGCTAAGTTCCAGCGTGATGGCTCAGGATTAATTGCTTCCTTGAGGGAGTCGGACGGTTTGGTCGAAGTCGGCGAGGAGGTGACAGAAGTCAGAGAGGGTGATCTCGTCGATTTTATTCCTTTTACGGAATTCGGGGTGCAACCGCGCTGAGGCTAGGAGCAGTGACAGTGGCTCCGGTGACACGATGAGCATGTGTGAAAACCTCAAAGCCATCCTTTCGCGCAATCGCGGCAAGTGTAATCCCAGCGGCGTCCGCCATACGGACCGCCAGCGCCGTGGGTGCCGATACGGCGACGATTATAGGTGCCCCTATCGCCGCGGATTTCTGCACCATCTCCACCGAGACGCGGCTTGTAAGCAAGACAATGCCTTGGTCCGCTTTAGTGCGCTCGCGGACGAGGGCGCCGGCGAGCTTGTCGAGCGCATTATGGCGTCCGACATCCTCCCTGACCGCAGCCAAACCACGGTTCGGCTCCCAAAAGCCCGCGGCATGCACTGCTCGCGATTCATGATTGAGCACCTGAAGCGGGAAAAGAGACTCGATGGCTGTCATGATCTGATCGGGTGCAACGACAAGCCCTGCGCGCACTTTAGAAGGCGGCCGCATGGCCTCTATCAAGCTTTCGATGCCGCAAAGCCCACACCCAGTGGGTCCCGCCATCTTTCGGCGCCGCCCCAGGAACTCCGCAGCGTGCGGCGCCTTCAGCCATATGCGCAGCTCTATACCAATATCCTCCTCGACCGCCTCCACACTCTCAATCGCATCGCACGAGGAAACAACGCCCTCCGTCAGGCTGAACCCAAACGCAAAGTCCTCAAGATCCTGTGGTGTCGCCATCATCACCGCATAGGACGCCGTATTGAAAGTGAAGGCGACGGCTGTCTCCTCGGGGATGGCTCGCTCACCCGGGGAGAAACCGTTGGTTCGCCAAACGGAGCGTGGAACTCGAAGAATTGGCTGTGGCATGACATCTCTCCATCCGCCGGCTAGGGTTTGTCGCGGATCCTCATCCGCACACCCTTGTCAATATAACGCTTGCTGCTGAAAAGCCCCACCCGCTGAGACCACGGAATTCGAAAGATTTGTGACGACAGCCAAAAGAGACAACCAATATGACGCTGAACAAAGAATGGCATCTTAATCAATCAAGGTTGATGGAAAGGCGAGCAGCGTAGGCATATCACATGCAAGACTTATCTGAAGCCGTCACAGCGGCATTGCACCTCATTGGGTCGCTCAACCCCGATCTACTCGAGATCGTAGCTCTATCCCTGCGAGTTAGCCTGACGGCTGTCGCAATTGCCGGTTTGATCGGCCTCCCTCTTGGCGCTGTTTTGGCAGTCGCCAGATTTCCAGGCCGGGCAGTCGTGGGCGCACTCATAAATGCGTTGATGGGACTGCCTCCCGTAGTCGTTGGTCTTTTTGTTTATATGCTCCTGTCAAACTCGGGTCCGTTCGGCGTTCTGCAGCTACTCTACACCCCGACGGCCATGATCATCGCGCAAGCCATCCTCGTCACGCCGATCGTCGCCGCTCTCACGCGGCAGACTATAGAGGATCTCAAAGTCGAGTATGACGAGCAATTGCGCGTGCTCGGGCGGGGCCCGCTCCAGCAAACGGCGACGTTGCTTTGGGAGGGGCGGCGCAGCCTCCTGACTGCCCTTCTTGCAGGTTTCGGTCGCGCCATCGCCGAGGTCGGCGCAGTGTTGATCGTCGGCGGCAATATCGACCACGTCACGCGCACCATGACCACGGCTATTGCACTAGAGACGTCGAAAGGCGACCTGTCGCTCGCGCTCGGCCTGGGCTTCATTCTTTTGACCCTCGCATTCGTGGCGAACGCAATCGTGATGCTTGGCGGGGGCGTGCCAGCCTACCACACTCGTGAGGCCGGAAGCTGATGCAGTATGCCCTCATACAACGCGATCGTCCGGACAGACCTTCGGTCCTCCCCGTCACGGGCAAGTCATTAGTGTACGGGCGAGACAAGCGAACCATTATCGATAACGTCGACATCGAGATTGGCTTGTCACCCGGCATAGTCGTAGTGCTCGGGCCAAACGGGGCCGGTAAGAGTGTGCTCTTTCGGTTGCTCGCCGGATTGCTCGCGCCTGACGGCGGCTCTGTATCCTGGGCTGGCATGCCACCCAATCGTGCGAGAGCCCACAATATCGGCTTCGTATTCCAACGTCCCGTGACGCTAAGGCGCTCGGCGATCGCGAACGTCGAGTATGTGCTTGCCGCAGCAGGGGTTCCAAGAATGGATCGCGCTCCGATCGCGCGTGAGGCGCTCGAGCAAGCCCGTTTGTCCGAGATCGCCACTAGCCCTGCGCGCAGTCTGTCCGGCGGTGAGCAGCAGCGCCTTGCTCTAGTGCGAGCTCTCGTGACGCGCCCGGATATCGTATTCCTCGATGAGCCGACCTCAAATCTCGACCCGGGCTCGACCGCGGCGATCGAGTGCCTTGTCAGACGGGCACGAGATGCTGGAATGCGCTTTGCTCTCGTGACCCAGGACATTGGGCAGGCGCGCCGGTTGGCCACAGACGTCATATTCATGCACCGCGGCCGCCTGCTCGAACGATCATCAGGGGAGAGCTTCTTTCGCGCGCCTCGCACTCCCGAGGCTGCCGCGCATCTTGAAGGCAAGATCGTTTTCTGAGGAACGTTGCACGCCATGACAAGCATCGCTCGCGTTTTCATCACCGCTCTGTTCATGCTCAATATCGCGACCGCACCAGCGCGATCGAGCGAATACATCATCTTGCAGTCAACCACGTCGACGGAAAATTCAGGTCTATTCGCCCACCTGCTGCCGCTCTTCACCAAGAAAACTGGGATCGAGGTCCGCGTGGTCGCGGTGGGTACAGGCCAAGCGATCAAGAATGCCAGGAACGGCGATGGAGACGTCCTGCTCGTACACGACACAGCTTCCGAACGGAGGTTCGTGGCCGAGGGCTGGGGCGTTCGGCGTTACGACCTCATGTACAACGACTTCATACTCGTCGGCCCCCTACATGATCCTGCATACGTCGCCGGCGAGAAGGACATAGTGGCGGCATTCAACAGAATTGCCGGGACGAAGGCGCCGTTCGTTTCAAGGGGGGACAACAGCGGCACGCACAAGGCCGAACTCCGTCTATGGAAGGAAGCACGCGTCGACGTCAAGATCGCGTCAGGCACCTGGTATCGAGAAATTGGTCAAGGCATGGGTGCCACGCTCAACACGGCTATCGGCATGAAAGCCTATGTTTTGACGGACCGAGCAACTTGGTCAGCATTCAAGAACCGGGCAAATCACGCAATCATGGTCAAGGGCGACAAGAAGCTTTTCAATCAATACGGTGTCATTCTTGTGAATCCGGCCAAACATCCGAACGTACGGGCGGCTGAAGGGCAAACGTTCATCGACTGGCTCGTTTCAATAGAAGGGCAGGAGGCAATCGCCTCATTCCAAATCAACGGGGAGCAGCAATTTTCTCCGAACACAAGGCAATAAGGACAAGCAATCTGCTCGGTTCACGCGAGCTTGCGCCGACCGAATTGCTCCGGTTCCGTCAGGACAGGTGGCTCTATCGTATCGGTCGGAGATTGTGGTTAAACGGACCAGACATCTAAACTTCTCCGAGCGAAAAGAAGGTGTCTTTTGAGAAGGGCTAATGTGCCGTTTGCCGCGCGCCGCCCTGTTACGCCGACAACCTGATGCACAATCTGCGGACCGATTGGTTCTTCAAGCCGCAGATGATCAGTACATCGACGGGGGTGGAAAGGATCTTTCCCCGCTCGTCATCGCAGCGCTGGCGCGCAAAACCAAGGCGTCTTAGACAAATTTGATTACCTGTCGTCTCGGGGCCTTACGCATCCCGCTTGCCGATTATCAGAACACGTCCTAATCTTTCCTCTTTGCGACTGGTCGGCATACTGCGCCGCAGCAGGCTCATGGCCGATCGACCGCTGGTGACGTGAGCCGATGTCTCCCGCCGACTGGCGGCCCATTCCATGAGCCGATGACAAGCGACGCCTTGAGCCTCGACGGTGCAGCGCGCAGCGCGCTCGGCCAGCAGACAAGTTGGAGGAGTGTCATGGGTATTGCAATGACGTTGCGGGAATACCTCGACGACAAGCAAGTCGACTACGACGTGATGGTGCACAAGCGCACGCAGTGCGCTCAGGATTCGGCGCGAGCGAGCCACGTGCCGGCGGAACGATTGGCCAAGGCCGTCGTGTTGACGTGCGAAGGCGGCTTTGTGATCGCGGTCGTGCCGGCAAGCTCAAAAGTTCAGTTAGATACGATTGAGAAGATGCTGCACTGCCACGTCGAAGTGGCGACAGAGGAAGAGATCAGCGAACTCTTCCCTGATTGCGAAACGGGCGCGGTGCCGCCACTAGCGGAGCCCTATGCCGTGGATGCCTTTATCGACGAAAGCCTCGATGAGCAGCCTGACATTTACCTGGAAGGCGGCGATCATCGCAGCCTAATCCACATCCCCGGTTCACAGTTCCGCGCGCTCACGAAGAATGTGCGGCACGCGCGAATTTCGACACCTGCTTGAGGCCATCGCGCGGGACGAACTGGCGCTGAAAAAGCTGGCTGCCGCTCAGCCTGTGGCGGCGGCGTAAGGTAGCTCGTACGTCTCTGCGCGGGTTTTACAGAACGGAGAGCCAACGCCATTTAAACCATGAGCCCGGTATGAGCGCGGTCACGCCATGCAGATTGCGCATTACCGGCGCTGGCGCGACTTGATCAACGAGGCGCATATCCCATCTTTAAGGACAGCAGAACACACAACACATTTGCGCGGCACACTAGTCACGAGGTCAGCAGGAGGTCGTGGTATGCAGGTGATCGAGATTCAGGAGCACGCACGCAAGCTGAAGGATGCTCACGGCGACAAGGCCATATTGGAAGCGGCACAAAAGGCCCGCGAGCTGGACGAAACGGGCGACAGAGAACAAGCGGAAACCTGGCGACGCATCGAAGCCGCCCTCATACAGATGCAGGGGCCCCACGTGAGCTGAAGGGGTGAGGCTGCCGCGTTCTACTTCGGCTCCCAACCCTGATCGTATTCGTAGTAGTGGCTCTCCGGCTTGATCTCCGTGCGCCACAGCAGGTGCCGCTCGGAGTGATCAACCTCTGCCGCATCGTAGATCGCAATGGGAAGTTGGAGGTACGCCGCCGTGAGGCGTCCAATGGCTTGAAGCAGCGTGTAATTTGCAACCACGAGGTTTCGATCATCGATGGTGAGCTGAACCTGCGCCGTCAAATAGTCCTGCTCGGCGTTGAGAACGTCCTGGACTGTCCGGGTGCCGGCCTTCTGCTCGCGGTGCACGCCCGCAAGCGCCACTTTGTTTGAGTCAACGGACGTTTGGTCTGCCATCAACTGCGCCTGTATCGAATTCACCTGTGCCCACGCCGAGACAACCGAGCTTTGCGTCTGTTGGCGCGCCTGGCGGACCTGCTCCAGACGCTGGATCTGAATCTGTTTGGCTTGACGCACCTGAGAGGCGACCCGTCCACCTTGATAAAACGGAACCTTCACGCCAACGGTCGCCGACGCCTCCCTTTCAAAATCAAGCCCTTCAACGGGATTGTACTCGTCCTCATATTTGAGTTGGACATTCACCTCCGGCAGGAACTGACCCTCTCTGCTGAGCCACGGACTTGGCCGCCGCGGCCTCTTGGAACACGGCCGAGCCTATCGATGGATCTCGAATTGTGCGACTTCTTGCGCGTCTTGCAGCGATCCTGGCAGAAAATGATCGATCGAGGCTGGCGTGAAAAGGTGGTCCGCGGGATGGCCGACGACCTCCTCATAGCTCGCCAAGCTTGATTGGTACTGCGCCTTGGCTGCTTCAAGAGACGCTACGGCGGTGGCGCGGCTCGCCTTTGATTGCGCCAGGTCGGTGCGGGTCAAATCACCGGCATTGAATTGGCGCTGGTTGGAGGCTTCATAATCGGTCAGCACCTTCACGTTGTTTTCTCTCAGCCGAACGATCGCCAGATTCTGCACCACGTCCATGTAAGAGGATACCGCGCTCAGCAGTGTTGTCTGCTCGGTGTCGCGCAAATCCTCGCGCGCCGCCAACGCGTTCGCCTCCGCCTCGCGGATCGAATTGATGTTTTGAAATCCCTTGAAGATCTGCTGTTGCAGCGTCACCGAGTACCCATATGGACGGTCGTCGCCCTTAATCGTGGCGTCGGGAACATTTGCGCCCGGCAATATCTTGTTGACGGCACGACCATCAATCCCGAACTCCGTGTGCTTGTAGCCGGTAGCAGCGTTGCCAAAGATCTGCGGAAGAAGGGACGACCTGGCTTGGGAGATGTTTTCGTCGGTCGCACGCGTTGAAGCCCGCTGGGCCAAGAGCTGCGGATTGCCAAAATAGGTGGAAACCAGCGCCTCATCCAACGATTCGGCGCATGCCGCATTGTTTGCAGCGAATATCAGTGCCACGAGCAATACTATGATCGGCATATGCTTTGGACGCTGGGCACTGCCCCCAGTGCCCGCAACAATGCTTGCCATGCCTCCCCCCGAGCTCAACCCGCCGCGACGAGCGCTGCTGCATAATGGCAGAATGCGCGAACTCTATAAGCGTGCTGCAATCACGCAAGAGTTCAAAGATAGAATCAGCGATCGCTTTTGATTGTACAGCAATGCGGCCACACTCATCGGTGCCGAATCGAAATGCGCGGCACGACGAATCATTAGCACGCTAATTTCCGTGCCCGCAGGCTAACGAGCACGGCAGGACTAAGCCTTCTCACTGTGGGCGGGTTGGGCTTGCTCGGCGGGCGCCTTATGGCGTGCGTGCCACTTTTCACGAAGTGTCTGAAAGAAGAAATAGAGCACCGGGATAAAGAAAAGCCCGACGATCGAATCGAAAATCATGCCCGAGAAGACGACGACACCGATCGAGATTCGGCTTGAGGCGCCCGCGCCAGACGCGAACACCAAAGGCAAAACACCGATTATGAAGCAAAGTCCGGTCATGGTGACGGGCCGGAAGCGGGTGCGTGCCGAGCTGAGAGCGGCTTGCGTGATCGATTCGCCTTCTTCGCGGCGCACGCGCGAAAACTCAACCAGCATGATGGCCTTTTTCGCCGCCAGGCCAATGAGCAAAACGATGCCGATCTGGGCATAGAGATTGTTATTGAGAAGCGTGATGAAGTAGAGCGGCAACAACGCGCCGAAAACGGCGAATGTGGCCGACGCCATGACCGCCATCGGCAGGCTCCAGCTCTCGTACTGAGCGACCAGGAAAAGGTAGGCAAACGTAAAGGCCAACAGGAAAACGTAGACCATCAAGCCTGTTGATTTGACCTCTTGATATGACATGGCGGTCCATTCAACACCATATCCTTCAGGAAGCTCGTTCTTGGCAATTTCCTCGAGCGCCGTGATCGCTTGGCCTGAGCTGTAGCCGACCGCCGACATACCTTGCAGCTGGGCCGTATTGATAAGGTTGTAGCGATTGACCGCTTCGGGCCCCAAGACGGATTTGACTTCAATGAGGGCAGCGAGCGGGACCATGTCGCCATTGGCGTTCTTAACCTGGATGCGGCCAATGTCGGGGAGTGCGTCCCGGTATCCAGCCTCCGCGGAGATAATCACCCAATAGAGCTTGTTGTAGAGGTTAAAGTTGTTGACGTAGTAAGAGCCGAGGTTCGCGGCGAGCGCATTGAAGATCGTGTTGATCGGCACCCCGAGCGACTCTGCCTTATCGCGATCGATCTCGAGTTTGTATTGGGGAGCGCTGGCCGACAGTGTCGTAAACACGCGGTTGAAGGTCGGGTTCTCGTTTGCGGCAACAATCAGCGCGCGCGTCACGGCGGCGAGACTTTGTATGCCCTTATCGCCGTTGTCCTGCAGTTGGGCCGTAATGCCACCGGTGATCCCCAGCCCGTCGATGGGCGGCAACGGTAGGGTGAACGCCTCCGCGCCGGGAACTTCCGCCAGCCTCTCATCAATACGGTTCAAAATATTGTACCAGAGCAGCTTCTTGCTCGTTCGCTCGCTCCATGGCGTGAGAACAGGGATGAGGAGCGCATAGTTCGAGCCGGCGCCGGCTAGAATGCTGTAACCGCTGACGGAGATGACGTCTTGGATGCCGTCCATCCCCCTGAGAATTTTCGTCATTTTGGCGCTCATCTCCTGCGTCCTATGCAGCGAGGCCCCATCGGGAAGCTGCACATTGACCAGGAGCACGCCTTTGTCCTCCAGCGGCACGAATGAGGTCGGAACCGCATTAACAAGATAAACAACGCCAGCAACGAAGAGGACGAAGACAATCATGGACGCCGGGATATGCCCAAGCATGACGCGCACGATCGCCACGTAACCATCGCGGACCTTGTCGACCAATCGCGGAAACCAGCTGAGGACGCCCTTCTTGGGCTCTTTCGCTCCTGCGCGCAGGAGCGTGACGCACAGAACCGGTGCCAAAGTCAGTGCGTTGATAGCCGATAGCGAAAAGGCGATCGTGATGGTGAGGGCGAACTGACGATAGACCTCCCCTGTTATGCCCGGGAAGAAGCACACCGGCACGAACACAGCAAAGAGCACGAATGTGGTGGCGATGATCGGCCGCGTGACCTGCCCCATTGCCTTGAGCGTCGCCTCTCGCGGCGCCAGGTTATCGGCGACCATGATGCGCTGGACGTTTTCGATAATCACGATGGAGTCGTCGACGACGAGCGTGATCGCCAGAATGATCGCCAACAGAGTGATCATGTTGGCCGAGAAACCGATGGCAAAGAGCACCGCCATCGTACCGATGAGTGCGACGGGGATAGCAATCGCGGGGATCAGCGTCGTGCGCCAGTTGGCGAGAAAGATGAACGTAACGGCGACCACGAGGGCGCCCGTCATCAAAAGCGTCTTGATGATCTCCTCGACGGAAGCACGCACCGCCTTGGTGATGTCGTAGAGACGCGTGTACTCAACATCGGGCGGAAAGTTCTTGGAGATTTTATCGAGCTCCTCATAGAGGAGATCTGCAACCTCCAGGGCATTAGCCCCCGATATCTGATAGATGCCAATCGTCGCGGCGGGCTTGTTATTCAGCGCGGAGGTCGCGTCATAGGACTGCGCTCCGAGCTCAATCCTGGCCACATCCTTGAGCCGCACCATCGAGCCGTCCGGATTGGCCGTGACGATGATGTTCTCAAACTCGCCAACCGAGTCGAGACGCCCCTTAGCCTCGAGCGTGAACTGAAACTCACTTTTACCAGCGTGGGGGGGAGCCGCAATCCGGCCCGGCGTCGCCTCAAGGCTTTGCGCCTGGATGGCGTTCGACACGTCAGCCGCTGTCAGGTTGAGGGCAGCCAGTTTGTTTGGATTGATCCATACGCGCATGCTGTAGGTGAGCGGGCCGAACTGCGAGACGTTGCCGACGCCGGGAAGGCGCGCAAGTGCGTCCTGCATTTCGATCGCAGCATAATTGCTTAGAAAAATCTCATCATGAGTGCCCTTTGGCGAAATGAGATTGATCACCAACAGCAAACCGCTCGACTGCTTGCGTGTGGAGACGCCCTGCTGCGTCACTGCCTGCGGCAACTGCGGCTGGGCCAACTGCACTCGGTTTTGCACGTTAACCGCCGCGATATCCGGGTTCGTGCCGATCTTGAACGTGACGGTTAGCTGATATTGTCCGGTGCTTGAGCTGACGGACGACATGTAGAGCATGTCATCCACGCCGTTCACCTGCTCCTCGATGGGCACTGCGACGGTCTTGGCGATGTCGGATGCGTTGGCACCGGGATACTGGGCGGTCACGACCACCTGCGGCGGCGCGATGTTTGGGTATTCGGCGACAGGAATGAAGTAGATAGCGAGCGCGCCCAAGAGCGTCGTCACGATAGCAATCACGATCGCGAATTTCGGTCGGTCAATGAAGAACTCGCTCAGCACCGCTTAGGCCTTCTGATCGACGGCATTGACGAGCAAACCGGGAGTGACCTTCTGAATGCCGCCAACGATGACGCGCTCACCCTCGGTCAGTCCTTCCGTGACCACCCAGTCGCTGTCCACCTGTTGGCCCAGCTTGACAGTTCGCTTCTTAACAGTGTCGTTCTTGTCGACGACAAGCACATAGTAGCCGCTTTGATCCTGCTGAAGCGCGATTTGCGGCACCACGAGCGCCGTCTTCTTCTTGTCCGTCTTCACCGTCACGTTGACGAACTGCCCCGGGATCAGAATATGTTCAGAGTTGGGGAAGACGGCGCGCACCTCGATCGTATCGGTCGTCTGCTCAACCTGAATGCCAAGATAATCGAGTTTGCCAGGCTGCGCGTACATGCTGCCATCGCTTAGCTGCAGATAAGGAGTGAGGGCGACCTTTGTCCCCTTCACCAGCCCTGCCTTGCGCGCCTCGATGAGATCCTTTTCGGCCACATAGAAGACAACGTAGATGGGGTCCATGCTGACGACGGTCGCCAGCGTCCCGGTGCTCGGGCTAACGAGATTGCCGACATCGATGTTTGCTGCGCTGACGCGCCCGTCGATGGGGCTGCGTACTTCGGTGTAGCTCAGATTCAGCTTCGACGTCGCCAGCGCCGCTTCCGACTTCTTCACGTTCGCTTTCCCTGTACCCAGCGTAGCGATCGAGGAGTCGAGCGTGGCCTGAGTCACGTCGTTGGTTTCTGTAAGCTTTTTGTTGCGCTCATACTCGATTTGATCATTCTTCAGCTGGGCCTGGTTTCCTTCCAGGTCCGCTTCGCTTTGCTCAACGGCGGCCTTATAGGAAGCTTGTTCGATAAGAAACAGCTTCTGATCCTTCTTGACGTAACTGCCCTCTGTAAAGTCGCGCTGTTCCAAAAAACCCTCAACGCGCGCTGTAAGCTGAACAGTACTGATGGCTTGAACGCGGCCAACATAGATCTGACGCCGCGACACGTCGCGCGTCCTGACCGTGGCAACGACGACGCTGGGGCGCGATTTGGTTGTCGTTGTCGACTTGGTCGACTTATTTCCCGTCGTCGACGTAGTGGCCTTTGTTGATGCAGCCGACGTTTTCGCTTCCCAAGCCGTTGTCGACTTCGTAGCCGTCTCCTCAGCCATCACCTGGCCGTAGAGCCCCAGAAGGCAGGCCGCCGCTAAGGCGCCGCGGATCATCACCATGCGCATACCGTTGTTGAGCACTCGAGCCTGCATCGGCTTCCTAGATTAATCGGTCTTGTCTAGTCGGCAAGCGCGAAGCGATCTATAGGAAGAGATCTATGCAGAGTTGTATGACAGAGAATACGATTTTCGTACCCCCGGAATGGGCACCGCAGAAGGCCATCTGGACAGCGTGGCCGGCCGACCCTGACGAATGGAACGGTGACTTGGAAGCGCCGCGCCGCGACGTGGCAGCGATGGTGCACGCCTTGAGCGAGGGCACAAAGGTTTGGCTGCTTGTTAACGGAGGAGAGGCCGAGGCATCCGCCCGGGCGGCCGTTGGCAGCACCGCCCAAGTCGTATCGGCGAAGTACGGCGACATCTGGTTGCGCGATACGGGACCGATTTTTGCCAAAACACCTGAAGGTCCTGTCGCCCTTCGCTTCAAAACGAACAGTTGGGGCGGAAAATACGACCTGCCCGATGATGCCACCGTGGGTGACGACATCGCACGCTATGCAGGCAAGCCTATGCGTCGCTTCGACTTCGTGCTGGAAGGCGGCGCCATAGAGCATGACGGTCAAGGCACAGTCCTGACGACTCGTCAGACGCTCTTGAACCCCAATCGCAACGGCTGGTCGCAAGAGGACGCCGAAGCTGCGCTCAGGCGCGCATTCGGCGCGGTAAAAATCATTTGGATCGACGATGGCCTCATGAACGACCACACCGATGGCCATATCGACAATATAGCCCGCTTCGTGGGGCCAGGCCGCGTCGTATGCCAGTCTCCCGCTGATGCCGACGACCCGAACGCGGAAACTCTGGACCAGATCGCGCGCACGCTGGAGAGAACGAAGGATGCAACCGGCCGCGAACTTGAGGTCGTCCGCATCCCCGGCGTCGGGTTGTATCGCAACGCCTTGGGCGAAATTTCTCCGGCATCCCATATGAATTTCATCATTGGAAACGGCGTAGTGGTCGTGCCCGTATACGACACCCCAACGCAGGACTCCGCTATCGAGACCCTGAAGGCGGTGTTTCCAGACCGCAAAGTCATTGGCGTGTCATCGCGCGGCCTACTGGGCTGCGGCGCGGCAGGCGGCGGATCCTTCCACTGCATCACCCAGCAGGAACCACTTTGATGACCAAACGCACGATCACCGTCGCGGCCATTCAGACGGCGTTCGGCCCAGACATGACGGCCAATATTGCCAAGACTGAAGCCTCCATCCGCGAGGCAGCCAAGCTCGGCGCGCAGGTCGTCCTCCCTCCGGAGCTGTTTCAGGGCATCTATTTCTGTTCACAGCAGAGCCCAAAATGGTTTGAAACCGCCTACCCGGTAACGGAACACCCTTGCGTGCTTGCGCTTAAGAAGCTGGCCAAGGACCTGAATGTCGTTATTCCAATCTCTTTCTTCGAGAAGGATGGGCCGCGCTATTACAACAGCGTGGCGGTGGCCGATGCCGGCGGCGAAATCCTCGGGCTTTACCGCAAAAGCCACATCCCCGACGGTCCGGGCTATCAGGAAAAGTATTATTTCCGCCCTGGCGACACTGGCTTCAAGGCGTGGAAGACGAAACACGGCACCATTGGTGTCGGCATCTGTTGGGACCAGTGGTATCCCGAATGCGCCCGCGCCCTGGTGCTGGACGGGGCTGAAGTGCTGCTCTACCCAACGACTATAGGTTCGGAGCCCTACGATTCTGCCCTCGATACCCACAAGCTATGGCAGCGCGCAATGCAGGGCCACGCGGTGTCAAACGCCGTGCCCATCGTGGCTGCAAACCGCATCGGCATTGAAGATAACGAGGGCACGACGCAGACGTTCTATGGCCATTCCTTCATCACCGATCATCGCGGGGAGCTGGTTGAGCGCTTCGGAGAGAAGGACGACGGCGTGCTGGTGCACAGCTTCGACCTGTCGGAGATTGAGAATTACCGCGCCGACTGGGGCTTCTTCCGCGACCGAAGACCGGACCTCTACGCGAAAAGCATTCTTTGATGGCAAGAACCTGAAGACCAGCAGGCCTCTCGTATCGGCTTTGGGTCATGTGTGGATGAAAATTCGCTACTGGACCAATAGGGATTTGAGCGACGGTAAGGAGTCCAACGCTGCCTCGCGGCCAAGCTCGATCAATGCGCCCGCCTGATTGAATGCGTGGGGCTGAATGTGACCAATCTGTGGGGTGATCAGAAAATCGGCAGGGTGTTCGGCCAGTCGCGCCCCGGTCAGCTCGTTTAAGACCATGGCGAATGCCGCCATCACAACCTCAAAGGTACCAGCCTCAAAGGCCTTGCCGGGCACCACTCCTGTTGCACGAGCGATGCCCTCGTAATCGCCCGCTACGTTCACTGCGATTACTCTGTCCGCCCCCATAAGACGACAGGCCGATACGGGGACGGGATTCTTGACGCCCCCATCTATGAGAACAGCGTCGTCTCGTACGACCGGCTCGAAGATGCCAGGCAGCGAAATTGTGGCTCTCAGCGCCTCCACCAAAGGTCCTGAACGAATAAGGATCTCCTTGTCGTTCGCGAGATCAGCGGCAACGACGCCGAACGGCTTGGCGATATCGTCGAACGTGAGGTCGCCTAAGTGCGTGCTCAATAGCTCGGTGACACGATCGCCCCCTAGGAGCCCAGACGTCCACAGCTTGACGTCGGCGGTCTTGAGGATGTCGAACCATGTGATTGAGCGGGCGATATCCTCCAGCTTCTGCATGTTCCCAGAAACATAGCAGGCCCCTACGAGGCCGCCGATTGACGTGCCCGCCACAACATCCGCCTCGATGCCGTTCTCCTGAAGGATTTCGAGGACGCCAATATGGGCCCAGCCCAACGCGCCACCGCCGCCGAGAGCCAAACCTAACTTAGAGGCGCGACTATCGCTCATTCCCTATCATTTCTTGATGGACGTCAGCAGAGTCAATCTTGGCCCAACCCACTCATGGTGGCGAGATGCGCTTTAGGCCATGGCGATCATGGCAGAGATGTTCGACCTTAACGCCGTCTCTGCTTCAAGCCATACAGCCGGCTCAACTGACTCTTGTTCCCGTTCCTGATCCGTTTGTTCAAGTTCGATTTCTTGAGCTTGCAGTTGGTAGGCCTGCCCTTGAAGCCCTTCGGGCACTTACCAGAAGACTTCTTCTTGCAATTCGGCGGCGTGCCGACGTAGCCCTTGCGGCACTTCCCAGAGGACTTCTTCTTGCAATTCGGCGGCGTGCCGACGTAGCCCTTGCGGCATGACGCGTTAGGCTTGACGCAGCGGTTGCCCTTCCACTTCCAGCCCTTCTTCAGGCACTCCTTTTTGGGGTTCGGCGGAGACGGGTCATAGCCACACTTGCCGGTCTTGCGATTGTAAGGCAGTCCCTTGAGCTCGCACTGGCACTTGACGTCGTGCGAATTGCAAGACGGCGGTGGCTCGGAGCCGCACTTGCCGGTCCGGGGGTTGTAGGGCAGGCCCTTGAGCTTGCAGTGGCACTTCACGTCACCCCGCTTGCAAGGCCGATCTGGTTCAATCTCCCGGCACTTCGGCCACCTGCCCTTGTAACCAGGTCCACATTTGCAGAACGGCAGCTTGCCGATCGCTGGCGGCGGACAGGCGATAGGCGGAGGACGCGTACCACCGTTCTTCGCACACCAGATGGTCCGCTGGCCGCCGCGGTGGCGTCTTACCTTGTAGCCCTTACGGACGTAGGACTTGGTCTGCTTGGCACCAATCTGGAACCAGCCGTTCCAGCAATCGACGGGCGGTAGTTCCGGTGGCGGCGCACCTTTCTCCGCACACCAGATGGTCCGTCGGCCTCCGCGGTGGCGTCTTACCTTGTAGCCTCTACGGATGTAGGACTTGGTCTGCTTGGCACCGATCTGGAACCAGCCATTCCAGCATTCGATTGGTGGAGGCGGTGGCGGCGTGACGTCCTCGTTGTCGTCACCGGGCCCCTCGGGCACATAGTCATCGACGAAGTCGCCGGGCGTGAAGATAGGGTTAGGATCGATCAGCGGTGGCGCAACCACGAACGGGAAAGCGGTTTCAAACGGTTTTTCTTGTCTACCGGGAAGGTTTGCCCAAGTGACGGGATTGCCCAGGTCACCGTCAGGCGTAATCCATATGACCTTGCCCGGCTCGTCGTGCAGGCGGCATTCGTCCCTCTCATTGCAAACTTCGATGGCCCCTTCGATGAGGAGCAGCCAGGCCAAGCCACTGTCATGGACGTTGACATCGAAGATAGTGCCGCGCACCGTGATCGACGCTGTCGGTGTGCGAATGACGTAAGCCGGCTTGGCGGCAATGCCAGTTATGAACCGAAAGGTTCCCTTGACGAGATTGAGAACGATGGCGCCGCCGGATAATTCAGGATTGTAGACAAATTCATCGAGCAGGAGCTGCGATCCGGGCCCGAGCGCCAATTTCGTATCGTCGCGCAGCCTGATCTCGCCCCAGCCATCCGTACTGACCTCGATCAACTCGTCTTGGCGAACGTTGTCGCCTGTCTCGATGCGGCGCTCGTCAGTCTCGTATTCCGCCGTGACAATGTTGACGATCCTGACGGCCGAGCCAATCTCATCGCCAGGCGCCGCAAACGCCTGCGTGCCGCTCCAGAGGAGCGCGATGGTCAACAGTATTGGTATTCGTATGGGCACGTCGGGTGAACCGCCTACATGGATCTATCTCTATCATACCCTGGCTGTAGACCGAGAAGTGTTCCCTAGGTAACAGCCCGCGGCCTCCCCCTGAAGCGCGCTCCTCCCCAATGCTTTACGGCATATGGAGGACAGATCGATACCGAGAAGGCGACACAATCGGGAAGAGATCGTAGCGAGATTCAGGCGAGGGAGTTTCGCGTCACCGCTTCGCCAATTGCAATCTTGCCATCGGTAGAATGAAAGGACCGCACACACCATTGTGTGTCCCCTCGTTCTCATTTCTCGCGCGGCCGGTGCGCCGCCGCAGTCACGTCTGTTATCGGATTGGAAGGCGGCGGACCGAAATCCGCGTCAACGCATCTGCTCTGCTGACAGAAGCGGACGTGTACTCACATACGAAATCCGCTCCCCGAGTACGCGTTACTCGGGAAGCGGATTTGTGCGTTCGCGTGCACCAATTAAGGGGGCACGTTTCTTCCTATCTAGGATCTAAGCAGCCGGCACCCACTTGCCCGAGACATACCCGAATGCAACCGCATCCTGATGCCTCTTCGCTGCTTCTTCGAGCTGCTTCTTAGCCTTGATGGCAAAGGGCTTGCTCGTCGAACGAGTCATTTCAAATCCGTTCAGCAGAATGACCTTCTTTTTATCGAGGTCCACTGTTGGGCACGACATGGTTTCCTCCCCAGGCCCCCGTCTACCCGCGTTAACCTTACCCGGTCCGATCCGCGTATGTATGAAATTGAATGAGGATAACGATCAACTCTCGATGCAATTCTGAAACATTGACGCGACGCACAAAGGGCGCTGAACAGCGGACAATCACCTGATCCAACTTGCGCAACCGGCGACCATTGCAAACGAAATCAATCGTCATGAGCGCGGTCCCGACAAGCACCGCCGCACTATCTCACTATCCCAGGCGACGTGCTCAGTGTCAGAGATGCAAATCCATCCGAGTGGTTTCACGTGCTGTCCGTTGATGCTATCCGGGCTATCGAGAACCAAGTCCCCTACTCTTGTCAGACACCCCCGGCGCAAAGCACTATGAGCATCACGATCTATCACAATCCGTCTTGCGGAACCTCACGCAACACGCTCGACGCAATCCGCCAGCGCGGCGAAGAGCCCGAGGTAATTGAATATTTGAAGACGCATTTCTCGCGCGAACGCCTGGTCGAGCTGATAGCGGCCATGGGCATTCCCGTCCGTGACCTTCTGCGCAAAAAGGGCACGCCATACGATGAGCTAGGTCTCGACGACCCCAAATGGACGGACGACCAGCTCATCAACTTCATGATCTCCCATCCAATCCTTATCAACCGACCGATCGTTGTGACGCCTAAGGGGGTGCGCCTGTGCCGGCCGTCAGAGATGGTGCTTGAGATCCTTCCCGAGGGGTGAATATGCGGAATTTGAGGGAGGATGACGAGGTCGAATTCGACGAATTTGCACGACGATGCTTCGGTATCTTCGGGTTGCGCAATCTAAGATTATTGGCTGGTACTCGCGTGATTGCTGGAGCAATTCATGACGGACTTATTCGACGTCGACTGGTCCCAACTTCCCGTACCAGAGGACGACGGAGCGGCAGGGCATCTTTTTGGGTTCAGGCTCGCTTCGGTTCCTCTGCCTGCTACCAATGGTGAGGAAATAGTCCTTTCCGAAATTCATGGTCGCGCTGTTGTCTACATCTACCCGATGACCGGCAGACCGGGCACGCCGCTTCCGGGCGGATGGGATATGCTGCCAGGGGCAAGAGGCTGCACACTGCAGGCGTGCGAATTCAGAGATCACTCTGTCGAACTGAAGAATGTTGGTGCAGAGCAACTCTATGGACTTTCGACGCAAAGCACAGAGTATCAAAGCGAAGTCGTAGAACGTCTGCACCTGCCGTTTCCGCTGTTGTCAGACAGGGCTCTGGCGATGACTAACGCGATGCAACTGCCGACGTTTGAGGTCGAAGGAATGATTTTGTTGAAGCGACTGACAATGATCATTCGAGATGGAGTGATCGAGCATATCTTCTATCCGGTATTTCCACCCGACCAGAACGCGACAGGCGTAATCAATTGGCTCTCCGAGAACCCTGTTTGAGTGGCAGTCGTGGAACCACCTGCGGACCGAACGGGGATCCGTTCTTACATTCTCTCCCGCATCAAGAAAGAAGTGCCGGAGTTGTTTGAGCAAAATGGATCCGGCCTTGTCGCGCGGAAGTTGCCCGGACAGCACCTGAGGTCATCGCACCTTCGAAAAATATTCCGACCTCTCGCTGCTTCAGCAGTATGCCCAGCTTGCCGTTGAACAAGAGACGAGCCCCGCGGCACGGGACGACATCAACCGATTGCCCCACATGATCGACGCTTTCACCCCGCTCCTCGCCCGAAGCGAGGCCGCATTAAGGTTTCTTTAACCAAATCAGCCCAGCTCTCCACCTGCGTGGAAGCGGTGATGATTGATGCAAAAAGCCCTTTACAGACTTGAAGACCGAATTTTCTACAGTGCTGCTCTGATGTCACCTTGCATCCGCAAGCGGCTGCTCCTGCTAGCAAGCCGAGCGCTCGCTACCTTGGGAGACCAATTCGATCTCGTGCGCACGAAGGGTCGTTCGAGTCTTGCCCGGTAATCTGTGAACTGGGTCTGGCCGATAGGCCAGCGCTATGCGGTTCATCGCCAAGGTATGACTGGCGAAACGCTCTTATCTATCCCTGATGCTGCGCAACTTTGAGCAGCTGGGATTCTGCTCATCGTGACGAGCAAAACTAGGCCCGCCAGGGGAAACCTTGGCGGGCCGTTGGTGTGTTCGGGTTCGAAGGTTGTGCTTCGGTCAATTCACGTCATTCTCGGACAAGAGCCCGTGCTTGATGAGCTCTTCACGGGTCATGACGCGGTCGGTCAACAGCTTCTCAGCAGTTGCCTTACGCTCAGCCTTTACCTTCTCAGCAAACTTCATAAGTTCAGCCATGCTCGGAATGGGCAGCCGCATCGTCGATCCCCGCATTTTTCCACGACGCATCGCTGTTTATGAGAGTCTCAAGATAAGGAGAAGTGGCACGAAAGCACTATCCCCTAGCCTTCGTTCGCCCTCTCAGGTTGTGCAGGCTAGCTGGGAGTTGTGTTTCAGTAGGCGCTGTTATGCTGCACAGCTTGGATCCAAGCGACTGCACTGTTGCCCCTGGCTATTCGGTTGCAAGGTCCGCAAGAGCGTTGCTTCAATGGGTCTCGACAGACCCTCGTCGCGCCATCATCTTCGCGTCCCAGCGCTTGTAGCTTTCATGCGCTTCTCAAATCAGCGGATCCATCTCAAGCGCTTTGCGAAAACCCGCGAGTGCAGGCCTCTTCTCGCGCGTCCAAGCAGCTCATGCCCTGGATTGGTGCACTGAAGCATCACCATGGGGAAAATCACGCGCCTCAACCTCCTCATCGTCGATCAGCGGCTTCCCCGTAGCCCTCAGAAGATGCACAAATTACAGGTCAAGATCGGTAAGGCGGCTAAGACGAGTTGCGCGCTGCATCTCGCACTTAGTCTGAGCCCGGTAGGCGCTGCATTCTTTGTTGCGCTCGCCCGCGTGCCAGTTCGCATCACCGCCGTC
>PVMK01168342.1_pt1 | contig 27364 bp, 21 predicted proteins | sample 1853481 | NCBI WGS metagenome assembly PVMK01 (sample SAMN08533507, study PRJNA380276) | Marine sediment metagenome, whole genome shotgun sequencing project. | reverse complement strand
TCGACATCCCCATCACTCCGCCGAAGGTATGGAAATTACTTCGGGATAATGGGGTTACGGACTAGGCCAACGTCGTTAGAATGAAGTGATGGACAGCTGGTACCGGACTGCGGAGGAGCTCGAAGCCAAAGGGGAGAGCTTCGTGCTGGCCACGGTCGTCCGCGCCGTCGCGCCTACTTCGGCAAAGCCCGGCGACAAGGCCGTGGTGACCGAGGCGGGTGTGGTGCACGGATGGATCGGTGGCAGCTGTGCAGAGCCGACCGTCAAGAAGGAAGCCAAGTTGGCCCTCTCCGACGGCGCCTGCCGTGTCGTTCAGATCACACCGGACCCGAGCCTTCCGAACGATCGGGAAGGCCTCATCGTCGTTCCCATGACTTGTTACAGCGGCGGCGAGCTCGAGATCTACCTCGAGCCGCATCGCGCGAAGCGGGAGTTGGTGGTGTTCGGCAATTCTCCGGTCGCCCAAGCACTCGTAGAGTTCGGCGTTGCGGTTGGTTACGAGGTTACGGTGGTCGACACTACGGAGCGTCCTCCGCTCGAAGGCGCCAAGATCATCACCTCCCTCGACGGGGTGGCGCTCAAGCGCCCCGCCGAAGCCGCCATCGTCGTGGCGACCCACGGTGTATTCGACGAGGACGCCGTCGCGCGCTCCGTCGAGCTTGCACCGGGCTACCTCGGCGTCGTCGCGAGCCCGAGGCGCTTCTCGTCTCTCGGAGGCTCGATGAAGAGCCGGGGCGTGTCGCGAGAGGGTTGGGCGAAGGTCGATGGTCCCGCAGGCATCGACATCGGTGCCAAGACCCCACAGGAGATTGCGGTCAGCATCATCGCCGCAATCACGGCTCAACGCGAGTCGATCACGGTGACGACCAAACGCCCATCGGAGACGCCCCGCGAGAAGGCTGCCGGCCCTTCCCGCCAGCAGAGCGTCGAAGCCGTCGCCAAAGAAACAACCGAGGCCAAAGCCAAAGGCCACTGCTGCCACGACTAAAAAAGGGGACAGTCCCCTTTTACCAAGTGTTAAGGCTCAGGGTGCGGGCTTCCGTAGGGTCTCGGTGACCTGCGCCAGCACGGAGACCGCGATCTCCGCAGGAGAGCGAGAACCGATCGGCAAGCCGACCGGGCCCTTCACGCGCGCCAGCTCAGCCTCGGAAAACCCTGCCTGGCCAAGCCTTCGCAAACGCGCCGCGTGAGTTTTTTTGCTCCCGAGGCAGCCGACGAAGAACGCATCGCTGCGGAGGGCGACCTGCAGCGCGGGGTCGTCGAGCTTCGGATCGTGGGTCAAGGTGATGACCGCGCAGCGCTGGTCCAACGCCAGTGACCCCATGGCGACATCGGGCCACTCGAGGTTCAACGTGACGCCTGGGAAGCGATCGGCCGCGGCAAACGACTCACGGGGGTCAACGATGGTCACTTCGTAGCCAGCGAGCGTCGCCATCACCGACAGCGGTTGGGCGATGTGGACAGCGCCGATCACAATCATGCGAAGCGGCGGATTGAAGGGCTGGTAGAAGACTTCCAGGCCGTCCTCCGCGTCAGTGGTGATGCAGGTATCGACGCGCAAGGCACGCTCGACATCGGCGCATTCGGAGCCGCTCTCGCCATCACCCGGACGGAGCAGACGTTGGTCGCCGGTTTCGAGATTGGTCGCCAACACGACGGGTCGCTTGGCTTCGATCTCCGCCAGTACCATCTCTAGAGTCTCGGCCTTCACTGGACCGGCTCCACGAAAATGCGGACGGTGCCCCCACAGGCAAGGCCCACCTCCCACGCCCGTTCGTTGGTTACGCTGAACTCCACGACCTTGGAGAGACCCGTTTTCATGACCCCAAGGGCGTCCTCGACGACCGCGCCTTCGACGCAGCCACCTGACACCGAGCCCAAGAAGAAGCCGTCGTCTCGCACGACGAGATGACTCCCCGCTGGCCGAGGCGAAGACCCCCACGTCTTGACGACAGTAGCCAGCGCAACACCGTGACCCTCGGTTATCCAGTCACGCGCTGCGACCAGCGCTTCCATCTCGGACTGGTCCGGCATCAGAGCGATACTACTGCTCGGCCCTACGGGAGGCTACCGTGCCAGTAGCTGGGCTCCAAGCGCCTTACGCGAAGTCGCGTTCGTTCCGCTCCTGGTCTTCCTTGCAGCGGATGCAGAGCTCGGTCTCGGGGCGGGCTTCGAGGCGCTTGCTGCTGATTGGCTCTTCGCAGTCGTCGCAGACGCCGAATACGCCCTCATCGAGCTTCTTGATGGCCTTCTCGATTTTCTGCAGGAATACGCGCTCTCGCCCGCGGAGGCGGAACGTGAACGACTGCATGTATTCGCTCGATGCCAAGTCCATTTCGTCTGGGAGCTCGGAGGCATCGAGGGTCATATCCTGGTCCATCGTTTCGCGCGCACGGCGAATTACGGCATCTCTTTTCTCTTCCAGGACGGTGCGAAACCGCTTGAGCTCGGTCTTCTTCATGCTTGTGACCCCCTTTGAGGGAGCGCCAGCATAATGATCGCGATCCAACAGTCAAGAAGGCAACACACAAACAGTTGAAATCACACCAGAACGGGCTAGCTCATCTCATCGAAAAACGAGCTTCGTCCGCTCAATCCGGGGCCCCAGAGGATCGCCTCGACCCTCTCGCCGGCCTCGAGCTCGGCCTTGTCGGCCGGCAGAATGACCAGGGCATTGACCCCCACGAACGATGGGAGAGAGCCTGAACCCTGGAGCTGATGAAGAGCGACGACGATCTCATCGCCCTCACGGGTGGCAAGCCCGCGCGCGATCTCGATCCGTCCTGGGCGGCGGCGATACGAATCGCGCAGCCGGGCCACCACAGGCCGCGGGTGCGGCCGCGGGTCGCCAAGCATCGTTCGCAGACATGGAGCGATGAGCACCTCGAAGGCGACCATCGCGCTGATGGGATTGCCTGGAACACCGATAACCGGCTTGCCCTCGTATTGGGCAAACGACAGGGGCTTGCCGGGCTTCATGCGGACCTTCCAAAAGCCCGGCTCGATGCCGACGTTCCCGAACGCCTCGTGCACGAAATCGTAGGTCCCCACGGACACGCCGCCCGTCGTGATGACGACATCGGCTTCGAGCGCCTTCCGGAGCGCCGCTTCGATCTCAGGCAAGGTGTCGCGCGCCGCGGGGAGGGCAACGGGAATGGCCCCCAATGCGCGGAGCATTTCGGTCAGCACGTAGACGTTCGAGTTGATGATCATGCCCGGCTCCAGGTCTTCGCCGAGCGGCCGAAGCTCGTCGCCCGTCGAGAGGATCGCAACCTTCGGGCGCCGAAAGACGTGTACGCGGTCGATGTTCTGGCTTGCGAGCAGCCCAATCTCTCCGGGCCACATGCGGTCGCCCACCTGAAGCAGCAACGCACCGGACGACACGTCGGTGCCCTGACCGCGAACGTGCTTTCCTCTGTGCGACGACTCTCGAATCGCTACATCATCCCCATCACGGTCCGTGTCCTCCTGCATGACGACGGCATCGGCGCCTCTCGGCATCGGCGCGCCGGTGAAGATGCGGCAAGCGGTCCCCGGCTTCAGAGGCTCGGGGATGGGGCCACCGGCACGGGATTCTCCCTGAACGGGAAGCCGAACTGGAGTGTCGGCATTTGCGGAGGCGATGTCATTCGCGCGAACCGCGTAGCCATCCATTGCACTGTTATCGAAAGCCGGCGCGTCGAAACGCGCAGTCACGTCGCTAGACACATAACGCCCCGACGATTCGGTCAGATGCACCTCTTCCTCCCCCAGAGGAGAAAACAGCGGCAACATCGAAGCGAGGGCCTCTGCGATCGATCGCATGGGACGCCGAGCCTAGCACGTCTGCGCGGCGCGACTGACTAGGCGGGGCACACGCGATTGCGGCCGGCACGCTTGGCTTTGTAAAGCTGTTCGTCGGCCGCCCGAACGAAGTCGTAGGACCGCCACTTCGGGTCGAGCTGCGCAACTCCACAGGAGATGGTGATGTCGATGTCTTCGTCCTCGAAGATGAACGTCTCGGTGGCGATCATCTTTCGTAGCTCGTCGGCAATCCGGACGCCTCCCGCCAGATTGGTCTCCGGAAGAATCACCGCGAGCTCCTCACCGCCGTATCTCGCGATCACGTCATCGGGGCGGATCCGGCTCTTCGCGAGCTGCGCGACCTCCTTGAGCACATGGTCCCCGGCGAGGTGCCCGAACTCGTCGTTGACGCGCTTGAAGTGGTCGATGTCGCAGATCACCAGACTCAGCGGACGGCGATGTCTCCTCGCACGCGACAGCTCTCGATCGAGTTGTTCCACGAGGTAGCGCTTGTTGTGGATGCCCGTGAGCCCATCCGTGATCGTCATCCGATAAATCGTCTCGTGGTATTGCGACTCGAGGTCGGCGCCACTAAGGAACTTCATGATCGTGTCTCCGATCTTGATCTGGTCCCCGCGGCGAAGCTGACGGTCGTGCACCAGCTCGTCGTTCACGTATGTCCCGTTCGTCGAATGCATATCGAGGATGTGATAGTTGCCGGCCCGCGTCTCGATGCGCGCGTGCCGGCGCGAGATGCTGTCGCTAAGAAGGACAACGTCATTCTCGATTCCGCGACCGATCCTCACCGCGCCGTCGGCCAACGAGAAGCGCTTCCCCAATTGATTGGAGCTCGGCGCATAGATCACCACGAGGCAATCTTGGCCGGCTCCGGTCGAAATATGAGGCTCCGAGAAGGGCGTGACCCTCGTCTTGATTTCACTCTCCACGGGTATCCACTCAGGGTAGAAAGCGCGGTATCGAGCGTCAACGTCTCCGGATGAAGGCCATGTTGCGCTGGTTGATCCAAACGTGCGCCAAAACCGGGCCCCAAAGCACACCGGTCAGCTCGAAGATCAGCCCTAACACAAGGCCCATGACGAACGCCCAGGTCGTCCAAGCCAGCAATACGGGCTTCGGGCCGACGTGAACGGCGCCAAAGATGGCCGAGGTGACCATCAGTCCCAGCACCGGCTGCATCGCCCCCCGAAAGAAGAGTTCCTCGGCGAAACCGGAGGCGAGCGCGAGCCACGTAATCTCGGCAGATGACAGCGGGGCAATGATCTTTTCGAGCTCTGCGTGGAGCGCGCGCGCCCACTTGGTTCGTTCAACCAGGACCGGAGTCATGGCGACCACCGTGAGCGCCAGTGCGAGGCCTAGCCCGAGGGAGAGGGCGAGGCGTTCCGAGTACTGTGCAGCCAGCCAAGGTGTTTCGAGGGTCCAGGCAAAACGCTCAGCGCCAAGCCAGGCCCACGTCAAGGCGCCTACCGTCAGCGGGCCGTAAACGACGAAAGCAAGCGTCGTGATCCGGGTTGTCGATGGCAAGGTCCAGCGGGATGTATCAAAGTGCGTCCCGACTCGCAATGCCACCAACACTCGGATTTGACACGATCGCGCGGACCGGAGTACTAGCCAAGGCCATACGCTCATGAGCGGGCAGTCAGGCGAAGACGTCGCGAAGGTCCTCGTGGTCGACGACGAGCAAGTGATTCGGGAAATCCTCGCGGACTTCCTGACGATGGAGGGCTTCTACGTTCGGACTGCGGAGGACGGCAGCGGCGCGCTGGTCGAGCTCTCGCGTGATCGGTTCGACCTGGTGTTGAGCGACTTGAAGATGCCGAACATGGGCGGCCTCGAGCTACTCAGCGCCATCCGAAAGCACACGCCGCACGTCGTGACGATCATCATGACAGGCTTCGGAACCGTCGAGACCGCCATCGAAGCGATGAAGCAAGGGGCGTACGACTACGTCCTCAAGCCGTTCAAGGTCGAGGAAGTCGTCCACACGATTCGGCGCGGGCTCGAAAAGCAGCGGCTCGAAGCCGAGAATTTCCGCCTCAAGGAAGCCCTCTCGCTCTACAAGGTAAGTGAAGCGATCGCCGCGAGTCTCTCGCTCGAACAGGTGGTCCACACGTTGAGCCGCGCCGCGATCGATGAGGTGGACTCCGACTTGGTCACGGTGCTCTTGAGCGACGGTGGTGGGAGCTTCTACCGGCGAAGCACCGAGATCAATCCGAACTTTCGTTTCAGACGGGAACCGGACACGCTGAGTATCGAAACCCTAGACGAGCATTTCATGCACGCGCCCGCGCTGCTAGAGCATGGAGAGCGTTGCTGGCGGTACTTCGATGAGGTGGGGGTTGAACCCTCGCCGCAATCCCTCGCCGTCGCCCGGCTGACCGCGCGCGGTGACACTATCGGCTTTCTATGCGCGCTCAGCTACACGCCAGGCAAGCGCTTCGACGAAGGGCAGCGCAAGCTCCTGCACGCCACAGCGGATCGGGCATCTGCCGCCATCGAGAACGCGCGGCTCTACGAAGACCTTCAGGCTACCTTCAAACAAACCATTCGCGGCCTCGCGAGCGCGATCGACAAGATGGACCGCTACACGGCAGGGCATTCCGCCCGGGTTGCGGCCTACGCGCAGATCCTCGCGATCAAGCTCGGCCTGAGCGACGCGGACATCGAAATCGTTCGACAGTCGGCGCTGATGCACGACATCGGCAAGATCGGCTGCGTGATAAACTTGAACAAGCCGGGCAAGCTCACACAGGAAGAGTACGAAACCTTCAAAGAGCACCCGGAGCACGGTCGCGATATCTTGCAGCCGATCGAGTTCTTGCACCCGCTCATTCCGGGGGTGCACTTGCACCACGAGCGTTGGGACGGCCTTGGGTATCCACTCGGACTCAAAGGAAACGATGTGCCGCTCATTGCGCGAATCATCGCCGTGGCGGACACCTACGACGCGATGACCAGCGACCGCGCGTATCGAAGGGCGCTGGCTCACGACATCGCCATCTCCGAGATCGACCGTTGCGGTGGGAGTCAGTTCGACCCGGAGCTCGCACACGGATTTCTGGAATCGATCGACGTGTTTCGCGAAGAGGGCAGGTCTCTCGAGGAGTTCCCCGACGTGCGGGAGACCCAGTCGGGGCTCATGGCACCACGGAGGTAGCGGCGCCGGACGGAGGCTCGGGCAACGCAAATGCCGCACTCCAATGATGGGATGACGCGGGCGCCGACCATCGACGCACGATGGGGGCCCGCTCGGGCAATTTGAAGATCGTGACGAGCTTCACCTTGCGGCGACTCTCTTGACTGAGCCTGCGGGCAACGACGGCGACGAGCGTCAATGTTTGCAAAGGGCCGATCGACGCGTCTGCGTGATCCAGATCACCCAGGCCCTCGGCCACAAGGCGCTGAATCGTGTTTTGGTTTCGGAACGACCGCGTCGTCGTGATGAGATGAGCGTGCTCGTCCTCCAAATGGGTGGGACCGGTCGCGAACTGCGGCGGGTTCCCCAACTGTTCACAGCCACCAAGCAGACACAGGACGCCGATGGCCCAGGCACGGTTAGGTCGACTCACGGCTTCGCTCTCGCGCCACGTCCTTTTCGGTTGCCACGCCGGGAATGGGGAGCTGCTCGGCGCTTTCGCCGTTCTTGTCCTGCCAGGGGTACTTGATGCGGTTGTGGTACGCGTTGCACAGGGTGTCGGTCAGCGTGGCTTGGAGCACGCGGATGTCCTCCATCGTCAAGTCACAGACGTCGAGCTGGCCTTGACGTAGCTTCACGTTCGTCACGCGCTGCACGACGGCTTCGAACTTCTCGCGCGACGGCTCGTCCACTGTGCGTGCGGCAGCTTCGATGGCGTCGATGAGCATCAAGATCGCGGTCTCCTTCGTTCGTGGTCGCATTCCCGGGTACCGGAATGCCGCGTCGGAGAGCCCCTTCGGGTTCCCGCCCTCGAGGCACTTGTGCCAGAAGTACTCGATGACACTCGTCCCATGGTGTGTGTAGGCAAACTCGACGACTGGCTCCGGAACGCCTCCCTCGCGAAGGATCCGAGCGCCCTCGACCACGTGCGCCATGATGGCATCCGCGCTGACGTCGGGCTCGAGGTCGCCATGTGGCGTCGGCTCCCCCGGCGACAGGTTTTCGATGAAGTACTTCGGTTGAATCGTCTTGCCGAGGTCGTGGTAGTAGGCGCCGACACGGGTTAGCAAGGCGTCTGCTCCGATTGCCGCGGCTGCGCCCTCAGCGAGGTTGGCCATGGCGCGCGCGTGCTGCCACGAGCCAGGCGCCTCGCGCGCCATTTTGCGAAGAAGAGGGTGGTCGACATCGGTCAGCTCTTGCAAACGGCCGCGTGTGACGACCCCCAGGGCTGCCGTTGCCACCCGCTGTAACAGCACGGCTACGACGCCGGAGATCATGCCACCTGCAATGGTCGACAGCAGGAGCGAGTCGTTGAGCCTCGCCAGGTCGCCGATGACGTCGATTCCGTCCCCGACAGACATCGCAACGATGATCAAGACGAGTGCGGCGAAAAGTCCGGCGGCCGTGCCCGCGACGAGCATGTGCGTCGCATGCTTGCGGTCGTGGAAGAAGATCACGACCCCGAGGGTGGTAGCCAGATACACGACGACCACAGGCATCGAGAAGTGCAGAAACGAGGCGCAGACGAGTGAGATGACGAGACCCGAAGCTGTCGCTGTCCCTCGATCGAAGTAGAGGGCCGCCCACAATGGCACGGTGGCCAAGGGCAACACCAACGGCGAGAGCCCGGTAAACAGCAACAGAAGCTTCGCGGCGAGGCACGTGGCACCCACGAGCACCAGCAAGCCCGCCTCCGTACGCAACAGCCCGCCTCGCCCTCCGGTAAACAGCCTCAGGTACGCCAAGAAGATGTATGCGATGAGGAAGTAGCTGATCCAAACGCCTAGCAGCGTCTCCTGCTCCGGGGGACGCCGCTCGCGTTCGAATGCCCGAACGAGGCGCTGGCTCTCCGGGTCGTTCACGACCTCGCCGCGCGTGACGACAAGCGGCTGCGGCAACCCACGATGGGTCCGGGCCGACTCTTTGGGCAGGTAGGTGCTGGGAATACGAAGCGTGACGGCGGCTGGCCGTACCGGGTCGACACGCAGCGGCTCGAGGACCACTTCGACCTGGCTTGCGAGGGTTATGATCGATGCGAAGACGGCGCTCAGAATCAAGCCTGAGGTGCGACCAGCGATGAGGCGTGTACGGAGCATGGTCTAACGGGGCGACTCCGAGGATTCCACTGTCTTCGCGCCCAGGGGCGCGGGCGCCGGCTCACCGGGGTGTCGTCGATTGATCACTCGCTTTCTAATCATCGTATCCTTCACACCACGCTCGAGCGCGGGACCACGTCCGATCGGCTTTGGCATGCGGTCCGCAGAGATGTCCAATGGCATCTCCAATGGCTCGTTGGTCCCCAGCATCTCTTCGGGTGGCCCCTCGAACGCAAGGATACCGAATCGACGCGGCACATGGAAATCGCGAGTTCCCAAAGGTGACCACGCTGCCGCCTGTTGGCGATCCGCGATCAGGTCCATGATGTACAAATTGGCGCGCCATTCGTCCCCGATCGCGGGCGGAGACGCGAGCCTGCCGCCCAGACTGAACGCCTGCCACGGGATCGCCATCTCGACGATGTATCCGGCATCCGCCTCCTTGTCGTCGATGTTGCCACGGGACGAGACGCCGACGCGGATCTTGCTGTCCCAGTCGGTGTGGCCAAACGGCGGGGGGAAGCGGGGCGAATCGTACCGCGTATCGAACACTACGCCGCGCGGCGAAACCTGAATCTCGAAGTAGTTCTTCCCATCACCGTCGGGGTCGATCATCAACTCGACGCAGTCCTGCTCCCAAAGATGATCGTCGCGCTCGGTGTGGCTCGCGCGAAGGAATCCGTCTTTCACGTCGACGCCCACGTAGAGGTAACGCTGGTCCCACAGAAGCTTCGCCGACGCCTGTATGGGCGCGACTCCGCCCTGGCGTGTTTCGACGAACACACGGGTGGTGTTGGCAAAGCTCCAAACCGGGTCACCGAGCGAGCCATCGAGTCGCGGCGGTCGCTTCGTCTGAACGAGCGCGAGCTTTGGAACGGGGTGCTGGTTGCCTCGGGCGTCCTGCGGGCCTGGCGTGGGAACGGTCAGGGCGAGGATGCGGCCCTTGTTATCGGAGGCGCCGTCCGAGAGACGGAGACGTTGGCCATCACGCCAGAGACCCACGTAGAGGTGCGCGACCGTGCCGAGCCAGTCCTCGGGCAGATGCAACTCTTGAGAGTCCCGGATGTATGTCCCTGGGCTCCAGCGGTCGGGGCCATACAACCATCGAAGAGTGCCGTTGCCGTCCTGGTTGAGCGTGCGCTCATGATCGGCATCATCGATGTGAGTGAAAAGCTTCCAACCTTCGCCGACCGGTTCCACCGCGTGCCAGTACCACGTGACCCGCATCGTCTCCCCAGGCCGCCATTGCGCGCGGTCGAGGTCGTACCCGAGGAGTCTCACCTTGCCGTCGAAGTCGAGGTCGAGGCTGTGCTGCGGGGAGGGCGGGACCTTCGATACGTACGCTGCGACCGCTTCCCGCTGAGCCGGCGTCAACGGTTCCACATCGCTCGTGCACGCAATGATCCAACTGACGAGAAACAACGAGGCGAGGCGCGTGAAGCTCATGATGCCTGCGTTCATCGTCGCGATTTGCGGCGCGACTTCTTCTGCATCTTTCGCTTGGACTTCTTCTTGCCCTTGTTGACGACCGTGCGAGGCGCCTGGCCGGTCCCTGGGCCAAAGCCACCGTGCTCGGCTACCGCCGCTTCGAGCAACGAGTCGGTCAGGTTGGCCATCATCGGGTTGCCTTCGAGGCCGCCGATCTTCACCGCGTCGCGGAGGCGATTGGCCGCAGCCATCTGCTTCATGCCAGGAATCTTCGAAAGCATACCTGCCTGCGAACCGATATTGCCCATCATCTGCTTCATGAATGTAAACCGCTGCAGGATCTCCGCGACCTGCTTCTCCGCCGTGCCGGAGCCCTTCGCGACGCGGGTGAGGCGAGTCGGTTGCTTCCGGAAAAGCTCGGACTTGGCGCGCTCCTGACGCGTCATCGAGCTGACGATGGCCTTGATCTGCCCGATCTCCCGTTCGTCGACTTGGAAACCGTCCGGAACGCTGTCGGCAAAGAACGGAACCTTGTCGAGAAGGTCCTGTAGCGGACCCAGGTTCTGAAGCATCTGAAGCTGCTCGAGGAAATCATCGAGAGTGAAGTGGCCTCGGAGCATTCGCTTGGCGTCTTGCTCGGCCTTCTTCTCGTCGACGACGTCCTCGAAGTCTTTCATCAGACCGACGACGTCGCCCATGCCGAGGATGCGGCTCGCCATGCCCTCGGCGCGGAACTCTTCGAGCCGATCGAGCGTCTCGCCGGTGCCCACGAACTTCACCGCTGTCCCGGTGGCGTTCTTGATCGAGATTGCCGCGCCGCCGCGAGCGTCACCGTCGAGCTTGGTGAGGATCACGCCGCTCAATCCGAGTAGATCGTTGAAGGACTTGGCGGTCTTGACGGAGTCCTGCCCAATCATGGCGTCGACCACCAAGAATACGTTTTGTGGGTCAACCAAGGCGCGAATGTCGGCAAGCTCTTGCATGAGCGCTTCGTCGATCGCGAGGCGGCCCGCGGTGTCGTAGATGACGGTGTCGCACTTGAGCTTCTTGGCGTGCGCGAGGCCGCGCTTGCAGATCTCGATCGGCAGGCCGCCGGGGATCGAGAACACCGGCACGTTGATCTGCTCACCGAGAACCTCGAGCTGCTCGATGGCGCCGGGGCGGGCAATGTCTGCCGCCACCAGGAGAGGCCTGCGCGCGTCGTTGTTTTCGAGTAGCCGGGCCAGCTTCGCCGCCGTGGTCGTCTTACCCGAGCCCTGAAGGCCGACCATCATGATGCCGGTGGGCTTGGGCCTCTTGGCGAACTCGACGGGCTCCCCCTCGAACGCCATCATCGACTCGAGCTCGTCCTGGCAGATCTTCACGAACTGCTCGGCGGGCCCGATCTTCGCTTTGCGCTGCTTTGACTTAGCCGCGGTTTCGACGACCTGGCCGACAGCCCTTTCTTTCACCTGCGCAAGGAACGCCTTGGTGACACCGAACTCCACATCGGCTTCGAGCAACGATAGGCGTACGTCGCGGAGCGCCTGATCGATGTTCTCTTCGGTGAGCTCGGCGACTCCGGCGAGGCGATTGCGGGCGTTGCGAAAGCCCTTTGTGAGCGTCTCAAACATACGGCGTTGGGATCCGGGTCCTGCGGCTCGTGCGCGTAGCATGCACCGTCGCCGCCACGCAACCGGGCTTCGGACCTTGACCGCCCGTTTGGAGCATTGGATGGTGCCCACGCATGGCGGAGAAACTGCCCAAGAAGGGGGACCTCGAGACGATCTACGTGATCGACATCAGCTCCTACGTGTTCCGCGCCTATCACGCGCTTCCGCCGCTTTCGAATAGCAAAGGGGAGCCGACCCACGCCGTGGCAGGGGTCTGCAGCATGCTGCTCAAGCTGTTGCGGGAGCACGAGCCCCACACGGTCATCGTGGCAATGGACTCCAAGACAAGGTCGTTCCGCAAAGATCTCTTCGAGGCCTACAAGGCGAACCGTCCGCCGGTGCCACCCGATCTGCAGCAGCAGATGGTTCGCGTACGGCAGGTGGTCGAGGCGTGGGGCATGTCGCCGATCGAGGCACCGGGGTTCGAAGCGGATGACATCATCGCAACACTGGTGGCCCAGGCCCGTGACAAGGGGCTCCGGGTCGTGATCGTGAGCGCCGACAAGGACCTGCTTCAGCTCGTCGGGCCAGATGTCGTAATGTACGACACCATGCGCAACAAGGTGTTCGGTGCCGAGGAGACCCGCGACAAGCTCGGGGTTGATCCAGGGCAAGTACGTGACCTGCTCGCGTTGATGGGCGACAGCTCCGACAACGTGCCCGGTGTGCCCTCGGTGGGACAGAAAACCGCCGCCAAGCTCCTCGATGAATTCGGCAGCTTCGACGGCATCTATGAGAACCTCGAGAGCATCACCCGCAAGGCGCTCAAGGCAAAGCTAACCGAACATCGCGAGGGTGCGCTGACTTCCCGGGAGCTCGTCACGCTTCGGACGGACCTTGCGATCGATCCGGACGCCGTGAGCCGTTCGTTCACTGGCGGGAACACAAACGCGCTGCGAGCGATCTTCAGCGAGCTCGAGCTCACGCGCCTGCTCGCCCAACTCGCATCCACATCGCAGGATGAGTCGGCTCCTCTGGTCGAAGGTCACTACGAAACGATCACGAGCGCCGAAGGTCTCGCGCGGGTCGTCAGCGCCATCCGGGAGACCGGCAACTTCGCGCTGTATTCCGTGATGGACATCGAGGATCCGATGCGCGCCGAGCTCGTCGGGGCTGCGGTGAGCTGGGTGGAAGGCGTCGCCGCATACATCCCGCTTGGGCATCGGTACATCGGTGCGCCCGATCACTTGAGCTGGGATGAGGCCGGACCTGTCCTGACGCCGCTACTCGAGAACTCGCTCATCCCAAAGCTCGCACTTGCCAAACGCGAGACGGTGTTTTGGGCGCGGCGCGGCGTGACCCTTCGAGGGGTTCACTTCGACCCTTCACTTGCAAGCTACCTTCTCGACCCCTCGCGGCACGCCCATCGTCTGGAAGACGTGGCGCGGCAGGAGCTGGACGGTGATCTGACCGAAGAGCAGGCTGTCCGAGGCAAGGGCAAGAAGGCGCTGAATTGGGATGAGGTCGAGGTAGGCCCGGTCGCGGGGTACGCCAACGAACGCGCCGACTTCACGTTTCGGCTGAGCGAGCTGCTGACGCCACGCATGCACGAAGGGGAGTTCGAACGCCTCTTCTACGACATCGAGCTGCCGCTCGCCGGGGTCCTGGCGACGATGGAGCTCAACGGGATTCGGGTCGATACGGAGCCCCTGGAAAAGCTCTCGAAGGAGGCGAGCGGAGAGCTCGAAAGACTCCATACCCAATGCACCGAGCTGGCCGGCCACGAGTTCAACGTGTCCTCGCCAAGACAGCTCGAAACCATTCTGTTCGACGAGCTCGAGCTGCCGGTGATCAAGAAGACCAAGACCGCCCGCTCGACCGACCATGGGGTTCTCGAAGAGCTCGCGCTGTTGCATCCGCTGCCCCAAGCGATCCTCGAATATCGCTCGGTTTCCAAGCTCAAGAGCACGTATTTAGACGCTTTACCGCGAGAGGTGAATCCAGAGACGGGACGCATCCACACCCGCTACAACCAGCTGGTCGCCGCCACTGGGCGGCTCTCTTCGAGCGATCCGAACCTCCAAAACATTCCAATCCGGACCGAGATGGGCCGCCGGGTGCGCGACGCCTTCGTGCCGGAGGAGGGCTGGTCGATGCTGGCGGCCGACTACTCGCAGATCGAGCTCCGAGTGCTCGCGCACCTCAGCCGGGATCCCGCGCTGGTCGACGCCTTCTCCCGCGGAGACGACGTCCATGTGCAGACCGCCTGCGCGCTGTTCGGGGTCCAACCCGAGGAGGTCACCAAGAGCATGCGCGGCCAGGCCAAGACGGTGAACTTCGCGGTGATCTACGGCCAGACCCAGTTCGCGCTCGCACGCAATCTCAAGATCGAGCGCAAGGAAGCCAAACGCTACATCGACGCCTTCTTCGACCAGTATGCCGGGGTCAAAGCGTTCCTCGATGAAGTGGTCGAGCAAGCCAGCGCCAATGGGCTGGTCACGACGCTCCTGGGCCGCCGCCGATCGCTCGCCGACATTCGAAGCACCAATCACAACCTCCGAGCTGCCGCCGAACGAATCGCCCGCAACACCCCGATTCAAGGCACCGCAGCGGACATCATGAAGGTCGCCATGGTGCGCATCCAACACGACATCGAAAAGAAGCACCTGCAGAGCCGCATGGTACTGACGGTGCACGATGAGCTCGTCTTCGAATCCCCACCCGACGAGCGACAAGCCCTCGAAAAGCTAGTCGTCGACCACATGCAAAACGCAGTCCCGCTGTCGGTACCGCTGCCCGTCGACATCGGCTGGGGGCCCAACTGGGGCGCCGCGCACTAACGATACAAACCATACGATCGGAGAACGGCACGCGACGGCCGTGCTCGCGATCGGGGCCCGGGGGGACGCAACGTGCGGATGTGAGGAACGGAGCCGAGCCTTACATCCTCATTTCAGAAATCCGAAGTGGCGTAGCCCCTCCAGCACCCCACTCGCATAGGGCTGCTCCGCGAAGTAGAGTTGCTCCTTGATGCCCCGGGCGGCGGACTCGACACGCAGGTCGTGCTTGAGCGCCTCGTCTGCGTTCCCGACCACGATGACACGATAGCCAGCCAACATCGCTGCGCGGTCGTTTCCAGAGTCCCCCGCGTACACGAGGTGCTGCTCGTCGACCTCCGCGTGTTCGTGCAGGTATCGAACCGCGTAGTCCTTCGCGATGCCCGCGGGGAGGACATCGAGGAGCCCGCGTCCGGAGATGGGATCGTGACTCGCCACGAGGTTCACCTTCGCATGCGCAGCATCGAGGCGCGATTGAACGGTTTCGCCGAACGGCTCCGGCCGACCTCGAGTGTAATAGCTGACCTTGAATTCCGCCTGCTTGTCCTCTTCTTGAAGCTCCAGTCCTTCGATCGCTCCAATCGCGGCTCTAACCTCGTCGCCGTTGAGGCCCCCCAGCGCGGCCCGCATCTGTTGGCGATACTCCCCGTCCGGCTCGAAGTCTCCATTTTTCCGGCGATACACACTCGTACCGACATCGCAGACGAACCAATCCGGTGAGGGCAGGCCGACCTCCTCGATGCCGGCCTGCGCGAGGGATAGATGGCGGCCTGTCACATAGGCAAGCAAGAGCTGCGGATTCGCTTCTAAGGCGCCGACCAGCTCGGCCACCTCCCGCAACCTTTGCGGGCCTCGCTCGATCGGAATCAGCGTGCCATCCAAATCTGAAGCGAGTAGGTAACGTATCATGGTCATGCCAACGTGAGCCTAGCGAGGACCGAACGCTCCTGCACCCAGGAAGGCGTCGGGTAAGAAGCCGTGCACCGTTTCCACAACCGACCTGTCGTTTTCGGCGAGGTCCTCTTCGACCACTTCGCCGACGGCAGTCGCGTGTTGGGCGGGGCGCCATTCAACGTCGCGTGGCATTTACGGGGGTTCGGGGCGAATCCGCTGGTGATTACCGCTGTTGGCGAGGACGCCGAAGGCCGCGAGGTCCTCGAGCGGATGGCCAGTTGGGATTTGACGACGGACGGCGTGCAGACGGACGCAGCACATCCGACGGGCCGAGTCACCGCGACCATCGTCGATGGTGAAAACCGCTTTGAAATCGCCCCGGGGCAGGCGTGGGACTTCATCCACGCCGACCATGCCGTTCGCGCCGCATCGGAAAAGGCGCCGGGGCTCGTCTATCACGGGACCCTGGCCCTTCGTGCTCGCGAGAGCTGGAACGCGTTGCGGTCTTTGAGAGACAAGACCGAGGCTCCCTCCTTCGTCGACCTCAACCTTCGCGAGCCGTGGTGGACGAAGGACAAGGTCGATTGGTGCTTGTCGACGGCAGACTGGATCAAGCTGAACGACACCGAGCTTGCCGAGCTCACCGCGCGCCCAACTGGCTCGTTGGAGGAGTGCCGGGACGCGGCGCTTGGGCTTGCGCGCGACCACGCGCTTGGAGGGGTGATCGTGACCCGGGGCCCACGAGGGGCGCTGTCGGTCGTAGGTGGCAAGCGGGTGTTCGAAGCACCGGCACCGCCGGTCGCGAGCATCGTCGACACGGTGGGCGCGGGCGATGCCTTCAGCGCCGTCGTCTGTCTTGGACTGCTCCATGGGTGGGACCATCAGGCGACCCTCGACCGGGCGGCTGCCTTTGCAGCGGACCTGTGCACCGTTCGCGGCGCGACGACGCCCGACTTCGGACTGTACGAGCGGCACCTTGCGGAATGGGCGGAAGACACCAGCGCCGGCTCGATCAGCGCCCCCGGGCCAGGCGGCCTCTACGTGCTCTCGCTCACCATCCACGGCCTCGTGCGCGCGACCGACATCGAGCTTGGACGGGACGCGGACACCGGGGGACAGGTCTCGTACGTGGTCGACCAGGCGAGGGCCCTTGCCCAGCACCCGGACGTCGATCGCGTCGATGTGGTCACCCGATTGATCCAGGACCGAAGGGTCGACGAGAGCTATTCGCGACCGTTCGAGCCGATCTGCCAAGGCGCCCAGATCGTCCGCATTCCATTCGGCCCCCGTCGCTACCTTCGCAAAGAGACGCTTTGGCCTCATCTCGACAGTCTTCTCGATCAGATCACGCGCTACATCCGGATGCAAGAACGCACGCCCGACGTCATTCACGGTCACTACGCGGACGCCGGCTATCTCGGCGCCCAGCTCGCAAAGCTGCTCGGTGTGCCGTTCGTCTTCACAGGCCACTCGCTTGGCCGAGTCAAGAAGCTACGGCTCGAGTCCAAGGGCGAAGCCAGCGAGCAGACGTATCACTTCACCCAACGAAGCGAAGCGGAGGAACGGGCCGTGGAGACGGCCGCCTTGGTGATCGCCAGTACGCACCAAGAGGTTCGCCAGCAATACGAGCTTTACGACCACTACCAGCCGGACCGCATGCAGGTCATTCCGCCTGGCGTCGATCTCTCGCGTTTCTCTCCGCCAGCAGCGGAGTGGCCACGCCCGGCCATTGCAGTCGAGCTCGATCGGTTCTTGACGGATCCGCGCAAGCCAATGGTTCTCGCTGTGGCCAGAGCCGACGAGCGAAAAAACTTCGAAGGCCTGGTGCGGGCGTTTGGCGAGACCGAGGGGCTGCGCGAGATGGCCAACCTGATCATCATCGCCGGCAACCGCGACGACATCGCAGAGATGAGCGCAGGGCAACGCCGCGTTCTCACGCACATTCTGGCGCTGATCGACCGCTACGACCTCTACGGCTCGGTGGCCTATCCGAAGCATCACGCCTCGACCGACGTGCCCGACCTCTACAAGCTGGCCGCACAGACGAAAGGCGTGTTCGTCAACCCCGCGTTGACCGAGCCATTCGGCCTGACGTTACTCGAAGCTGCAGCGACCGGGCTCCCGCTGGTGGCCACGAACGACGGCGGTCCACAGGACATCATCGGCACCTGCAACAACGGGCTCCTCGTCGACGCGCTGGATTCGAAAGCGATCGGCGAAGCGATTCGCGACGCGTTGAGTGACCCTGCACGTTGGAGCCGCTGGGCCGAAGATGGGCTTGCCGCGGCGCATGAGAGCTATTCCTGGGAGAGTCACGCGGCCCGCTACGTGCAGGAGGTCAGCAAGATCGTAAAGGGAACCCAACCCGTTCCGGTGCAGCCCCACAGCAAGCTCGCAGGCATTGACCGGGTGCTCGTCACGGACGTCGATGACACGCTCACCGGCGACGACGAAGCCTTGACCACTCTGTTGAAAGTGCTCGAAACGACCGACGCGAACGTCGGCTTTGGCATCGCCACCGGGCGGAATTTGAACGAATCCCTGGCTGTCCTGAAGAAGCTCGAGGTGAGGGTGCCTGATGTTCTCATCACCGCGGCAGGAACGGAACTGCACTACGGCACCCGGTTGTTGCCCGATCGCTCGTGGGAGCGGCAGATCCGCTACCGGTGGGACCGCGACGAAGCCGAACGTGTCGTGAGCGCGATTCCTGGCCTGACTCCCGTCGCTAAATCGGAAACCAAATACCGTCTTCGCTACCGGCTCGACCCGAAGCACGCTCCGAGCCTTCGGGAGATCCGCCGCCGCGTTCGCCAAGAGGGGCTTCGGGTGACGACCATCCTCGACCATGAAGTCTATCTCGACGTGATCCCGGTTCGCGCCTCGCCCGGACTTGCGATTCGGTTCTTCTGCTTCAAATGGAACCTCGAACCGCAGCGCCTGCTCGTCGCCGGCGATTCAGGAAACGACTGGGACATGCTTTCGGGAGACACACTGGGTGTCGTGGTGAGCAATCACACGCCGGAGCTCGACCGACTCCGTGGGCGGCCACGTGTCCATTTCGCAAAAAGTCCACACGCACGCGGGATCCTCGAGGGGATCGACTACTATGATTTCTTAGGGGACATTCGGATCCCGCCGGAGGACCACGAATGATTGAGACTCTCGAAGAGCTGCTCCACGCCCACCGCGAGCCGATCTATCTCCTGTTCAGACGATTGAAGGCAATGGACCGCCAGTTCCTGCTGTCATCCGATTTGTCGCACGAGTACGCGCAATTCTTGAAAACGGAGGTCGGCGCGCCGCTTCTGGACACCGAGATGTCCTCGATCATGCGGCACGCGCAGGAGGCAGTAGTCGACGAGCCGTTCATCAATCTCGCGGTGCGGGCGCGCGTAGGACGTTGGCAGTACCTGCAGGTGCACACCGAAGAGATGCGGTGCCGAGAGCTTACCGTAGCCGAGTTCTTGGACATCAAAGAACGCCTCGCGGCGGCGATTCCGCCCGGCGAGCGCTATGTCCTCGAAATCGACCTCAGCCCCTTCGAGCGCGGCTTTCCGAAGCTCAAAGACGCACGGAACATCGGTCGCGGCGTGGTATTCCTGAACCGGCATTTGTCTGGGCGGCTGTTCATGGACGGGGGGCGTGGCCAAAAGCTCCTGTTCGACTTCCTGCAGGTGCACCAGGTTCGCGGGCAACAGCTGATGTTGAACGGGACGCTTCGGGACGAGGATGAGCTCCGAGAGGCGCTCGGCAGCGCAGTGGAGATCCTGGGCACCCACGAAGAAGAGAGCAGTGGCCTCACCCGCGAGCTTCACCGGCTGGGCTTCGAGCCGGGATGGGGGCGCACGCCGGCCCAGATCCGGGAGACGATGGAGCTCCTGCTCGACATCCTCGAAGCCCCTTCGCCCAGGAACCTCGAGAGTTTCCTAGCGCGCATGCCGATGATCTTCTCGATCGCGATCGTTTCGCCGCATGGCTACTTCGGGCAGTCCAACGTCCTCGGCAAACCAGACACAGGCGGCCAGATCGTCTACATCCTCGACCAAGTCCGCGCGTTGGAGCGCGAGATGCGCACGTCGATCCACGACCAAGGCCTCGACATCGAGCCGCAAATCGTGGTCGTCACACGCTTGATCCCCGAGGCCGACGGAACGACTTGTGACCAGCGTATCGAACCGATTCTGGGGACCGAGAACGCACGCATCTTGCGTGTGCCATTCCGAACCTATGAGACGGGCGACGTCATTCCGCAATGGATTTCGCGCTTCGAGGTCTGGCCGTACCTCGAACGCTATGCGGTCGACGCGGAGCTCGAGCTTCTCGCAGAGCTCGGCGGCATGCGACCCGATTTCGTCATCGGTAACTACTCGGATGGCAACCTCGTCGCGACCATGCTGGCGCACAGGCTCGGGGTCACCCAATGCAACATCGCGCACGCCCTCGAAAAGACGAAGTACCTGCTGTCGGACCTGTACTGGGAGCATCACGAGGCCGATCACCATTTCGCGGCCCAATACACCGCCGACCTGATGACGATGAACACGGCGGACTTCATCATCACCAGCACCTATCAAGAGATCGCTGGCACGGCGGACAGCGTCGGGCAGTACGAAAGCTATAGCTCGTTCTCGTTGCCGCGTCTGTACCGGGTGATCTCCGGGATCGACTGCTTCGACCCGAAGTTCAACATCGTCTCGCCAGGGGCCGACACACGCATCTTCTTCCCATACTTCGACGAGGCACGCCGTCCCGAAGAGCTTCGCAAGGAGATCGAGACGATGGTGTACGGCTCACCCGACTGCGCCTTCCGGGGCTTGTTGACCCACCAGGACAAGCCGCTGCTCTTTTCGATGTCCCGCTTGGACCGCATCAAGAACCTGGCCGGCCTCGTCGAGTGGTACGCGCAGAACGAGGAGCTTCGCGAGACCGCCAACCTACTCATCGTCGGGGGCCGGCTTCGCGTCGAAGAGTCCAACGATCGAGATGAGCGAGAGCAAATTGAACGCACCCACTGGCTCTTCGACGAGTACGGGCTCGAGGGCAGCGTCCGCTGGGTCGAGATGCAAACCGACAAGACCAAGGTCGGGGAGTTTTACCGATTCGCCGCGGACCAGCGCGGCGCCTTCGTGCAGCCCGCCTTGTTCGAAGCGTTCGGCCTCACGGTCGTCGAGTCGATGGCCACCGGCCTGCCGACGTTTGCCACGCGGTACGGCGGCCCCCTCGAGATCATCGAAGACGGCGTCTCGGGCTTTCACATCGACCCGACCCAGGGCGCAGAGGCCAGTCGGCGAATGCTCGAGTTCTTCCGCGCCTGCGAGAAGGCCCCGGCCACCTGGGATGCGATTTCCAAGGGCGGGATCCAGCGTGTCGAAGAGCGCTACAATTGGAAACTCTACGCCTCGACGCTGCTCAAGCTATCCCGCATCTACGGCTTCTGGCGCTACATCTCCTCACTGGAACGCGACGAGACCCGCAGGTACTTGGAAATGTTCTACGGGTTGCTCCTCCGACCGCTGTCGAAAAAGGTCCTCGACCAACACCAGCATTAAAGACTTCCTCGATTCCTGCGCTCATTGATCCCGCACTCCGCGTCGATACTCGCCGGTCAATCCTTTCGCCGCAAGTGCGCACATGCCTAAAACACGGGGAAAAGCACAGGCTGCGCGGCCTGCTCAGAGGCGGCCGTTGCCATGAGCCAAGACCGCCGCTCCCACGCCGCGCCGGTGCTCATCACTGCGCCGACGGGAGCGCGGATTGAACTCCCCATCCACGCCGACGGCGAGCACGAAGCGGGTTTCGATTCAATGCGCGCGCTCCTAGCGGGCGATTTGTGGTCAGAAAGGCGTTCCGTCTGGAGTTTGGATCAAAGGAACTCGTAGCAAAGCACCCACGCCACAACGCGCCGAGCAACCGATGCGCTACACGCGATCCGAGAAGCGAATCGAGGCGCCCGCTAGAACCGTCAAGCAGAATCGACGGAAAACGATTCGTCCCGCATGCGCTGCTCACCGTGACGGTGACACCGACACCCGGACTGATGCCGGCCCTGTCGCTGGCACTGACGCTGCCACTGGCCCTGACACTGTCCCTGTCACTGCCTCAGCGGCATCGTGTAGCAGAGCGCCTCGCCCTCCAGCACCACCGTCCCGTCCCCGCGCATCACTTCGGTCTTCAGCTTCGTAATCGGCTTGTCGGTCCTTACCTCGAGGACTTCCACAACTCCGGTGATCTGGTCCCCTGGCCGCACCGGCGCTTTGAAGCTCCAATCGACGTGAAGAAAGACCGTTCCCGGTCCTGGCAGGTCCTCGGCGACGACGGCGTTCAGGATCGCACTGGTGATGCCGCCTTGGACGACGATTTCCCCGAACCGTGTCTCCTTGGCTAGGGCCTCGTCGTAATGCAATGGATTGCGGTCGCCCGAGATCTCCGTGAAGAGCTCGATGTCTCGCTTCATCACCGCCCGGGTCCGCTCCGCACGCTGACCGACGCGCGGCACGCCGCCTGGCCAGACTTCATCGGTTCCTGTACTCACGATCGCGCTCCGGGCCGATCCTCGCCGCTCGAAGGATTCGCCGCAAGTGCGGTGCCATGTGCCAAGACCGCTGCTCCCACGCCGCCGAGAATCAAGACGCTCGCAACGCCGAGGCGTACCGTGGGTTCTTCGGCGAGGACGACGATGCCGCCCGCAGCCGCGATCACCGGTACGGCAAGCTGTACGATGGCAGCCCGGGTTGCGGTAAGGCCGCGCAACGCAAGATACCAGATGACGTAGCCGAGCCCGGAGGTCAGGGATCCGGATACGACGGCCAAGGCCACTCCGCGCGGTGTCGTGTGTAAGGTTCCCATGCGACGCCGACGCCAAGGATCGCAAAGGGAAGGGTACGCGCGAAATTGCCAGCAGTGGCCGCCAACGGGGCCGGGCGTCCTTGGCCGCGCAGCGAGTAGATTCCCCATCCCGCGCCAGACGCGATCATCAATAGTGCGCCAACCGGGTCGGGGGAGGTGATGCCTGGTGACACCAAGTACACGAGCCCACCCATGGCGATGGCGAGCCCCAACCACTCCTGAAGCTTCGGTCGTTCTCCGCGCCATAGCGCCACCCCAATCATCGTGGCCTGCACCGACCCAAAGAGAATCAACGCCCCCATCCCCGTCTCCAGCGAGACGTACGCCAGCGAGAAGGCCATCGCATAGAGGAAGAGCGCTATGCTTGACCTCCAGGACCCCGCGGACTCGCCGGGCGGACGCGGCTGGGAGATGAGCGCAGACAGGGGAAGCAGAACCGCGACGCCGCTCCCGAGTCGAATGGCGGTGAAAGCGACCGGGTCGATCAGGTCAGGCGCAAGCGCCATCCGGCAGAGCAGGGAGTTCGCAGCAAACGCGACGAGGGTGACAACCGTGAGAAAGGCGTTCATCTGGGTCACGGACACCCATCCACACAAACCCGAAATTCACTCTCGCAAGCCGCCACGCAGCTCTTGTCCTTCATATCGCAATACGTGTTGCAGCCGGCCCAGTGATCGTTGCAAAGCGGGACGCAGGACGACGTATGGTACTCCCCAGGTGGAGCTCGTGGATACTCGTGCTCGCGCGCGGGGACGGGCTCCGGCTCCTGGCTCGGGAGCGGCCTCGTCGATCCGTCGATGGCGAGCTGTTGGAGGCGCATTTCGGCGTAGCGGATGAGCTCCGGGGGCTGATTCTCCGATTGCTCGTCGAGCCAGCGGGACCAGCAGCTACGGCGCTGATCCGGGGTCACCGATGGATCGAAGTCGGCGCCGTAGCACTGCTCGTAGTAGCTGGTGCTCCTTTGAGCTTGTTTAAGACTCGGTCCGCATGCAATTGAAACCAACAGGCAACATGAACAGACCAAGCGAGCCATGACGGCGGAAGATATCACCGCCGACGAGCCCGACCAAGCACCGGTCACGGGGTGGGGCACCTTCGAAGCCAAGGGTCTCGGGACGCTGTGGCTCGCATGGTCGGACACTGGGTTGCATCGACTGTCCTTCAAGCGCTTACAGGGTGTCCGGGCAGAGGAGACGGCCGTGCCCGCCGTCTACGCCGAACCCCTGACCCGTTACTTCGACGGCGAGCCAGAGGACTTCGCGGGTGTCCCGCTGGACCTGCGGGGAACCGACTTCCAGCTACGCGTGTGGAACGCGCTCCGCGCGATCCCCTGGGGCGAGGTGCGCACCTACGGGGGCGTGGCCCAGGAGATTCACTCACCACGGGCGATGCGCGCGGTGGGCCAAGCCAACCACGTCAATCCCGTCCCCATCATCGTGCCTTGCCATCGCGTCGTCGAAGCGGGGCACCATCTCGGCGGCTACGGCAGTGGCATCGAACGCAAAAAGCTTCTGCTCGAGCTCGAAGGCGTCCGCTTCCACGAAGGCGTGGTGCAGCCAGGGCAGATGGAGCTCTTCTGAGCTACGCGTAGCGCGCGACTAGCAAACAGACGACCACCAAGACGCCTGCCGCCAGACTGATCTTGTCTTTCACGGCGAAGAGCACCGGGTCATCGTGCATTTGATCGCGCGCGGCGAGGAACCAGATGCGCATGATCCAGTACATCAAGATGAGACAAATACCCCAGAGCGCTTCGGGTCGCGGGTAGTACATCAGCATCATGGGGCTGTTGATGTAGAGGGCGAACACGAGTACGGCGAGCAAGCCAGCCGCCGGTCCGGCCGACGCGATGATTGGAAGGTCCGTCGGGAGGTAGTTGCGGCCCTTGAGGGATTGTGTCGGCTCACCCTTGATCTGAATCAGCTCGGCATATCGCTTCACGAACGCCAAGCTCGTGAAGAAGAAGATCGAAAACGCGAGCAGCCAAGGTGAGAGCGAGACGTCGACCGCCACGGCCCCAGCGAACACACGATAGGTGAACAGCGATGCCAGCGTGAGCACGTCGACCATCATCTTCTGCTTGAGAACGAACGTGTATGCCGTCGTGAGCACGACGTAGCCCAACAGAACCAGGACGAACCTGGGGTTCACGAAGGTCGTAGCGAGGGTGATCGCCAGCGTGAGAGACGCGGCGGACAGCGCGATGCCGCCGGGAATCGATAGCGTGCCCGCGGCGAGCGGGCGTTTGCGTTTGCTCCGGTGCTGGCGGTCCAACGGCAGGTCGACCAAGTCGTTCAGCACGTAGATGGACGATGCGCAGAAGCTAAACGACAAGAACGCCATCACCGCGGCGAACACCAGGCTGAGATCCGTGTACTGGTGCGAGAAGTATAGCGGCACGAACAGCAGCACGTTCTTCGCCCATTGATGGGGTCGAAGCTCCTTCACCGCGGCCTTCCACTTGTTCGGTCGCTCCGAAAGCACCTTCACCTTCGGGACCGACCGCTCAGCGGCCCGGCGCGTGCTGGCACTCGGCCAAACCATGATCGCCTCGTTGGCAGCCTTCCAGACGGGCAGGTCGGCCGGTGAGTCACCGATATATTGAAACCCGCCCGCGCCGAAGCGCGACACGAGATAATCGGCCTTCCGGCCGGCCTTGAGATTGGTCTCGCCGTCGCTACCGACCGCTTCGTCAAACAGCCCGACGTGGCCGGCTACTGCGTCTGCGGTGCCCTGGTCTGACGCGGTGACGAGCAGCACCTGACGGCCGTCCTCACGAGCACGGCGTATCTCATCCAAGACTTCCTCTCGGTAGGGAAGAGTCGCCGGGTCGACCGGCGCGTTCTGCACCATGAAGCGCTTGAGCTTCGGGCGTCCTTGCATCCACGTGGCGAGGAGCGCGAAGAGTTTCCACGGCGCGGTCTTCAACAGTTCGAGCAAGCTGTCCCCCAGGGTGTTTGTGGCGACCAGCGTGCCATCGAGGTCTACGCATAGCGGCGCCTTCGCGGGAGCGGGGGTCGAATCTGTAGATGGGGTGCCCAACATCCGCTTCTCAAAGGCTATTCAATGCCGCCTCCAGCCGCTCTCGTTTTTCATGGAGATCGGAGGCGTCGCGTCTCGCCTTCTCGACCACGGCTGCGGGCGCGCGCTCGACAAAGCTGGGATTGGCGAGCTTTTTCTCGAGGACACCAAACTCCTTCTCGACCTTCTTGAGGTCACGCCGCAGGCGGTCGCGCTCCTTTTCGGTGTCGATGACGCCGGGCACCACCGCTCGAATCCCTGGAATCACGAAGACCGCGGCGTGCTCGAAATGGACCCCGGGATTGTCGAGCCTGGCAGCATCAGCCTCGAAGCATATCTCGCAGCGCGCCAAGCTTTCGATGGTCGATCGCTCGGCTTCCAGCACGGAGCGCTTGTCGTCATCGTCGGTATGCCAATGAATCCTCATCGGCTGACTCTTCGAAACGTCGTGCTCGGCGCGGATCGTTCGCGCGCTACTCACGAACGCCTGCACCACCTCGAAGTCACGCTCGGCATCGCGGTCAATCTTCGCGTCGACCAGCGCCGATGGGTACCGGCTGATCATGATACTCGCCTCTGCATCGGCCCGCTTGGGCACTCGCTGCCAGATCTCCTCGGTGATGTGCGGCATCATCGGGTGGAGCGCGCGCAGCACGGTCTCGAGCACGTGCACGAGGGTCGCTTCGGTTTCCTGTACTAGACTCGCGTCACCGCTATCGAGCGCCGGCTTGCTCACCTCGAGGAACCAATCGCAGAACTCATCCCACACGAAGTGATAGAGCGCGCCGGATGCCTCATCCAGGCGGTACGTATCGAGGCCGGTGGAGGCGGCGTCGAGCGCTTGATAGAGGCGCGAGAGCACCCACCGGTTTGCGAGCGCCTTGGGCTGCGGGCACTTCTGCGACGCCTTCGTCGAAGAATCACTCAATCGCATCAACGCGTAGCGCGACGCGTTCCAGAGCTTGTTGGCGAAGTTGCGGTAGCCCTCGATCCGCTTCATCGATAGCGCGATGCGCCGCGACTGCGGGGAATAGCTGAGAAGCGTCATCCTCAGGGCGTCCGCGCCGTAGGCCGCGAAACCGTCCGGGTAGGTCGTGCGGAGGTACTTGATGCCCGCCTTCTTGGCTCCCGCCTTTTGGGCCTTTGCAATGAGCTCTTCCCCGGTCGCGCCGTCGATCACATCGAGGGGATCCACGACGTTGCCCTTGATCTTGCTCATTTTCTCGCCGCGTTCGTCGGTCACCAAGCCGGCCAGCAGGACGCGCGTGAATGGAACCTCCCCCATGAAGTGCAGCCCCATCATGATCATGCGCGCGACCCAGAAGAACAGGATGTCGTAGCCCGTCTCCATGTCCTGAGTCGGGTAAAAGCGCTCGAGCGCGAGGGTCTTGTCGGGCCATCCGAGCGTCGAGAACGGCCACAGCCCGGAGCTGAACCAGGTGTCGAGCACGTCCTCGTCTTGGCGAATCGAGGTGCCGCCACACCCGCCACACGCCGTCGCGTCTTCTCGCGACACGGTGACGTGATCGCAGTCGTCGCAGTACCAGGCCGGAATCGGGTGCCCCCACCAAAGCTGACGGGAGATGCACCAATCCTGGATGTTGCGGAGCCAGTGAAAGTACGTCTTGCTCCACTCGGGCGGAAGGATCTGAATCGTGCCGTCTTCCACGGCCTTGATCGCGGGCGCCGCCAACGGCTTCATCTTCACAAACC
>PVMK01133785.1_pt1 | contig 27369 bp, 23 predicted proteins | sample 1853481 | NCBI WGS metagenome assembly PVMK01 (sample SAMN08533507, study PRJNA380276) | Marine sediment metagenome, whole genome shotgun sequencing project. | reverse complement strand
GCCCCTGGCCGTCCGCCGTGCTGACCGCGAAGCCGTCGGTCGCCAGCTCACTGGGGCGAAACTGGTTCAGATCGAACTGCCCTGCCCGCTGCGCCTGCGAGCCTGAGGCGAACCCCAGCATGGCCACGACCATGGCTGGCAATGTCAAGATCCAAAACGGGCGACGCGGCACCGGCGCACGCTACCGGTAGCTGCGGCCAGCTGTAAAGGAGCAAATCCGCCTAGCGCTCGTGAAGGCGTGGCACACGTACGCGAGCGCTGGTGTCGTGATGTCAGCGGTGCCGGTCACAATTCGCCAGCCTGAGCGCGGGATGTTCATACGCCCGCTTCCCTGCTAAGGAACGGCATGCTTAGAGTCATGCTGACCTTGGGCTTGCTCGTTGCATCCCTTGTGTGCGTTGGGGGATGCACTGAGTCGGAAAACCAGGTTGCCATCGAGGACGACACGTTCTCCGTGGAACTGTTCGCCAATCCTCCCGCGGAGCTCGGTCCGCAGACACGGTGGTGGTGGCCGGGCGGCGCGGTCGACGACGCGACGCTTCGCTCGCAGCTGGGTCAGTTTGCGGAGCAAGGATACGGCGCGGTTGAAATTCAGCCGTTCATGTCTGCGATCACGAACGCGGATCTGCGCGCGGATTCCAACATCCGCTCGGTCGGCGACGCTGCGTTTCTCGAACGGCTCCACACCGCAGCCTGCGCTGCGAAGGAGCTCGGGCTCCCCTGGGACCTCACGTTCGGGAGTGGTTGGTCGACAGGCGGCGTCGGTATCGATGAGGATGGATCGCGGCAACTGATCGCGGCGGAGCTGACGCTGATGGGGCCCTCGCCTTACAACGGGCCGCTGCCCGAGGCGGAACCACCGGCTTGGATCGAGATCACGAACAGGGTCCTACCTGCCATCGATGGCTTCGATGAGGAGCTCACCCTCGTGTCGGTGCTTGCCGCCGAGGTCATCGACGAACCGCAGAGCGCACCGGCAACCCTGGGCGACATCGTGGACCTGACGTCCCAAGTCGATGACGGAACGCTCGTTTGGGATGTCCCGGCTGGAACCCATCGGGTCTTTGCGGTCTACGAAAACCGCACACAGCACTTCCCCGCGGGTGGCGCGTACCCGGGCCAGCTCGAAGAGGCGCGTGTGCTCGACCATCTCGACCGCAAAGGCGTCGAAGCCTTCCTCGATGAGGAATTCGGCGCATGGATCGAGGCGGTCGCCGACTGTCCGCCACGCGCGGTGTTCGTCGACAGCTTCGAGCTGGTCGGCGAGCTCCCGTGGACCACAGCGTTCGGATCGAAGTTCAGGGCCTCCCTGGGATACGAAGTCGAGCCTCTCCTCCCGTTCGTGTTCTTGGATGGAGGCGAATCCGAGTACGCGAATATCCTCTCTGGCGAAGGCCCGGCCCGCTATCAGGCGACCGACGATCGAGGTGTGCGCGCGCGCGAGGACTACGAAGCGTTTCGCGGTACCCTGTTTGCCGAGGAGCTCATTGCACCGTTGTACGCGTGGCTGCATGAGCGAAACATCGACCTCCGCTTGCAGTCCCACGGGGGATACGCCGATGTTCTCGATGCGTACGGCATGGCGGACGTCCCCGAATCCGAGGGGCTATTCGGCGGAGGGTCCTATGACTTCCTGCGGCTGTCCGCCTCTGCCGCCCACGTGGGGGGCAAACGCTACGTGAGCAGCGAGAGCTTCGTTACGATCGGCGCGCTGCATCCGAGCTTGGACGAGGTGCGAATTCTGATGGGGCGGGCGTTTAGCGCCGGCATCAATCGGCTCATGCACCATGGCAACGCGTACCCCTACCTTCATCAAGATGGGCAACGTTGGTTCCCATTCCATCCTGTCGACGACAGTGCTTTTGCTACTGGGCCGCTCGACCTCACCTTTGACATCCATCCCGACGCCGAGATCTGGGACTCGTTGCGCGCATTGAACCGCTTGGCAGCGAGGCTCGGTTATGCACTGAGTCGCGGCTCGGCGGTGGCGGAAGTGGCGTGGCTCTACCCGGAATGGCGCGCAGAGAACTTCCCGAACTTCGGCGTCGAACCCGGGGCCTACGAATCGGAGACCAGCGTCGCCCTGAGGCGCGCGGGGTTTGCCTACGACCGCATCAGCCGGTCGGCACTCGCCGTGTCGACGAGCGCAGACGCGGCGTTGCAGGTGGACCAGGCGTCCTATCAAGCCCTCTTGGTCGAAGGCGTGCACGCCGCAGACCCGAAGATGCTCGAGGCGATCGAGCGCGCAGCCGAGGCCGGCGTTCCCGTGGTCTGGGTGGGCGACTTCCCCGAGCGCGCCGACGGCCTGGTCGACGCCCAAGCGCGAGACGCGATGGTGAGCGCGCTCGTGGAGAGCCTGCGCTCCACCGTTGTCATCGTGTCGTCTCCAGAAGACATCCCAGCGGCGATCGCGAACGCGGGAGTGAGGCCGTCGCTGAGCCCCGTCGACTCCACCGGCCTGCAGACGTCGGTAGAGCACCGCCGGGTCAGCAACGGGGACGTCTACTTCCTCTTCAACGAGAGCTACGAGCAACGCACCGACCAACTGCGGATCGAAGGCGGCTTTAGTGAAGCAGTCCTGCTCGATCCGGACACCGGACAGCAGGTCGATACGGAGCTCGCGGGCGACGTGCTGACCGTGACGCTGCCGGGCGCCCACGGGGCCGTTCTTTGGGTTCAACGAGACTGAGCGTCAGGGCACCGTAATCACGGAGCGCATGCCGAAGTGATCGGATAGCGGGACCATCATCTGGTCATCAGCCGGACCGACCGGCACGACATCTTCGTCGAAGACACGCTCGGTGGATACCACCGAGTCGGACGGCAAGTTGTCGAGCAGGATGTGATCGATCCAGCCCGAGGTCTCGTCCGGATCGTTGCCGGGGTTCGTGACCGGGTTGGTGCTGCAGAACGTGCAGAGCGGTGTGTAGGCGGCCGTGTACGCGGGTTCATAGGCCGATTCGAGCAGGACTAAGGTCTCTTCGCCTTCGGCAACGATGTCTTGTTCGGGGAATGCGTGGCCCGCATTGAGATCGCCCAGGATCACCGCGGCTCGGTCACCGCTGGTCTCGGTCACGTAGTTGATGAGCTTCTCCGCCTGAAGCTCTTGCTCTTCCTGCCAACCGCCGTACTGCCCCGTGTAGGGAAAGAAGAGGCCTGTGAAGATCGGCGTGAGATGATTGCAGTAGACATCGAGCTCTGCCCCGTTTGTGAGCTCGGCAGTCGCACGCAGGATGGTACGGCGATTCCAGGTACCGGGGATGACCAGCTCCTCTGTATTGTCATTCTCGAGTGGATGGCGCGAGAGGATCATCACGCCGTTCTGCCCTTGAAACGCGAGATCTTGGTTGACCACCGTGGGGCATCGCGATCGCATGTCTCCAAACGTCTCCGTCGGGAGCTGCGTGATGATGCAGGCATAGCAACGCTGCGCCCCCGGCGTGGTTCCGAGTAAGAGCGGCGCGACCGCCCCGGCGCATGCGGAAGAAGCACAGGCTTCGCTGGTGGTCTGGCCCTCGTCGCTGTCCGGGATCGTCGAGCAGTTGTCCCGCAAACAGTCGATGGCGTCGTTCATTAGGCTCGTCAGCGGCTCCCCCGCGCAGGGCGCCTCCGTCGGAAGCGGCGGTACCACCCCTTGCTGGTCGGTGGCATCGTTGACCGGCGTGTCGAGGTCGTCTTCGAAAAAAGCAGAGTGCGGATAGGCCTCGGCAGCGGCGTCTCGTATCGCCACCTTGTCCGTCTGATCCCACACCTCCTGGAGGCAGAGGATGTCGGCGTCGGAGGCCGCGATCGCGTCTACGATGTACGGGCGGCGTGCCGCCTCGAACGGGATGAAGGCGCCGGCCAGGGCGACGTTGAATGTGTCGACGGTGACGTCTACCGGCTCGCGGGGTTCGCCGCCTTCGCTGCTGTCGCCGCAGCCAACCACTAGAGCAACGATACTGAACAAGACTAAGCTGCGGATCATGACCAACTCCCCGGTTTTGGTGTGCGTGAGGACGCCCACGTTACACGATTCCCAGAGAAAATGCGCGCCCGAAACCTCTAAGGCAGCTATATCTAGGCGCGCGATGACCACGCCGACACCGACTCGGATCACGGATTGGGACAACCCCGGCCTCCCCCTCTTGCTTCGCGCGTTCAACGCGGTGGGCGGATGGCCCACGCGAACGTTCGTCTCTCTCGAGCCCGAGGACTTGCTCTCGGCCGCCAGCAAGCAAACCGGCCTGAGCGACTTCGGCGACGATCGTTTCCGCGAGCCGTTGGAGATCTTACTCCGCTCGATGCAGAGCGAGACGGAGCTATCGCCGTTCGGGCGCATCGCCGCGCGTCAGCTCGTGCTGCAGTTGCTGCGGAGCCGCTTGCGGCTCGAAGAGCTCTACCGGCTGCACCCGGAAATCGAGGATGAACAGGTCGACCGGCCGATCATCGTGTGCGGTCTTCCGAGGACGGGCACTACGCACCTCCTCAACCTACTCTCGCAAGATGCGTCGTTTCGCTGGCTCCCCTATTGGGAAAGCCTCGAACCGTTTCCGGACCCTGACGAACGCCCTGGGCGGGATGGGCGCGATCCCCGCATCGGGCGATGTGCCAGAGTGCTCGACGGCATCAACAAAGTGATCCCTCTCTTCAACGCGATGCATGAGTTCACCGTGGAAGGGCCGCATGAGGAGATTCAGCTGCTCGCGATCGACTTTTCGACCATGCTCTTCGAAGGCAGCTATCACGTTCCTAGCTATGGTGAGTGGTACAAGCGCACCGATCAGACAGCCACGTACGCCTACCTCAAACGGTGCTTGAAAGCGCTTCAGTTTCTGCGCCCCGGTGAGCGGTGGTTGTTGAAGAGCCCCCAGCACCTCGAGAACCTCAACGCACTGGTCACGGCCTTTCCAGACGCGACGTTCATTCAGACCCATCGCGACCCGGTCCGGATCACGGCTTCTCTCACCACCATGGTCGCGTACGGGTCCCGCATGCAGGAGAGGGACCCCGATGTGCGGGCGATTGCGCGCTACTGGACCGGACGCGCCGAAGACCTCCTTCGAGCCGGGGTGCGCGACCGGGGCCTCCTGCCCGAATCGCGCGTGATGGACGTGCATTTCCGCGACTTCATGGCCGACATGCCGGGGACGGTGAAGCGAGTGTTCGAGTTCGCGGGCCAGCCGTTCACCGAAGAAACCGCCCAAGCCATCGATGCGTTCCTCCTCGACAATCCCAAGGGCAAACACGGGCTGGTGGATTACCGCCTCGAGGACCTCGGAATCGACCCTGAAGAGAGGCGCGCCGCGCTTGCATTCTACCAAGAGCAGTACAACGTCCCAGAGGGATAGGAGCCGGGCAATGAGTGAGAGAAAATTCGAAACGACCGAGGCCTTTCGTGAGCTGATCAACGCCATGCGGGAGCTCGAAGATACGTTCTTGTTTGGTGACCGTGCGGTGGAGCAAGACGTCTCCGTGATCGAAGGCTACCGGTGGATCTTCTCCCTCACGCAAGTGGCCTTCGACTGTTACGTGTGGGCAGACAAAGACCGTCCTCATTTCGTCGACATCGTCGGACGGTACAAGAAATGGGGCGGAGACAACGCGGACGCCTACTACCAGTTCGCCGCACTCGACCCTTCACGCACCTATCGCGTGCACCTCGATGCAGGAGACGCGGCCTACGTCTCGCTGAGCGTGTACGAGGGCCCCGATGACGGTCAATCCGCGGAAGGCATCGTCGGCTGCCTGAATTTGGGAGAACTGAAAGCCAGCACCGACGGCGGCTACGACATCGTCTTGAGCGCTGAGGAACATTCAGGGAACTGGATCCAGCTCTCGCCGAAAACCAACGCCGCCATCACCCGCGACTATCTCGGGGACCCGTTCAACGACAAGCGCGCGATCTGGACGATCGAGTCGGACGACCCACCCTCCACGACGCGCGTCACCGACGAGGACATGGCGCGACGCTTCCGAGCCGCCACCACGTGGATCAGAGAGCAAAGCGGAATCACGCCCGTACCCGCGATCGGTGATCCCAACACCATGCAAGAACCCCTGCCGATGGGCGCCATCACGTATGGATGGGGCGCGAGCGACGCCTCGTACGGGATGGGCAACTACGCCCTGGAAGACGACGAAGCGCTCATCATCGACGGGACCTCGCCCAAGTGCCCCTTCTGGAACCTCTGCATCTGGAACGAGTTTCTGCACACATACAACTACGACTACGAACGCGTGTCGATCAACGGGCACCAGATCGATTACAACGACGACGGCTCATGGACGCTCGTGATCTCCGCGCAGGACCCGGGCCACCCGAATTGGATTCGAACACAGGGCCACAAGAGCGGCGTGCTCTGGGCGCGCTGGTTCCTGCCCGAGGAAACCCCGGCTCAGCCAACGACGCGCGTGGTCAAGGTGGCCGACGTTCGTAAGGAGCGCTGACGCGCTATAAACGCCTCCATCGTCCCGGTGCGATAGAAAGGCTAGGCTCCTCCTCATGGCCTCCCCCTCCAGCTTCTTCGACGACGTCAACCACTACTTCGACGCGGCGTCGCATCACGCCGACGTGAGCCCTGATATCCTCGGCCAAATCCGCGCATGCAATGCCGTCTATGGAATCCGGTTTCCGGTCGTCCGAGATGACGGTGAGATCGTGGTCGTGGCGGGCTATCGCGCAGAGCACAGCCATCACCGACTTCCCACCAAAGGAGGCATCCGCTACTCGCTCGACGTCTCGGAGAACGAGGTCATGGCTCTCGCGGCCCTGATGACCTACAAGTGCGCGCTCGTCGACGTTCCCTTCGGTGGTGCGAAGGGAGGCGTGCGCATCGACCCACGAGTGGAGTCCGCATCGTTTCTGGAACGCGTGACTAGACGGTATACGAGCGAGCTCATCCGCAAACGTTTCATCGGCCCCGACGTCGACGTGCCCGCGCCCGACGTCGGCACCGGTGAACGCGAGATGGGTTGGATCTACGATACCTACAAGACCCACGGGCCTGACGCTTTGAATGCGCTCGCCTCCGTCACCGGGAAGGCGGTCACCGTGCATGGCATCGAGGGCCGTCGAGAGGCAACCGGCCTGGGCGCGGTGATTGCGCTGGAGCACTTCCTCTCCGAAGAAGAGGATCTGAAGCCGCTGGGCTTGGAAACCGGCCTGGCTGGCAAGAAGATCATCGTGCCGGGCCTCGGCAAGGTCGGGCTTCACGCAGCGCTCGCTGCGATCGACCGGGACGCGATCATCGTAGGTGTGTCCGTCAGCGACGGGGCGCTCTACGACGAGGGCGGGCTAGACGTGGAAGCCGTCCTGCTGCACCGCGCTGAGACCGGATCCCTCAGAGGGTTCGAGGGGGCTCGATTCCTCGCCGACCCGGATGCCATCCTGGAAGAAGCGTGCGACGTGCTGATTCCCTCCGCGCTGGAGCATCAAATCACGGCCCACAACGCCGCACGGCTTCAGGCAAGAATCATCGTCGAGGCTGCGAACGGCCCGGTGGATCCGGACGCGGACCAGATCCTGTGCGAGATGGGCACCATGGTGATCCCAGACATTTACGCGAATGCCGGGGGCGTCGTGGTGTCGTACTTCGAGTGGATCAAGAACCTTTCACACGTCAGCTTCGAACGGATGACCCGCCGTTACCAGCAGATCTCAAACCATCGACTGCTCGACGTGATCACGCGCCTCACCGGGAAGACTCTGCCCCCAGCGGACGCCGCGCTACTATTGCAGGCACCCAACGAAATCGACTTCGTCCGCACGGCCCTCGAGAACACGATGGCGAACTCCTATGAGAAGATTCGCGAACCGTGGAGGCGGAGGGGGCTCCCGGACATCCGCACCTCGGCGTACCTCACCGCAATAGAAAGCGTAGCGAACTCCTACGCGCTCGATGGCATCTTCCCGTGAACGACGCACGATTCTCATTCTTCCGTCGCGCGACGCAAATCTTGCGCGGCGATATCAGCCATCGGAGCCAACGGAGCCAACGGAGCCAAAAGCGGTTGATGACTGGAGCTGATGCTGGTACCCGAGACACGCCTGAACTAGGTACCCACAACTCGGATCTCTGATCCTTTCTGATCCTTCTTGCCATGCTGTTTCTCACGGCGGTTGGGGCCATTAGTGGTCTCACATTCATCCTTGCTACAGCGTTGGTCCTCGCCAACAAGAAGCTGTACGTGTACGAGGATCCACGGATCGACGTGGTGGAGGAGATGCTTCCTCACGCGAACTGCGGCGCTTGTGGCTTGCCCGGGTGTCGCCCGTTTGCGGAAGCTCTGACCAAGGGCGAGGCCCTGCCAGGCAAATGCACGGTGAGCTCCGGTGAGGAGAGAGCGGAGATCGCAAGCTTCTTGGGCGTCGACGTCGGTGCCGAGGAGAAGCTGGTGGCGCGACTGGCGTGCGCCGGCGGCACCAACGTGGCCCGCAACCAGGCCAGGTACCACGGCGAGCAGACCTGTCGCTCCGCCGCTCGGGTAGCCGGCGGCGGCAAGGGCTGCTTCTGGGGCTGCCTCGGTCTCGGCGACTGCGACGTCGTCTGCGACTTCGACGCCATCCACATGGACGAACACAACCTGCCGGTGGTGGACGAGGCCAAGTGCACCGCCTGCGGGGACTGCGTCGAGGTCTGCCCAAAGGACCTGTTCTCTCTCCACAAGGAGAGCCATCGCCTGTGGGTCGCCTGCAGCTCCCAAGAAGACGGCGACGAGGTCTTGGAGGACTGTGAGGTGGCCTGCACCAACTGCGGCCGCTGCGAGATGGACGCTCCCGGAGGTCTCATCACCATCAAGAAGAACTTGCCGGTGGTGGATTATAGCAGGCCACACAAGACGCAAGACCCGATTCAACGATGCCCCACGGGCGCCATTGTCTGGATCGATCCCAGAGGCGGGCCGGTGAAGGGCCCGGCAGCCAAGAAGATCATTCGCAAGGGTACGCTCCGCGATGCCCCGACCTGACATGCCAGGGAGAAAGCCTGATAGGTGGATTCGATGTCCGTACTAAGCTTGGGTAGAAAGAACAAAGGCCGCGCGAAAAAGGGGAACGGTACGTTCAAGTACCCCGGCTCGCGCGCCGCACTGGACGGCAACACGGCCGTCATCATGTGCGAGCGTGAATCGAGCGATGCCGCCGGGGCATACCCGATCACGCCCTCGACTCAGATGGGAGAGTACTGGGCCGAGGCCGCGGCGGCTGGACACATCAACATCTCCGGGCGTCCTCTGATCTTCATCGAGCCCGAAGGGGAGCACGCCGCGGCGGCAGTCACTGCCGGCATGTCCATGACCGGCATGCGCGCGGCGAACTTCTCGTCCGGACAGGGCATCGCCTACATGCACGAGTCGCTCTATGCGGCGACGGGCAAGAGGCTGACCTACGTCCTGAACGTCGGTGCGCGCGCGATGACCAAGTCCACCCTCAATGTGCACGCCGGACACGACGACTACCACTGCGTCGACGATGTGGGTTTCTTCCAGACGTTCGCCAAGAATGCTCAGGCCGCGGCGGACTTGAACATCATCAGCCACCGGATTGCCGAGCTGGCGCTCACCCCAGGGCTCGTCGCCCAGGATGGCTTCCTGACCACCCACCTCATCGAGTCGATGCTGGTGCCGGAGCGGGAGCTGATCGCCGAGTACCTGGGGCGACCCGATGACATCATCGACACGCCCACCCCGGCGCAGAAGATCATCTACGGCGAAACCCGTCGGCGCATCCCGCTGCTGTGGGACGTGGACAACCCGGTGATGGCCGGTCTGGTCGAGAACCAGGATTCATACATGCAGAGCGTGGCGGCGCAGCGGCCGTTCTTCTTCGATCACATCCAGGCTCTGACCGAACAGGCATTCGACGAGTTCTACACGCTCACCGGTCGCCGCTACGAGCGGGTGATGACGTACCGGGCGGACGACGCGGACTATCTCATCGTGGGCCAGGGCAGCATGATCCCCTCGGCCGAAGCGGTGGTGGACTACCTGCGCGAGACGCGTGGTCTCAAGGTGGGCGTGGTGGACATGGTGATGTTCCGCCCGTTCCCCAGCGATCTCATCGGGCGCATCCTCCAAGGTAAGAAGGGAGTCACCGTTCTGGAGCGCCTCGACCAACCGCTCGCGGTGGACCTGCCTCTCATCCGCGAGATCCGCGCGACGGTGAGCAAATGTCTGGAGAACGGCAAGGAGCCCAAAAACCCGGTGTACCCGGAGCTCGCGGCGTACAAATCACTGAAGGACGTGCCGTCGCTCTACTCCGGCTCGTTCGGGATGGGCAGCCGCGACCTCCAGCCCGAGGGCATCATCGGCGCGGTGGAGAACATGCTCGAGACGGGGCCCCGCAAGAAGCTGTTCTACCTCTCGATCGATTTTGTGCGGGACGAGGCGATCACGCCGAAGCAAGAGATGTACCAGCAGACGATTCAAGAGGCGTATCCCAACGTCAAGGAGCTGGCGGTTCGGGGCTCGGAGAACCCCAACCTGATGCCCAAGGACAGCATCACGGTTCGGTTTCACTCCATCGGCGGCTGGGGCGCGATCACGACGGGTAAGAACCTGGCGATGACGCTTTTCGATCTCTTGGGCTACCACATGAAGGCGAACCCCAAGTACGGCTCCGAGAAGAAGGGCCAGCCCACGACCTATTACCTGTCGGCGGCGCCAGAGCCGATCAAGATCAACTGCGAGTACTTCTACGTGGACGTGGTGCTGTCCCCGGACCCGAACGTCTTCGGGCACACCAACGCGTTGGCCGGCCTGAAAGAGGGCGGCGTCTTCATCATTCAGAGCGACAAGGCGTCGCCGGAGGAGATGTGGGAGAGCATCCCCCCCACCTACCAGAAGATCATCATCGACAAGGAGATCAAGGTTTACTACCTGGACGCGTTCAAGATCGCGCGGGACGAGGCCACCGACTCCGACCTCCAACTCCGGATGCAGGGCATCGCATTCCAGGGTGCGTTCTTCGCCGCCTCGCCGGTGATCAAGCAGGCGGGGCTCAACGAAGAACAGCTCCTCAACGCCATTCACGAGCAACTCCAGGAGAAGTTCGGCTCCAAGGGAAAGAGAGTCGTGGACGACAACGTGCGGGTGGTGAAGCGCGGTTTCGACGAGCTCCATGAGCTGACCCCGGGCCCTATCACGCCAACCGACAGCAAGGCCGCGGGCGCCAAACGGAGGCTCCCGGTGATGGTGAAACCGTTGCCGCAGAGCCAGGCACCGATGACCGACATCCACCGCTTCTGGGAGCAGACGGGCAGCTTCTACGCCCGAGGCATGGGCAACGACAACCTCACCGACCCGTTCATCGGGCTCGGCGTCATGCCGCCCTCCTCGGCGCTGTTCCGAGACATGACCGGAATCCGGTTCGAGCACCCCGAGTGGGTGCCCGAGAACTGCACTGCTTGCGGCGACTGCTACACGGTTTGCCCCGATACCGCACTGCCGGGGCTGGTAAACGAGGTGGGCCAGGTGTTCGACACCGTGGTGAACCGGGTGCGCAAGAACGGCCACGGAGCACAGATCGAGCACCTGCCCAAGGCAGCCAAACTCATGGAGCGCAATCTGCACAGCCTGTTCAAGGAGGCGCAGGAAACCGACTCGGTGGACGTACTCATGGACAAAGCCATGGCGGAAACGGTGAAGCAGAGCGAGCTTCAGGGCAGCGAGAAGGAAAAGCTCCGGAAGGAGCTCGACCTCTTCAAGGAGGAGCTGAACGGGTTCCAGTTTGCGCTGACGCGACCCCACTACACCTTGCCGGAGAAGGATCAAGCCGGCAGCGGCGGCCTTCTCTCGATTACGGTCAACCCCTACACATGCAAGGGGTGCATGGAGTGCGTGGAGGTTTGCGACGACGATGCGCTACGTCCGATGAAGCAAACAACCGAGTCGGTGCAGCTACTCCGCGACCACTGGGACCTCTGGAGCGACCTGCCAACCACCCCGCAGAAGTACATCCGGGTGGACGACTTGGAAGAGGGCATCGGCGTGCTGGAAACGATCCTCCTCGACAAGGGCAACTACTTGCCGTTCACCAGCGGTGACGGTGCATGCCTCGGTTGCTCGGAGAAGACTTCGATTCACATCTTCATCGCCACCGTGGAAGCGCTGATGCAGCCGCGGATCGCCAAGCACCTCAGTCACGTCACCGACCTCATCGGCCGGCTGAAGCAACACATCCAGCTCCGGCTCGCCGGAGAGATCAACGTGAGTGACCCCGAAGTCATGGCCAAGGTCGTCGACGACATCGGCGACAAGGACGTGACGCTGGCCGCTATCGCCACGCGTATGGAGAGCATCGAAGGCAGTCAGCCCATCGACCAGGACTGGCTCCGACGGATGACCAAGCTGATGGCGCAGCTCAAAGAGCTCAAGTGGAAGTACGTCGAGGGCACCACGGGTCGCGGCCGAAGCAGCATGGGCATGATCAACAGCACCGGCTGCACCTCAGTGTGGGGCAGCACCTACCCGTTCAACCCCTACCCGTTCCCCTGGGCCAACCACCTCTTCCAGGACTCTCCCTCCATGGCCATGGGCATCTTCGAAGGGCACATGGCCAAGATGGCGGAAGGCTTCAAGGCCGTCCGCAACGTCGAGCTGGAGCTCGAGGACAAGTACAACGCCGCCGAGCACGACGAGTTCTTCACGTACTTCGCATGGCAGCAGTTCACCGACGAGGAGTGGGAGCTCTGCCCTCCGGTGGTTGCGGTGGGTGGCGACGGAGCGATGTACGACATCGGATTCCAGAACCTCTCCCGGCTTCTGGCGTCGGGCAAGCCGATCAAGGTCCTGGTGGTGGACACCCAGGTCTACTCCAACACCGGTGGCCAGGCCTGCACCTCCGGTTTCATCGGCCAGGTGTCGGACATGGCGCAGTATGGAAAGGCCATCCAGGGCAAGCAGGAGCCTCGCAAGGAGATCGGCCTCATCGGCATGGCGCACCCGAGTCACATGATCGAAGGCTTCATCCAGGGTCTGAAGGCCCGCCGGCCAGCGCTCTTCAACCTGTACAGCAACTGTCAGCCGGAGCACGGCATCGGCGATGACATGAGCTCGGCCCAGTCCAAGCTGGCGGTCGAGTCCAGAGCGTATCCCCTCTTCCGATACGACCCCGACGCGGGCAAGACGCCCGAGGAGTGTTTCGACCTCGAAGGCAACCCACAGATCGATCAGGACTGGCCCAGCTACACCATCAAGTACCAGGAAGACGATGTCGAAAAGGAGATGGAGTTGCCGCTGACCTTTGCGGACTTCGCCATCACCGAGGGTAGGTTCCGGAAGCAGTTCCGGGTCGCACCGCGGGACACCTGGAACGACAACATGGTGCCCTTGGCGGAGTTCCTCGACATGGACGAGGACGACCGCGAGGACGCTTTCCCGTACGTGTGGATGGTGGACAAGGAGGGACAGCTCACCCGGCTTTTGGTGGCCCAGCCGATTGTGGAGTCGTGTGAGGACCGGCGTGACTTCTGGACCATGCTCCGATCGCTAGCCGGCAAGGATCGGCCCTCCACCGAAGCCGTCGTTGATGAGGCACGTCAGGACATGGCTGGCCAGATCATGTCCCGGCTGATGCAGATGGTGAGTGGATCCGGGGATGGACTGGCCGCACTGGTCGCTGGCAACGCCGCTCCGGCGGAAGGCAGCGTCCGTCCATCCACAGTGCCGCCCCCCGTGGCGCCGGCAGCAGCGCGAGCGGCGGCTGCCGATGGTGACTACCTGGCGCCGTGGATCGACACCGCCGAGTGCACCGCCTGCGACGAGTGCACCCAGCTCAACTCTAAGATCTTCGTGTACAACGCGGACAAGAAAGCCGTCATCAAGAACGCCGAGGCAGGGCCCTACAAGGACTTGGTGAAGTCGGCGGAGAAATGCACCGCCCGGGTCATCCACCCTGGTTTGCCCAGGAACCGAAGTGAAAAGGGCATCGAGAAGTGGATCAAGCGCGGCGAGAAGTACAACTGAGGAACATTGCTGGCATGAGACCAATGGGACTTCTAGGGCTCAAGACGTTTCGGCATGGGGTGCACCCGCCGGAGTCGAAGGACGAGACGAGTGGGCTAGCCATTCGACAGTTCCCGTTCGCGCCGCTCCTCATCGTTCCTCTCGTGCAGCACATGGGGGCGCCATCGCTACCCGAGGTCACGGAGGGACAGGAAGTGCACCGGGGGCAGCGGATCGCGCGCGCCGACGGCTTCATGTCGGTCTCCATGCACGCCCCGGCCTCGGGTGTGGTGCGCAGGATCGCGCTGGCGCCCAGCGTCACCGGCCGAATGGTGCCGGCGGTGTACCTGGAGCCGTTTCCCGGTTCCACACAAGAAGTCGAGGACGGCTCTCCCTGCTCGCTCGACACAGCTACACCCGACGAAATCGTTGCAGCCATCCAGGATGCAGGCGTGGTGGGCCTCGGGGGCGCGGCGTTCCCAACCCACGTCAAGCTGAAGGTCCCCGAAGGAAAGTTTGTCGACACCCTGATCATCAACGGCGTGGAGTGCGAGCCGTTCCTCACCACCGACCATCGGGTGATGCTCGAACAGACCGCCGACATCTTCGTGGGCATTCGTTACCTCCTCAAGGTGACCGGGGCGAAGAAGGTGATCATCGGCGTCGAGGCCAACAAGCAAGATGCGGCGGATCACCTGCGCGAGAATTTCCCAAGCGACTTGGACGGGTCGGTGGCGGTGCTCCCGGTGAAGTACCCACAGGGCGCCGAGAAGATGTTGTTCTCAGCGCTTCTTGGTCGGGAGGTGCCCTCCGGGGGGCTGCCCTTGGATATCCACGCGCTGTGCTGCAACGTGGCGACCACGGCAGAGATCGGTCGCCTCCTCCCGTTGGGTCGCGGCATCCAGGAGCGGGTCATTACCGTGACCGGGCCGGCCGTAAAGCGGAAGGGCAACTACCGCATCCCGATCGGCACGCCCCTGCGCTTCCTGCTCGAGCACGTGGGCGTCGAGGACGACGTGAACCGCGTGTTCCTGGGTGGGCCCATGATGGGCGCGGCAGTTTCCAGCCTCGACATTTCCATCACGAAAGGCACATCGGGCGTCACCGCCTTTACCGACTCTGCGGCGGAGAGAACCCACAGTCAGGTCTACCCCTGCATCCGATGCAGCTACTGCGTCGATGCTTGCCCCATCTTCCTGAACCCTTCTCTTTTGGGGAGGTTGGCCGCCAACGAAGAGTTCGCGACCATGGCGGAGGAACACAACCTCATGGACTGCTTCGAGTGCGGCTCGTGCTCGTTCGTGTGCCCCTCACACATCCCGCTGGTGCAGCAGTTCCGTGCCGCCAAGGCCGCAGTGCGAAAAGCAGAGGCGGGGGCGGCCTGATGGCTAGACCTGGCAAGACCCTGGAGATCCGCACGTCGCCGCACATTCTCAGCGGCTACAACGTAGACACGATCATGTTCAACGTCGTGCTGGCGTTGCTGCCCGTGACGGCGTTCGCCGTGTATGCGTTCGGTCTTACGGGTTTGCTGACGCTCTCGATGGCCCTGGCCTCCTGCATCCTCACCGAAGACCTGATCTGCCGCGCCGCGGGCAAACCCACCACGGTAGGCGATTGGTCAGTGACCATCACCGGCCTTCTCTATGGCCTCACCCTCCCACCGAGCCTGCCGCTTTGGATGGTGGCGGTCGGTGGCGTGATCTGCGTCGCGATGGGAAAGGCCATGTTCGGGGGCCTCGGATACAACACGTTCAATCCGGCTCTGGTGGGCCGGGCAGTGCTCCAGGCGGCCTTTCCAGTCGCGATGACCACCTGGATCCCGGGCTTCGGGGCGGGCCGTTTCTCTTCGCTCCCGTCGTCCACGTTGACGTTGCCGTTCACCGAGCCTGCCGTCGACGGGATCACCAGCGCCACCCCGCTGGCGCTGTGGAAGTTCAGCCAGGAAGCCACTGCCGCCGGAGATCTGGTCCTGGGTTTCACGAGCGGCTCCGCGGGGGAGACCTCGAGCGTGCTCATCCTCCTGGGCGGCGTCTATCTCATCGCCCGCAACATGATGAACTGGCGCATCCCGGTCTCGATCTTCGGTGCGGTCATCGTCTCGAGCGGTGCCCTCCATCTCGTGGACCCGGCGCGCTACGCGTCACCGATGTTCATGCTCTTCTCCGGAGGGTTGATGTTGGGCGCCATGTTCATGGCCACCGACATGGTGGGCTCGCCGATGACCTCGCGGGGCTGCTACCTCTACGGGGCGCTCATCGGTCTGATCACCGTGGTGATCCGCACCTGGGGCGGCCTGCCCGAGGGGGTCATGTACGCCATCCTCCTCGGGAACGCCGTTACCCCACACCTCGATCGATGGACTCGACCTGCTGTTTTCGGCACGAGGGGCAAGGAGGCTGCGACATGAGCGACGCCGAGCTCGCCAGCCGCCCTGCCCCGCCGAGCACCTGGCACATGTACCGCGCCCTGGTCGGCGTAGGCGTGTTCTGCGGTCTCCTCATCGTCAGCGTGTATCAGGTGACGCTCCCGGTCATCGAGCACAACAAGGCGGTGGCCTTGCAAGAGGCGATCTTCCATGTCCTGCCCAATGCGACGACGAGCAGAACGTATCGTCTGGACGAGTCCGGCGGGTTCCGGGTCTTGGAAGGCAAAGGGGCCGGAGAACAGTTGGTCTACGCGGGCTACGCGGGCTACGAGGACAACCAGAAGCTGGTGGGCCTGGCCGTGGAGGCGAAGGGCATGGGGTACCAGGACGTAATCGGGCTGATCTACGGCTACTCGTTTGCGGAGGAGGCCATCATCGGGATCCAGGTCCTCGAGAGCAAGGAAACCCCGGGGCTGGGTGACAAGATCGAAACCGATCCGGCGTTCCTTCAGAACTTCGAACGCCTCGACGTTTCGCTGGTGGACGACCTATCGGAAATCGCGAACCCCATCGTACCGGTCAAGCACGGCGCGAAGACCCATCCCTGGGAGGTGGACGGCATCACCGGAGCGACGATCTCGTCCGTGGCGATCGCCAAGATCCTCGATGCCAGCGCTCGGTACTGGATGCCTCGCATCCGGAGCAACCTCGGCGACTTCGAGGTAGGGGAATAGAACATGGCAACCCCTACCAAGACCAGCACCGATGAGTTCATCAAGGGCCTGTGGAGGGAGAACCCGGTGTTCGTTCAGGTGCTGGGGATGTGCCCGGTGCTGGCGGTCTCGAACACGGCGTTGAACGCCTTGGCCATGGGGTTGGCTACGGCGTTCGTGTTGGTCATGTCCAACATCGTGGTCTCGTCGCTGCGGAGCTTCATTCCCAAGGAAGTTCGCATCGCGACGTACATCTTGATCATCGCGACGTTCGTCACGGTGGTGGACTACGTGATCCAAGCGATCAGCCTGGACCTCTACAAGGCGCTGGGCGCGTTCATCTCCCTCATCGTGGTCAACTGCCTGATCCTGGGGCGGGCCGAAGCGTTCGCCTCGAAGAACACGGTGGCGCGATCGATCATGGATGGCCTCGGCATGGGCGTGGGGTTCGTGTTCGCGCTCTTCTGCCTCGGGGCGGTTCGGGAGATTCTGGGCTCGGGCACACTGTTCGAGGTTCAGTTGTTCCACGATTCCTTCCAAGCCTGGGTGGTGATGATCCTGCCGAGCGGAGGCTTCTTCACCCTGGCCGGCTGGCTGCTCCTCTTCAACTGGCTCGAGCAGCGCAAGGACAAGAAGGCCAAGCTGGCGACGCTCACCGAGGAGGCGGCTCAATGACCAACGAATCCCTATGGTCGATCTTCATCAACGCTTCTCTCGTGAACAACTTCGTGCTGGCGTACTTCCTCGGCATCTGCCCGTTCCTCGGTGTGTCGTCGAAGCTCGAAACCGCAACCCGCATGGGCGGCGCGGTCACATTCGTCATGCTGGTGAGCTCGGTCTGCGCCTTCGGCATCCAGTTGCTGCTGGTGGCCATCGACGCGCCGTACCTCAAGCTCATCTCGTTCATCGCCGTCATCGCGTCCACCGTGCAACTGGTGGAGATGTTCATCAAGAAGGTCAGCCCCGCGCTCTTCCGGGCGCTCGGGATCTTCCTTCCGCTGATCACCACCAACTGCGCCATCCTGGGTTGGCGCTCTTTCAGACCAACAAGGGTTACAGCTTCGTGCAGTGCATCGTCTACGCCTTTGGCGCCGGAGTCGGGTTCACGCTGGCGCTGGTGCTCATGGCGGGCCTGCGCGAGAAGCTCGAGCTGGCCGAGGTGCCGGACGTGACCAAGGGAACTGCCATGGCTTTGATGATCGCCGGACTTCTCTCAGTGACGTTCATGGGTTTCGGCGGGCTAGGAGGATAGGACCATGATGCATGATTATATCATCGGTGTCGGAGCCTTCCTGCTGTTGTCCGCGGCGTGGATCGGCGTGCAGCGAGCGTGGCGCAGGTCCTTTGCCGATGTCGGAGATGACCCCGACGCGCTGGCCGGGCGCTCGAGATGCCACGGCTGCAACGATTCAGAAGATTGCCATCGAAGGCCCGAGAGCGGAGCATGTGAGGCCCAGGAGGAGATGCCATGACCAGTGCGGTTACCCACCTCGAGGACTACGATACCGAGCAGCGGTTCAAGGCCATCGTGGTCGAGAGCGAGAGGATCACGCCCGAGGCGTCGGACGTGGAGGTCCGGGAGCTCACCCTGGAGCTCCAGCAGCCCGACTTCGAGTTGCAGCTGGGGCAAAGCGTCGGTGTGATCTCCCCGGGCTCCAAGGAGTTCGGGCAGGAGTACCACTTCCGTCTCTACAGTGTTGCCGACCTTCCGGAACCGGGACGCAGCGGGCTTCCTCGGATCAAAATCGCCGTGCGCCGTTGCAGCTACGTCGACAAGTACAGCGGTGAGGAGTACCCGGGCGTCTCCTCCAACTATCTGTGCGACCTCGCGATGGGGGACATCGTCACCATGGCCGGCCCATACGGCCTAGCGTTCGAGGTGCCGGAGGAGATGGACGCCAACATCATCCTCATTGGCACAGGCACCGGCATCGCGCCGTTCCGGGCGTTCGTGAAGCACCTCTACACCAACGTCCCGGAGTGGAAGGGCACCGTCACTTTGTTCTACGGCGCCCGAAGCGGACTCGAGCTTCTCTACATGAACGACGAGCGGGACGATTTCGCCCAGTACTACGACCGCGAGACGTTCCAAGCGTTCAAGGCGCTCAGCCCCCGACCGAGCTGGGCGGCTCCCATCGACTGGGACGGCGCTCTCGCCGAGCGCGGCGGGGAGCTGTGGGACCTCCTAGAACAACCCAACACCTACGTCTACGTCGCCGGCCTCGAGAAGATGCGTGGCGAGCTCGATAACGCGTTCGGCGAAATCGCCGGCTCCGAGGAAAAGTGGGCCCGCCGCAAGGCCGAGCTCACGGCCGGTGGCCGCTGGGTGGAGCTGCTGTACTAGCGGCGTCGACACATGAAGACCAACGTTCTGATCGCCGGAGGGGGAATCGTTGGCTCAGCGGTGGCCTGGGCGCTTGCTTCGCGCGGCGTGTCGGATGTCACGGTCGTGGATCTCGATTTGGCGGGCCTCTACGCGTCGTCCGAGCTCAACGCGGCGGGGCGCGCGCGACGTGGTGGCAAGCGGTCAACGTGGAGACCTGCGCTGCGACGCTCGAGTTCTTTCGTCAGCATCGTGAGGCGTTCTCGTTTCAGGAGCGCGGCTACCTGTGGCTCCACGGGACGCGGCGCTCTTCGAGCTGGCGAAACAGAAGCGGGAGCTGCAGAACGATTTTGGGCTGAGCGTCGAGATTCTAAGCCCCTCGGAAGTGCGCGAACGCTTCCCCGTTCTCGACACCGACCCAGCCCGCCTCGTGGGGGCGACGTTCTCGCCAGGGGATGGGCTCGTCAACCCGAACGCGGTTCGCCAGTGGTTCCGGCGCCAAGCCGAATCCCTCGGCGTTCGATTCTCTGAACCGCCACTACGTGAGCGGGGTCAGCACCAGCCGACAGCCGCAGTCCAAGCGCCGCGTGAGCTGGGTAGACATCACGGAAATCGCGGGTCGAGATCCGCTGGACCAGGAGGGCTCGATTCGAAGCATCCTGACGACCCACGTGGTGCCCCCCGACGCGGTCGAGTCGCGGGAGCGCATCGAGTGCGACCTCGTCGTCAACTGCCTCGGCGCGTGGTCGCCGGTCTTCTCGGCGAAGGTGGGGATCAGCGACGTGACCGAGCCGACGCGACGCCAGATCTGCATGGTGAGCGTTCAACACGAGGACGCCAACCGGATTCAGGAGCTGCATTCGTTGGGGATGGTGGTGGACCCGAGTGATCTCTACTTTCACCCCGAGGGCAACGACATCCTGGCGGGCTATTCGATTCCGGACGAAGCGCCTGGCTTTGACTTCGACTACGACGGTGAGGCGTTCTTCAGGGAGCACATCTGGCCGCGGCTGGCGGAATGCTCGTCGGTGTTCGAGCGCTGCAAGCACGTGCGCGGTTGGTCGGGGCTGTATGCGGTGACGCCCGACCGCAGCGGAATCGCGGGGCCGGTGGCCGGCTTCACCAACCTCTTCGAAGCGCATTCGTTCACGGGGCGAGGCGTGATGCAGAGTTACGGGATCGCGACCGCTTTGGCGGAGTGGATCGACCGAGGCAGCACCTCGAGCTCGATAGCCATGCTCAACCGGGACCGCTTCTCCGATCCCAGCAAGTGGTTGGTCGAAGACCTGCACATCTAGGCTTCCGGAGCGTGCAGGTGACAACTCGCCCCGGGGCCGATATCGTCCACCGCTGCTGGAGACGGGGTGAAGTCATGATGAGCAGATGTGGAGCGATTGTGTTGGCTGCGGCGTTGCTTGGGTGCGCGCGGACGGAGCCCATCAAGCTGCCCGGCCTAGAAGACACGAGGCTGTCGAATGGAACGTGTCCAACGATTCACTGCAATACGTACCAGACCGATGCCCTCCCGTTGAAGGGGCCCGAGGCGCCGACGCAAGTGCTCGGCGACGATGTCATCGACCATCTCTGGTCGTCGCCGATCGCGGGCGGGATTCTCGACTACACGTATCCCGACGGGACGACGGTGTTTTGGGTTTCTCAGGTCGACCGCATCATGAAGCTCCGCCTCACTGAGCAGAACCGGCTACAGAAGATCAACGAGCTCCCGCTCCAGCCGAAGGATTTTCCGCGATTCTCGCCGGAGGACATGCAACGGATCGTCGCGAAGCTAGACGCGGCAACGCTTGGAACCGAACAATACGACGAGCTCGCCGACGAATGGAACGGCTACCAAATCGAAGGTTTGCGCGCGTACTACGCGATGGTGAGCAACAAGGGCATCCTCTATGTGAGCAATCGCAATGGGGTCGTGGCGTACGGCGATGCCGAACCCGGCAATCCAAGCTCGGCGATCGTGAAGCTCGGGCAGTACATCTTCAAGAAGCTGAAGCTGCAGCTCAGGCTGAAGATGCCACTACCGATCATGATCGGGATGAACGTCACGCCTGATGGGCACATCATCGCAGTGACGATCGACGGCACCGTGGTGGCGATCAAACCGGACCTGAGTGACGCCGTGTACTACAACCTGCCCGGCGAGCAGATTTGGAACAGCATCGCGATCGACGAGCACGGGGGCATCTACGTGCCCGGCACGAGGAAGCTCCACAAGCTGGTGTGGAAGGACGGCGGTTTCAGCGACGACGCAAAGGACGGCGCGTGGGTCGAGGCGTACGAAATAGGCTCGCTCGACGCGACGCTTCGCGCGGAACGCGGGTCGGGGACCACACCAGCGCTGATGGGCGGGCCCGACGACAAAGACAAGTTCGTCGTGTTCGCGGACGCAGCCAACGTCAACAACTTGATCCTCTACTGGCGCGACGAGATTCCTGCCGACTGGAAGCAGATCCCGGGCACGAGCAGCCGCCGCATCGCCGGCCTTCTCCCGGTAGATTTTGGCGACAAGTCGATCACGAGCTCCTACTCGGAGAACTCGGCCACCATCTTCGACTACGGCGCCGTGCTGGCGAACAACCAGGTCAAGACCAACGAAAAGATGATGCTCGACGTCCAGCTCAAGATGAAGGATCCCAAGCGCACGCCCTACGGGGTGCAGAAGTTCCAGTGGAACCCCGAGACTCGCGAATGGAAAGTCGCTTGGACGCGCGCCGATGTCTCGAGCCCGAACAGTACGCCAGTCGTGACCACCGAGAACCGGCAGCTCCATACCGTCGGGCTCAAAGATGGGAAGTGGGCGATGCAAACGCTCGACTGGGACACCGGCGAAACCCGTGCCGTGTACACACTTGGAGCTAGTGAGCGCTACAACCCCATCATGTTGGCCCTCCAGGTGCTACCGGGCGGCGATCCGATCTTCGCTACGTTCGGTGGCGTGATGCATCTGCGACTTGGTCAGAAAGACTGACAGGCAAGACTTCGGCCTCCCGAAGTGCTAGCCCTGACACATGGGGCAACGCATCACGATCGTCGACGCGTTCACACATAAGGCTTTCGCCGGAAACCCCGCCGCGGTGTGTGTGCTCACCGAGCCCACCACCGACGAATGGATGCAATCGGTCGCGCGGGAGATGAGGCACTCCGATACCGCGTTCTGCACCCCGCTCAAAGACGGGAGCTTCGAGCTGCGTTGGTTCACGGCCGGCGGCGAGGTTCGCCTTTGCGGTCATGCCACGCTGGCCACTGCGCATGTGCTCTGGGAAGAAGGCTGGCTGGAACATCGCAGGGTCGCGCGCTTCGCGACGCTCAGTGGTGAGCTCACCGCCGCTCCAAGTGGTCGGGTGATCGAGCTAGACTTCCCTGCACGCCCTCCCGCCGAAGTGGAAGCCCCGGCCGGCTTGCTCGACGCGCTGCGCGTCACGGCCGCCTGGATAGGCCGCGACCTCGAGGACCACGTCGTGTTGCTGTCCGACGAGGCGGCCGTGAAGGATTGCGCCCCAGACTTTGGCGCTCTGCGCGCAATCGAAACCCGCGGCGTGATCATCACGGCACTCGCAGAACAGGACAAGGTCGACTTCGTGTCTCGGTTCTTCGCACCCCGATTCGGGATCGATGAGGACCCCGTCACGGGCTCGGCGCATTGCTCCCTCGCTCCGTTTTGGGCGAGCCGCCTCGACAAGACCGTACTGGCCGCCCGGCAGCTCTCTACGCGCGGCGGTGAGCTCGAGGTCGAGCTCGCGGGCGACCGCGTGAAGCTTCGAGGCACCTGTGTGACCACCCTACGTGGCAACCTCACGGAGTCCGCGCCCACGGCTTCCTCCTGGTCACGCCACTAGAGGTCGAGCGCTGACGCGCCCGCATGCGAAGTTTGGCGTTTCGAGGCCGAGAGCCGTGCAGATCTGCTGCATGGCGACTTCCTCGGGCGCCCGCAGGCGGCCGTCGGCAGCGAGGGCAATCGCCGCCCCGCTACGGACGAGCTCGCTTTTGTAGATATCTCCCTTCACGCGAGCGATGCACTCGCAAGCGCGAAGTCGGCCTTGTTCCGGATCTGCGATCAAGGACTCGGCGAGATCCCGAAAGGAAACCTCGAGGGCGTTGAAGTCGATGACGGAAAAAACGTCCGCCTTGCTGCGCAGCAACCCGATAAACTCCTCGACCTCGGATTTCGCAAGCTCGCCATCCGAGGCGGCCACGAGTGCGAAGGCTGCGGATAGCGCGCCAAGCAGATCATCAGATACATCCGCATCGAAACGAGCCCAAGTCGCAACGGCATACGCCATACTCTCGTCCGGAACCATCAATGCCTCCCAAGTCGGCTTAGACTAGCGCGTCCGCTCCATCATTGCGACCAGCTACGTTGATGGCTCACCCGCAGACACGAACGGATTCTCGATTCGCACGCCGGCAATGCTACGGCCGCTCTGCAAATCCTCCGTCAGCAAACGCCTGCAGCCGGAAGCGGCCGCGGCCTGCACGATCAGGGCGTCCCAGAAACTGAGGGAGTGGAGGCGGTGCAGATCAATCGCCTCGACAATGAAGGAAGGCTCGATGGTCACGACGTCGAGCCGGGCGAGGAGCTCGACCTTGCGCCTGGCGACCTCGGGGGCGACGCCCAGCTTGCGCGTGGCGGCGACGAAGAACTCTTGAAGCACCTGCGTCGAGACGACCCCGTTGCCATCGATGAACACCTGGTGGAGGATCTCCTGTGCCCGCTCGCGCTTGACTCCCGCGTCGAGGTCGTCCGCATACACGATGACATTGGTGTCGATGAAGACCCGCTCAGCCAACGCGGTCCTCGTACAGCTCGTCCCGGCGGATCTTGCGGCCACCCGAGCGGCCACCATGCTCATGCATCAGCATCAACAACTCATCGGCCACCGCCTCCCCGGGTTGTTCCCCGACGAGGTTCTCGAGGTAGCCCCGCAGGAGAGCGTTCAAGCTCGTCCCCTGCGTGCGTGCCAATGCCCGCGCCCGCCTCAGCAGCTCCGCGTCCACGGAAATTGTAAGGTTTTGCGCCATACACGGATTATGTGTCCACATATTCTGTGTGTCAATACTCTGAGTTGAAAGGGGACGTTGGTAAGTGATATGGGATCGACGCCGACGACGGCGAGTCCAATGCATAGACGCGAGTTCATAAAGAATACGACCGGTGCGTTGGCGGCGGGCGCTGGGCTCGGCCCGTGGGTCGCGAGTGGATGTGGTGAAGACGGGACGCCCGGTCGGCAGGCTGTGACGATGTGGGACTTCTCTTGGCTGACGCGTCGTGAGGGGGCCGAGGCGGAGTACGCGGACTGGGACAAGGTGCTCGATGAGCTTGCGGCGCGCGGCTACGACACGATTCGCATGGATGCGTTTCCGCATCTGGTGGCTCGCGGGCCTGAAGGGGAACAGGTCGACCGTTTCACGATATTGCCGCAAACGCCGCTCTTCATGTGGGGCAACCACGCGCCCGTGGAGGTCGAGCCACGCGCGGGGTTGGTCGAATTCATCACGAAGGTCCGCGACCGTGGCATGAACGTTGGACTGTCAACCTGGTTCAACGACGACGCGCTTCACCGGGCCGCAACCGTGGCAACACCCGACGACTACGCGCGCATCTGGCGCGAGACGTTGGATCACTTGGCCGGAGCCAATCTGCTGGATGCGGTTCAGTGGGTGGATCTGTGCAACGAGTTTCCCATTGGCAAGTGGGCCAAGGGCGCCTATCCACTGATCTTCGATGGAGCGGATCCTGAAAATCCGATCCCGGCGGTTACCGAGTGGTCACCCGAGGCGCAAGAGCGGGTGCAGCAGTACTTGGACGAAGGGATTGGCCCCGTACGCGATGCCTACCCCGAGCTGAGCTACACGTTCTCGTTCGAGAGTGTGAGCGGCCCCAATGCGCGAAAGCTCGACACGAGCGCTTTGGATATCGCCGAGGTCCACGTGTGGCTCTCGAGCGACCTCGAGTTCAGTGGGGCATCGGGGCAACTCGCAGTCTTGCTGGAGCAAAACCCCGATGCGCTTGCGGCCCACGCCGCAAAAGCACCTGAGGTGTACTACTCGGAACGCGACAGATGGCTGAGCTCACTCGAAGGGCTCGTGGATGAGTGGGCTGACTGGGCTGCAGAACGCAAGCTTCCACTGGCAACCTCGGAGGCCTGGGGCCCGATCAACTACGACGACGTCGATTCGATCGAGGGCACGTCGGAGTGGGATTGGGTCAAAGATGTCTGCGCCGATGGTGTTCGCATGGCGATCGACAAGGGCTGGTGGGGGATCTGCACGCACAACTTCGCTCAACCGCACTTCGAGGGCATGTGGTCGGATGTGGCCTGGCACCAGGAGCAGACCGCCCGAATCAAACGGAGCTAGCGCGAGGCCGTGATCGGGACGGTGTAGAGCTTCCGGTGGCTCGCTTGTTAGATGGTGAGCTGCCCGGAACGCAACAGGTACGCCAAGCGTTTGCGTTGCTCCGGATCCAACATCTCGTGCGTCTTCTCCAAGGTAGTCAGCACTTCCTCTTTGAGACGCTCGGCAGCCTCGACGCGCGCGCTCAGCGCTTCGACAGCGGCGCCTTTGTCGAAGTGGTCGCGTTCCACCGCATCGGCAATGCCCGTGATGCTTCGCTGCTCATCGAGCCGAGCCTGCGCTTGCTCGGTCTTGAGCACGTTGAGGATGCCCGCCAGAGTGTCGATCTGCTCGTCGTCGAGGTCGAGCTTGTGCGCCATGTGACGAAGGGGCCGACGAACTCCAAAGCCCGACGCCTGATGCTCAGAACGCCCGTGCGAACGCCCATGCCGTCTCCAGCCTTCGCGCCCGCAGGCGGAAACCTGTTCCTCGCCACCGCGATCTTCCTGAGATCGCTTCCATCGATAATAGAAACCTGGATGCATTGTGTACTCCTAACGGCCCGAGGCTGTTCGCTCCCGAGCGGGTCCAAAGGGCGGGCAAAACGCCACGCCCCGGTTGCTCGTGGAATCTAGGGACCGGTTGCGCTGGCCGCAAGGGACTTCAGGAAGTTGGATCGGTGTATCCGTTGTCAGCGTGCCAATCGGCGAGCGACTTGGCCGGATACTCGTCGTACTGCTCGTCGCCAGGGTCGGCCTGAACCGGCACCCAGTTGGCCTTGCTACCGAGCATCAGGTGCACCCTCGCGGGAGGATCTGGGAGCGGGGTGTCGATCGCGCTGGCAACCGGATGGACGATGTCAGGCCAGCTCTCGTGCCACGCGTAGAGATGGCAGCCGCACCGTTTACAGAAGAAGCGCCGGTGTTTACTCTGCACGACTTCGCCGTTTCGCTCGACCATCGCGCGGTACTCGTCGAGGTTATCTTTCCCCTCGATCTTCATCGTGCGCATGTCCCCACCGAGGTTGATCATGAACCCGCCGCTGCCGGTCTTGCGGCAGATCGAGCAATAGCAACGCTGATATGGCCAGGGTTCGTTGCTCTCGAGAGAGAAGCGAACCCGCCCGCAGTGACACGACCCCTCGAGATGCATGACTCGACGCTACCACATCTTCCCTTCCCCGCGGGCGCGTCTCCGAACGCTACTGGTCCTCGGCTGGCTGCGCGATCTTTCCCATCACGGGCTGCTCCGGCGGGAGCGCGACGTCTCCCATGATGACCTCGCCGGGGTGCTCTTCGGCGGTTTCGGCGTCCCAGTCCTCGATGGGCGGTCTGCCCATGAGCGGCTCCCCCATTCGCACCGGCGCGTCCTCGACGGAGCCACATGCAGAGAGTGCGGTGACGCCCGCAGCGACGCCTACCACAGCCAGCGCAGCGCGCGCTCCCGACAGAAAAAACGAGCGCTTTGCGCCGATCGGGCAGTCCGACGTGAGCACTGTCCCATCGCTCCGCTGGTAGAAGCGAACACAAAGGCGCCCTTCCCGCTCGGCAACGACGCGTCGTGCCTCGCGTTCCGTCATCGCGGATAGGTTGTAGACGTTCCGATTGCACTCCCGACAGAACCGAACGCGGCCATCGCCGTCCATGTTCTCCCAAGGCGCCCTACAGGGGCTCGCAATCCGAAGCTGAAGCTTT
>PVMK01127355.1_pt1 | contig 27371 bp, 26 predicted proteins | sample 1853481 | NCBI WGS metagenome assembly PVMK01 (sample SAMN08533507, study PRJNA380276) | Marine sediment metagenome, whole genome shotgun sequencing project. | reverse complement strand
ATGGTTCAGCTTGTCAACAAGGACACTGTTGTCCAAACCCAACTTGGTCGCCAATTCATAAACACGAATTTTAGCCATCAACTTTCCCCTGAAATATCCTGATAGCGGAGCAAATCATCAAGAAATGCATCTGCCAATTTTCCATCGGGCAAACCAACAACACTTCTTTCCGCACGCCCGAGAATGCGGCCAAGATTTACTTTGTCAAACAATTCCGTTGTCACTATTTTCTGGTACGCCGCTTTACGTCTGATCTTCTCACCGATCTGTGGCGATATATCCCCGGCCAGAACAACAACAGCCAGCAATTTCTTTCGATTCAAGGCATCCAATACTGCATTACTGCCTGCTACAAATTTTGACGATTTGCGCGCCATACCGAGCAGTCCGGCGAGATGCGCGAGCAGTTGATCTGCTATGGAATCAGCCAACCGTCCCCCCGTAACCGGCTGACAAACCTGTCGGAACGCTCTGTCAAACTGTTTCCTGCTTACCGCCGTTTCGATACAGCCACGATCACTGCAGAGATAAGCACCGCGGCCGGGTAGACGCCCTTTCAGGTCGGCCAGAACCTCACCGTCCGGTGAGCGGACAAAACGCACCAACTGGTCCTGGTCCTTAACCTGACGGCAACCAAGGCAAGTACGCTGTGGTTGCTTTCGAACCGGCACCACTGCTACTCCCCCGTGTCCTCGTCATCCTTGTTATCCTCAGCAGTCTCACCGTCCTCAGTGTCTACCGATTCGTTCAATTCTACTATTCTGGCCTCGAAGGCGCGTAACACCGTCACACGTTTTTCCCCTTTTTCCATTCCTGCGAAATCTTCGACCAACTCCGCCGACTTGATCAGGGCGATGGCATCCTTGGCAGCCATTGCGCTGAGAAGTTCCGCTGGAACTCCCGTCTCTGCGGACTCTTCATCTCTGCTACCACCAGTCAGTTCTTCAAGCTCAACCTCCGCATTACGCGTTTCGCTGATGATATCAATTTTCCATCCTGTCAACTTGGCCGCCAGGCGGACATTCTGGCCTTTTTTGCCAATCGCCAGGGATAGCTGATCATCAGGAACAATAACTTCCAACGCTTCCTCTTCGTTATCAACATAGACCTTGGTGACTTCTGCCGGAGCAAGCGCAGAACAAGCAAAGCGAGCGATATCCGGTGTCCAGTTGATGATGTCGATCTTTTCGCCACGCAACTCGGAGACCACATTCTGGACACGTGCTCCACGCATACCAACGCAAGCACCGATTGGATCAACGTCAGGGTCGTTGGAAAACACTGCAATTTTAGCCCGGCTGCCCGGCTCACGGGAGACGGTATGGATTTCGACAATCCCCTCAGAAACTTCCGGCACTTCGAGACGGAAAAGTTCAATCAACAGGCCGGGATGTGTACGGGAGAGAATAATCTGCGGCCCTTTGGTCGCCATGCGCACATCGGAGATATACGCACGAACCCGGTCGCCCTGACGATAATTTTCGCGAGGCACCTGCTCACGATGAGGCAGCAGCGCTTCGGTACGACCAAGGTCGATAATCAGGTCACCACGCTCGTAACGACGAACGATGCCGTTAACCAGCTCACCGACACGGTCCTTGAATTCGTTATAGATACACTCACGCTCAGCCTCGCGAACCTTCTGGATAATCACCTGTTTGGCGGTTTGTGCGGCAATGCGGCTGAAACTGCTCGCATCCATCTTCATACCGAGTGAGTCACCAACTTCGACATCCGGGTCAATTTCACCTGCCTCAGAAAGATCAATCTCCTGGTAGGAGTTCTCCACCTCTTCAACAACGGTGACAAACTCAAAGACCTCTACTTCGCCAATATCGTTATTAAAGTGGGCCTCAAGGTCACGGGTATTGCGATACTTTTTGTTAGCGGCAGAAAGAACGGCAGCTTCCAAAGCTTCGACTAACACAGCACGATCAATTCCCTTGTCTTTGACCACCTGGTCGATAATGTGATTCAGGTTGATATTCATCCTGCTTCCCCCTGCATGCTGCCACCTTTCGGGTGGTGATGCTGTTGAAGTCTTTATATTGTTAAGTTAAAACTCTTCTTCCAGATTGGTTTTCTCAATCTCCGCCAGCGGAATGAGAACCAACCCGCCACGCTTGTCACTCAGTTCAAGTCGAACTTGATCCTCTTCAAGACCGAGCAGGGTACCGACAAAAGTTTTGCGGGTATGACCACGCTGGTCCGGATCGAGCGAGCGAAGCGTCTTCAACTTGATTTTCTGGCCGGCAAAACGCTCAAAATCAGCAGGTTTCTTCAGCGGACGATCCAGCCCAGGCGATGAAATCTCAATGCGATAGGCCGACTTAATCGGGTCCTCGATTTCCAGAATCGCTCCGATTTCCCGACTCACTACTGCACAATTATCAAGAGTGATGCCACCGGGTTTGTCTATAAAGATGCACAAGGCCCACTGCTTACCTTCATTCTTGAATTGAAAATCAATCAACTCAAAGCCGAGGTCATCGAGAATCGGCATCACCAGCGCTTCAATTTGTGTCTGAATGTCTTCGTGCATCACTTTTACCAAAATAAAAAAAGCGAGCCGCAAGACTCACTTTTCATATGAAAAGTTAATTGTGTGCTTTCTATCAAAGCCCATTGGATAAAGCAAGCAAAAAGTCATCGCACACCGCATTTTCAGGCCTGTTTGGTTGCATCAACACTTTCAAACCCTCCTCAATAATGTCATGCTCTCGATATGCCAGGTTTGCGGAAAAAGATCAAAAGCCTGACTCGACACAACCTCGTAACCACCTTGAACCAGCGGAGTCAGATCACGAACGAGAGTGGCTGGATCACAGGAGACATAGAGAATCCTCTGCGGACGGAGTTTTATAAGCTCGAGAGAGAGCAGATAACAGCCAGTTCGGGGCGGATCGAGGACAACCAGATCCAGATCGTCAGTCATCTGGTAACGACTCATGACTGCAGTTGCATCAGCAGTATAAAAATCGACATTCGCGATATTGTTGACTGTGGCGTTGATACGGGCATTGGCAATAGATGCGGCATGGCCTTCGACACCGGAGACATGTCCTGCCCTGCGTGCAAGCGGCAGGCTGAAATTGCCCATACCACAAAAGAGATCAAGAACTTTTTCTGTGCCGTTCAACGCCAGGAGATCCAACATCGCAGCAACCATGCTGCGATTCTGTGCTGAGTTAACCTGAACAAAGCCACCGGGGCCATAACGAAGAGCGATTTCTGGTTGATCGACTTTAACGGTCAAGTCACCCTCGCCACAGACCACTTCAGGAGCCTCCCTGCGACTCGACTGGACACAGGCATTAACCTGATGTCGGTCAGCAAACGCCTGCAACCAGGAGTGCAGTTGCTGACGGCCCTCAGGAAGAACATGAAGAACGACCCTGATCGCACCGTCGTCGCCACAAGCCACGTCAACCTGTGGAAGACAATCGAGACAGGGGGCCTCTGGCAGTTCGTTGCGTAAAAGACCCAGGGTGCGCTGAATCTCTGGAGAGATCAGTCGGCACTTGTCAACGTCAACAACATAATGTGAACCATGCTGGTAAAAACCAATGGCCAGCCCCTCTGCACTGAGATGACATTTGAACTGAACCCGGTTGCGATAGTCCCATTCCTTTGGAGCGGGTACAATCGGCTTGAGGCAATCACCGGAAACAAGTTGGCTGCGGAGCATCAGGTCGGTAAAGATCTTCTCTTTCCAGCGTGCCTGCTCCTGATAAGGGATATGCTGCCACTGGCAGCCACCGCAAGAACCGAAAAACGGGCACGGTGGCTCACGTCTCAATGGAGAAGACTCAACAACCTCACTCAGCTCGGCCTCAACGTATCGGCGTTTGGATTTGACAACCCGGCAGTCGACCCGGTCTCCGGGAACCGTCAGGGGCACGAATATGGCCTTGCCTTCATAACGGCCGATCCCCCGGCCTCCATGGACGAGAGCACTGATTTCGAGGTCTTTGATGAGTTCGTGGCTCTGGATGATTTCAGACATAAAGGTTCTGTCGTTTTCAGGGATAAAAACAGTGTGTGCTTCGTTTTTTCATTTCGGCATTGATCAGAGCGCTCGGATATTCGGGACGAGAGAGGTAAGAGGCGGCATGACGCAGGAAGCTGTCAATCAACTCGGTGCGAACCTCCTCAACATCTACCGTTGCCACGCCCATGCGTTCAAAGCGTTTAACAACCGTCAACTGTTCGCCAAGCTTCTCAACGGCTCGGCGAAAGAAGCTCTCGTCATCAGCAGTTTCTGTCAAGAGATCATTTAGATTGTAAACAATGGTGGCTACCACGCAGACGCGGTGGTAATCGCCGAAATAGCGATTGCTCTCATCAATAAAAACAATCTGCAGGCCATTGGCCAGACGCTGCTCTTTAATAACCTGATGCTCTTCTTTACTCGTTGTCATGGTTTTTTCCGGCAAGCACACTTCGTTCTTCTTCAATAAGGTCTATTTCGCTCATCAGACCACGGAGGATACGCACCTCGCGCTCATCCATTGCTGCCCGACCGAGCATTTGCCGGTAAGAGCGCATGATATGCTCCGGGTTCTGCGGGTTCAGGTATTTAATCTTAAGGAAGGTCTCGCGCATATGAGCAAAGAGGACTTCCAGCTGTTCAATCGTTGCCAGACTTCTGCCTCCCTGCCCTTTGCCGCTCGCCAGGCCATGCTGTTTAGCAACTTCGTAAAGGCAGATCACAACAGACTGGGCCAGGTTCATCGACGCTATGCTGCCACCGGCAGGAATCGTGATCAGGCGCTGGCAGAGATCCAGTTCCTCGGTTTTCAACCCCTTGTCCTCACGACCGAAGACCATGGCAACACGACCGTTGTTGAGAAGTGGTAGCAGCTCGTCTGCGGCGCTGTCAGGATGATGGAAATCGACCCGGTACTTGCCAAAGCGCCGGGTGGTCGCATATGCGTAATGACAATCGTTGAGTGCCGCTTGCAGATCAGGATAAAGGGTCGCCTGTTCCAGAAGAACACTTGCCTTGACTGCCATTTTGCGGGCTTCGTCATGTAAATGGTCAACCTGCGGAGCCACCAGACGCAGATCTGTCACGCCAAAATTCGCCATGGCGCGGGCCACAGAACCGATATTCCGTTCACCACGGGATTCCACCAGGACAACACTGAGATTATTGAGATTCATAATATTAACCGTTAGCTGTAAATATGTGGGGGCTGGAGACTGGGGGCTGGGTTAACCCTTTATCCTTAACCTTCTTTGCCTTTGATCAACCTAAAGCCCCAAGATAACCCTGCACCAGAGTTGCCGCGACAATAGCCGCCGTTTCGGTCCGCAGAATACGTGGGACAAGCTGATCAGGCTGGCCGGACCGTCATTATTTACGCATGACAGGAGCAAATCCACATTCCCGATAAATTTTGAAACGTTCGCGCGACTCTTCCAGCCGCGTATCGTCGAAAGCTTCGGCGAAGTCAATGACATGTCGAAAATGTCGGGCAAATTCCAAACTACAGGTGACACCCATCAACAACACTTGAGCACCGTTAGGGTTCTCCTCCTCTGCAACGATCACCACCGGCTCATCATGACATTCTACGGAGCCGTTCTGGTAGACATGCGGTACAAAGGCCCCCTTCTTCCAGCTCCACATGAACTGGTCGAGGGTCACTCCCTGGTTATCATCCTGGACCATCACCAGAACACGTTGACCTGCCAGATAAAACTCTTCTGCCAGGTCACAGAGGACCCGGGCGCGCTCCGGACGGTTCAGCTTGATAAATTCGACACGGGTCAAAAGATGCTCCTAAAATAGGTTGCTCATGGATTCAGGTTATAACAAATCTGCATTTTCCAGGTCAACTACTTGTAGTCACTAACAAACATTTCATACATCATCTCTTTCTGATAGAATGAATATCAATCAGGAGAGTCAAATGCGATTTGCACAACTATTACAAATACTCATAATCTTTATAACACTTCTCCTCACCGCCTGTGTTCACCCAATCTCCAAAGAAGCGCGCAAAGAAATTGATCCAAAGACAACCGTTGCTATGGTCAGCGAGGACCCCAAGGCCTTTATTGATCAGCACCTTATCCTCGGCGGCGCCGTAATTGCGTTGGAGGAGGATGAAGAAGGCAGTACCCTGGAAGTCATGGAGTGGCAACTGAATCGTTGGGGAGAACCATTATACCTTGACAATACCGGGCGCCGTTTCCTTATGAAAACCCCTGAGCGGCTCGATGCGAAGATTTATGAACCTGGCACCCTGGTCACCTTGGCCGGTATTGTTCTTGGTCATGAAACCCGGCTGCTTGAAGAACATGATTACGACTATCCAGTCTTTTATCTGGCCGAGATTCATCTCTGGAAAAGCCCATTTCGTTATGGCATTCATCGTAACATCGACCCGGCTTATCCGTATTATGTCGGCAAAGATGGCGAGTCACGCAGCAACCCTTATGATACCGGTTACAGCGTTTATCCCTATACGCAATACTGGTATCGCAATTCCGGGGTCTATCGATAGAACTGGCAGACCTTCGCCAGAGGTCATGCCAACATGCAGTCAAGTGCAACGAGGGCTGGTGCACTCCGCCTTCTTCCTTTATAATACCAATCCATCGAATGAATCACCCCATTGAACTAACAACCAAAGCCATGGGCCCATATGTACGCTTCATATTTCGGTCTCAATGAACACCCATTCTCGATCGCACCGGACCCACTCTATCTTTACATGAGTGTACGCCACCGTGAGGCTTTGGCACACCTGCAGTATGGCATCAGGAGTGTTGGCGGGTTCGTTCTTCTGACCGGAGAGGTCGGAGCCGGCAAGACGACCATATGTCGCCGTCTTCTTGGGCAGTTGCCTGGAAACATAGATGTCGCCTTCATCCTCAACCCAAAAGTCAGTGTCATCGAGTTACTCGAATCTATCTGTGACGAACTCAGTATTGAACGGCCGGGACAGAGCAGCATCAAGAAGTTGGTTGACCAGCTCAACAACTACCTGCTTGAGGCCAATGCGCGTGGGCGCAAAACAGTGCCGTTTATAGACGAGGCACAGAATCTCTCCATTGAGGTCCTCGAACAGTTGCGTCTGCTGACCAACCTGAGACAAACCAATACAAGCTGCTGCAAATCGTGCTGCTGGGCCAACCGGAATTACTGAATATCCTGAACAGGCAGGAAATGCGCCAGCTCTCTCAGAGGGTTACTGCCCGATACCATCTGGGCCCACTTGATGCGGAAGAGATCGATTCCTATGTGCGGCATCGTCTGAAGATCGCCGGATGCGATCGCCCGCTCTTTCCTGAGGCCCTCATCAAGGACCTCTGGCAGATGACAGGCGGCATCCCGCGCTTGATCAATCTGGTCTGCGACCGCGCCCTGCTCGGGGCCTATGCTATGGAACTGCAACAGATTGACAGCAAGATCCTCCGCCAGGCCGCCCATGAAGTACTCGGCAACCTCGAGCCACCCAAAAAGGGGAGAAGCGCTACACTGGCTACCAGCCTGGCCTGTGTTGTCCTGTTGCTGTGTGCCGCCGGGTTATGGGCCTGGAAGATCTTGCCGCCAGCCACAATCGGCCAATTATCGGAGCCCATGACAAACTCCTCTACGCAAGGACAATCATCCGTCATGGTTGAAATGCCTCTGGATCCAACCGTAAAGTCACGGCGCGACCTTGACAACGATTTACCCCGAACCTGGCCAAAGGATTTAGTCACTGCCCAGAGCATGGACAGTGCATTTAATGATCTGGCCGGGTTATGGGGCCTTGTTTATGATACTGATAATCCCGACTATTGTTTATATGCCATTGAATATGATCTGGATTGCCTTATCCGTAAAGACAGCCTGGACGCGCTGCGAAAGATGAACAGGCCGGCAATACTGACACTCTACAATGACGATGGAGTACCATTCCATGTCGTATTGGCCCAACTGAAACAAGACAGTGCTCTTTTTATCGCAGACGGCAAGCAATATGAACTAGCCCTTTCGGCACTCACATACCGCTGGTTCGGAGAATACCTCCTGCTCTGGAAGAGACCACCGATACTGCGTGAGACTTTAAGACCTGGACAGGCAGGAGACTCGGTCGCCTGGCTGGCGGAGACCTTCCAGGAATTGCAATTTTATGACGTTACCGGTTTGGAAGTACGCCTGGAAGGCTCTCTCCTCGGTGCTTTGAAACATTTCCAGGTCAGTAACGGACTGACACCGGACGGCGTCCTCGGACCGATAACCCTGATCCATATCAACACGGCCCGCAATTTGGCTGGGCCGCGCCTTTACCCTCGAGGAGCCAGCTGATGTCCTTTATCCTCGAAGCTCTCAAGAAATCGGAGCAGCAACGACAACAGAAGGGCACCTCTTCACAGAAGGTGCGCAAACGAACCCTCTCCACTGCATCGAGTCGCTCAGATCGTCGACCTTACTGGATAGCGGCAGGGTTTCTGCCTCTGATCCTGCTCTTTGGCTGGTTGCTGTACAATGGGGTGGGAGTGCCTTTGGGAACGGAAGCACCCTTGGAACAACCTCCTGCAGTGAACAAAGCAAGGAGCACTTCTCCTCTCAGCCAGCCCATGGCAGCTCAACCAACAGAGATAACCCTTGCGGTGGCAAGCCCCCCACAAAAACCCGTCGTGGTGGCAGCATCTGCACCCGTGCCGCGTAATTATATTTCGCCCCCGGCAACCAGTCGCCGGGCTCCCACGACAGTATCTGCCAACAAGGCAGCAGAGAAACCTCCTGAACCTGATGTGGAACCACGAGATCTTGACGTGCCACCACTTGAACCAATATCCACCCACCCCCTCTACCTTGACCTGTCCAGGGAATTACGCGAGCGGTTGCCGCGTCTGACCATGAGTATGCACTTCTACACCACTACTCCAAAGAGTCGGTTAGTACGAATCAACAACCACCTGCTGCATGAAGACGAATGGGTAAATCAAGATCTGCAGGTCGTCGAAATAACCCCGACAGGAGTGACTCTGGATTTTATGGGAAAGCTCTTCGAAATGCGAAACTCGAAAAGATAATAGAAACGGCCATTTATCAGGTATTGCTACTGCTCACGAATTTCGAGAATGTAAGCGGCCACCACGTTGTTCAGATTGGCGTCTATCGTAGGACCAGTGTTTGTTATTTGACACCGGGACCATGAGGGGTGTTGTCCGTTGGCCAGGCCGTTTTTCGCAATCGGCACGGGTCAATTGCAGAAACAGCCCCATACCGGCCAGCAGCACACTCGCACTGATCAGTATGCCGACCGGATAATAGAGGTTGCCGGCCAGATCGAGCTGACTGTATTTGATGATCATGATCAATCCTTCGAGTACAAGGGCGATGCAGACAGTGCCAACGAAACGGGCTATCGTGCGGCGGATAACCAGATAGGTGTGATCTCCCTCGTCGGCATTCTTGCCATATTCCCTGCCGATACTAAGCCCCAGCTCGAATATTGCCAGAGCAATGATACTGGTATTGATCGATTTAATCAGGACATTGACCATCTCCTTGCCCTCATTGATACCAGACACGAGCTGGAACCCGGCCAAGCCGATCAGGAACAGAGACAGAGAGAGAAAAACCAGTGCCAGCAAGCGTCCCATCCAGAATTTCATTTGATTAAGCATCCGATTGTTGCTCCTTTTGAGGTTCTGGCAGCCTGTCGAACAATCAATGAGCTGGCTGCTAGTACCGTGTAACCCATAAACTAACGCATCTTGCTTGTTCTTTGGCACGCCAACTGCGTTGTGGCTTCAGTTACATAGCGGTGCTATGCGCTCTCAGCCACGCCTTGTTGGTGCGCCAAATCCCGTCGCAATTTTGCGACATTTTATGAGTTACAAGGTACTAGCGACACAGGTTCGCCACAGATAACGACTGAAGCGTGATTGTGCATCACCTGTGCCAAGTGAACGTAGAACAGCCTGTCCTCACAATGTGAAAAGTTGTCTAACAGGAGGGAACAACAAAGAAAATTTCAACAATGCGACTTCGTGATTCGGCAACAGAAACCGAAAGGTGCACGACCAGTGACCGCGGGTATGAACAGTGACGATAGCGGCGTCGACGGTTTATCGTGGTTGGATTAATAGGAACAGGTGATTTCCACCACAGTGCGTGTCTGAATCAACACAAGCCAGTCTTACTCCTTAATCTTACTCACAATCAAACATCTGCAGGCACAGGTTGCGCTGGGCTCAGTATCGAACGCGATTTTTTTCTCGCCAGAGCCAGGTAGTTGCCACACAGGATCAGGAGAATTCCACACAGTGATGAGAGTGACCAATGGTAATCCTCCCAGATGGTGGAAAGAGCCAGGGCGACAACCGGAAAAAGCAGTGTGGCGTAGGCAGCGCGACCGGGACCGATTCTGCCAACCAGGCTGAGATAGCAGCCGAACGCGATGACCGAACCGAATAGAGCCAGATAAGCAAGAGAGATCAAGTAGGTTGCCGACAGGTCAATCGTCAGGGGCGTTCCACTGACGATCACGACCAGCACCATGCAGAGTGAGCCATAGGCCATACCGAAAGCATTGGTCTGCACGATAGGCAGTTGCCGCCGCTGGTTGCGGGCCGAGATGATATTGCCAAGTGAAGCCAGGTAGGTCGCAGCAAAACAAAGCAGCACACCGACAACCACAGGCCCGGAAAAATTAACCGCCGCCATCTCCGGCCAGAACAACAGGACCAGTCCAACCATCCCCAGAGCCCCTCCCAAAAGAACTTTAAGTTCTATCGGAGTGCCGAGAAATAACCTCCCATTAATCAGGTTCATGACAACAATTGTGGAGAACACCACTGCCGCCAGACCACTGGTAATCTGTAATTCAGCCAGATAGAAGAGCAGATAATTCACGCCGAAGAGGAAAACCCCTTGTATGGCAATATAGAGATGTTCACTCCGGGAGAACTTCAAGGGCAAACGTCGCGCCAGACACCAGACAAACAGGATCAGCGCAGCCAAAGCAAAACGATAGGCCACAGACAGTGCAGGATCAACCACACCGAGTTGGAATTTAATGCCCAGCCAGGTGGAACCCCAGATAAGGATCGTGATCGTATAAAAGAGTGTGTTGGCCATGTTTAACGTTTAATAAACCGTCTACGGCAACTTGCCGCTCACCAGAATCTCCATCATCTGATATCCAGGATCAACCACAAGCCCTGATTCCTGAGCAGCAGATTCAGAGTACTCTACAGCAGTCTTTTGCGGGGAAAATTCGCTGCCGGAACCAGAGAGGACAAATGGCACAGGATCCTTGGTGTGGGTCATTTTAACCACCGGGGTGGGATGATCGGGGAGCAAAAGCACGCGATAGTCGCCAAGAGCGTCAATACCGCTCATGACAGTACCGACAACATCCTCATCAAAACGTTCGATCGCTTCAATTTTATCACTCAAACTGCCGCTATGAGCGGCCTCATCAGGCGCCTCCACATGCAGATAAACAAAATCTCTGGTCTTCAGCGCTTCCAGGGCCGCCTCGGCTTTCCCCCGGTAATTGGTATCCAGGTAGCCTGTAGCACCCGGCACATTGATGACGTCCAGACCGGCATAGATACCGATGCCCTTGATCAGATCAACAGCCGAGATCACCGCGCCGCTCAGACCGAATCTCATCTTCAGAGTCGGCATCTGCGGGCGTCGTCCCTGTCCCCAGAGCCAGATGGAGTTGGCAGGGGGCTTTCCTTCCTTCTCGCGTTTGAGATTAACCGGATGGCGCTTGAAAAGAAGTTGCGCAGCATTGACAATCTGCATCAACGGCATTGATTTTTCTGAACGCGGCACATGATCCAGAATGCTTTTACCAGTTAAATCATGAGGTGGCAGGACATTGAAATCATCCTGCCCTCCTCTCCAGACCATCAGATGCCGGTAAGAAACACCAGGGTAAAACTGAAACTCTTCATCACCCAGTTCATCCTGGAGACACTCGATCAGCTCACGCGCTTCTTCAGTCGTGATGTGCCCGGCTGAGAAGTCCTGCATGAGTACATCACCGCCCGCCAGACCAAGAGTGACCAGATTAAGTCGAAAAGCGACATCCTCCGGACCGAGTTCAACCCCCATACTGGCCGCTTCCAATGGTGAACGCCCAGTATAGCAGGTGGCCGGATCGTAGCCGAATACTGACAGATTTGCGACATCAGAACCGGGATGAAACTCACGAGGGACCGTTGCCGCGAGCCCTGTAACGCCCCGCTGAGCGAGTTTGTCCATATGTGGGGTGTTGGCTGCCTGCAGGGGCGTCTTGCCATCAAGCTCTTCAATCGGTTCATCGGACATGCCGTCACCGAGTAAAATAATGTATTTCATAGGATCCGGATAAAAGGTTAAAGGTTAAGGGTCAAAGGTTTTCTCGCCACGCGCTACGCGCAACTCGCCACTGTTTCTACCCCCTGGGATGATGCTGGGTATGCAGCTTCTTCAACCTTTCACGGGTGACGTGCGTATAAATCTGTGTTGTAGAGATATCCGCGTGTCCGAGCATCGCCTGCACAGAGCGCAAATCAGCACCGTTTTCCAAGAGATGAGTTGCAAACGAATGCCGCATCATATGCGGCGTAATACTTTGCGTGATCCCCGCCTCCAGGGCTCGGCGCTTAATAATCTTCCAGAAGCCCTGGCGTGTCAAGCCTACGCCGGAACGATTCAGGAACAGGTATTGTGATTCACGTTGTTTGTCAAGCCCCGGCCGGCCATAGTGCAAATATTCACGCAGGGCATCAATCGCTGCCATTCCCAGAGGTACAATACGTTGTTTGCTGCGCTTGCCAAAAGCGGTCAGATAACCGACATCCATCTGCAGATCACTCAGCTTCAACGAAACCAACTCGGAAACACGCAAACCGGTAGCGTAGAGAACTTCAAGCATGGCCCGGTCTCGCCAGGCAAGAGGAGATTCGCCCTGCGGGCCGGCCAACAGATTTTCTACATCAAACGGCGACAGTGTATGCGGAAGGGCGGTAAGGCTTTTGGGAGAGACAACCTGGTCTGTTGGGTTATCAGAGGCTATTTTTTCCCGAATCAGGAACTTATGGAAGGTTCTCAGGGCCGCCAGGGTACGCGCTCTGCTTCTGGCAGACAGCCCTGCCTCTTTTAGATGACTGAGGAAACGTAACACGACGGTTGGCGTGATGCCCTCCAGAGTCGCAATCTGCTCCTCTTCCAGGTAGTCCAGGTAACGCGCCAGATCTCGACCATAAGCATCAAGCGTATTGCGAGCCAACCCACGCTCAACAGTCAGATAGTTAAGGTAATGGTCAAGGTAATGATTCATAATCACCTGTAGTTATAAAGAGATTACTCCTGCATACACTCCAGAAGTGCCTTACGAATATCTTCACGCCGAGACTCATCGCTGACCGCCTGGCCGAATATGTCCTTTACGTAGAAGGTATCGGTAACCTGGTCAACCTTGGTGGAAATCTTTGCGACATGAATATAGAGGCCCAAGTCTGCAAGGGTCCGTGTGATTCTGTAGAGCAAACCAACCTCATCATGCGCAAATACATCAATAACAGTATGCTCTCTGGAGACATCACAATCAAAATCCACACGATTCGGGAAACGCGGTAACTTCTGACCAGGCAGGGTACTGGACTTCTGTCGCTTCTTGACCAGACTGGAAACTTTAACCCGTCCCTCAAGGACAGAAGTCAGGTCAGTCTGTACTTTTTCCCATTTGGCCGGGATGTCAATGACACCACCCACAGACTTGTTGACATGCAGGATATCCAGAGCAAAACCATTGTTGCGAGTATAGATTTGCGCACCGAGAATGTTAATGCCGTTAGCAGCCATGACTCCGGCGATCATGCTGAAGAGGCCGTGTACGTCCAGGGAAGAAATCGTCACGCTGGTATACTCTGCATCGGCATCGTGGGTTACCTGCATGGCGACAGTGTCATTGCCGCGCGACAGCTCAAGAGCGACATGGTCCTTGATTTCCCATGAGCGGTGAGTTAACAGGTAGCGCAAGCTCATTGAGCGCAGACGATCCTTAATCCCGCTTTTCACCGAAATCTTCTTTCAGGGCAGCCAGAACCTTACGCTTGCGGTTACGCACTCTTTCGGAACGTAAACCACTTATAAAGTTGCCACGTTCGAGAGTCTCGTAAGTCTTCTCATAAAGATCTCGAAGCAGATGCCCCTTCCACTCGGACCAAACATCCGGACCAACCGCCTTCAGGTCAGCGAAAGTCAGCATATAGAGCATCTTCAGAGTTTCAACCATCTCCATGGTATTGGCAAAGTCCTGAATCAGACGAACATCATTCAAGTCGCGCCGCTGCGAGATGTGCACCATATCCAGATGGTGACGTACCAGAAACTCAAGACGCTGGCTGTCCTCCCTGGTCAGGTTCAGGCGACGGGCGATCTTGGGGATCATGTCCGCACCCTTATTGGAATGGTCCTTACCTTCACCTTTGCCGATATCATGAAAAAGGACAGCCAGCACAACAAGCTCCGGTTTGCCGATATCAGTGGCTAAGCGGGTCAGTAACGGCTTGGCCTCCTGATACACTCCGGACCAGAGTTTCTCGATTTCCTCGACAGCAAAGATCGAATGGATATCGACCGTGTAAACATGGTAGGCATCGTGCTGAACCTTGCAGTAGATCCTCTTGAATTCGGGGATATACTTATTCAGGAAAGCGAGATGATGCATGTCACGCAGGCTCTGGGCAACCCCGGATGGCCCCCGCAAAATCTCCAGAAACATCTCGGACACTTCACGATTGCGTCGAAAGCCGTCGTTAACCAGAGACAAATTATCGCGGATCTGGCCCTTGACATCCACACTCAAAGCGAGGTTGTTCTGCTTGGCCAGCAGAAAGGCTTGCATCATCGCTTCCGGCCGACTTGCAAAGATATTTTTGCGTGCTGTTTTCAGCTCACCTCGATAACTGAAAAAATCATCGCCCAGACTGCGCCGGCTCAGGTAGCCTAATAACCCGGTCGATGAATCTTTATCTCTGAAAGCACGGGAAATCAAAGTGGACGCCAGATGTTCGGTCCTGGTTGCATGGGCGTAATAATCCTGCATGAATTGCTCTACAGAAAGGGCCTTTTTGCTGTCTTGATAGCCCAGGAAAGCCGCGATCTGTTCCTGCATGTCGTACTGTATCTGGTCCGTTTTGCGCTTGGATTGAAAATGCAGTTCATTTCGAATCCGCCAGAGGTAGTCATAAGCCGCTTCGATTTCCTGCAGTTCCCGCTCTGAAATAACTCCCTTTTTCAGGAGGTCGCGCAACCCCTTGGCTTTGAACTTGACACGTGCCATCCATATTGCCGTATGCAGATCTCGCAAGCCACCTTCACCTTCCTTGATATTCGGCTCCAGCATATAGACTGATGAACCGTATTTAGCGAGTCGGGTTTTATGTTCCTCGTATTTCTCCTTCAAAAAGTTCTGGCTGTTACGATTCAGAATTGGTTGCATAACCTGGCGGTCAAACTCATGAAAAAGGACTTCATCGCCCACCAGAAACCGGGCGTCCAAAAGAGCTGTACGAATTGTAATGTCCTGCTGAGCCAGCGTCAGGCAGTCTGATGCGGTCCGGACACTGTAGCCTACGTCAAGGTTAAGATCCCACAACAGGTAAAGAACTCGTTCAGCAATTTTTTCGGCCAGGTCCTTGTTCTTGTCGCTGCAGTAAAACATCACGTCAATATCAGAGAGCGGGTTCATTTCGCCACGGCCATAGCCGCCGATAGCAATGACAGCAGCACAAATCTTGCCTGAAGTAGGAAACTCAGCAGCAGCGCAGCGATAAAGATTTCGGATCAGCTCATCGTCCATGGCCGAAACACACTGGATAACATCGCGACCAGCCTCGCCGGCCTTGTGCATTTCATGACAACGATTGTGATGGTACTCCAGGTAAGCGCGTGCCGCTTCCAGAAGAAATGGCCGTCTCTCTTCAAAGGAGACATCCCCGGCCATCATCAGTTCTGTGGCAAAAAAATCGTCTTGAGTTTGCACTGATTTCATCTTAACGTGCCGCTATCATTTTGTTGTTGACTGCATATTTCTTAATAGCCAGGGCAATCGCCTTGGCAGCCGATTTCTGGTATGCACTGCTGACCAGGCGCTTCTCTTCGCGGGGATTACTGAGGAAAGCCGTTTCCACCAGCACAGAAGGCATGGTGGCGCCGAGAAGCACATAGAATGGGCCCTGGCGAACCCCCAGATCTTTAACATGACTATATTTTTTGCCGATTTGCTGTACCATGGTTTTCTGAATTTCTGTGGCCAGGCGACTCGATTCATTGATCTTGGAATTCGCCATCAGATCGAACAGAATCAGCTCAAGATCTGAAACTTGTTTGAGTGACGTACCGTTTTCGCGCGCGGCGACAGCTGCCGCCTTATCGTTTTTGGAAAAGTTGAGATAATAAGTCTCTATACCGTAGGGCTTGCGGCTCTTGTTAGCATTGGCATGGAGCGATATAAACAGGTCGGCTCCAACCTTGTTGGCGATAGCGGTCCGTTCTTCAAGTGGCAGGTAAACGTCAGCACTGCGGGTCAGGATGACTTCGCAGTCAAGCAACTTCCTCAGTTCTTTTGCCAGCACCTTGGCCAGCTTGAGCGTAACGGTTTTCTCATAAACACCGCTCGGACTGATCGCTCCCGGATCCTTGCCGCCATGCCCGGCATCGACAACGATCCGTCGTAGTGTCGTTGCCGCAGGAACTTTGGGGATGTGCAGCGGTTTCTGACCTTTGGGTGCCCCCCTGAGGACCTCGGCGATAGCATCGTTTGCTGTGTCTGGGAGCCCCTTTATTTCAGCCTCTCGGGGTTTCGTTGCGGAGGTCTTGTCCCTGGCAACGCTACCCCCTCCAACAACGTCAATGACTTCGGCACCGGCAACCTCTCCGGCGATGTCAATGACAATGCGCCATGGATCGCTTAACGGAAAAACCTTGTAATCACTGATACTCCCCAGGTCCAGAACAACACGAACGGTATCGGGCTGTGGACGACCGGTGCGGATCCGGCGCAACAAGCCATCGTCAACGATCTTTGGCTCTTGCAAGGCCTCATCCAGAGCTGTCTTTTCAATATCGATGTAGAGACGCGGAGGGTTGCCCTTGCCCGGCTCAGGCACAAGGTAATGAGCTGAGAAGCGGGCCTCGCTGGAGACATCCAGAACAATCCGGGTATATCCAGGATTGGACCAATAGCGAATCTCAGTCAGACGACCCTCTCCTGCCGATGCCCGTGTTTTTCCCGATATCTGCGTTCTTCCCGACCCCTTTTTCGCTGGTTGACTCGCTGTTTTCACTCCCTTTTTAACCACAGGTTTTTCCGGCGGCGGTGCATACGCGGTCAAGGCCTTCAGTCGAGCCCTGGCTTTACCGGCCATATCGCTGTGCGGCGCTGTCTTTACCAAACGGTCATAAATAACGTAGGCACGCTGTTTGCTGTTGAGGGCTTGCTCAAGCAGCTTACCGGCCTTCAGTAAGGCATCATCAGCAAGGGAACTCTCCGGATAGAGCTCCGCCATTTGTTCAAAGAGCTCTACCGCCCGTTCGGCATCCGGTTTAATTCTACTGATGCCATAGAGCCCCGATGTCGTCTTGCCACACATATACAGAGAATCAGCGCCACGCCTTGATTTCGGGAAACGCTTGTATACCGATTCAAATTGACTGTAAACACGTTCCCACTGCTCACGATACATCTGCTTGCGTGATGAATTCTGCAGAGAGTAATAAGAATCTCGCGCCTTCTGATATGCCTGTTCGGTGCTTTCGGCAAAAACAGTGGCTGGCGACAAAAAGCAAAGAAAGGTCAGTATAAAAACAACAATACGGTTCATAGGGTTCATAACAACTTTTTGAGTTCGTCGAGCAAGTTAAGCGCCTCAAGCGGTGTCAGGACGGAAACATCCATCTCTTCGATCCGCTGCCGGACGGGATCAGGCTGCTCAAACAGTCCGAGCTGTGGTGTTTCAACAATTTTGACGGCATGTTTACTGCGCGCCAGACGTGGTGCACCCGCTTCATATTCACCAGATTCCAGGTTGCGCAGGACCTCCTTGGCCCGTTCGATAACCGCATCTGGCAAACCCGCCAGACGCGCGACCTGAATTCCGTAGGAGTGACTGGCACCACCCTTGACGATGCGTCGCAAAAAAATGATCTGGTCGTTCCATTCCTTGACGGCAACATTGTAATTCTGCACCCGCTCCCGAGTCTGGGCAAGATCGGTCAATTCATGGTAGTGGGTGGCAAAAAGGGTTTTGGCTGCGACCTTGGCATTGTCGTGCAAATACTCAGCCACTGCCCAGGCGATGCTGACCCCGTCAAAAGTAGAGGTACCGCGACCGATTTCATCGAGCACAATCAGGCTTCTGGGCGTGGCATGATTGAGAATATTGGCTGCCTCTGTCATCTCGACCATAAAAGTTGACTGACCCCTTGCCAGGTTATCGCTGGCACCGACCCTGGTAAAGATTCGATCAACAATACCGATCTTCGCTTTTTTCGCAGGCACCAGACTGCCCATCTGCGCCATCAACACCAGCAGAGCCACTTGACGCATAAACGTCGATTTACCTGCCATATTCGGGCCGGTGATAATCAGAATCTGCCTCTCAACAGTATCCATGTGGACATCGTTGGCGACAAAACGCTCACCCAGATCCATCGTTTCGATAACCGGGTGACGCCCGTCCTCGATCAGGAGTTCCGTCGATTCATCCATCGTGGGGCAGCAGTAGTTGCGTTCATGAGCCAGGTCAGCAAGGCCAAGCAGCACATCCAGAGCGGCAACCCTGTCAGCAGTCTCCTGAATGCGCCGTCCCTGACAGGCAACCTGTTGCCTCACCTCCTGAAAGAGGTCGTACTCGATCACGACCACCCGCTCCTCGGCGCCAAGGACTTTTTCTTCATATTCCTTTAACGTTGGCGTAATAAATCTCTCGGCGTTGGCCAGCGTCTGCTTACGCTGATAATCCTCCGGGACACGCTCCAGATACGACCTGGTCACTTCAATATAGTAGCCGAACACCTTGTTATATCGAACCTTGAGCGATGGAATCCCCGTGCGCTCTTTTTCTTCCTGTTCAAGGCGTGCGATCCAACCCTTACCCTCACGGCTGATACCGCGCAGTTCATCCAGCTCCGCGTGAAAGCCCTCACGAATCAAGCCACCCTCGCGCATCACAAAGGGAGGATCATCGACAATGGCCCTCGCGATCAACTCGACCATGTCCGGCAGGGGGTCAAGACTCTCTCGCAGCTCGATCAACAACGGGCTTTCGATCTGTTTGAGCAAGTCAATGATTTGTGGCAGTTTTTCAAGCGATGTTCGCAGGGCTGCCAGATCTTTGGCATTTCCGGTTGCCATGGCGATCCGACCATTGAGCCTTTCCAGATCATAAACATCATCAAGTGTGCGACGCAGGTCATCACGACAAAGGCTTTCCTGGACAAGTTCCTCAACTGCATTGTGACGTGCTTTTATTTCTTGCAGAGCGACTAAGGGATGGGTCATCCAGTGCCGCAGTTTACGCGCCCCCATAGCCGTTACAGTACGATCCATGACGCCGATCAGTGAACCGCGACGACCACCGTCATGCAGGGAACCGGTCAGTTCCAGATTGCGACGCGTGAAGTCATCGAGGACCATATGATCGCACACATAGTAGGTCTGCAGCGTTTGCAGATGGGAAGCTGCACCCTTCTGGGTTTCTTCAAGATAGTAAAGAACCATTCCGGCGGCTTGAATTGCGCCGGGCATATCATGGCAGCCAAAGCCTTCCAGAGAACTGCCCGGGAAAAACTCCAGAAGCACCTGCCGGGCACGGTCTTCGGCAGCAGCCCAATCCGGTGGACGATTGATGATGCGCCCCTGTAAAGAATTCTGTAGAACATCAATCAGTTGATCACCGACAGTGCCGTCAGAAATAAGCACTTCAGCCGGGTCTCTGGAGACGATCTCACCGGCAATGCTCTCCAGATCAGGGAGTTCGGTAACCCGGAACTCGCCGGTTGTGATATCGACATAAGCAACGCCATAACGCTCATCATCAATATTATTGAGCGCCATGAGATAATTATTACGACGAGGGTCCAGAGTGTCCGTATCAACAACCAGCCCAGGGGTCACAACCCTGACTACAGCACGTTTGACAATCCCTTTAGCAGATTTAGGATTTTCGACCTGCTCGCAGATTGCGACATTATGGCCATGCTGAACAAGTTTGGCGATATAGGGTTGACAACTGTGAAAAGGAATCCCGCAGAGAGGTATTTCAGCCGCAGCGCCTTTGTTCCGTGCGGTTAAAGTAATGTTGAGTATCCGCGAAGCAACAACGGCATCTTCCATGAACATTTCATAGAAATCACCCAGGCGAAAGAAAAGAATGGCATCCGGATAATCAGACTTGATCTCCAGATACTGCTGCATCATGGGTGTTGTTTTGGCCATCCGACGCTACAATCCTAAAAAACAACCCGTTAGAGGGCTGAAATGATTTCCCAAAGGTCTTTGTCTAAAACTTTATTATGTTAACAAAACAGCAAGTTGGCTGTAAACAGCAAAGACCAGATTCCGAGTAATTTTCAGGTTAAAACTAAGTAATTCTGACGGTTGCCAACGTACCACAAAGTGCATTATGGTAAGGGCCATAGCGTTTCACCAGAGGAGATTCAATATCGTCATGCCACCATCAGCAGAGCTTCATCCTCTTCTACAGGGGCTCAACAAGCAAGATTACAACATACAGAACCTTGACGACGAAATTCGTGTCGACAAGCTATCTGTTGACCTGTTGCGGCATCTCTACCAGGATCTGACCAGACATAGCAGTATACCGCCCGAACAAGGCAGTGTGTCACCAGAACAGGCAGGCGAATTCTGCCAAGGGGCCGATTATTTCCTGCGCGAATTCATCGTTGCCGATCGTTGTGAAAACCTGTTTACAGTAGAAGCATTACATGTCCGTCAATTTGCCGGACACTGGTACATCATACGTACTCCGGAACCTAACCTCACCGAGTTGAAAAAAATTCTCGCCGGAACGACCGAATTTTATAGCTTCCTCTCCAGGCAGGGACTGGTTGCTGAAGTCGCGGCCAACGAGATCACTTCTGAATGCCGGGAACTCGACTATTATCAACAAAGGATCGACGATTTCTGGGCCATCGAGGATAATGGTTACGCTGCCTGGCAACAAGCCTGCCCACTCGAACTAATAACTGATAACTGATAACTGGCTACTGATTCACTATGGCACAAGTTAATAAATCACCAAAACTGGCAGCGGCCCGCCTCTCCATTGTCACCGCATCGGGTCTGGCCATCCTTAAACTTGTGGCTGGCCTGTTTACCGGCAGCCTTGCCGTGCTCACCTCCGCGATTGATTCACTCCTTGACATCCTCATGTCCGGCATCAACTTCATGGCGATACATCATGCTGAACAACCGGCTGACGAGCAACATCCATATGGCCACGGCAAGTTTGAAACTCTGGCAACGATCTTTCAAGCCATCATCATAGCTGCTTCCGGTGTCTGGATCGTCTACGAAGCAATTCAACGTATAATCGAGGCCAGTCCGATCAAACAAACCGGTATAGGCGTCGCTGTGATGTCCATCAGCACGGTCGCCTCATTCATGATCAGTCGCCACTTGCGCCGGGTTGCCAAAGAAACTGATTCTTCAGCTCTCAAAGCTGACTCACTTCATTTTTCTATGGACGTCTACACCAACCTGGCGCTGCTGATCGGACTGATCCTGATCAGCCAGTTTGATCTGCCCTGGCTCGATCCGGTCATGTCGATTCTGGTCGCAGTCTATATCCTTTTTGAATCGCTCCGCCTGTTGCGCCACGGTATGCGCGACATCCTCGACGAACAACTCCCTGAAACAGTTCGTCATGAAATAGAAGAGTTGATCAACGATCACAAAGATGAGCTGTTCGATTTCCACAATCTCCGTACCCGTCGTGCCGGGTCACAGAAACTGATCGATTTCCATTTAACTGTCTGCAAGCACCTTTCGGTCGAAGAGGCCCATGACGTGACCGAATATATTGAAAAGAAAATTGGCGAGAAGATCACCGGAACGGATGTCACCATTCATGTCGAACCCTGCCGTCGACACGATTGCCCTGGTCGTGAGGAGTGTCCTGCGCTGATGATTCGTCACTCTAAGGAGGAGAAACAAGCCTAGCAGTTTGGTGGGATGTGTCCCGTCGGTTCTGTTTTTGTCCTTTCGCGTACCTCGTTCCACGTCTCGTGCTACATTTCAGAATACTTGAGTCACAAAAGGGTCTCTGGAGCGCCGCCCAAGCATAATGCCCAGAGTCTCGGCAGATTTGACCAGATCGCCATCCGGTTCAATGCGATTCAGAGAATCAACCGCCTCGGCAATATCAACGTCACAAACCTGACGCCCCCGCAACGAAACCATTCGGCCATATCGACCCTGTTCAATCAATTCAACCGCCTTGACACCAAACCGGGAGGCGAGAATCCTGTCGAAAGGCGAAGGCGTGCCACCACGCTGCACATGACCAAGCACCACAACTCTGGTCTCGACCTTCATCCGTCTTGCAATTTCATCCGCAACAAAGGCAGCAATACCACCCAGACGCTCAACGCCACGGTTTTCAGGTCCTGTAAGTTGAACGATCTTTGGGCCATCTACCGGGAAGGCGCCCTCTGCAGCAACCACAATTGAAAACTTGCTGCCCCGTGCCTTGCGTTGCTGAATAGCATTGCATACAGCGTCCAGGTCAAAAGGTATCTCCGGGATAAGAATAACGTCGGCAGATCCGGCAAGGCCGGATTCGAGAGCGATCCAGCCGGCATCACGCCCCATGACTTCGACCACCATAACCCGTTGGTGGCTCTCAGCTGTGCTGTGCAGCCTGTCCAGCGCCTCGGTAACAATACCTACGGCAGTGTTGTAACCGAAAGTAACATCTGTACCGCGCAGATCGTTATCGATCGTCTTCGGCACACCAACCATCGGAATGCCCTTTTCCTGTAAGGCGAGAGCGATCTTGAGAGTGCCATCACCACCGACAGCAATCAACGCATCAGCACCAAGACGATGAAAATTCTCAACGACTTCAGCAGAAAGATCGACCATGTGCGTTTCACCGTTTTCCTCGACGGGATAAGCGAGCGGGTTACCACGATTGCTGGTACCCAGGATCGTCCCGCCACGCGGCAAAAGACCACGAACAGTATCGAGGGTCAGCTCACGCCAGCGCGGCTCCCCGACCAGTCCGTCAAAACCCTCTTCAATGCCAATCACACGCCAGTCACGCGCCAGGGTGGCACTGCGCACAACACCGCGAATAACAGCATTCAAGCCAGGACAATCTCCACCACCGGTCAATATTGCAATGGTACGACTCATTCCCTACTCCTCACTCCTCACCTACTTACGCTGTTCCGTCGCTATCGCCAGCTTGGTAAAACCAGCGTCTCTGGCAAGATCCATTAAAGTGACAACTTTACCATGTTTTGAATCCTGGTCTGCCAACAACAGAACCGTTGTCTCTTTAGCGTCAGACTGATGTTCGGCAAGCAGACCTCTAAAATCAGCCAGAGAGATCTTCTTGTTCCTGTGATAAATATCGCCTTCACGAGAAAGAGTGATCTTGATCTCTTTCGGCTCGCGAGCAATCGTCTGCGCAGAAGTCTCGGGAAGCTTGATGGAAATACCGGGGCTTTCCACAAAAGTGGTAGAAATCATGAAGAAGATCAACAGGAGAAAGACCACATCGACCATAGGTGTCATATCGATTCGCGGCTCATCGTTTTGCTTACGTAGAAAGCTCATTTACTCCTCCAGCAGATCAACCATACGAAGGGAATATTCTTCCATTTCGATGCTTAACTGGTCGAGACGTCCGGTAAGGTAACGATGCGCGAGGATAACCGGGATGGCAACTGTCATACCCGCAGCAGTGGTCACCAGAGCTTCCGAAATGCCGCCACCCAAGGTTGCCGGTGTGCCCATCCCCTGACTTGCAATCACATTAAAAGCCCGGATCATGCCAAGGACGGTGCCAAGCAAGCCCAGTAGAGGAGAAATTGTTGCGATAGTGCCCAAAAGCCCCAAAAAACGCTGTAAAGGTGCAGCTTCCCGCCGTCCGGTTTCTTCAACAACCGCCTTGATCTGTTCCCGGCTACGACCAGCAACACGAAGTGCGGCAAGAAAAACCTGTGCCAGGGGGGAACCAGACTTATGACAGGTGGCAATGGCTTCTTCATACAGATTTTTAGAGACTAAGGGCTCAACCTTATGCGCAAGTTCCCTGAATTCCTGTCGGACCTTGATATAGGTCCAGAGACGTTCGAGAAAAATCCCGAGGGCGAAGATAGAACAGAGTGCGATCGGATACATTAAGTATCCGCCTTTTTGAATAACAAGCCACATATTGATCAAAGTTCCTTGGATTAAGGGCCATGATAGCCGGTTGCGTGAGTTGCCTGTGTCAGTGAGCCGTCTAAAGTTAGTGAGTCGCCGGGGTTAGTCAGCAGGCGAATCAATTACATTCTAGGAGGCTGTCGGCCCATCAATGAACAAGGCCCATGACCCGGCTGCAAATCCGGCTGTTTGGCCCATATTTCAGCTCCTTTTCGACCAATAGCTACGGCTATTACTCTCAAACGAGCCAAAATCTGGTCTCAAACTTCCGAATTTTCGCTTCGGCCTGCATAGTCCGACAGCCTCCTAGCAATTTTATTGGTTTTTATGTCGGATTACAATGAAAACTCGGAAAAAGCTTTGGCAAGCAAAGCATAGGTTCTTTCAATGTGCTGAGGAATTACCCGGGTGCCGGCAAGCACCGGCATGAAGTTACTGTCTCCGATCCATCGAGGCACGATATGCATATGGATGTGGTCCGTGATACCGGCACCGGAAGCCTGACCGATATTCCAACCGACATTGAACCCCTGGGCGGCACAGACTTCACGTAGCACCCTCTGGCTATGTACCATCAGCTGGTGGATTTCAAGGACCTCCCGACTTTCAAGATCGGCTGAATCTGACAAATGGCGATAGGGAGAAACCATCAGGTGCCCGTTTGAATAAGGATAGCGATTCATGATGACATAGCTGTCCTCCCCTCGGACCACAATCAGGCGCGACTGATCATCCGCAGGGTCTTCATCAATACAGAATATACAGCAATCATCTTCCGGACTCTGAATATATTCAAGCCTCCATGGCGCCCACAGTCGATCCATCATTATTTTCCTGTTCCTTTACTTTTTACGACGCCATCAATCAAGCCGGATAATCGTTCCCTGGATATCGTCGCCTATCTCCAGGAGACCAACACTATAATGGTCCATGCTGCGTTTGTCTGTTGCACTGCCCGGGTTGAAGAACAAAACACCATCCTGTCGATAACAGGCGGGCCGGTGACTATGCCCATAAACAAGGCAATCGAGCGTAACAGATGAGAACTCTGCAAAAGCTCGCTCCTCAAGGCCCTCAGGAGGCCCCCAGCCGTGGATCAGACCTATCGTGAAACCGCCGACATTAATTATTTTTTTCAAAGGCACATCCGCTATTACCGGGTCCATGTTACCACGGACAGCGTGGAACGAATAAGCGTCAAAAACACTCAAAAGGTCAGGAGCGACCAGGTCGCCTGCATGCAGAATCAGATCAACCGGGGCGAGAACATTTTCGATCAAATCCAGGAGAAACGCCTGTGCATCACCTGAATCGGTGAGATGAGTGTCTGAGAGAACCCCTATCCTTAAGGGGAAACCAAGTGAACTGTTCATCAAACATTACCCCTGTGTCATGTCCAAATGAATCGTGATCTAAGAACTTTCCCGCAAAGAGAAAGCTCCTTCATAATTATCGTCAGGGAAGACACCTGTCAATCCCTCCCCAAGAAATATCCACTAATAACTGCCAAAAACAGCCGACCATGGCCGATTCCAGCCACATACAACCAGCAACCACTCATCGTTTTGAGTGATTATCAGGCTTGACGAGTAAGATAAAAGCGTTATCTTAGTGTTGTCGCAACACATTTGTTGTTCAAGGTCGCATATTGGCATCAGCATTGCTATCCTGTTCTTATCGGTCACGATAGCCGTGCTATTTCTAGCTGTCAGGGCGTTTTTGCTTGACAAAAGTTAACAATGAGCCTTATCTAGCATTTTTACTGTAGCTAAAAAAATTTATTAAAACAAAAACCAGAAAGACTATTGGCTTAAGTTACAAGCCAGGAGGACACAAAACATGTCAAAACGTCAGGAAGCGCTCGATTATCACTCAAAGGGTCGCAAAGGAAAACTTGAAGTTACTACCACCAAACCATGCGCAACCAGCATAGACCTCTCCCTGGCATACAGTCCCGGAGTCGCGGAGCCTTGCCTGGAAATAGAAAAAAATCCTGATGACGCCTATGAATATACTGCAAAAGGCAACCTGGTCGCCGTTGTATCAAACGGCACAGCAGTCCTCGGTCTTGGTGATATCGGAGCATTGGCCGGCAAGCCGGTTATGGAAGGGAAAGGCGTTCTCTTCAAGAGTTTCGCCGATGTCGATGTCTTTGATATCGAGCTGGACACCAAGGATTCCGATGAGCTGATCCGCACCGTCAAACTGCTTGAGCCAACCTTTGGCGGCATCAACCTCGAAGATATCAAGGGCCCCGAGTGCTTCTACATTGAGGAAGAGCTCCAGAAGATCATGAACATCCCGGTCTTCCATGATGACCAGCATGGCACCGCGATCATCTCCGCCGCCGGTATGCTCAACGCTCTTGAGATTGTCGGCAAGGACGTCGGAAAGTGCAAGATTGTTATCAACGGTGCCGGTGCCGCGGGTATCGCCTGTGCAAACCTCGCTATAACCATGGGCATCGATAAAAACAATGTCATCCTCTGTGACACCAAGGGCGTCATCTACAAAGGACGTGCCGCAGGGATGAACGAATACAAGGAGCGCCTGGCAGCCGAGACTGACGCACGCACTTTGGAAGACGCCATGAAGGATGCCGACATTTTCTTCGGCGTTTCCGCCAAAGGAGCTCTGACTACCGACATGTTGCGTTCAATGGCCAAAGATCCGATCGTCTTTGCCATGGCCAACCCCGACCCGGAAATCACTCCGCCAGAAGCAAAAGCTGTGCGTGACGATGTGATCATTGGCACCGGCCGCTCCGATTACAACAACCAGGTCAACAACGTGCTTTGCTTCCCCTTCCTGTTTCGCGGCGCACTCGATGTCCGTGCCAGCGCAATCAATGATGAGATGAAACTGGCCGCCGTCAAGGCTCTCGCAGATCTTGGCAAGCTGGACGTTCCTGAGTCTGTACGCAAGGCTTACAGAGGTGAGTCGATCGAATTCGGC